>Ga0193733_1000577_pt1 | contig 11869 bp, 11 predicted proteins | sample U1s2metaG_FD_145076 | JGI IMG/M metagenome (GOLD analysis project Ga0193733, IMG submission 145076) | Soil microbial communities from a riparian zone of the East river system, Colorado, United States - U1s2 | ecosystem: Environmental > Terrestrial > Soil > Riparian zone | place: USA: East River... | reverse complement strand
ACTCATGTAGCGCAATAGGTGACATCAAGCCGAGTGAAACGTCGTAGCGACAATGGATAACTCCATGGCCGCACATTCGTGGGGAGACCGCCCACCGCGCAATTCGCGTTCCCGGTCCCGATAATATCCAAGCTGACAACGTCGCGAGACAACGGTCCATCTTTCTACCGGCAGTCAACGACCCATGTTCTGGCTAATTTTCCTACTAACTCCAGCCACTAAGCGCAACTGGCTGGCCGAAAGCTTCACGCAATGCAAAAATTGCCGGAGCTCTTGGCTGCAAGCCGGTGATAATTAAATATTCTCCAGCCGGGACCTAGATAGGAGGGTCTATGTTGATTTCACTACCTCGATCTGAGCGACAAAAATGCCGAGATCGCGCGTATCCGAGTTCACTCCGAGGCTCTTCGGTGAAGTCGCGTTGGGAATACGGAACTCGATCTCAATTGTACCGCCTGGGTTGGGAATGGCTGCCGGGATCGACGCCTCGAAATCAGCAAATTCACCCACCTGCAAGTCCGCTATTTTTTGACCGTTCGCGTAAACTTCAACTGGCTGGAACAATAGATCCGGCGGATGAACTAGCCCTCCCATTCTCATTTTTATTGTCAACTCTCCAGAGCCGGCAGGGATTGGGAGCGCAAGCTTTGCCGAAGTGCCCTCGGACCAAGTGAAAGTCTTTCCTTTTCCCGTCCCAGTCCAGCCCGAAACACGGTATATCTCTGAGGTTCCTCCCTCGCCGAACTCGATCACCGTCCCAATGATATTTGTCGGGGTGGGGCTCGGCTGCAAGACCGCCGTGGGTTCCTCGGGAGATTTAGTGCAGCCAGCACAAAGCAGTAATGCTGAAAAACAACCAACCAATAGTTTCATGCCGCATTCATTTTGACCAGAAAAAGGAATTTCCGCAAGCACGATTTATCTTATCATTAAAATTAGCCCGATCTTTGCGGTTTTCTGGTGTCGGCGAAGAAAATGGTGAGCCCGGCGAAGATTGATATGCTTGACATCGAATCGAATCCGATAGGCCCAGCGTGATGAAAACTGCTTCTGAAGAATTCGCGTCTGACTAAGCCGCCGGCTTGTCCTCGAGACTCCTTTGGATCACGTATCGGCTCAGTAGATATGTGCAGGGGAATAATATACTTGACTGACCGCGCCTGCGGTCTATTATCGCACCGTGACAGGGTGGCCAACGGCTCACTCCGCCTCAGTCTTTTCGGCCTCTCTCGCTTCTTTCCACGCCTTCGCGCGCTTGTCGATCTCGGACTTAGGCACGCTTACTACCTTTTTCGCGAGCTTGCGGAAGCGTTCAAAGGCTTTTGGGTCTGGCGTTTCAGTTTCTTCAGTCATTTAAGGGCAAATGTTATCATCCGCATCATTGTAAGTGGTATATGTTATGTACTTCCCCTCACTGGGAAATGCGCGGTAACAGAAAGTAGTCCAGTGCTCGCATTTGAAAATATCTTTGTATGTGATTTTACCGAAAACGAGAAAAACGATTGTGGGATCACTAAATCTCCGAATGTCATCTTCGGTCAGCTTTTGCCCATCTTTTGGGACACTAAGTTCTTGCTTCAAGCCCCGTTTGGCGGAACGAGGCTTATGCTGTTCGTGGGACTAGCTGCGAGCCTAATCACATCATGATCGGCGGGGGAGTTTGGTGGCACAGCCGGTTTTTCGACAGGTTTAGGTGTGGCATTGGCCTTTTGCTGATCGCCTGTTGCTTTTGCTTCGTCTGGCAAGGTCTTAGCCTTGTTTTCGGTGTTAGCGTTTTCGTCAGCCATGCTGTGGATTTATTCCGACTATAAATCTTGTTATGAACACAAGCCGGTGGCGGCTGTTTGACACGGGCGCAGGTGCATCAGCGGCCCGATCTGGTTCGGGACGCAGCTACAGAGCGATCGAATTTTTTCCTTCTCAACGGACATAAAGCCGTTTCCAGCCCAGGTGACTAAGCCCGCACGAGAATGACAAACATTTGCGAAGTCTTCGCGAAAGGCCGGCGCAGGAAATCGCCAGCCGCAAACAGCAGCGTTAAAGCGGGGTAGAGTGGATGTCGGTAAGTCGGATGGCTTGGATCGCCATGATACAATTTGCCTTTTAAGGCGGCCAAGATGCTTATCGCCCAGAACGGCGCGCCTTGGGTGTAGGCGAAATAAGTAACCCGCAAACCTGCTTCAGACGCCAATTTGAGAAAGCTTTCGCGATCAAATAGCGTCCAGTGCCGCGGACAATGGTATCCTCCCCAGTTCTTATGCCTAAAAAGCCGATGGTCGAGGCTGTCGATATTCGGCGTCTTAACCAGCACCATGCCAGGGGGAGACAAACAATCCTTTAGCTTAGTCATGACTTCGAGCGGATTTGCTACATGCTCGATTAGATTAAGGGCCAGGATTAGATCAAATTCTGTATCGGGCTGATATTCCTCAATTCGACCGAGGAAGTAGCTATGACCCGCGGCACGCGCCAGCGATTCCGCCTTAACATCCAAATCCGCGATTAGCGTTTTCTGCACTCGAACATCGAGATCTCGGATGAGGGTTAGTTGATGGCCGCTCCCGCCGCCCACGTCCATTAATGCCAGTGGTCGGTCAGGCAGTTGTTTCAGGCAACGGCGAAACAATCTTCGATCCAAAGCGTCTTTTATGCGCAGGCCAAGGCTATTGTCCGTTGGCTGAAAGGAGTAGTAGTTGGACGGATAGATGAGCGCAAGTTCATCGATTGGTGGATTGACCAAAGAAAGCGCGCCGCAGTTTGCGCAGAGGACGTAAGTGAACTGGCGGGCGCTCGTGAAATATTCCACGTCTCGAACCTGAGCATACGGTTGCGTTTCCGAGGATGCGCAAGCGGCGCAAGGATATCCGCGCGCGCTAGATCCGATGTGCGGTAAACTCATTCCGAACGCAACCGGATCAATCGAAGAAAGGTGCGCCCGTACGTCGTCTGACGCTGTTGGAATAGTTGTGCATAATCTGTCTGCATGAGGAATGACTCGATCTCGGCGAGCCGGGTGTATGAAATCTGCGGATCCCAATGGTGTAGTAGATGGCGATTGAATCCGGCCCCGCCGAGGGTTTGCGCGAGCAAGCTATCGCCGAAAAGGCGGTTGACGCGACCGTGCGCGACCTTGGCATAGTCAGCAGAATCGTCGGCCAATTCATCCCGGTGTTCCAACAATTGACGCGTTGCGTTGAAAAACGGGAATGCGCTTACCAGTCCCACGATCCATGCAATGGCCACGGCCCAATATCCAACCCAAAGATTACCCCCGACGATAAGACTGTTGAGCAACACTCCGCGAACGAAAGCTCGTCGTGACGCGGATTTGATCTCCTGTTTCGTTTCCACCGCAAACTTTTGTCGCTCACGCGCCACTTTTAAAACCCGAACACCGAAGAGCGAGCCGGCAAGAAATCGCATATTCAGCACGTCAAAGTACGAGTGCTCCGAATCGGCAGGCGTCCCATGATTCTGATGATGACCGAAATGAACCGTTCGATACGCCGCGATGGATTGCCCGAAAAAAATTCCGATGAAAGCATCGGCCAGTCGGTCACTGAGATGACGCTCCGGCGCAAGATTCCAATGCGCAGCTTCGTGAAAAAAAAGGTTCAAATAGGCAAAGATAAATCCAAAAGAAAGCGTGCCCAATGGAATGGCCAGAAGCGTGAGCCATGGGTGGAACGCATGCATAGCAATCAGCGCGACCGCCACCACACCCAGCGCGGCATAACCGAAAGAAATGTCTCTCCAAACTACCAAGAATCTCGGTGTCAACTGGCGTTTAAATTCAGCATAAGCCCGTCCAGATTTATCCCGCAAACCCGATCTTGGGATCCTGTAAATCTGTTCGTCAACAGAGTCTTTGTCCGAAAAAGAAGGTTCGCCTTTTGTTTGGAAGCCTTCAGAAGGGGGCAGCGTCACCAGATTGAACGCTAATTCAGAATTAGGCATTGGAATATCTTATTTGAAAGAGATTACCATTGTAGCAAACCGCTCGCAAATGGCAATATCGCAGCGAAGTTTGGACCTTTCCCGGTTAAACCGGCGCGATGTTCTCGCGGCCCGTACCGAAGTACTCTCGCCATCCAGATGAGTCTCTGAGTTGGAATCCGCGAGGATTGCTTCCTCCGGCATCAAATCGAAGAACATCGCACCGCCTCCGAGAAGGGTTCGAAATAGCGGCGAAATGATCTCGGTCTATAGCCGCGTAGAACTTATAACAGGGCGGTTTTTCCGCTGACCCATTTGACGAACGGTCGAGCGGCTTTTGTTGTAGAATCGTGCGTCGCGGGCGTCGTAACAATGCCTCGGCTAGACGTTCGACGCAGTCCGGGCTCGACGTTGAATGCCATCACCACCTTCGGCAGCAATGAGCTTCGCGTATCTCAATGTTTTTCCGACAATGCAGCCAAGTGCTTTCGTGAATCGGCCAGCGTCGTTGTCTTTGCGCTCGTTAAACCGAAACGTCTGTTCGCCCAGATACCGGAACAAATGAAAAGGCTCGACGTTCACATAGGTTCCGTGCAGCGCGCGTTTGAGCAGACTCCAGAAATTTTCGAGTCCGTTCGTATGGACGTAGCCTTGCGCGTAGCTAATGGCGTAGTCGATAACTCTTCGGTCGTAGTCACGCTCAAGATCATTAGGACATAAGCGCGTCGGTGCAGACCGTAGAACCTTTCTCGACATGTTCGCGGACGTTGCCGCAAAGCTCTGGCCTGCGCGTGTTTGGCACAACCGTCAAAACCACGCGGGAATGTTTGTTAGGCGTTGTCCGTTCCAAGATACCTTGCACAGCGGTCTTTTTGAGTCCCGCATGGCCGACGCCTGTACGCTTATCTTTTGTGCATGTAGCGCGCCTTTGCGCCGATGTAGGTCTCATCGGCTTCAACTCTGCCAGAGACCTTTCCGGTGAGTCCCTTTTGCATCGCCAACCGGATGCGTTGCAACATGAACCAAGCGGTTTTCTGAGTCACGCCCAAACAACGATGAAGCTCGTAAGAGCTAATTCTGTTCTTGCAATTCGCGGTCAGCCACATTGCCGGAAACCATTTGTCCAGACCGATAGGCGAATCCTCAAAGATCGTTCCGACTTTGACCGAGAATTTCTGTCTTGGATGCGCGTTCTTGCACTTCCAGAGTTTCGCGTTTTCAAGAAACGTCACCTTTTTAGAGCCGCAATGCGGACACTTTACGCCACGCAGCCAGCGAAGCGCGACCAGAAACTGCAAACATGTATCGGGATCGCTGAAATATCGGACTGCTTCAAGAAACGTTTTCGGTGCGTTCATGCCCCTACAATATGCCAATGAAGCGGTCAGTCACGTATATTATTACCGATAAATCCCGTAGCCCAGGGCAGTTCTGACTGCCCCGAAGAATACAAACGCAGCAAGCTCGCGCCAGCGTGTGCTCCATCCTCCCATCCGCTCTGCCAGCGGAATCTTCAATCTGGAGGGATGCTTAGGTTGACGATGGGCTAGTGATTTGATTTGATCGATGACCTCTATGGAACGTGGATCATTCAGGGCTCGGCTTGCGGGCGATGGCAAGGAGACTGGGCGACAACCAAAAAGCTTGCTCCCATGGGGAACCGCCAGTGCCGCAAAATAAAACGTTCGGCAGCAAAGATTTTATAAAGGAGGTCATTTTGCCACTGCGGCAGTGGCTGGATATCCGACATGTACATCTCGCGCGGCTTAAGGAGGCGCTTGTATAACAAAACGCCGACGATAAGCGGTAAGAGAAACGCGTTGATATATGTGCTCCATTTAATAGTGAAGCCTGCCTGACGAACGCGTTCCTCGAGAATATATTGCGTGTATCGTCGAACATGATCGGAGATATAGTCTTCGCCGCTCCACAAAAAATCGTAAGCCGGTACAGTAGCAACCAACCAACCACCGCCGCGTAGAGCCATTCGGAGTTTATACAGCAGTTCGATATCGTCTTTGACGTGCTCCAGAACGTCGGAGACGAGAATACAATCGATCGAGTTCGCAGCCGGCCAAGTTGTATTCAGATCTAACGTATCAAGTCCAGCTTCGCGACAAGCGGCAAGTGCATCGAGCGAAACATCGGCAGCGACGACCTTGTAGCCCTCGGCGCTTAACTTTTTAGCGATGCCGCCGGATCCAGCCCCGAAATCCAGCAGTTCACTCCCTGGCCGGACAAAACGCGTTACGGTGTCGCAGATGATTTCCTTCCGAGCACGATACCACCAGTAAGTATCCTGCAGGTTTCGCATGAGGTCGAAGGCTTGCGGCTTCATATGCTCTCCTTTGCCGCTTCTGTTCGAAGCTTAAGCGGCCGACTTGTCCAAGACGTATACCTTCTCGCGACCACCTGCGATTGTGAACGATTGTATAACCTTGGTGGAATAGCTTCTGAAAAATCGGTCTAAGCCTTCTTCGGTAAATCGCTGCGCGGATGCTTCTACCACAGGTCCCGATAGACGTCCTGCAATAGTTGAGATGATCGGTATTTGGCTAGTAGCAAGATTACGGATTGGTTCAGCCACAATTACCTGCTTTCTTGCTGCGTCCAACATCCGGTCGAGAATATGTGAAGCATTGGGCAAAAAGTGATAAAGCGAGGCTTGCATAACTACATAATCGGCGTGCGGCAGGGCAGTATTGCTTCGAAGATCACAGAGAATCGCGGGAATGCCCTGCTTAATTAGCGCATCGACAAACTGTGAACTAACGTCGATGCCTGTATAATGAACCGATTTGTGCCGGAGATGTTGATGGTAAAGGACAGCAGGGCCGCAGCATAGATCGAGAACAGTTGAGTTGGCAGGAATTAACTCAGCGATTCTCGCGCAACGTCTGCCATAGTGCCGCCCGTAAAGCAGCCGCATTATAAGCTTATAGACAGTCGCACTCTTATAAAGAAGGTTCCTTGATTCGTCTTTCATGCTTCGCTAAGAGACCGCCCTCTGGCTTAGTCTCGAACTTTCGCACAGTCTGGACAACTTGAGCCAGATCGCTGTCACTTAGCTCGTTATAGAACGGCAGTCGAATTAGACGTTCGCTGATCCTTTCGGTGACAGGACAGTCTCCTTCCTTTCCGCCGAAGGAACGCCCCATGACAGAAAGATGAAGCGGTAGATAATGAAACACGCTCTGGATGCCCGCGCGACGCAGATGCCCAATCAGCCCATCTCGCTCCTCGGGCGTTCTCATTATCATGTAGAAAAGGTGAGAAGGATGCTGAACATGGTCCGGCACGGTCGGTAATTGGACTTCGCATCGATCGGCCCACTCCCAGAGGTGCTCGTAATAAAACTTCCAGATATGTTCGCGCTTGCTCTGAATCTCGTTCCGCGCCTCCAATTGCGCATAGAGGAATGCGGCCAACATGTCCGACGGCAGATAACTGGAGCCAAGGTCGACCCAGGTATATTTGTCGACCTGACCGCGGAAGAATCGAGCGCGATTGGTTCCTTTTTCTCGTATGATCTCGGCTCTGGCAATAAGTCTCTCGTCGTTGACCAACAGGGCGCCACCTTCGCCACAGGTAAAGTTCTTCGTCTCGTGAAAACTCTGGGTTGCCATGCAGCCAAAAGTTCCCAACAATTTTCCTTTGTATTTACCGAAAAGCCCGTGCGCATTGTCCTCAATAATGGGAATGGAATGTCGCTCCGCCAATTCGAGGATTGAGTTCATCTCACATCCGACTCCAGCATAATGCATGACCGCGATTGCCTTTGTCTTACTTGTCAGGTGTCGCTCGATTTTCGCTTCATCGAGATTAAGAGTATCTGGCCGGATATCGGCGAAGACAGGCCTTGCGCCTCGCAGAACAAAAGCGTTCGCTGCCGAGACAAACGTAAAAGAAGGAATGATCACTTCGTCGCCCGACTGGATATCCAAAAGCAGAGCTGCCATTTCCAGCGCCGCTGTGCATGAGGTAGTCAGGAGCGCCTTTTTAACTCCTAGCTCTTTTTCGAGTAACTCATGGCACTTCGACGTGAAGGGGCCATCTCCACAGAGCTTCCCGCCCTGAATTGCCGCCTGAACATGGTTTAGTTCCTTTCCGATCGCCGAAGGACGATTAAATGGAATCATTGTCTTACAAAAACTCCGGACGCCGCGTTATTGCTTATTACCTTCATAAATCTGCCGGATAACGGTATAAGGTCTGTTCTTTGTTTCAACAAAGATGACGGCGAGGTAGGTCGATATGATTCCCAAACAGAAAAGAATAATCCCACCGAGAAACCAGACCGATACGATCAAGGATGTCCATCCACTTAGGGGAGCATGGAAAAGAAAGTAATCTACAAGGAGAAAAATGATATACAACGCGCAGATCGTCGTCATCGTGCACCCGAGATAGGCGATATACCTCAAAGGCTTGCTGCTGAAGGCTGTGATCGCAAAAATCGCAATGGCAATCCTACGTCGGAGCGTATAGGTAGAAGTTCCTTTATAAGGGTTTTTTCGCACCGGCACCGGCACTTGTCGAAAACCAGTAATTTCCCATAGACCGATCATATTTGAAAGATGTTCCTTGTGGCGGACGAGTTGTTCGACATACCGCCTCGTCATCAGACGCGCGGTGAGCGAGTCGGACGGAATATCGTAATCAGAGATAAACCGGAAAACTATGTAGAACAAACTCGCTAATGTTCGGTTGAGCCAGGGCCCGTGTCGCGGAGATTGGACCCCGTAGGCGACATCGGCGTGCTCCTTGGAAAGCATTTCGAAAAAAGGACCTAGAATTTCCGGTGGTTCTTCTAAGTCCACGTCGATGAGAAAAACCAAATCTCCCGTGGCGTGAGCGAGCCCGGTTATCATCGCTTTATGGTGCCCGAAATTTCGCGACAAATCGATGATATCAATTCGCGCGTCCTCCCTTTGCAAGGCAAGCGCGATATCAAGCGCATCGTCGGGTGATCCGTCATTGACAAAGATGAGTTCGAAATCGGTTGTCAGCGCCTCAGCTTCCTTTCGAATGCGTTGGTAAAACTCGTTCACGTACGGACCTGAGTGAAACATCGTCGTGACGATGGACAGTTTCATGCGTGCAGAATGGTATAGTACCGCCGGCTCTGCAAGCGACCGTAACCGTCTCGATAATTGCGGAAGTTTTTAAGACGTGCTCTGTGTGGACGCAATCTTGGTAGTTAACGTTCTCAGCCTTCGTCCTTGTGGAACCTTGGTGCGCTTGTCGCTGAACAAGCGACTCAAGCGTTTGCGGACTGCTGAGACTGAATAATGCGCCTTGGTTTGTTTTATGCCATTCGCCGAAAGTCGGTTCCAAAGTTGCTCCGATTCGTAAAGCTCGACCAGGGCGTGCGCGAAATCTTTCGGCTCGTCGGCAATGAGAATGTCTTCATGGTCAGTTAGCGCCATTCCCTCGACAGCAAGCGATGTTGCCACAACTGGCACACCAAACCCCATACTTTGATTTATTTTCCCCTTTATCCCAGCCCCATATCGCAACGGCGCGACCGATAGTTTAACGTTCTCAAAAAAAGGCCGGACATCCGGCTGTAATCCAGTGACAATGATGTTGTCGGTCGCGAGCGCTACTACCTCCGGAGGCGCCTTGTCGCCGATGATGTAGAATTTTACGTCGCTGAGGTGCTCCCTTACCAGTGGATAAATTTTTTCCAGAAAAAAGATAACAGCATCACTGTTTGGCGTGTGTTGAAAGCCGCCAATGAAGAGAAAGTCTCGCCGCAGCGAGAATGGCGTGTTTGAACCTGGAACATCGACAATGGTCGGCACGATTTCTATCGATTTGTCCGGTCGCTTCTTGCGGAGAAGCTTCCGTTCCACGCCGCTTACTACCCAGGTCTCGTCAGCCTGATCAATCAGATCGTATTCCAACTGCTCCTTCTCGCGCGCTTTTTGTCGTATTTCAGGATCACTCGTAATTTGGGCCTCTCGGTCCGTGCGAAGAAAATGGAGATCGACAGTGTCGAAAATAATCCGGCTTTGCGGGGCATGGAGCCGGACATCGGCGATATGCTTTTTTGCGAAGTCGCATCGGCTTAGAATGACCACATCAAACTTGTGCCCTTCTTTTTCGAGATAATCGCGAACGCTTTTAATATAAGGATGGTAAACGACCTCCACTCCGCGCTTTTGCAGTTCATCAGCGTAAGGTGGGATGTCCGCTAGGTTGTCGGGAACGAAGGTCACCCGATGCCCGAGTTGATGAAGAATATGCAAAATGTGAAACATCCGTAGTGAACCGGCGTCGCGATCAAGCATCGGAAGGTGATGGTCGACCACGAGGATCCGTTTTTGTCCGGGCGCGAGTTGCTGGTAGGAGGCGAGATCGCCGTTAGCTGGTTTCTCCGCGAGAACATCCGCCCACGCGTTGAGAAAGGCAGTGCGGTTGATCTCCTGATATTTTTTTGTGCCAGTGGAGAGGTCTGTGCCGCCCGTCGCGCCCTCGTGGTGGATGATCTCGCTCAGCGGTTGATAGAGAATCTTGAAACCAGCGTGCTGTAGTTTGAAGGCGAGATCGGCGTCCTCGTAATAAGCGGGAGCGAATTTGCTGTCGAAGCCGCCGACGCTTTGAAAAAGCGATCTCGGAACCATCACGCAGGCGGCGGAACAGTAATCAACTTCGCGCAGAAAATTGTATTCGGGATTTTCGGGATCACAGAACTTGCCGCGGTTCCAGCCCGAGCCATCCCGCCAGATTATTCCGCCTGCTTCTTGGAGGCGACCGTCGGGAAAGAGTAGCTTCGATCCGACCAATCCAGCTCGCGGCTCCAATTGAAACGTCTCCAGCAGCGCGTCGAGCCAACCCGGCCTCACGGTTGTGTCGTTATTCAGGAATAACAAATATTCGCCACGAGCTTGAGCGGCTCCGCGGTTGCAGGAGCTTACGAAGCCAGTGTTTGTTTCGTTCCGCAGATACACGATGCCCTTCATCCGCGGCACGAAATCCGCGGTCGCATCGCCCGAGCCGTCATCCACCACGATTACCTCGATAGCATGCGAGCCGCGGTGCTCCTGAAGGGAAGCCAGACACGCCTGCGTGAAATGGAATTGGTTAAAGACCGGAATGATAATGGAGACCTCGACTTGATCGAACAGGGGAAACTCGATCGGCTTGGGCGCCACAGGCGCCATTGCGCCGGCATGCTCCGACGCGCGAAGACCGTTGCCGCTGCTTACTTCGGGAAAAGGCAGCATCGCTGCGCTTGCCGCCGACTCCGTTCTCGAACCCTTCAGGGCGGCTCTGCGGAGCTGCTGAATCTGTTCATCCAAGTCCTCGAGCTCAGGGTGCGCGCTTCGCCACCGCTGGTACGCGGCAACCACTTTATCAAGGTGGTCGTAGCCTACCGGTTCGCCGCCACGCAAGAACTTGTTCCGCAGACTCACAATGGGATTTGCCAATTTCCATCGACGTGAGGAGCGCAGCCGCGCTGTAACGTCTTCCAAGCTGCCCAACAAGCGAGTGAATTTCTTTGCAGCATTTAGCTGCTGGCGAAGTCTCGTCGTCAGTTCAGTCACGCGCGCCTCGCTCTCTGCCAGACTGATGCTTTTGGAATGCAGCAACCGGTTGGCTTGCGTGACACCTTCGCGGACCTGCTCGGTCTCTGTTTCGTGGTGCCGTTCGGCTTCAGTCAGTTGCTTCTGCACCTTGGAAAACGCGCTCGATATTTCCTCAATGTGCGCGTTCAAGCGCTGAAACTCCGCATTGTCGGCGGCGAGTGTCGCGTCGCGCTGTTTCAGCTCCTGGTCCGAGCGACGAAGCGCAGCGGATATTTGCTCAATGTGCGCGTTCAAGCGCTGAAACTCTGCGTTGTCGGCGGTGAGTGTCGCGTCGCGCTGTTTCAGCTCCTGGTCCGAGCGACGAAGCGCAGCGGATATTTGCTCAATGTGCGCGTTCA
>Ga0193733_1000576_pt1 | contig 11876 bp, 14 predicted proteins | sample U1s2metaG_FD_145076 | JGI IMG/M metagenome (GOLD analysis project Ga0193733, IMG submission 145076) | Soil microbial communities from a riparian zone of the East river system, Colorado, United States - U1s2 | ecosystem: Environmental > Terrestrial > Soil > Riparian zone | place: USA: East River... | reverse complement strand
GGACTTCCCGATACGTCCCGAGGCAACTGCTGCCCTGGGCGGACTTGGGGTCTCCCGGTTCCCGCGCGAGGTGTCTCGGTACGTGCACGGGGTCTCTGACCGCGCGGGACTCTGGTGCACCTCGCGAAATCGGTGCACCCGATGGAGCCTTCCGCTTTCTCCTACAGCGTCGGCGTCCCGGAGGAAGGTTCTTACGCGGCTGAATACCCGGCCCGCACGTTCCCCTGTCAACGCTTCGACGCCGCCCTTGCGAGCAGCTCCGCATGACTCGGGGCCGATGTGGGTCGCTACTTCACATTCGTATGACTTTTGCATTCACTACACCTCGCCGGTTTAACCGGCGCACAGGAGAAACGAAATGAAAATCAAAGTGACCAGCGTATACGTGGACGACCAGGACAAGGCCCTTCGCTTTTATACGGAGGTACTGGGCTTTGCCAAGAAGGTCGATTTCAGTCAGGGCCCATTTCGCTGGCTGACTGTGGCCTCGCCCGAGGAGCCGGACGGCACGGAGCTGCAGCTGGCGCTGAACGGCAACCCTGCAGCCAAAGCGTATCAGCAGGCGATCTTTCAACAGCGCCAGCCCGCGGCCATGTTTTTCACTGACGACGTCAAGGGCGACTACGAGCGGATCAAGGCCCGCGGCGCCGAGTTCACCATGCCGCCCACCGACGTCACCGGCTCGACCATTGCGATGCTGAACGACACCTGCGGCAACCTCATCCAGCTCACCCAGCTGGCACGCTATTCACGCTAAGGAGAAGAACGTGACCTATCTCGAGCAGTACACACCGGGTCCCGCCAGCGGGGCGCAGATACGAAAGGACGGAGAGAAGTGGACGCTCATTCTCGTCAGAGAACTGCGCCACTCGCCGGAAAAAGTCTGGCAGGCGCTTACTGACCCAGCGCATCTGCGTGAGTGGGCGCCTTTCGACGCCGATGGGAGCCTAGGCACGGCTGGAGCCACGGTGAAGCTCACCACGGTGGGAGCACCCACTCCGCGTGTTTCCGAAACAACAGTGGCGCGAGCCGATGCTCCCAAGGCTCTTGAGTACAACTGGGGTGGCTTCGATATGCGGTGGGAACTCGAAGCCTTTGGTGGCGGCACACGCCTGACGCTGTGGACCAACATCGGTCACCGCTTCATCGCAATGGGTGCTGCCGGGTGGCACATTTGTTTCGATGTTCTGGATCGCCTTCTCAGCGGAACTCCCATCGGCCGCATCGTCGGCCCCGAGGCCATGAAGTTCGGCTGGCAGCGGCTGAACGCGGAGTACGCTAAGCAGTTCGGTATTGAAACGCCCAACTGGCCGCCTAAGGCGGCTCAAAATTCGTGAATCGAGGAGGATCTATGACAAAGAGAAATAAAATTATCTATTGGATTTCTACTATCTGGCTTGCATTAGGAATGCTGGCAACTGGAACATTACAGTTATTCAAAGCGAAAGCGGAAGGAGCCGTGGCGCCGCCCGGGGTATATGGTATTACCCATTTGGGCTATCCCGTCTATTTTCTAACAATACTAGGTGTTTGGAAAATTTTGGGAGTTGTAGCATTGCTTATTCCTAAATTTCCTTTATTAAAGGAATGGGCTTATGCAGGCTTTTTCTTTGCCATGTCGGGAGCGGTATTTTCACATATCGCATCGGGTGATTCCATGACTCAAAATGTTCCCGCGTTGTTACTTCTAATCCTGACTGTAATATCGTGGTATTTCAGACCTGCGGATAGAAAAATCATTTCAGTTAATCAACACAGTCACTGACAAGAGTTCGGACCGCCGAAGACCGCAACCGACAAGCATGGCAACCATGCGGCGGTTGGCGCGTAGAGCACAACCTGTTACCGCTGATAGAAAGGCTCAAATTTACCCTTTCCCCTAAAGGTTACCCAATAAAACTACCGGCACGAAAACGGGGCAAGAATTGGAGGCATAAAGATCCAATGAATCCATCGGAACGTATTGACGAGCTGATTGCAAAACTCACAGACTGGCGTGGCAAAACGCTCGCCAGCATCCGCAAGACCATCCTTGAGGCCGACCGGGACATAATCGAGGAATGGAAGTGGATGGGAAGCCCAGTGTGGTCTCGCGACGGAATCATCGCGGTCGGCAACGCCCACAAAGATAAGGTGAAGCTTACCTTTTCCCACGGGGCGAGCCTCCCAGATCCTGACAAGCTCTTCAACGCGGGCCTTGGAGGCAACGCCTGGCGCGCGATCGATTTGTTCGAGGGCGGCAAGATTAATGAGCGTGCTCTAAAAAATCTCGTCCGTGCCGCCGTTGATTACAATCAGATCAAATTGAAGAGGAAAGCGCCTGCGGGTACTCGAGCGAAAGTACATAAAAGTAAAAAGTGATGAAACTATAGCTTTCTCTCACTAATTCTCTTTGCGGGACTGCCTGACAATGGTGCTTGACGCTGCTGGATTGTCTTCATATTCACGGACAAGAGTTCGGACCGCCGAAGACCGCACCCGAGAAGCATGGCAACCATGGCGCGGTCGGCGCGTAGAGTCTCGTTCTGAGCCTTCATCATTGCCCGCGCAAGGTAGCGTTCAGGGCAGTTTTCCCTAAAAATTCCCAACCCACAGCCCGACCCACAGTTTGGTATGTCTTATATGACTTGCGCGGCGTTTGGCAGTCCCCGCGTATCTTGTAAGTTGTCATTTAGGGCAAATTTAGGGCCTCTTCATGAAAATTGCGCAATGTCAGGCAAGTCAGAGCTATTGATGTTAACTCCTTTGATTTCAGCACGATTTTATTTGCGACCAGGGTTTTTCGACCCTGTGGCAGGAGCAAGGCCGTGAAAAGCGGATTTATCGACACTAAGCTGCCAGGTGGCCGTCCACGCCTTTGGGCCTTTACCCCAAACCAGCGACGCAGTACGCTGCCGCTGATGATTTGACCGGCGATTTGGTGGGAGGACCTACGTGAGGCGTTTCATTCTTGTCGTACTTTTTCTGCTCATACTCTGTGGCCGACCGGCCGCACAGACACAACCACAACCGCTGCCTTCAAATGTCAAAGCGCAGGTGGACAAGGTCTTCGAAAAGTGGGACAAGAGCGACTCGCCAGGGTGCGCGCTGGGGGTTTACAGAGAGGGGCAAATTATCTACAAGCACGGCTACGGCATGGCCAATCTGAATGACGACGTGCCGATCACGCCCGTGACGGTGTTCCATGTGGCGTCGATGTCGAAACAGTTTACGGCTGCTTCGATCGTGTTGCTAGCGCAGCAGGGAAAACTTTCACTGGATGACGATGTGCGCAAATACATTCCCGACCTGCCTGACTTCGGGGAGCTGATTACGATTCGGCATCTGGTTCATCACACCAGCGGGCTGCGCGATCAGTGGTCGCTGCTTGGGCTAGCGGGGTGGCGCTATTCGCTGGATTTGATTACGGATGACGACGTGATGTCCGTGCTGACGCGGGAGAAGGATCTGAACTTCAAACCGGGCGAGAAGCACGTTTATTGCAACACGGGTTACACGCTGATGGGATTGATCGTGAAACGAGTAAGCGGAATGTCGCTGCGCCAGTTTACGACCAAGAATATTTTCGAGCCGCTGGGCATGACGCACACGCATTTCCGAGAAGACCACGCAGAGATCGTTAAGCACAATGCTCTGGGATACGGACAGGAAGATAAAAACAAGCCCTTCCGGCTGAGCGTTACGAACTTCGACACCGTGGGCGCAACGAGTCTGCATACTACGGTGGAGGACCTCCAACTGTGGGATGAGAATTTCTATCACCCACGGCTTGGCGGGCCGGCGTTCCTCCAGCAAATGCTCGAACGTGGCAAGCTCAATAACGGCGAGCAGCTCGACTATGCTTTTGGGTTGGTGGTGGGCAAGTACAAAGGCCTGCCAACGGTAGACCACGCCGGCGGCGATGCCGGGTATCGCTCGGACATGACGCGATTCCCGGAGCAACACTTCTCCGTAGCGGTGCTCTGCAACGCGGCGGATACAAATCCGACTGCGTTGGTCCGACAGGTCACAGACATCCTTCTCGCCAAGGACCTCAAGGCTCTCGAACCAACCCCTGCGAAAGAGACTGCAAAGAGCAGTGGACCGCCACTTAGCGCGGAGCAGATGGCCGCGCTCGCGGGGATTTATTGGAACCGGGAAGATGATGACTTCCATAAAATCCTGGTGAAGGATGGCAAGCTGCAGATCAACGTTGGCGGCGACGAGTTTCATACGCTGAAGCCCGCCGGAGAAACCAGCTTCCACGTTGCCGACGTTCCCTGGGGCGATCAGGTGGAGATACGATTCCTGCCCGCCAGCTCGGAAAAGCCGCGCCGATTGGAGCAGAGCTTCGGGGGTGAAAAGCCGGACATATTTGAATCCGCGACGGCGTTTACGCCGAGCGGCACGGAACTGAGTGAGTATGTGGGCGCTTACGTCAGCGAAGAAATCGACCCGGTTTACCGCATTGTGCTGCAGGACGGGAATTTGTGTCTGACGAGGCTGAAGAAGAAAACAGAGGTTCTTCGGCCAGCTGTGCGCGACGTTTTTACCGGGGACATTGGCACAGTGCGCTTCACGCGTGACTCGAGGCAGCGCATCTCCGGTTTGGTCCTCAACGCCGGCCGCATTCGGAACTTTCGATTCGAAAAGAGGGTCGATTAAGTCTCTGCCCTGAGCCCCGCCTAAACCGACGCGTGTAAGAGCTAGGAAATAGTTTGGGGTTCAAATCCAAGGCTATCAAGTCGAAGTTTCGACCATTCGAATGCCTGTCGATATCAGGCTTATGACCAGCTAGTTGGCAAGTGCCTGTTCTCAGGAACGGGTCATTGACGAGCCTTTGGTATCGTGAATCCGGAGGCTATTATGGATGCATTCTCGAACCCGCGTAATGGTCCTTGGGGAGCCAAACGATGCCTTTGGAAATAACGCAGCGTGAGATGAATGGAATCTACCTTCTGGCGCTCAAAGGGCGTCTTGTGCTCGGACAGGAGAGCAGCGGTTTGCTTACAATGACCGACAATCTCCTCGCATCCGGCGCCACACGGATTGTCATTAATCTGGAGCAAGTCAATTATGTTGACAGCGCGGGCCTCGGCACACTCATCGAAATTCAGCGAAAGAAAAAAGCCAAAAGCGGAGGCCTCAAGCTTTGTAATCTCGGCCAGAACTTGAGGCAAGCGTTGGAAATTGCCCGGCTGCTGCCAATATTCGAAACGTGTCCGACCGAAACTGCGGCTGTTGCAAGTTTCTGAGGAAGGCGGACGATGCCATAATCCGCGGTTTCAGGGTGCGCCGATTGTCTGGCCTCTCATTTGTGTTCCGTTCGTGCCACGCCCAATCTTTTTTGGCGATTTTCGGCCTCTACAGAATTACAGCTGCTTCCTCAAAATTCAGCCGAGGATTGCGTGGGTGGAGCTTGCTTGGGCCTCCATAGCCTAGGTTGCAGAGAAGATTGACCTTCCACTTGCCGTCAGGAAAGAATTCCGCATTGAGTTTGTCTGCGTCGAAACCGGACATCGGCCCGCAGTCTAGCCCAACTTCCACGGTTTTCACGGTCGGAGGCTTTGTTTTCTATAACTTACGATTTTTTTCGTCACTACGTGCGCTGACCTGCCAGGCTTTGTGTCCGCCAGCGCCGATTGGAGTTTGTGCGCCAGTGCCAGCCAGTCTTCGACCGGAGCGGGTTCTAGGCTTCCGAGCGAGCAAATCGTGCGCTGGCGTGGGCCCTTAGCGGTTTGGACGGATTCGACAAGAAGGTGATTGGTGTAGGTTTTGCCCTTGTAGGTGCGCGTTGATTTTCGAATGTACATTGGCCACTACACGTAGCATTGTCTCGTGACAATGTCAAGAGAAATCGCAGTCACTTTAGTCACTATTTTGACCAATTTATGCAATGCGCTGTGAAAACAAACCACTTCTTCAAGACGATGCTGGTTTTTTGCAGGAAATCACCCCGATTGCCGTGGAAGTTGGGCTAGTCCCAAACCGCGTGCGGCCAGGATGAAGTATGCGGCTTGCAGTGAACTGTTGCGGAAGGCGTGCTCCTCAATTAGAGGTTTATTTCCGACAAAGTAGGAGCGGACATCAGCCTGTGGAAAGAGCTTGGGAAGTTGCTCGTGGAATTCCGTGTCCCACGCGACTATGACCGTGACGGGAGCGGCCATGGTTTTATCGACATTGCCGGGGGCAAGTGCTGGCTTGAGGCGTGCCTTGGCGCCAGGGGTGGTTAGAAAAACGAATCTCGCAGGAGAGCCGTTAGCAGCGGTCGGCCCAAGACGCGCCAATTCGTAAGCCTTGCGCAGCAGCTCCACTTGCACGGGTTCGGGAAGCCACGTGGAGTGTGTTCGCGCTTCGCGAAATACCTGACCGAGGGCCTCCTGTGGGATCGGGGCTTTGATGGCAGCAAGACTTGTTGGTTCAGATTGATTGCGCAGTTTGGTTCTCCCTTTTTGGTAGGTTCCCTTAACCGAGAGGAGCCGGACCAGACGTTCAGCGCGACCGCCGGGCATCAAGGCTGAAAGGTCCTGCTCCGAACTGAGAAATCAGCAAGGCACCGCCGAGCAGGCCGAGATTTTTCATGAACATGGCCATATGGACCTGCGCCATCATCGGATCGTGGACCGCCCAGAAGTTGTGCATCATTACAGTAACTGGAACCAAGAAGAGTACAAGGAGCCAGGCGCCCAGTTTTGCTCGATAACCCAGTAAGATGCTCAGGCCGCCAGCAAAGGCCAGCACACCGGAGAACGGAACCAGGAGCGAGGCCAAGGGCACTCCTTGGGCAGCCGCATACGCGACCTCCTGCTTGGAAAAATGAAGGGGTCCCGACATCAGGAAAATCAGGACGAAGAAAAACCACCCCAAAACGACCACTGCGCCTCGCGAAAAGCTTCTTGCCTCCACACCGTGGGAAATGGCCATTGAGTTGGTTGCCATGTTCTTCCTCCTTATGCGCGTTGGATGAGCTGAGGCCACTCGCTTGGTTTTCGCTTTAACCGATGCCAGTGTTTGCGTAACTCGCCGAGCAGCTTTGGGCTCAGCATGACATCGCGATCTTGGCGACCTTTACCACCCTGAACATGAACGACCATGCGCCGGCTGTCGATGTCGGTGACTTTTAGACGCGCGAGTTCGGCACGCCGGAGTCCGGTGGAATAGAGGGTCATGAGCAGAGTGCGATGCAGGGGCGGGCTAGCGGCATCGATGAGTTGCGCCACTTCTTCCTGGCTCAGGATAGTTGGCAGCGAAAATCCCTTTTTCGGATAGGGCGTCTCGGCGGTGCTCCAGGCCTTCTTGAGCGTCTTGGTGTAGAAGAATCGCAGCGCGGCAAGATAGACCGTGACGGTGCTCGCTGCGTACTTCCGCTTGGTGAACAATTCCGATTAATATTCGCGAATGTGTTTTGGGCCCAGACAGTTGGGGGCACAGTGGAAGCGTCGCGAAAAATCTTCCACTATGCGGATGTAACTGCTTATGGTAGTTTGAGCGTAATTGCGACGCTGGAGTTCTTCCAGCATCATTTTTCTGAGATGGGTCACAGGGACCTCCTTGTGACCCCAATTTATCTCAACCGACAGGCAACCACCGCTCCGGCGCCTCACGCGTAGCGTCCGCCGCGCGGACGGCTTCGTGCTAAACGGCGTTCTGGGAAGTTCGCAGCGAACCCTTCGGTTCTCGACCATCTCAGGATGCCAGTAGCAAAAGAAAAGCCCCGGCCCTGTAGAACGTGAGTCGGGGCCATTCTTCTTTTGGGTCCAACATTGGGTCCAACTAGGCCCGGTTTTAGGCAGCTTTTTCGGGGTTAAACGGTGCAGAATCAACGGCTAATGTTAAAGTTAACAGCCGAATGCTCTACCGGGGAGCTGCGCGACACCATTTTTTCCATTCTAATACAGACATCAAAATAGAGCCACTCCAGCGCGGGGCACAACATGAGTCCAACATCGCGATTTTTTCGGTTCCCTCGGCAAAGCCAAAAAATTGGCGGGCTCATTTTGAAGGACTTAGACCAGGATAATTGACGATCATTCGGTATCCCACTGAATGCTAGGCTAGCGCGCGTCGCGAATCTGATCGTTCACTGCCACTGTATCAATTCGCCAGAGACAGGTTCCTGTGTGGAGTTTTGGCGAAGGACAGGGGAAAAAGAACGGCCAGATTGCGCATCGCAGAATCGTAGTAGGACCGGAAATCCTAAGGAATTATGGGCGAAACAACAATTCGCCAGCCACACCCCAATAAGTACCGTTCCGTTAGGGATGCGGCCCGCGTCAATTCTTATGACAGTTGTAACAACTCGTCGCGGTGTAGACGTAGTTGCCATTGCCCCGGTGCTGCCCGTCCGTAGTCCCCTTGTTGTGCGCACCAGCGCGCGTATGGCAGTTGATGCAGGAGAACGTCGAGTAGTCCGTCGAGACCAGGTGGCAGTCCGAACAGACCGAGCCATTATGCGGAATGCGGAACCAGGTGTGATTAGCCGCAGATAAGGTCGCCCCCAGCCAGCCCGTGGTGACCCACGTGGTGTGGCAGGTCACACAACTGGTTGAGAACTGCGCGGCAATGTGATTCGGCACTTGACCGCCCAGCGTTTGCGTACTCAACCAGGCCGCCTGATGGCATCCATAGCAATCCGTGTTCGCCGAAGTAAGAGCGAATGCGTTGGCGCCTATGTGGCACGAAGCGCAGGGCGTGGTCACGTGCGCTCCCTGCAGCGGCCAGCCCGTAGCGCTGTGATCGAACTTCCCATCCGCCCACAGCAGCGTGTCGTGGCAGGTCGCGCATTGTGAGTTCGGGAAGCCCGCGGTGATGTGATTCGGAACGTTCCCGCCGAGCATTGCGGTGCTCTGCCAGGCCGCCATGTGGCAGCCGTAACAATCCGTGTTCGCTGCCGTGAAAGTATAGTTGTTCCCCACGTGGCAATCGGTGCAGGCCACGACCTTTCCCGCAGGTGCCATCTGATGCGAACCCGTCAGCGCCCAGCCCGTCGCGCCGTGATTGAAGATCGCCGTATTCCAAGTGATCGTGTTGTGGCAGGTCGAACAGTTCGCCGCCGCGAACGGCGCGCCGGCCTTTGGGTGCGCCGGGTTATTTGTTGTCTGCCACGTCGTCAGGTGGCATCCCGCATTGCCGCAGTCAGTCGGCGCTATATTCAGGCTGTAGTTGTTGCCGATGTGGCAGGAAGCGCAGGACGCTACCTTGCCGCCGTTGGCCACCAGCGCGTGAGAGTTAGTCAGCGGGAACCCAAACGCGTTGTGGTCGAACTTCCCGTCGGCCCACTTCGTGATGGGATGGCAGGTCGCGCAAGCGGATGCCGTCGACGGGAAACCCACCTTGATGTGATCCGGTACGTTCCCGCCAAAGGTCGGCGTGCTCTGCCACGCCGCCAGGTGGCAGCCCATACAATCGGTCGAGTTCAGCGTGTAGTTGTTGCTGACGTGGCAGGAAGCGCAGGGCGTGGGCGTGGGTGAAGCATGCGTTCCGGTTAACGTGAAGCCCGTCACGCTGTGATCGAAGGACGCCGAGTCCCAACCCTTGGTGGTATGGCAACTAGCGCAATTCGCCACCGCAAAAGCCGGCCCGGCGGTGGAGTGCACCGGATTATTTGTTTGCCGCCAGGTCGTCAGGTGACACTGCGAGCTCCCGCAGTCGGTCGGCGCGATCTGAAGGCTATAGTTGCCGTTGACGTGGCAAGAGGCACAGGGCACGTTCGCATGGCCATTGGTCAAGGGGAAGTTGATCGGAGGTGCACCATGATTGAAGTTTGCTCCCAACCAACTATCGAACGAGTGGCACGATTCGCAGGTGGTCGCGAATTGCTCGCTGGCGTGATTCGGATTCGTAGTTTTCTGATAGTCCTTCAAGTGGCAGGAGACGCACGCCGTAGACAAGCCTTGGAACTGTCCGACCGCGGCGCTCTTGTGGCAATCCCCGCATTGCACTGCCGCATGAGCGCCTAGGAGCGGAAAACGATTCTGGTGATCTCTTACTTTCTCGACCGCAATATTCCAGCCCTGGACCGAGTGACATTGCGCGCAGTCCGTACCCATCTTTCGCTGGTGAATGTCGGCATGACAATCCTGACAATGCTTGCCGACCTCGGTGAATACCGGCTTGGCGTGGCACTGTGTGCACTGCACCTTTTCGTGCATGCCGCGAAGCGGATACGCGGTCTTGTTGTGATCGAACTCCGGAACGGCGCGAATCGGACGCCACCCTGCCGCGGTATGGCAGTTTTCACAGGGAATCGCAAGCGGACCATGCGGACTTCGCGTGGTCACCCGCTGCGGCGCGGGAACGGCCAAACTGGCTCCCGGCCAGGCGAGAAGGATCAACCAGCATAAGAAACCGACAAAAATGGGCGTACCTCTCTTCAAACTCTAGCCACCTCAGTCCACAGTCCATCTCAGCAGGAGGGCTCCAGTATGCGACATTAACTGACCCCGTAATTCTGGTCCTTGATTAAGATCAAATAGCGCGAGGTCGATGGTCAAGCGAGTGGCCGGATTCGCGCAGGTGGCGTCGTAGGGCTCGATCGGCCGGTAGGCGCTAGTGAATTGTTGCAGCGCCGTTAGGTTGGGGCTGGTGTTGTTTTTATAATCGATTTCCATGCCCACCCCCAGGCGTTGGGCAACCTGGGCCGCGTAAATACCGAGTTGCGTTGGGTTCAATGCTTAGTCCCAGTAGCAACCTCTACCCCGGGCAGCCTCCAAAGGCAATCCAGGTAATACCTGCTTTGCGAGGGAGGCTTTTCCCCTAAATAAGCCGATGGCTGGGGGCATACTGAGGACACCAAGAGGGATTTGGGAATGGTTTCGAGGCTGTTAACTGACGCCAGAGAAACGACTTATGCGATTGAAGTTCTCTGTTAACAGCCGAATGAAGTGCTCCCCAAAATTCGGACCAGTCAATAAGGTGTAAAATCGCGGCCTCGGAAACGGAGCAGAAATGAAATCGAGGCAGCGGCGGAGCTTCAGCGCGGAGATGAAAGCACGAATCGCGCTGGAGGCGATCAAGGAACAGAAGACAATTCAGGAAATCGCTTCGCATTACGGGGTGCATCCCAGCCAGGTGACGAACTGGAAGCGAACAGCGATTCAAGGAGCGTCGGAACTGTTTGCGGATCGACGGTCGCAGCCGGACACGAGCGAGGAAGCGTTAAAGGCGGAGCTGTACCAGCAGATTGGACAGTTGCAGGTGGAGCTGGACTGGCTTAAAAAAAAGTCCGGCCTATCGCGTTAGAGCAGAGACAGGGGTGGATTTCAGCGCACAAAGAACTGAGCATACGGCAGCTGTGCCGCTTGACGGGGGTTTCGCGGTCGGGGTGGTATTACGAAGCGGAACCGGAGACGGCCGAGAATTTGAGATTGATGACATGATTTGTAACGAGGAGAATGATGCGCGCAGATCACGCGGACGATCAAATTCTCAACAGCTTGTATGCAAAAGACCATTCGGTACGGCACCGAACAGTGGTTAGCTCAAATCAGCGATCGTGGACGAGGCCATCAACGGAGCCGTGATTTCCCACAACGAGACTTCGGGACAGTGAGGACAAATTCCACGTTTCCGGCGTGAACCAGGCATTGTTATGCAATCACTATCAGACATTCTTTCTACAGTCTGATTGGTGCCTCGCGGCGATCCATCAAGTCTCCCCCGTCAAGCCATCTAAAAATGTAACCCTAGCGATCCCCGTCGAGCCATTTGATATGTAACCGGAGAGCGCTTGTTGTTGTTGTGGCTGTGGGAAAGTGGGAATCCCGAAGGAATTTCCAAGCTCGCGAAGCGAGCGTCTTTTCCACAGCCTTTTCGCCGGCCGCTGCGCACCTGTTTGGCCTGGCTGGTTTCGATTTTCTCTTGCGCTTTCGGACTCAGCCGCCGGTTCGCTAAGCGGT
>Ga0193733_1000575_pt1 | contig 11905 bp, 18 predicted proteins | sample U1s2metaG_FD_145076 | JGI IMG/M metagenome (GOLD analysis project Ga0193733, IMG submission 145076) | Soil microbial communities from a riparian zone of the East river system, Colorado, United States - U1s2 | ecosystem: Environmental > Terrestrial > Soil > Riparian zone | place: USA: East River... | reverse complement strand
CGGGATGCGAAAAACCCAGGGTTAGGTTCAACTTGTCCCCTTGCGCCTGCGCGCGATAGCCGACCCCGACCAGCGTCAGCCGCTTCTCGAAACCCTTGGTGACTCCGAGCACCATGTTGGCGGCGAGCGCCCGCAGCGTTCCCGACATGGCGTTCGACTCGTCCGAGTCTTCGAGCGCCTTGAATACCAGGTTGTCGCCGTCCTTCTCGATGCTGACGTCGCTGCGCAGGCGCTGCGACAGCGTTCCGAGCGGTCCCTTGATGGAGAGAGCCTCGGCCGCGAGCGTCGCCTCGACGCCCTTGGGCAGGGTTACGGGAAATTTTGCGATCCGCGACATGGCGATTTCTAGGCGACGATGCAGAGTACTTCGCCGCCGAGGCCGGTGGCGCGCGCCTTGCGATCGGTCATGACGCCCTTGGAGGTGGAGACGATGGCGACGCCGAGTCCGTTCATGACGCGCGGCAGCTCGTCGCGCCCCTTGTAGACGCGCAATCCCGGGGTTGACACGCGCTCGATTTTCTCGATCACGGGCTTGTCCGCGTAGTACTTCAGGCCGATCTCGAGCTCGGGCTTGCCTTCCTTCTCGCGAACGGTGAAGCCGTCGATGTATCCCTCGTCCTTCAACACCTGGGCGATCGAAATCTTGACCTTGGACGACGGAACGCCGACCGCGGTCTTTCCGACCATCTGGGCGTTGCGGATGCGGGTCAGCATGTCGGCAATGGGATCGGTCATGCTCATGCGGAAAACCTCCTACCAGCTCGCCTTGATCAGACCCGGGATCTCCCCGCGCAGCGCGATTTCGCGCAGCTTGTTGCGCCCGAGCCCGAACTTGCGAAACACTCCTCGCGGCCGGCCGGTCAGGCTGCAACGGTTCCGGAGCCGCACCGGCGACGCGTTCCTCGGCAGCTGCTGCTGCTTCTCGCGCGCCTCCTGGCGGTCTTCGTCCGAGCGCCTGGAGTCGTTGATGATTGCGATCAGCGCCGCGCGCCGGGCGGCGAACTTGGTCACCGTCTTGCGGCGTTTTTTGTCGCGGTTGATCACGGCGAGTTTGGCCATGGGCGATCCTTCAGGTCTTGAACGGAAAGCGGAAGGCAGCGAGCAGCGCGCGCGCCTCGTCGTCGGTTTTCGCGGTGGTGGTGATGCTGATGTTGAGGCCTCGCAGAACGTCGATCTTGTCGTATTCGATTTCAGGAAAAATGATCTGCTCCTTGACGCCGAGGCTGTAGTTGCCGCGACCGTCGAATGCGCGGCTCGAAATGCCCCGGAAGTCACGGATACGCGGGATCGCCACGGTGACCAGACGGTCCAGAAACTCGTACATGCGCTTGCCGCGCAGGGTCACCATGCACCCGACCGGAAACCCCTTGCGGACCTTGAACGTTGCGATCGACTTCTTGGCCAGGGTGACCACGGGTTTCTGGCCGGTGATCTTGGTGAGGTCGGCAACCGCGTTGTCCAGGATTTTCTTGTCCGTCGTCGTCTCGCCCACGCCCATATTGAGCGTGATCTTCTTGATGCGCGGCACCTGCATCGACGTTTTGTATCCGAACTTCTTCATCAGATCGGGCACCACGTCCTTGCGGTAGTAGTCTTGTAGGCGAGCCATAGACAGGTTTCTTCGAAGCCCCCGGGGATCAGGCGTCCACCATTTCGCCGTTGGACTTGAACACGCGCACCTTGCGCCCGTCCTCCATCAGCTTGAAGCCGATACGGTCGGCTTTCTTGGTCTGCGGGTTGAACAGCGCGACGTTGGAGATGTCTATCGGCATGTCCTTGTCGACGATGCCGCCGGTCAGACCCTTCATCGGGTTGGGACGCTGATGTTTCTTGACGCGGTTGACCCCTTCCACGACGAGGTGCCCCGCATCCACGATCCGCAGCACCGTCCCGCGCTTTCCCTTGTCTTTGCCGGTGGTGACGATGACGTCGTCGCCTTTTCTGATTTTTTCCATTGTCTCGAGCTGTCAGCTGCGGCAGGTCATCACAGCACTTCAGGTGCGAGCGAAACGATCTTCATGAAGCGCTCGCTGCGAAGCTCCCGGGTCACGGGCCCGAAGATGCGCGTGCCGATCGGCTCCAATTTGGGTGTAAGGAGCACCGCCGCGTTCGAGTCGAACCGGATGCGGCTGCCGTCCGCGCGGCGCACGCCGAAGGCCGTACGCACCACCACGGCGTGATAGATCTCGCCTTTCTTGACTCGGCCGCGCGGTGCCGCGTCCTTGACGCTCACCCGGATGACGTCACCGATGTTGGCGTAGCGGCGCTTCGAGCCGCCCAGCACCTTGATACACATCACAGCGCGCGCGCCGGTGTTATCGGCGACATCGAGCACCGTCTGCATCTGAATCATTTTTCCATCTCCAACTTGTCCGGCCCGAATGCGCTACGGGCAGGCAGTTTTGGATCCCGTCCGGGACGTGAAAAGGCAGCGAAGTCTACGCGAAATCAAAACCTTTGCCAAGCCAAATCTGCCTACGCCGCCCGTGCCTTCTCGACCAGCTTGGCGATCCGCCACGCCTTGGTCCTGGAGATCGGGCGGCACTCCTCGATCACGACTAAATCACCCTCGCCGCACTCGTTTTTTTCGTCGTGGGCATGGTACTTCTTCGAGCGGGTCACGATCTTTCCGTACATCGGATGGGTGACACGGCGCTCGACCAATACCGTCACGGTCTTGTCCATCTTGTCGCTGACGACTCGTCCGGTCAGCGTACGGGTGGTCTTGGCCTCGCTCATTTCACTTCCACCTTTTCCTTCAGGATGGTGCGCACCCGTGCGATGTCACGGCGCACGCTTTTCAGTTGGCTGCTGTTGGTGAGCTGTTGCGTCGCCTTCTGCATGCGCAGACCGAACTGGGCGCGCAGCAGCTCCTCGAGCTCCTTGGAAAGCTGCGCCGGATCCTTGGCGCGGAGTTCACTGGCCTTCATGATCATGCCCTCTTGTTCGACCCTCACCCCATCTGACGGAACACAAACATCGTGCGCAGCGGAAGCTTGGCTGAGGCGAGCGCAAACGCCTCCCGCGCCGTCGGCTCATCCACCCCGTCCATTTCGTAGAGCACCTTGCCCGGCCTGATTTCGGCGACGAAATACTCCGGGTTCCCCTTGCCGTTACCCATTCGCACCTCTGCGGGCTTTTGCGAAACGGGTTTGTCCGGAAAGATGCGTATGAAGATGCGCCCGCCCCGCTTGATGTGGCGCGTCATGGCACGGCGAGCCGCCTCGATCTGACGCGCAGTAAGGCGTCCGCGGGTCGTCGCCTTCAAGCCGTATTCGCCGAAGGAAACCTTCGTTCCCCGCGTAGCAACACCCCTGTTGCGTCCCTTCTGTTGCTTGCGGTATTTGGTTCGAGCCGGTTGAAGCATGGAGTCGCTCCTCGCCTAAGCCTTGGGCTTTCTGGATTTCTTCACCGCGGTTTTCGGCTTCGCTTCCGATTTCCCTTCGGCCTTCCCCTTCGTATCGCTCACAGCCTTTTTCGCGACGACCGGATGAGGCCGAGCGGCCCTGGGCTTGGCCTGGGGCGCTGCGGAACTTCCCGTGTCGGACGCCGTCTTGGCTGCGGCGATCGGCTCGGGCTTCGCTTCGGGAGCGCTCAGCGCGGGTTTGGGCGTCGCTTTCTTCACCTTCTTCGCCGCGAGAACCTCGTCGGCGGTCGGAGCCGGAGGCGCGACCGGCTGGTCGCCCTTGGCCATCACTTCGCCCTTGTACACCCAGCACTTGATTCCGATCACACCGTAGGTGGTCTTAGCCTCGGAAAACCCGTAGTCGATGTCCGCACGCAGCGTATGAAGGGGAACGCGCCCCTCGCGATACCACTCAGTGCGTGCAATCTCGATGCCGTTCAAGCGCCCCGCGCTCATGATCTTGATCCCTTGAGCGCCCAGGCGCATGGCGTTTTGCATGGCACGCTTCATGGCGCGGCGGAACATGATCCGCTTTTCCAGCTGCTGCGCGATCGAATCCGCGATGAGCTGAGCATCGACCTCGGGCTTGCGGATTTCCTCGATGTTCACGTGGACCATCTGCACGCCGAGGAGCTTGCGCAGATCGGCCTTGAGCATTTCGATGTCCTCGCCCTTCTTGCCGATCACGACGCCGGGCCGCGCGCTATGGATGGTGATCCGGGCGTCCTTGGCCGGCCGCTCGATCACCACCTTGCCGACCGAGGCGTGGGAAAGCCGCTTCTTCAGATAAGCGCGGACCTTCAGGTCCTCGTTCAGCATCGTGGCGAAGTTCTTGCTGTTCGCGTACCAGCGCGAGGACCAGTTCTTGTTGACGCTGAGCCTGAAGCCGATCGGATGAATTTTCTGTCCCATGAGGGCGTCCTATTTCTTTGCTTGCTTGGCCGAGGGCTTCTTCTTTTCCTCGTCGCCGACGGTCACGAAGATGTGGCAGGTTCGCTTGGTAATGCGGTTGCCGCGGCCTTTGGCACGCGCCTGAAAACGCTTGAGCGACGTGGCCTGCTCGACGAAAATGGTCTTCACCTTCAACTCATCGACGTCGGCACCGTCGTTGTGCTCGGCGTTGGCGATCGCCGATTCCAGCACCTTCTTGATGATGTGCGCTCCCTTCTTCGGACTGAAGGCGAGCAGATTGAGCGCTTTTTCCACCGGCAGCCCGCGGATCTGGTCGGCGACGAGCCGTCCTTTCTGGGCCGACAGCCGCACCCCGTAGAGCGTTGCGCGGGTTTCCATGGGTCTCCTATTTCTTCTCGCCGCCCGCAGCCGGGGCGGCTCCCGCAGGGGCGGCCGGCGCAGGGGCAGTCGGCGCAGTCGGAGCTCCGGGGGTTCCGTGCGCTCCGCCGGCCCTCGCAGCCGCTGCGGCTTCCAGAAGCTTCTTGTCGGCCATACCGTGGCTCTTGAAAATGCGAGTCAGCGCGAATTCGCCCAGCTTGTGCCCCACCATGTTTTCCGAGATGTACACCGGGACGTGTTGCTTGCCGTTGTGGACCGCGATGGTCAGTCCGACGAAATCCGGCAGAATCGTGGAGCGCCGCGACCAGGTCTTGATCGGGCGCTTGTCGCTTGCCGCGCGCGCCGCGCCGACCTTCTTCACCAGATGGTGGTCCACGAAGGGACCCTTCTTGACCGAGCGTCCCATGGTCTAGCCCTTGTCTCGTTTCTTGTGCCGGAATTGGATGATCATGCCGCGTGTGCGCTTGTTCTTGCGGGTCTTGTAGCCCTTGGTCAGCACCCCCCAGGGGCTTACGGGATGCTGCCCTGCCGCGGTCTTTCCCTCACCGCCGCCATGCGGGTGGTCGATCGGATTCATCGCGACGCCGCGCACGGTGGGCCGCACGCCGCGCCAGCGGACGCGTCCGGCCTTGCCGATCGATTCCAGGCTGTGCTCCTCGTTGCCGACCTCGCCGATGGTGGCGCGGCAATCGACGTGCACCTTACGGATCTCGCCCGAACGCAACCGCAACTGCGCGTAGCTGCCCTCTCGCGCAAGCAGCTGAACCGAGGCGCCCGCGGCGCGCGCGAGCTGCGCGCCCCCGCCGGGCTGCATCTCGATGCAGTGAACCGTGGTGCCGACCGGGATGTTCCGCAGCGGCAAGGTATTGCCCGGCTTGATCGGCGCCTCCACCCCGGACATGAGCTGCGTGCCGGCAGTCACACCCTTGGGCGCAATGATGTAGCGGCGCTCGCCGTCGGCATAGCAGAGCAAGGCGATGTTCGCACTCCGGTTCGGGTCGTATTCGAGCCGCTCGACCTTGGCCGCAATACCGTCCTTGTTGCGGCGAAAATCGACGATGCGGTAATTCTGCTTGTGCCCGCCGCCCTGGTGGCGCACCGTGATGTGCCCGTTGACGTTGCGGCCGGCCTTCTTCGATTGCTTCTCGACCAGGGGCTGATAGGGCCCGCCCTTGTGCAGATCCGGATTTACGAACTTGACGAGTTGCCGCCGGCCGGGTGAGGTAGGTTTGTATTTTACGAGCGGCACGGTCTACTCCTGGGCCTGAAAGGTGATTTCCTGCTTCTTGCCGTCGGGCCCCGGCAGCAACGAGACGTAGGCTTTTTTCCAGTTGCGGCGACGCCCTTCGAAGCGCCCGAAGCGCTTGTCCTTGCCCTTGACGTTGGTGACCTGGACCGACTTCACCTTGGTCTTGAACATCAACTCGACCGCCGCCTTGATCTCGGGTTTGGTCGCATCCGCCACGACGCGGAACACGTACTGGTTGTTCTTTTCTCCGACGAAAGTGCTCTTCTCCGAGACTTGCGGCGCGAGCAATACCTGCATCAGGCGCGTTTTGTCCATGACCGCGCTCATTTGAGTATCTCCTCGAACCTCGCGACGGCTTTCTTCGTGAGAATGACGTTGTCGAACCGGATGAGCGAAACGGGATCGGCGTGATTGACGTCGAGCACGTGGAAGTTGATGAGGTTACGCGACGAAAGCAACAGGTTCTGGTCCAAGTCGTCGGTAATGACCAACGTCGACGTGAGGCCCATCTGTTTGAGCTTTTGCGCGAGAAGCTTGGTCTTCGGCGCCTCCACGCTGAAGCTCTCCACCACCTTGAGCCGTTCCTCGCGCGCGAGCTGCGAGAGGATCGAGCACATTCCGGCGCGATACATCTTGCGGTTCACTTTCTGGGAGAAGTTCTCGTCGGGCGAATTGGGAAAAATCTTGCCGCCCCCGCGCCACAGCGGGCTTGCGACGTCGCCGGCACGGGCACGCCCGGTGCCCTTCTGTCGCCAGGGCTTCTTGTGCGAGTGGCGAACGTCGCTGCGCCCTTTTTGCGCGCGGGTGCCGCGGCGGGCGTTCGCCTGGTAGGCGATGACTATCTGATGCACCAGCGATTCGTTGAACTCGCGTCCGAACAATGTGTCGGAGGCGGCCACGGTGGCCGCGCTCTTGCCCTGATCGTTGATGAGCTTGAGCTCCATCACGCCCCCTTGGCCGCCGGCGCGGGTGCGGGCTTGGCCGCCGGCGCGGGTGTCGCCTTGGGCGCCTGCGCGGGTGCCGCCTTGGCCGCTCCAGTTGCGGCCTTCGACGGCGCCGCTTTGGGCGACGGGCCCTTGACCCGCGTCGCCTTGGTGGTCGGCCGCACGACGATGTCGCGGCCGCGGCTCCCCGGGACGGAACCCTTTATCAAGAGCAGCTGGCGCTCGGCGTCGACGCGCACGACCTCCAGGCCCTGGACGGTGCGTTGCGCGGCGCCCAGATGGCCTGCCATGCGCTTGCCGGGAAATACGCGGCCCGGATCCTGTGCCATCCCGGTCGAGCCAGGCTTATTGGTCGAGAGCGAATTGCCGTGACTGGCGCGATTGGAGGAGAAGTGGTGGCGCTTGATCACCCCGGCGAAGCCCTTGCCTTGCGACATGCCGGAAACATCCACCTTCTGTCCTACCTTGAAGATATCGACGCCGATTTTTCCGCCGATCTTGAGATTTCCCAGCTCGCTTTCCGGCACGCGGAATTCGCGCAGTATGTGACCGGCCTCGACCGCGGCCTTGGCGAGGTGGCCGGCTGCGGCCTTGTTGACGCGCGAAGCGCGGCGCTTGCCGAACGTGACCTGCACGGCGCTGTAGCCGTCCGTCGCGCCGGACTTGATCTGCGTCACGCGGTTGTCGGACACGTCCAGCACCGTCACCGGCAGGGAGTCGCCGTCGTCGGTGAAAACGCGGGTCATGCCGACCTTGCGGCCGACCAATCCTAAAGTCATCTTCTTACCCTTTTTCCAAAGGTGCCGACTGCTATGGGTCGGCCGTCAATTCGTGCGGCTGCTGCTCTTACAGCTTGATCTCTACATCGACTCCGGCCGGCAGATCGAGCTTCATCAGCGCGTCCACCGTCTTGTCGGTCGGATCGATGATGTCCATCAGGCGCAAGTGCGTCCTGATCTCGAGCTGGTCGCGCGAGGTCTTGTCCGCGTGCGGGCTGCGCAGCACGTCGAAGCGCTCGATGCGCGTCGGCAGCGGCACGGGGCCCTTTACGACGGCCCCCGTGCGCTTGGCCGTATCCACGATCTCGAGCGCCGACTGGTCGATCAGCCGGTAGTCGAACGCCTTGAGTCGGATCCTGATTTTCTGGCTTTGCACGGCCATATTATTCGATCACTTTCGCCACCACGCCCGCGCCGACGGTCTTGCCGCCCTCGCGGATGGCAAACCTCAAGCCCTGCTCCATCGCAATCGGCGCAATCAAGCTCACCACCATCTTCACGTTGTCCCCCGGCATCACCATCTCGGTGCCCGCGGGCAGCTCGCAGCTGCCCGTCACGTCGGTCGTCCTGAAGTAAAACTGCGGCCGATACCCGGGGAAGAACGGCGTGTGCCGCCCGCCTTCCTCCTTGGAGAGCACATACACCTCGCACTCGAACTTGGTGTGCGGGGTGATCGAGCTCGGTTTGGCCAGCACCTGCCCGCGCTCCACTTCTTCCCTCTTGGTGCCCCGCAAGAGCACCCCGATGTTATCCCCGGCCTGCCCCTCATCCAAGAGCTTCCTGAACATCTCCACGCCCGTGCACACCGTCTTCAACGTGGGCTTCAGCCCCACGATCTCCAGCTCCTCGCCCACCTTCACGATCCCGCGCTCCACGCGGCCGGTCACCACCGTGCCTCTTCCTGAGATCGAGAACACGTCCTCCACCGGCATCAGAAACGGCCCGTCGATGGCGCGCTTGGGCATCGGAATGTAGCTGTCCAGGGCTTCGGCGAGCTTGAAGATCGACTTCACCCCCAGATCGCTGTCCTCGCCTTCCAGCGCCTTCAGCGCGCTGCCGATGATGATCGGGGTCTTGTCCCCGGGAAACTCGTACTTCGACAACAGCTCCCTCACCTCCACCTCCACCAGCTCCAAGAGCTCCTTGTCATCGACCGTGTCCGCCTTGTTCAGGTACACCACGATGTAGGGCACCCCGACCTGCCGCGCCAACAGAATGTGCTCGCGCGTCTGCGGCATCGGCCCGTCGGCCGCACTCACCACCAGAATCGCCCCGTCCATCTGCGCAGCGCCGGTGATCATGTTCTTGATGTAGTCGGCATGCCCCGGGCAGTCCACGTGCGCATAGTGGCGCTTCTCCGTCACGTACTCCACGTGCGCCGTGTTGATCGTGATCCCGCGCGCCTTTTCCTCCGGCGCCGCGTCAATCTGGTCGTAGTTCTTCGCCTCCCCACCGTACTTCTTCGCCAGCACGTGCGTCATCGCCGCCGTCAGCGTCGTCTTGCCGTGATCCACGTGCCCAATCGTCCCCACGTTCACGTGCGGCTTGGTCCTCTCAAATTTACCCTTCGACATGATATGTTCCTTCCCTGCCGTTACACTGATCCTGTGGTGCCGTTGGTGCGGATTGAACGCACGACCTCTCCCTTACCAAGGGAGTGCTCTACCACTGAGCTACAACGGCGGCGTGCGTTTCGATAAACTTGCTTCGCAAGAAACCTGGAGCGGGTGAAGGGAATCGAACCCTCGTCGTAAGCTTGGAAGGCTTCTGCTCTACCATTGAGCTACACCCGCGCCGCGTAACCCATTTTCGCGACCGAACCCTTCGTAAGCCTGCTTGAGGCGACCGATGACCTGGTGGAGGAGGTTGGATTCGAACCAACGTAGGCGCAAGGCCAACAGATTTACAGTCTGCCCCCTTTAACCGCTCGGGCACCCCTCCGAACGAAATCGCCAATTATGCGTAGCTTTCAGGGTGTTGTCAACGCTCGCTGGCATGCATTTCGCTTTGCGCCGAAAATCGGAACCGCCGCACCATAATTCCGGCATGACTCCCAGAACGAAACAGGGCCTTGTCCTCGTTCCCGGTCTGCTCTGCGACGAGCTGATGTGGCAGGGTCAGCTCACCGCGCTTGCCGCAGCCGCGGATTGCTGGGTCGCGGACCATACCCGCTCGGAAACCATGGCAGAAGTCGCTGCCGACGTGCTTCGAGACGCACCCTTCGAGAAATTCGCTCTCGCGGGACTCTCGATGGGAGGCTACGTCGTGCTCGAGATGATGCGCCAGGCGGCGCACCGCGTGCAGAGGCTCGCGCTCCTCGACACCACCGCCCGATCCGACACAGCCGAGCAAACCCGGAAGCGCAGGGATTTCATCTCACTTGCGGAGCGCGGACGCTTTCTCGGAATCACCGACGTCCTGCTCCCGTTGCTGATCCATCCGTCGCAGCTCGCGAACCGGGAGTTAGCGTCTACTATCAGGAAGATGGCCAAGAATACCGGCAGGGATGCCTTCATCCGCCAGGAGCGCGCCATCATCAGCCGAAGCGACAGCCTGCCGCTGCTGCCGCGTATCGCCTGCCCGACGCTCGTCATGTGCGGCAGGCAGGACGCCCTGACGCCGCTAGCCCTCCACGAGGAATTATCCGCGGGAATTTCCGGGTCCAGGCTCGAAATCGTGGAGGAGTGCGGCCATCTCTCCACGATGGAGCGCCCGGCGGAAACGAGCGCGGCAATCGGGCGCTGGCTCGCCCCCTGAGATCCCCGAACCCACCGACCTCCGTTCGGTCAAATCAAGGCGCGTAAAATGGGAGGCATGCTCCGCCTCACGCCCGTAGCGAGCGACCCGGCCACAGGGAACACATGAACGCTCCCGCCCCCCATCACGAAGCCACTCTCGACGACAAATACACGCTGCGGTCCGGCCGCGCCTTCATGACCGGTACGCAGGCGCTGGTGCGCCTGCCGATGCTGCAGCGGGTCCGCGATCTGGCCGCGGGCCTGAACACCGCAGGATTCATTTCCGGCTATCGCGGCTCGCCGCTCGGCGGCTTCGACCAGGCGCTTTGGAAGGCGAGCAAGTTCCTCGACGAGCATCACGTCAAATTCCAGCCGGGCGTAAACGAGGACCTCGCCGCCACCTCGATTTGGGGCGCACAGCAGGTGAACCTGTATCCGGACGCAAAGTACGACGGCGTGTTCGCCATGTGGTACGGCAAGGGGCCGGGAGTGGACCGCTGCGGCGACGTCTTCAAGCACGCCAACTCCGCGGGAACGTCCAAGCACGGCGGAGTGCTCGTCCTCGCGGGCGACGACCACGCGGCGAAATCCTCGACCCTGGCGCATCAGAGCGAGCACGTCTTCAAGGCCTGCTGCATCCCGGTGCTCAACGCCGCGAGCGTCCAGGAATATCTGGACCTCGGTCTGCACGGCTTCGCCATGTCGCGTTTCTCCGGCTGCTGGGTGGCATTCAAATGCGTGACGGACGTCGTCGAGTCGGGCGCGGTGGTGGAGATCGATCCGCAGCGAGTGAAGATCGTCACGCCCGACTTCGCGATGCCGCCGGGGGGACTCAACATCCGCTGGCCGGACGCATTTCTCGAGCAGGAGGCGCGGCTGCTCGACTACAAGGTCTACGCGGCGCTCGCCTACTGCCGCGCGAACCGGCTCGACCGCATCGTCTGGGACAGCCCGCGGGCCCGTTTCGGCATCATCACCACCGGCAAGTCTTTCGGCGACACCCTGCAGGCGCTCGCCGATCTCGGCATCGACGAAAGCGTCGCGCGCGAGGCCGGGATCCGCCTCTACAAGGTGGCGATGTCCTGGCCGCTCGAGCCGCAGGGCGCGCGCAAGTTCGCCGAAGGGCTCGAAGAGATCCTCGTGGTCGAGGAAAAGCGCCAGGTCATCGAGTACCAGATCAAGGAAGAGCTGTACAACTGGCGCGAGGGTATGCGCGCGCCACGCGTGGTCGGCAAGTTCGACGACAACGGCGAGTGGTCGATCGCCGAGGGCAAGCCCGCCGGCAACTGGCTGCTCCCCGCTCATTACGAGCTGTCCGCCGCGCTGATCGCCAAGGCGCTAGCGAGCCGCTTGGCGAAACTCGGGCTCGACCGGCGAATGGGCGATCGCTACCGGGAGCGCATCGCCTACCTCGAATTCAAGGACAAGGCCCTCGCCAGGCCGCGCGTCGTGGCGAGTCGCCTCCCCTACTTCTGCTCCGGCTGCCCGCACAACACTTC
>Ga0193733_1000573_pt1 | contig 11924 bp, 7 predicted proteins | sample U1s2metaG_FD_145076 | JGI IMG/M metagenome (GOLD analysis project Ga0193733, IMG submission 145076) | Soil microbial communities from a riparian zone of the East river system, Colorado, United States - U1s2 | ecosystem: Environmental > Terrestrial > Soil > Riparian zone | place: USA: East River... | reverse complement strand
TCCGACCCAGGCCATGGGCAGGTAGCACAGAATGTCGTCCTCATCGGTGAAGCCGTCGAAGGCCACGAGTACCCGCGCAGTCTGGATCATCGCAGCATGCGTCTGGGATACGCCTTTGGGGTGACCCGTGGTGCCCGACGTATAGAGAATCACCGCGACATCGGAGGGCCGGCCCATTCCGAGCTCTTCGACGAAGAAGTCCGGATTGCGCTGCGAGAACTCCCTTCCGGCCGCCTGAAGGTCCTCGAAGCCGGTCAGCTCCGTCTGCCCGTAATGGCGCAGCCCGCGCGGGTCGTCGAAACAGATGTGCTTCAACTGGGGGCACTGCGGCAGGACCTCCAGCAGTTTGTCGACCTGCTCCTGGTCTTCGACGACGGCGAAGCCGATATCGGCGTCCTGGAGCACGAACGCCATTTCGGCTGCGACGGCGTCCTGGTAGAGCGGCACGGGCACACCGCCCAGGGCCTGCGCAGCCATCATGGCCCAGTACAGGCGCGGCCGGTTGTCGCCGATGACCGCGAGGCGGTCGCCGCGCTTGAATCCCTGTGCAGCAAGACCGCAGGCGAGAATACGCACCTCGCCGGCAACCTGAGCCCAGGTCCAGGTCTGCCAGATGCCCAGGTCCTTCTCCCGGAACGCCGGCCTGTCGGGCCGGGCGCTCGCTTGGTGCAGAAGCAGGCGCGGAAAGGTGTCGGGCTGTTCCGTCACGGGGTGCCCCTCGGTAGCGTGCCGTCTCAAACATCGCCGGCGCGGTCCCAGCCGGCGAATCTTACAGCAGATGAAGGGACGGGATTTGCGCCGTCTGGCTGCCGGCGCCAAACAGCTCCCATGTCCGCCCATAACGCTTAACGCACTGAAACCAAAGGGAACTGATTTTGAGGTCTGAACCTGGACCCGCACCCGAGAAAACATCTCGGGTGAGTCGATCAGGGAGTCCGCTGGTTTGGGCAAGCGAGGAGCCCGGGAAATCGAATCACCAAGTCGCGAGGCACTATCATTCGCATCCTTGATACGTTCCTGCGAGGCGACGGCAGTTTCTGTGAATGGGCCGAATCGCCCACGTTCAAAGCCACTCAATTTCACGAGATCGGATCACTTTAGCCTGATTTTCTATTACACTTCGCAGACAAAAAGAACCCTCTTGGGTCCGAAGATTCGCGCGGTGCAGTAACTCGTTTGGGGGGCAGCGCTTCATCCTGTGACGATCGCAAATGTATAAGATCTTGATCGTCGAGGATGTCCAGGTCGTTGCCGATCTGCAGATCCTCATGCTGATTCGCGCGGGAATCGCGTTCGAATCACGGCGTGTCGAGACGGCCGAGGATTTCACGCGGCAAATAGAACTCGCCGCTCCGGACGCCATTCTTTACAGCGCCTCCATGCCGCACTTCAGCGGGTTCGTCGCATCGGCGAAGGCGCAAAGCCTTTGCCCCGATACGCCGTTCATTTTCGTCTCCGGAACGCACAGCGAGGAAACCGCCGCCGAAACGCGCAAGCGCGCGACGACCGATTGCGTTTACACGACCACCCTCGCCGACCTTGCTTCCACGTTCGATCGCGCGATCAAGGAGGCCGAAGAACGCAAGAAAAGAAAGGCCCAGGAGTCCGCGATCACGCGCCTGTCGCGCATGTACGCCGATCAGACCCGAGAACTGGAGCAGCTCCACGTTCAACACGTCACGCTTCGCAATCTGAGCCGGTATCTCAGGACCAGCGTGATGCCAGCCGAAGTCTACGCGACCCTGGAATGTTTCGGTCCTCAATTGTTCCAAGGCGCGAACGGCAAGCTCTATCTCGTTCATCCTCCGGGAAAGCACCTGGAGGCGGTCGCCACCTGGGGTGACAAATCGCTCGCCGAGCAGACGTTCACGATCCAGGATTGCTGGGGATTGCGCCAGTCGCAGCCCCACCAGGTCCGGGATCCGCAGACCGAGCTGCTCTGCGGACACGTCAAGGCGGAATCGAAATCGGCGCAGCCGTATCTGTGTGTTCCGCTCTTCGCGGAGGGCGAGACGCTCGGGCTGCTGCACTTGCGGCGCGCGGACGAGGAATCAACTCCTTCGGCAATTGCCAGTTCGATGGAGTCCTACCTGAATCTGGCGGTGGCGCTGGCCGAAGAGACCAGTCTTGCGCTCGCCAATCTGAGAGTCCGCGACAGCCTGCATGAACAATCGATCCGGGATTCGCTCACCGGCTTGTACAACCGCCGTTTTCTGGAGGAATTCCTTTTACGCGAACTGGCGCGCGCGGACCGCAAGAAACACCCCCTCTCCATCATCACGATGGACATCGATCACTTCAAGCGCATCAATGACACGCTGGGCCATGGCGCGGGCGACATAGTCCTGCGGCGCGTGGGTCTTCTGTTGCAGGGATTTGTGCGCCAGAGCGATATCGCGTGCCGCGTCGGCGGAGAAGAATTCTCGGTGCTCCTGCCGGAGGCATCTATGCAAATCGCGACTCAGCGCGCGGAGAATATACGCAGGGCGGTGCAGGAGCTGAAGCTGAAATACGAGGAACACACTCTCGCCGCCATCACCATTTCGCTGGGGGTCGCGGCTTTTCCGGACCATGGCACGACTCCGGCCGCGCTCCTGCACGCTGCGGACCAGGCTCTGTACGACGCCAAGTATCGGGGCCGCGACAGGGTGGAGTCGGCATGATCGGCGGTGATCCGCGCCTGCAGACGCAAGACGTGCCGACCTCTCTCCCCTTAGACTTCCCCGAATCTCGGTTATAATCGCCGCTCCACACGCGCCTGTAGCTCGGCTGGGCGAGGGGGGGAGTTGCCGCGGACACACTCATCATGCGTCCGCGCCGCCGAGCACCAGACCACGGGTAGGTGGGGTTATCGCGAACGTTCTATGGACATTCGCGCCGCCACGGCTTGGTTGTGCCGAGCCCGGATCCACAATTTGGAAATCAAAGCGAGCAGCGAATCGCGAGAACGAGGACTGGCCGCAGTCGCGTAAACTCGCTGACGATCAACTGGAGAAAGTTCATGACCGCAAGAGCGCTGGTTGTCCTAATCGCCCCCCTGCTGGTGGTGTCCGGCTGTGCCGCCACGATTCATGGCACGGTGCAGCTCGTTGACAGCCGTCAGCAGCCGATCCCGAACGAGAGCCCGAAGGGGGCAGTGGTCAACATGATCAACACGACCGCCGCGGTCGATCAGGCTTCGAGCTCCGCGACGGTGGACGAGAAGGGCGAATATGAGTCGCCCAAGGGCAGTATCAAGCCCGGCCTCTACAAGGTGGAGGCGAGCCGCATCGGCTACGAGACGCAGACCGAGACGGTCGAGATCGGCTCCTTCTTCGGAAAGAAGGTCGAGTTCAAGTTGCCGAAGATCCAGGAGACCAAGCGGAAGTCGATCAAAGGTTCCGCCACCGACGAGGACAAGATCATCAATCCCGGCGAGGTCAATATCCAGCCGCCCGCGATGTGAGCGGACGCATCCGTCGTGCCCCTTAGACCCGGCGCCATTACCGAGGGACTCTTCATGGCCACAACTCACCTGCGTTTTCTTCCCATCCTGCTCATCGCCCTGCTCGGCGCCTGCGGCCAGCGCCTCGACATCGAGGTCAAGGCGCGTATCGACGACCAGCCCGCGCCACAGGCGAAGGTCACCGTAGATCGCGAGGAGCTCGGCGTCACCGACGCCCAAGGCGTGTTCAAGCAGCAGCTGCGCAAGAAGGCCGGCAGCGAAGTTGAGGTGACGGTGATCAAGGAGGCGCCCGGCTATCGCATCGATCCCTGGAAAGCGACCTTCCTCGTGAAGCTGCCGAAGGGGGATCAGATCGACACGTATCGCGTCGAGGCCGATCTCAAGGCGACGCGTTACGTCACCCTGCGCGTGACCGAGACGGGTACGCCGGTGCCCGAAGCCAAGGTGACGGTCGGCGGGAAGGAGGAAGGAGTCACCGATGCCAAGGGCGAATTCGTCTACTCCTATCGGACGCAGCCGGCGAAGGGGGCCGAGGTCGGCGTCGCCAAGGCCGGTTTCAGCCCCTACCGGGCGACACGTCAGCTCGAGCCGGGCCAGGTAGTCGAAGTCGCGCTCAACCGCCAGACCGTGGTGGCGATCAGAGCGCTGACCGACGAGTACGGCCGCGTGAGCGGGGTGCCGGGCTTGAGCGTGAGCATAGACGGCAAGACCGTAGGCAAGACCGACGCGCAGGGCAGCTACACGTACGACTACCGCGGCGAGCCGGGCAAGAAGGCCCAGATCGCGCTCGCAGCGCCCGGTTACGTTCCCGCAGCGTGGAAAACCACGATCCGGCTCGAGGGCCAAGTCAACCTTCAGCGCTACTTCTACCCGACTGCGCCCAAGCCGATCCGTATCGGACTCTACCGCGTCGTCGGCAACACGCCGGGCGTGGACCTGAAGGAGGTCGCAACCCAGGCCGAGCAGGCGCTGGCGACGCAGCTGTTCAAGTTCCCGGCGTTCCGCGAGGTGCCGGCGGAGAGGCTGCAGGCCGAGGTCAATCAGCGCAAGCTCAGTATCGAGCGCATCACGACCAAGGGCTGGCAGGACACTCCCCTGCGCGCGACCGTGGACATGATCGCGCTCGGGAGCGTCGCCAAGGACGATGGCGGCTACTTGGTCGAGGTCAAATTCCACACCGCGAACGGCAAAATCATTTTCTCGGAGATCGCGCGCGCCCGCAGCGCCGGCGGGATCAACGGCGCGGTGCGCGACATTGCAAACAACGTTATCGAGCGCTTTCCGCTCGAGGGCACGATAGTCGGTCAGGAGGATGATCGCTATCGCATCAACATCGGCAAGAACTGGCGTATCGGCCGCGGCACCGAGTTCACCCTGACCACGCCGACGTTCGGTGAGGGCGGCAAGGTGGCGGGATACCGCGAGACCGGCAGGATCGAGGTCAAGCGCGGCGAAGATACGAGCTCGCTTGCCGAGGTCGCAACACTCAAGCAGGGCGAGAAGGTGCAGATCGGCGATCGCGTGGTGCGACGCACCGGGCGCGAAGGCGACGAGGGCGATCGACGCACCTACTTCCTGCTCACCGCGAAGGGCGGCGTCGGCACGGACGTCAACCCCCTTGCGGGCACCAGCGTCTACTTGAACGGCGAGTGGGCCGGTGCGACGGGTACGAACGGCCAGGCGGAGGTTCCCCTGCGGCTCGGCCGCAACTATACGCTCACGCTGTACCGCCACGGCTACCAGCAGCTCACCGACAAGATCAAAGTCGACAAGAGCGGCGAAGCGCGCGAGTTCCTACTCGCGGCCAACAATGTCCTGTTCAAGGTCGATTCCACGCCATCGTCGGCAACCGTCTACATCGACGACGAGCAGGTCGGCAAGACGCCGATCACCGGCGGCAAGCTGATCACGCTCGGCTTTCACAGCGTGCGCCTGACCTACGGCGAGGACTACCGCGACTTCTTCGAGGTCATGGAATTCACCCAGAAGGAGGAGGACCGCACCGGCGAGCGCCGCATCGTCCTGCAAAAGGACTTCCTCAAGATGGGCGAGCGCGCGCGCGAGAAAGGCGACATCGACAGCGCCATCAAGGCCTATGCCTCCACCGAGCGCGAGCACCCGGATTACGCCGAGGCGCACCGGCGCCTGGGCGACATCTACCTCGACGAGAAAGAGGACTACGACCGCGCGATCGCCGAGTTCGAGGCCGTGCTGGCGCTGCCCGAGAACCAGCAGCTGATCTACAAGCAGTTCGCGGTCACCTTTACCAACCTCGGCCATGCGTATTGCGAGAAAGGCAACCGCCTGGTGGACGGCGATCGCACCGCCGCGTCCACGTACTTCGCCAAGGCGATCAAGGCGCTGCAGACTGCCAAGCAGAACACGCGCTTCTTCCCGAGCGCTGAGTACGACGAGGCCGTGCACGACACCTACTACTACACGGCGCTCTCATACCACAAGCTGTATCTGATGACGAAGCAGCCGGCGGTGATGAACAGCGCGAGCCTCGCGTGGCGAGAGTACTTCGACTTCTTCCCGAAAAAGCTCGAGGGCAATCAGGCCTTCGTGCAGGCTCGCGAGGGGGCGCGCAGATACCGCGATCAGATCCAGGAACCTTGATCGCGCCGACCCGAAACGCGATGCACCACTGGCGCCCTTCGCTTGCCCTGTTCGTCGCGTTCGCGTGGCCCACAGTTGCGTTGCCTGCGGCCGCCGAAGAACCGCCGGCCGCGGGGGAGCCGGCCGGGATCGAACCGGAATTCGTGCGGCCGCTCGTTCCCGTCGCCCGAGGACGCAACGACTCGAACCCGGTGTGGTCGCCCGCCGGAGACGTGGTCGCGTTCGAGCGCTCGCGCGGCGACAACAAGGAAATCGCGATCGTGCGCATCAACGGCGACATCGTCCAAACCATTCACCAACAGGCTTCGGTCGCGCCGGACCAGAACCCGTTCTTCTTCCCGGAGGTCGTGGAGCAGACGAGCTATAACTCCGGCATCAGCTGGTCGCCGGACGGCAAGAGGCTCGTATTCATGAGCAACGGCGGCGAGGGCAACTACGACCTGTACCTGCGCGAGCCCGACGGCCGCATCGCACGCATCACGACTCACAGAGAGAAGGACGGACACGCGCACTGGTCGCCGGTACGCGACCAGATCGCATTTATCTCCGGCCGCAGCGGACACGGCGACGTCTATGTGCTCGATCTCGCCACGAAGGCCACGACCCGAGTGACGCATGGGGAATGGCCCTATCTCTATCCACAGTGGTCCCCGGACGGCAAGCGTCTCGCGGTCATCCAGGGCATCAACGAGAACCACGACGTCTACGTGCTCGAACCGGGGCGCACACCGCCCGCGGCGCCGATGCCGCTCAGCACCTGGCGTTACGACGATCTGCGGCCGGTGTGGTCGCCCGACGGGAAGCGCGTCGCGTTCTACACCAATTACAACCCCGCCGACGATCCCAAGACCTGGGCCATCGTGGTCGTTGCCGCGGACGGTTCCGACCCGACCGGGGGCGAGGGGCTGGCGGCGCGGGTGGTGGCGACCGACGTGGTCCCGGACGTCGAGCGCGGACCGGCGTGGATGCCGGATAACCGCCGCATCGTGTACGTGCGCAACGAACGACTGGCGTACAACCCGATCTACGTCGCCGACGTCGACAGCCGCACGAGCATGCTCGTGCGCACGGGGACCAAGATGAACCACGATGTCACCTGCTCGACTGGCGGCGTGATCGCGTTTCGCGCCCAGGTCGACCAGTGGGACCAGGTGTACCTCGCGAAGCTCAAGGACTGACGCCGTGACGCCCCGTGATATTTGCCATCGCCCGTCGTTCGCTCCGTTGTTCGCGCTGCTGCTCGCCCCTTTGTTCGCGGTAGGGCTCGCGCTGGGGCCGAGCGCGCCGGCATACGGCGCCGACGACCCGGTGGATTCTGCGATGAAGCTCTACGAAAAGCGCCGCTACGAGCAGGCTGCGCGCATGCTCGAGGACGCGCTTGCCCGACCCGATGCCGGGCGCCGGCCGCAGGCGCAACTTGTGCTCGGCATGATTTACCTGCGCAACGCCGACCTGCACGAGGCGCTCGGCCGCACCGCCGCTGCGGCCGAACTGGATTATCTCGACAAACTGCTCAAGACCGGCGCCGGAGACCGCAGCCGCTACGCGCGGCTGCACCTCGCGGAGGCGCTGCTCGCGCGCGGAAACGCGGCCGAAGCGCGGCGCCATTTCGAGCAGGTCCGCGCCGACCCGGGTATCGAGAGGCGCTACCAGGCGATCGCTGGAGTCGGCCTCGGGAGCGTCCTGTGGGCGCAGCGCGACGCAAAAGGGGCGCGCGGCGTGTGGGCAGGAACAGGCGGGGCGGCGGAGATCGCGCTGGCGCGCGCCGCGGCCCAGGGCGGCGCGCAGCTCGTGGACGTGAAATCGCTGCGGCGCGTGGCCGATGACGCGAGCCTCGCACCCGAATTGTCGCCGCGCACGCGACGCTATCTCATCGAGATCTATACCGCAACCGGCGCGCCGGACAAGGCCCTCGCCATGGTCCGCGCCGCCGATTTGGGCATGGCTTCCTTTGTCGAGAGGTTCAAGGCCGCCAAGGGTACTGCCAAAAGCATCAATCTTTACGATCTCGCGCTGCTCACGGACCTGACGCGGCTTTATCGCGAGCTCGCGCGGCGCCAGCTCGAGCAGGCCGCCGCCGACGCGCGCATGAAACCGAGCGCGGAATACTATCTTGCCGAGGTATTGAGCGGTCTGGGCGCGAGCGATGAGGCGCAGACGTACGTGCAGGCCTTCCTCGCGCAGCCGCAGGCGCCGGCTCAGTACCGCGAGCGCGCACTGGCGCGTCAGGCGCTGATCGCGCACCGCCAGGGCCGGCGCGCCGAAGCGGAGAGCGCGTGGACCGCGATGGCGCAGAGTAGCAGCGACCCGGAGGTATTGGCCGACATCGTGCTCGGCTGCGCCGACGTCCAGGCCCAGTGCGCCAAGGTGCTCGCGCGCGTCGGCCAGGTGACCGAAGCGGGCGATGGCCGACGCTATCAGCGGCTCAACTCTGCGCTCGGCAGCTACTACCTTCGGAAGAAGGACTACGCGCGCGCCATCTCCTACATGGAGGCGGGGCGCGACAAGAGCAACAAGAACAAGATCGAGGCCAATGACCCGGAAATGCTCGCCGGTCTGGCCGAGGCCTACTATCGGACCAAGAAATTCTCCGAAGGCCTCGAGATCTTTTTCGAGATGAGCAAGGAGTTTCCCGTGGTGCGCCAGATTCAGGAGGCGATGCAGGGCGTCTACTCCATGGAGCAGCGCAGCGCCGGCGACGTGAAGATACTTTGAGAAACCGCAGGACGAATCACAACTGTCGGAGTCGACAAGCGAGGAGTTTATGAAACGGATCCTTACTATTGCGGTACTGGGCTTGGGCGCCACCATGGCATTGTGCTTTCCGGCGCATGCCGCACCGAAGGGCGACGGGCGTCCCGACGGTGGCGTCCTCAACTACAGCGAGTACGGCCGGCCGGCGACGCTGGACCCGATCACCAGCAACGAGACGATTTCGCTGCGCATCACTGAGCTCGTGTTCAACGGCCTGGTCGGCATCGACGAGAAGCAGGAAATCGTGCCTGAGCTGGCCGAGCGCTGGGAGGCGTCGAAGGACGGCCGCGTATTCACGTTCTTCCTGCGCAAGGACGTGAAGTGGCACCCGCGCGAGGGCGACGCGCCGCAGCCCTTTACCGCCGACGACGTGGTGTTCACCTACAACATCATGATGCACCCCAGGACCATCACGCCGCTCAAGGTGCGCTACGAGTTCATCGAGAAGGTCGAGAAGACCGGCGACTACACGGTGGTAATCACTCTCAAGCGCCCGATACTGAACGCGCTGGCGAAGTTCAGCTTCAAGATTATCCCCGGGCACGGGCCGGCGAACCCGCAGTACCTGACGCGCGAGGACCGGTTCGCCCACAGCCCGATCGGCACCGGGCCGTACATGCTCCAGACCGTAACCGGCGACGGCGAGGTGGTGCTGGTCTCGAACCCGGACTACTTCAAGGGCCGCGCGCACATCGATAAGTTCGTCGCCAGACCGTTCGCCGACCAGAACATCATGGCCCAGGCGCTGATGTTCAACGCCATCGACATGATCGTGCTGGTCAACCCGCGCAACCTGCCGGAGGTTCAGGGCGACAAGCGCTTCGTGCTGCAACCGTACAACGCGTTGTCCTACTCGTTCTTCGGCTACAACGTGCGCAACCCGCTGCTCGCGGACCGGCGCGTGCGCCAGGCGATCACGACTGCGGTCAACCGCCAGGAGATGCTCGACTCGTTCTTCAACGGCCAGGGCACGGTCATCTCCGGCCCGTTCGCGCCCGGGAGCTGGGCATACAACCTCGACGTCAAGCCGTTGCCGTTCGGCCCGGAGCGCGCGCGGGCGTTGCTCACTGAAGCGGGCTTCAAGCCCGGCGCGGACGGGATCATGGAGAAGGACGGCAAGAAGCTCGTGTTCTCGCTCAAAGTCCCCATCGAGAAGGAGAGCGAAGCGGTCAAGCGCGTCGTGCTCGCGTTCCAGAATTATCTCAAGGGCGCCGGCATCGCGATCACGGTCGATTTCAAGGAATGGCAGGCGTGGAAGGAGGACGTCTTTCTCGAGCACAACTTCGACATCATGTTTGCGTCCTGGGTGTTCGACGACTCGGCGGACATCTCGTCGCTGTTCCATTCGGCCGAAATCGGCGACTGGAGGAACAACTTCGGCGGCTATTCCAACCCCGAAGTGGACGGGCTGATCGTCGAGAGCAAGCTCACGCTCGACCACGAGAAGCGTCGGACGATCAACCGCAAGCTGCACGCGATCTTGGCCGAGGAGCAGCCCTACACTTTCCTTTGGACGCTCACCAACTACAGCGCGTACCACAGGAAGCTGCGGCGCGTGCAGATCCACCCGTACAAGTTCTTCTCGTTCGCCGACGAATGGTTCATTCCGGCCAGCGAGCAGAAGTGATGTGAAGTTCGCCGCGGTCAAGCCGGTCAGCCGCGTCCTCGCGCGCGAGCTGGCCTTGACCGCGCTGCTGCTGCTCGGCGTGAGCATGGTCGTGTTCGCCATTCTCTATCTCGCGCCCGGCGACCCGCTCAACGTTTTGCTCGAGGGCCAGTCGCCGCGCTCGGAGCTCGCCCTCGGCATGCGCGAGGCGCTCGGCGTACCCCGTACCTGGTACGGCCAGTACGCGGCGTGGTTCGGCAAGATGCTGCATGGCAACTTCGGCAACTCGATCCGCACCGGCCTGCCGGTGCTGCCGGAACTCGCGCGCGTCGGCGTCTACACGCTCACCCTCACGCTCGGCTCGCTCGCGCTCACGCTCCTGATCGCGGTGCCGATCGCGGTGCACGCGGCCGCGCACGGCGGCACTGCCGGCAACACCGCGGCGACGATAGTCGCGTACGTCCTCTCGGCAGTGCCGGTGTTCTGGTTCGGCTACATCGTCGTCTACGTCTTTATCCATCAGTTCGGCATGTTCCCGCTGATCTCGGGAACGGCGGCAAAGCAGGAACACGCGTGGCTGTATTTCCTCGTGCCGATCTTCGTGCTCGGGATCGCGAGCGGCACGCTCTCCGAAATGATCCGCCACCTGCGCGAGGAGTTGTCGCGCGTGCTGGCCGAAGACTACATCCGCACCGCGCGCGCCAAGGGCGCTGCGGTATGGCGCCATGCGTTCAAGGAGGGTTTCCTGATCCCGGTCACCGAGATCATGAGCGCCAAGATCCCGTTCCTGCTCGGCGGTGCGGTGATCGTCGAGCAGGTGTTCAACTGGCCCGGCATGGGGCGCATGGCGTGGCAGGCGGCGCAGGATCGCGACTTCCCGGTCATCATGGGCATCGCCCTCGTAGCCGCGGCGTTTGTGCGTTTCGGTAACCTGCTGCAGCGCGTCGTCTTCACCGCTGTCAATCCGCGCGCATCGAGGGAATAAGGCAGCGCATGCGTCGCTACGTCCAGACGCCCGGCCCCATCGGCGAGTTCTCGGAGCTCGCGCTGCGGCAGCGCGCGGAGCCCCTCGATCTCGTCTACGTTGGCTACGGCCTGCTGGTGGTGGCGGTGGTGGTGGCCTCGTACATGCTCGGCGCGTTCGGCTGGCTGCCCGATGATCCTCAAGCGATGAACGTCGGCCTGATCAATGCGGCGCCATTCACCTCCGGGCACGTGCTCGGCACCGACTTCCTCGGGCGCGACCTGCAGGCGCGGCTGATCCTCGGCATCCAGGCCTACTTTCTCCCCGGACTGCTTGCGATCACGATTTCGGTCGTCGGCGGAAGCATTCTCGGCATCCTGGCCGGGTACCGCGGCGGCTGGTTCGACACGATCATCACCTACTTCGACAACCTGCTCGACTCGTTCCCGCGGCTGGTGCTGATCCTGCTCGTGATCGCCGCATTCAAGGCCGACATCTACTACGTCATGGTCGTGGTCGGCATCACCGTCATGCCG
>Ga0193733_1000572_pt1 | contig 11928 bp, 14 predicted proteins | sample U1s2metaG_FD_145076 | JGI IMG/M metagenome (GOLD analysis project Ga0193733, IMG submission 145076) | Soil microbial communities from a riparian zone of the East river system, Colorado, United States - U1s2 | ecosystem: Environmental > Terrestrial > Soil > Riparian zone | place: USA: East River... | reverse complement strand
TTCCGTGGAATCGGGAACCCTGGAACCTACAATTGCAGACTCAAAAAGCGGACAGGTTTAGGTCCGCACCCTACTCTCGAAAAACCCCAATTCTGGCCGCTCTTTAGGGGTATGTCAGGAGTTCTGACCTTAGATGGTGCGTTCTACAGGAAGGTCAAGGATGAACCGATAAAAGTTCGCGGGTCGTTGTATCTGACGCTATTCGGCAACCGGCAAACGGTGCGTGTCCCCTTCGGAGACCGGTCTGTTCCCGTGCCACGCGTTGGTGTGTGTTCAGCAAGCGGAGGGGCCAACCGGCAAAGCCATTTTCTCATTTGCAGCTCCGCGTTTCGATTTCCGCCAGCGCTGGTGTCCTATAGCTTCATACAATACGCGAAAGACACAGTCCAAGATGTGTGGTCTTCTACAAAGCCTCGAGCGATCTCTTATTCCCCGTTCCCGGCTGAGCTCGGCATCAGCCCGGTAAGCCAAGACTTTACGTTCTCAACTGTCCATGAGCCGTTGGCAGAGGCTAGGGTAGATACGGTGGAAGCGCTCGCGCACATTCGACGGAATTTTGAGATCGACAACCTGCGGCTCGGTGATTTTGAAGTGCGCCCTGCGGCTGTCTCGCCATAATACCGAATTGGTCGCGGGAAAGGTGTCAACGCACTCACGTCGCCGGATGCACTCGGAAGTCTATTGGTTGGGCGCGCTTGCCTAGCACTTGGCTGCCAATTCCGCGGGACGGGCCCGAAGTCCGGTTAGAGGATGCTGAGCGGAAGGCGCGCCGCGAGGGAACGTGGGGCGAGCGGTTGAGTAGAAGCTCGCGGATGCGGAGTTAGGGGAGGTTGAGGCGGGAAACGCGGGGGGAGATGACGGTGCCGATGGAACAGGCGACGAGGGATCTGCGGTTTCCCTGGGCTTTCGCAAAGGCAGATTCCTCGGACCTCCCGACCCGGTCGGGAGGCCTGAGCTACAGCGAGAAGCGCTCTTTCACCAGGCTGCTAATGGTTAGAGCTACGGGTGACTTTTCCCGCGTACCCAGGGTTGTGTGGTTTAGCGTCCCATATTTTGGAGGCGGTTCAGCGTGCTTGCGCCCCAGAAAGCCGCAACCGTTCGCCGCCTTTCCCCAGGAGGTCTCCATGAATACACTCGCTCGTAATTTGGCTCGCTTGTCCTCTTTTCCTCTGGATGTCTCAAAATGGCGATCGCTTTGGCCGATCTTAGGGGTCTTTCTGCTGGCCACAGCAAGCATGGCGCAGGAAAGGCCAAAACCGACGACCGGAGCCGAGTCTCAGCCCAGAGTGCAGTCGCCTTCTCAGGCTCCAGCAGAAAATGCGGCGCCTGACGAAGGGCGCGTCACGCTTCCCGCCGGGACGCGTGTTGCGCTGGTGCTCACGCATCCCATCGACAGCAAGTCCATGCACCGCGGTGACGAAATCTATGCCGCGACCACGGCTCCGGTGACGCTCGCCAACCGCGTCGTCATGCCCGCAGGAACGTACGTGCAGGGGAAGGTTGAAAAGCTGATGCGACACGGGACCCGGGCGGAGATCGTGATGCGGTCCGTTGCGATCATCTTCCCCGACGGGTACGTGGCCAACATCGGCGGCCCGATGACCATCGAAAGCGAAGAAGGCACGGCGTGGATCAATCCGGGCGCAGGCACGAAGGCCGGCGTGGTCGCTGCGCCCCTGCTTGGTTTAGGTCTCGGCACGGCGATCGGCGCCGCAGCACACACCACGCAAACGACCAACTTCGCTGGGACGACAATGACTACGAGCACGCCGAAAGGCATGGCTATCGGGAGTGCGGTAGGCCTTGTCGCCGGCGGCGTTGTCTCGCTTGTACTGCTTGCGCGGAGCCACCATTTCTACATGGCAACTGGTTCAGAACTGGAGATGGTCTTGCCGCAAGCGGTGACCCTAGCCCAGGGACAGACGGCTGATGCGGAGCGAGGTCAGGGGAGGTAGAGGCGGGGGACGCGTGAGGAGATGGCGCAGAGGAGGTCGGAGGTGACAGTGCCGATGCAGCCAGCGACGAGATCGGCGGGATGGGAGTGTATGCCGTAGGCCGTGGTGATATCGCCTTGGGCAACGCCGGAGTGCCCTATTTGCGCCTCGCCCCCCAGCTTCCGACAAGCGTTTGTGGACCGCGATCAGACATTAGCGAACACGTAGCACATTCGGGCATACGACTTGTTTGAAGGAACCTATTTAGCCGCACGGGCTAGGATCGGACCGAGCACCGCAAGAAAGAGCAATTAGGCGGCTGAAAGCGGTCCAAGTTGCGGCACGAGGCCGGTACCCAAACCTGCAATTACGATTGAGAACTCGCCCCGCGCCACCAAGGCCATGCCCGCCCGCAGGCGTCCTCGCCGATCAATACCGCTTCGCCGCGCAGCCCAGAAACCGGTCAACACTTTTGTCACAGCGGTTACAACGCCCAGCAAAACGGCGGAGGGCAGCGCGGACGGCAGGGTTGCCGGGTCGATTTGAAGCCCAAAAAAGAAAAAGAAAGTGGCGGCAAATGGGTCACGAAGAGGCGCGAGCAGACGATGCGTTTGTTCAGCCATGGGTCCGGAGACGGCGATGCCCACGAGAAATGCGCCGATAGCGGCCGAGACTTGGAGCCGCTGCGCAGCTCCGGCGACGAGAAGGACCGCGCCAAAAATGGTGAGAAGTACGATCTCATCGGACCTATGAGCAACAACGCGGCTAAGGGGGCCGCCGTAGCAGACAGCGAGGGCGAGAACCAGAAGTACGGTGGCTAATGCCACGGAGACAGACAGGGCCATTCTTCCGGGGCCGCCTCCGGCGAGGAGCACAGCAACGAGCGGCAGATAGACGGCCATAGCCAAATCCTCCATGACCAAGATCGACGGCACGGCCGGAGTTTCCGGATTGTTGAGGCGACGAAGTTCGGCCAAGACCTTAGCAATGACGCCGGGTAATTGTTTAGCGCGTAGGGACAGTTAAGTCCAAGAGCTTGGGCTGAGAAGCGCAGATCAGCTTTTGAAGAATAGAAGAAGCGGAGCGGAGTTGCTGACGGCAAGTTTGCAGAATGCTGACCAGAATACCTTGGGTATGTGCTCCCCGTGAGGTTCGATTCCCACCCCAGACTTTGCGGGTCACCACCATCGGGCGGATGGCCTGTGGCTGGCGAATTGTTATTTCTCCAGCCACAGGGCATGTAACGTTGACATCCTTTCGCCGGGTTAGCACGGGTTGGACTGGTGGTCGCTGATTTTAAAGGCATTCGCGACGGATAGCATTTTAGGCAGGGACGGGTGGTACATCCGTATAACTTCGTCGTTCCGGCGAATGGAAGACTGAACGCCGTCAAATTCCGAGAGTTTCCGCCCATCCGCTTGAGACATTGAGGGAAGACGCTTTAGAGGCTTGTCCCCTTCCCATCGACCACGTTCGCCACGTAGCGTCCCTCGCTCAGGCCGCGCTGCTCAAGAAGCTCGGGGAGAGCGACGTTTGCGACTTCTTCGCGGAACTCGACTTTCGGCACTGGAGCCGATTTCGTAGATAATCGCCCAATTGTTGGTACGGAGTTGGGACAACGGTTGGGACAATCGAAGGGGTTCCACACGCGACCGGATCGCGCTTAAACGACGCCAAAGAAACGACTTAGCGGGATTTGAGCCTTTTCTTCGTAGCCAGACGCTCTATCCAACTGAGCTACGGGCGCGCAGCGAAACACTTCACTCTCAACAGTTTACGGTAAATTCTTCTTCGATTTCAACCTCGAGTTTTAGCTCATTCTGAGCACTTGTGAGAAATCGCAGGGTGCGTTATCTATTTCATACGAAACAACTTAAATAAATTGACTTCATGAATGAGCGTCTGGCGGTCTGTCAGACGTTCGACTCGCGGGGAGCAACCGGACGAGCGTCCGGCACATCACCGACATCGGCATTGGCTTCTCTGGCCGTTATTTCCTAAGTTCATTCAGCTTAACCCAGTCACCTGGTGCGCGCTCGTATCTGCAGAAATACCAGCCGTCACAAGCACGCCTACAGGCAGCAATTCCAGCCGCAGATGGTGAGTTAAATAATTTGCCTCTAAACCTAATCAACCCATCCTTACGAACACGGGCTTTGAACTTTCTCCTCTTCAAAGATGCACGAAGCACTAAGGGTTTCTTGACATAAGGAGCCAAGATTGGCTGGCGTCCACTTCTTGCCTTCCCCGAGATCTTGACGAGATCCGTTTTGAAATCCTGGCCAATCAAATCCAGCAATTCTTTGCGTTGATAGTTCTTAACATCCCTCTTGAGTGTGCGTTTTAGATTTTCTGAATCTTTGAACTTTCCTTTGTTCTTATTCCCACGCGGTTTCCCGGTGATATGGAGGATAAGAGTTTCAAGTTCTTTAAGATGCTTGTCGCCGATAGTGAAGTACACGCTAAAACGATCCCACGAGGAACGTGATCGTTCAAATGTTGGTAGAGACGCCATTTAAGATTACTGGCGAGACCGACGTAGTAGAGTTTGTCCCGCCTGTAAAGGGCGTAAACGCCCTGGCGATGACTCACATATTGCTGGAAAAGATCTTGATACTTCTCAACCGCATCCCGGCTTATTCTTTCAATGTACTGGCTAACGAGAGGCGCTTGCCTAGGCATAGTATCGACCTCGTCTACACACGGCGGATGATCTCATGTCTTGCGGGTCAAGAAGACGCAACCGCTGAAACGATAACGAAAGAGTTACAGCAGGTAATGTCTCGGCGTTAGCGCAAGAGACATTTCATTAGTTTAGCCAATCGGTGAGATCTCGGCGAGGATTGCGAGCGTGCCCGGCTTTTGCAGACATTATTTCGGTCAAGGTCAAACATCCGCCGAACCCTTCCCCGGGTCGCAGGAAGTCTGCTCCGGGCCTGCGGTCATAGATCATTCTAGGCAAGGCCTAGAGCAAAATAGTATAGGAAGAACGGGCCGTTAAGAGCAATTTTTGAGCGACAGGGCTGGCACTACGGTTGACGCTGGGATCCCAACTGACTGCAAGGTGGCTGGCTAAGAGCCTCTGGGCTTACTTATTCAATTGGAAGAAGACAGCAATTTCTGTGTCCACCTCGACGGGCTTTCCTTCGAGCAGCGTCGGCTCGTAGACCCACTGTCGGACGGCGTCGAGCGCCGACTGCGTGAGCAGAGGGTGCCCCGAAACGACTTCCATGTGCGCTATGGTGCCATCTTTGGCGATAATCACGCGCAATTTCACGACGCCCTCAATGCGTGCCTGCCGGGCGGCCTCGGGATAAACTGGCGGAACTTTATTGCGCACTCTCGCGGCTTGGACATTTCCGCCGACGCGGATGCGCCCCACGTCTCCAGCCACCGAAGGTGTGGTCACGGCCATGTCGTCTGTCGGCACCGTCTGCGAGGAGATCATTTGCAACCGACAATCAGGAGAAGAGCGGGTGCAAGCGAGCCTTCCCCGGCGCAACAGTTTCAATTCCGTAGCCTCTGGAAAGGTATTCGGATAGGAAATGCTTTCCAAGTCTTTCGCGAACGGAGCAAGCTCGTCGTCACCGCTAATGAACTTTAAACCGCGCACTGTGGGGCCGGGGGAAAGGAGAATCCAGAACTCAGCGAAACCCTCCGCTTGATGAGAATTATTCACCGTAATGGTTCTGGCATCCTTCAACAGGCCGCGACCTTCTTCGATCATGGTGTCGATGTTAGCGCCTGCCCCAGCCAAGCTGGCCAGCCGCTCCCGCGTCTCGGTGTTCGAAGAATCGGCGGCCAGGGCCATTTGATACATCCGAATCGCATCCGCCTTGCGCCCCTGCTTTTCGTAAATCTGGCCGAGGTGGTCGGCATCGATGCTGAAAGAGTGAATCATCCACGCAGATCTCACGTATTTTTCCGCTTCGGGCAGAAGCCCTTCCTGGAAGCGGATCCAGCCCCAGGTGTCCCAGTAAGAAGCGATGCGCGAGGCCATGAAGGAGTCTTCCCTAGTTGAGTGTTCAAGAGAAGTGTCGCGCATCTGCAGGACGGCGGCGGCAATGGCTAACTGCGCGAATTTTTCTGCTTGCGGTAAATCCAATTTATCCACAGCTAGTTCATAGGCAACCGAATTCCAGCGAAGAGGGACCGGTTGCAGTTGTGCTGATTTCTCGAGAGCTTCAACGGCTTTTTGCGGCTCGTTCGATTTGAAGTAGGCGCGGCCGAGATTGAACTGAGTGCTGGCATCCTGGGGAGAAATAGCGGCGGCGCTCTGAAGAATGGCAATCGCTTTGTCGTACTGTTTGGTCAGCAAATAAACGCGGCCCAGGTTTGCCGAGGCCCACTGGTCTCTGGGGTTGAGCTCGATTTGTTTCACAAACTGGGGAATGGCTTCGTCGTACTTCTTTTGATAAACGAGCGCCTGTCCGAGATTGTTGTAGGCTCTTGGATCGCTGGGATTGACGAGGATGGCCTTTCGCAGTGCGGCTTCGGCTTTCCCGTATTGCCCGAGCGCGTTATACGTCCATCCAAGATAGTTCCAGGCATTTTTGTAATTCGGATCAATGGCAACCACTTGCTCCAGTAATTGAGCGCAAGTCGAGTAGTCGCGATTCTGGACTGCTAGGTCGGCAGACCGAATCAGGCCCGGGATGGGGGTTTCTGGAGCAGGAGCGGTTGCTACCGAGGAGGTCTGGTTTGTGGAAGCGGCAGCGGATTGCGCGTTACTGGGGGGACGCGCATTCTCCTGGGCGAAAAGGGAGATGGAGAAGACCCACAAAGTAACAAACAGCCGAGGAGTTATCTTTGCCAAACCGGAGACGGCCACGAGCGCCACCCTCCTTGGGATTCCTGTTCGGTGACTACCAGCAGATGGAAATAGTATACACGTCATTTTCTTGGTGGTATGGCCATAGAGGCGAGGAGCCCCGGAAGGTAAGAAACTATTTGGGCGAGCAGGTATCTAATTGTTGCGAGGAGACGGTGATGGCACTGAATCGATATATCGAAAACCGAAAGCACGCACCGCCGCCTCCAGTGCCAAGTGAACTCTATATCTTCAATTCTTAATCGCTCACCAAGAGCGTTGAGATACCGCCGGAAAATCCTCAACCGCAGAGATAGGTGGTAGCATGTATTTTCAAAGGCAAGCGCTGTGAACGCTGCTGGCCCGGTTGGCCGAGAAGCTGCTCTCGGGTGGCGGTGAAATGGGAAAGCTCCCTACGCCCGCTCGTTGTTTCTGATTGTACTCAGGAATCGATTTTCCGTACAGCGGTTTAGCAAATGGCCCGATCCCACCGCCTTGGTGTTCGGACTCAATGAGTTACGATCGAGTGAGAGACCCTTATTCGGGCCAAAACGCCCCTGTTCGGCAGCAACTGACAACTATTGTGCAACCACTTGTGCGACGGTTTTCCGCACGGCCCCAGTTTAGAGTTAAGACCTTCCCCCCAGAACCTCGTGTTTCGCTTCCCACAGCGCCTTTCTGGCCCTGAAGCGCGCAAGCCGATCGTCCGCAATCGCGACTTCACAGCCCACAACTGCATTAATATCATTACCGAAACACGGCACCGCTCGCCGGTAGCTTAGCCATCGCCCAAGCAGCGGCGTCCACGCAGCCCAGCAAAGCCCAACGAAAATATTGCATTTCCTACGGACTGCCAAATCGTTGGCCGGTGTGCTTCCGCACCGTATCAAGATTGAGGGAAATACCGAGTCCCGGCCCATTCGGAACCACGAGCATACCGCTGTCATCCAATTCCCGTTTGTTCTCCGCAATGTCGTCGACAAAAGGATAACCGGTGAGGTATTCCACCATGTCTGTGTTTCGGCTTGCAGACGCGAGATGAAGATCAGCAGCCAGTCCTACGGCAGTATTCCATCCGTGCGGAATGCAGCGAATACCATTATCCTCAGCCATCCAAGCAATCCTGCGCTCTTCGCTAATGGCACCGACCTTTGTCACATCTGGCTGCACAATATCAAAAGCACCGCCCTGGAGCCATGGGTGTGGGTCATCATCGCGGATCAAAATCAAGCGGTTGGAGCGGTACCATTCTACCTGTTACTTGCGGGGCGCCCTTCAACTAAGATCGAACCATGGTTACCCTTGCCTGTGCAGTGGTGGCTTACCTGCGCTCCCTTTTTCTGCCACGTCACAAACTCGCCCTGGAAGCCGTCGCTCTTCGCCAGCAACTCGCCGTCTTCAAGCGGAAGCAGCCCCGGCCCAAATTGGATCGCCTCGATCGGCTGTTCTGGATTGCCCTCCGCCGGCTGTGGGAGGGCTGGTCCGAAGCCCTGATCATCGTCAAGCCGGAGACCGTGGGTTCCTGGCATCGTGCCGGATTCCGGCGGTTTTGGCGGTGGCGGTCTCAGCGACGTCGACCGGGGCGACCACAGGTGAATGCACAGATCCGCCAGTTAATTCGACGCATGAAGGCGGAGAATCCAACATGGGGTGCGCCTCGCATTCACGGCGAAGTGCTCCAGCTCGGGTGCGAGATTTCCGAGCCCACGGTTTCGCGTTATCTTCACAACCTAAACGATTGTCGGGATGAGGGCAGAGCGAAGCGCTGGCTGGCCTTTCTCAACAACCAACGCGAGGTAATCGCCGCATTCGACTTCTTGACGGTTCCGAGCCTGACGTTTCGCACCCTCTACTGCTTCTTTGTTATCGAGCATGGTCGCCGACGGATTCTACACTTCAACGTCACGGAGCATCCGGCCAGCGACTGGATCGTACAGCAACTGCGCGAGGCTCTGCCGCTTCCCTGTCCCTACCGCTACGTCCTGTTCGACCGTGACACCAAGTTCGGCGGCGATGTGGTCGAGTTTCTCCATGCCAGTTCCATGAAACCCATTCGCACCAGCGTTCGAAGCCCGTGGCAGAACGGAGCGCTGGGTCGGCAGTGTTCGCCGTGAAGTGCTTGATCACGTAATCCCACTCAACGATCAACACCTCCGGCGACTGGGGCGCGAATATATCGCCTATTACCAGGAAGACCGCACGCACATCGGCCTGGAGAAGACGACGCCGGCGGGTCGGCCGGTTGAGCCACGCCCGACCGAACCACGCCAACCTCGGGCCTTGCCTCGCATCGGCGGTCTTCATCATCGGTACACCTGGCCGACAGCTGCGTGACCGAAGCCGGCCGCGTTCGGATCACAGCCACGGTCGGATGAATGCTGTTACATCGAGCTATCGATCACAATCCATCTCGGTCCGATACAACCGAACAGCCACTCGCTGGAGGCATGCACTGAAGGTACGTCCATCCATGCGGCGCAGATTTAATTTTGATGACCGACAACGCACGTCACATTCATTCGCCCATCCGTCTGTGGATTCAACCCTGAAGCAGTCTGAAGTTGAACGCCTGAGTCAACGCGCCGCGTAACACGGGGAGCGCTTCACGACTTTGACAACGTGACACACAATGTGGCACAATCATCGCATGCCTAACGTGAACATCCGTCAACTACGGGACACCCGAAAGCTGAAGGCCTGGTTGCGGGCGGGAAAAACTGTGGAACTCCGAGACCGCAACAAGGTTATAGCCCGCATCGTTCCAGCGGAGCAGCAAGAAACAACCGTGGCGGTTCCGGATTTCGCGGCCCGCCGCAAGAAGATCTTCGGCGATCGGGTTCTACCGGGAGCAGACATCGTCGCCGAGGAGCGAGGCCGCTATTGACGATTTACGCCGATACCAGCTTTTTCGTCTCGATTTACGTAAAAGATGCTCACTCCACCAAGGCCGACCTCCTTTTGAGCCCAGGCGCCAGGCCATGTATTACGCCGCTTCATTTCGCTGAATGGGCGCATGCCATAGCGCAACAAGTCTTCCGCCGGCAGATGACGACTGCTGAAGCGAATCGCGTACATCAGGAGCTCCACGACGATCGAACCGCTGGAGTTTGGCCTAGCGTAGACGTACCCGAGACTGCCCTTGAAGTGTGCGTTGACTTGGGCCGCCGCTACGGGCCAAAGCTCGGAGTTCGAACGCTCGACAGTTTACACGTAGCCTGCGCGCTCGAGCTCAAGGCGGAGCGCTTTTGGACCTTTGACGATCGGCAACTGAAGCTGGCGCGAACCGTGGGCCTAAAAACGACCTGATCTCACAGATTGATTGCACGAGCTAGTCGGTAGAAAAGAATGTGGTCCCCAATAATTGCGTACACCGTTCTCACCAAAACTCAAGGGATGCTTCGGTATCCCCCACCAGAATTCATCCAGGTAACGCGGCCTCAACGTATCTTGTTGATTTTGAAGCCGGACGGAGTTTTCGCGAACCACAGCCCTGTAAGCGAAAATGAGCAATTCTTGAGGCATCCTCGATTCTTTTTTGGCCGGCCGAGCCGCTTTCCCCGACTGCGGGCGCTTGCCAGGCTTTGCACGCGCTCGCTGAGACGGATTCTTTCCAGATTCGCGATCGTGCCGAGAATCGATATCACCGCATCCGTGAAGATCCCGCAGGAGTCGAAGTATGGCTCGGTGAAACTGCGATAGACGCCGGCGCCAGTCAATCGGTTGAGATGGGTGAGGGTTTCGAGTGCGCCTTCGTGGGTGAAGCAATTGTAGCCTCTGCGGAATTTTCGTTCTCAAGCGCGGCCAAGCGACCCGCACTTATCCTTGACTAAGAGACTGTTGACTAAGAGACTTGCTTTTGTACCAGCACTGCGATCTCTAAGAGTAAACGGAAAGAGCGGGCCGTGCCATGATGCTAATCAAGTTCGCATTCGCCTTGCTGACGTTGTTTCCAATATCGTCCGCTGCTCCCGCAGAAAAAACTGAGCTTTCTCTAGTGGCGGGCGACACTTCCCGTTCCGTGCGGATTGCCGCTCCGAAAAATCTGACCGACCTCGGCAAAGGCAAGTACAGCAAATGGGTGGGTTGCAGCTATTCCATACAATGGGGCGACGGCTCGGGATCGCCAGCGGGTCCGATCGGAGCTGATTGTGGACAAGGGTTGTCGCACACATATAGAGACGCGGGCACTTATCGAATTGTCGCGAAGACTTTTCATCCCGCGCCTAATGATAGCCATATAGATGACTGGGTCGGTGAAGCCTGGTTCGTCGTGAAATAAATTAGGGAAGGTTGTGGGTCTGACAGGCAGCGGTGCCGACGCAGAACAGTGCCAACGTCCGCGCTGGTGATACTTGAGCGTTAAAGTCTAACTTTAGATTGTTAGGCGGCAACCACGTATTCACTTTGAACCAAGCCGCTCGGATAGTGACGTGTCCGTCCGACTCCCAGTGCCGAATACCGCTCTTCTCTTGGTCGGCCGAGAACCGACTAGGCGGCGCTCGGCTCGGTCGCATACGGTATCCGCGATCTGAGCACAAAAAAAACATGGGACATTTTGTATCGCAAATCGTACTTAGTGAGAGGGTTGCGCAGGGGAACTTGAGCCAATTCAACAGCTTAGATTTGGCACTGCCATGGTTCGTAGCCAGACGCTCTATCCAGCTGAGCTACGTGTGGTGCGCAAAAATCTCGCCCTAGTTCGAAGTCTGACCGGCCCAAGAGATAAACCATCCGCTTAACCTTTATATATGCATCGTTGCCTGATAGGAGCGGTCGTAATCGTGGAATTCGAGTTCGTGGTGGAGATGAACTTGGTACAGATGGGATCCAACGAGTTCCTCCCCCAACTCATTCGTCTCGCTGCAAACGAAAGGCACCTACAGTCGACGCCCGTACAGCAACCAGAAATTGGGGAGACGCGATCAAAGTGCAGCGTCTTCTGAACTCTTCCCGTCCTTCACGCGGCGATTCTCTCCCACCGGTACTCGTGATGGAGGCCGCCGAGAACCGCGCGAGCCGCGACTTTGCAGCCTTGGGCGAAGGTATGTCTGTCGTGACCTTGCAGCGGTAGGAACACTGCGGCACGTTCAGGAATCCCCGGTCCGAGGCTCAAATGGGGGCGCCCTTGGTTGTACGAGTCGACAACGCAACACCCATAATATTGAATCGCGAGAAGTCCGTTAC
>Ga0193733_1000571_pt1 | contig 11933 bp, 17 predicted proteins | sample U1s2metaG_FD_145076 | JGI IMG/M metagenome (GOLD analysis project Ga0193733, IMG submission 145076) | Soil microbial communities from a riparian zone of the East river system, Colorado, United States - U1s2 | ecosystem: Environmental > Terrestrial > Soil > Riparian zone | place: USA: East River... | reverse complement strand
TTGTGGCGCCGTCACGAAATAAACTAAGTGCCGCTTGACGTCACGCTGGTCGATCAGGCCAAGGCCTCGGCAGACCCCCTCAGCCACCCGTGCCGTGGGGAAATCAAGCACGGGGTCTCCGAGGCCTTCCTGAATTGTTCGCATCCGAAGTCCCATTTTGTATCACCCTGAAGTCGTGCGCGCAGGGCTTCAGCGAACCTTGCGGGATGCGTTAGCTTGCTTTCGCCTCTTCGTCGCGCCTTCGGATGGCGGCTCCTTGAGGGTCCGTTAAGATATCGACCCACTTCGGATGAGGCGTGGGCTCGGCGTCATAGTTGTCGTGCCAGTTCCACCACTTGTACGGCGGGGTCTGCGGGTAACCCTCCGGCGAGTCCTCCCATGCCTCCTGACGACCGAGCGGTGTGATGTCGAGGTAGCTCCAGGTGGTCCCCATCGCCTCGTCGCCGCGGCCGTTGATGAAGTATGTGCGAAACACTTTGTCGCCGTCGCGAAAAAACACGTTGTGGCCGTGCCATTCATCGACGCCGAAGTCCTTGTCGAAGCTGTCGGTCATGGTGTACCAGGGCATCTCCCAACCCATTCGCGCCTTGAGACGCGCAATGTCCCCCTGCGGTGCGCGTGAGGCCCAGGCGAGGGTCGTGTCGCGGGCATTCAGATGTGCCAGGTGGGCGACCTGATCGGCGCCCAGCGAACAGCCGCGGCAGGCGTGCTCGGGCCAGCCGAACACCCCGGGCTCGAAGAAGGCGCGATAGACAATCAACTGAGTCCGGCCTTCGAACAAATCGAGCAGTCTAACCTTGCCCTTGGGCCCTTCGAACTCGTATTTCTTCTCCACCGCCATCCAAGGCATCCGCCGGCGTTCAGCAGCCAGCGCGTCACGGGAGCGGGTGAAGGCTTTCTCCTTCACGAGCATTTGCTGCCGCGCAGCCTCCCACTCGTGCTGTGACACGATCGGGGGTGTCTTTATCGCGACATTCGATTTCTCAATCTTTCTGGTCGACATTTTGATTTTTCCTTTCCTCTGAGTTCGGCAGGACTTCTCCTGTCCGGTTCTTGCGCGTTACTTTCACCGCCAACGCTGCCAGCCCGCCGGTAGAAACTGCGCCGGCAACGACTAATCCCACGGTTGCCAAACAGAATGGACACATCGTTCACCTCCTCGGCAGCGAAACGTCACTGCTTACCCGGTAAGCTAATGCCGCTCGGCCTGTAATTATTTTCCGTCGTTACTTCGTGGCGTTACGCAACCTTCGTCGCGGTCTCCGGCACGTAAGCTCTAAACTGCTGCTGGAGCGCCTTGACCGCACCGTTACGCCAGCCCTCCGCCAGCGACTTTGACATGGGATCCGGGAATATTTCCTCTTCCCCTTTCTCCACTCCGTCGAAGATGCCGCGCGCAACGGACTCGGGAGAAGCCTTCGGTATGTCCAGACCCCGGGCCATATCCGTGTCCACGGGGCCAGGCAGGACGATATGTACGCTTACGCCCCGCCCAGCGAGAAGAGCGCGCAGCGATTGTGCCAGGGAAAACGCGGCCGCCTTCGAGATCGAGTATGCCGGGCTGAATGGCACAGCGGCAATCGCCGCCAACGACAGAACGTTGACGATGGCTCCTCGAGAACGCGTCAGCAACGGCAGGAAAGCCTGAGTCACTCCATACGGGCCATAGAGATTGACGGCGAGGCTCTGTTCGAGTGCGGCGCGATCGCTCAAGTCATTGTAAAGCGCCAAGCCGGCGTTATTAATGAGGACATCGAGAGCTTCGACATTCTTGACAGCATCCTGAATCTCCGCGGTGTTGGTCACATCCAGGGTCAAGGGCGTGACGCGCCCATCCGAATGTACGAAGGGCTGGCGCGTACCCGCATACACCCGCTTCGCGCCTCTCCTCAACGCGTCTTCGACCAGCGCCCGTCCGATGCCTCGGTTGGCACCGGTGATCAAGACTGTCTTGTCTTCAATGTTGTTCATACCGTTCTCCTTTGTTGAACCGCCTCTGAATTCAAAACCTCAACTACTCAAGCTGCGTTCTACTACGTTTATTGCGCCTCGTACCGTTCCGGAAAGTACACGTCAGCACTCACCTCCCTGAGGTATCGTTTTGCCCAACGACAGATGCCTCTGAGTGGAGCGATGATTGTCGTTCCCATTTGGGTCAGCGAATACTCGACAGCAATGGCCTTCGATTGCGTCACACGCCTGGCGATTAAACCGGCGGATTCAAGATCGCGAAGGGTTCTGGTAAGCATTCGCTGAGAGACACTTCCGAGGTGGCGCCGCAACTCCCCGTGTCGATAAGGTCTCTCTTTAAGCGAAAACAAAACCTTGGGTGTCCATCTGCCGATGAAGATGGACGACGTCATTCTTGATTCTTGCGTCGTATTCATGCCGATCTTCCTTTTGCGAAAGCGTTTCCGCGAAATAACCTTTCGAATTTTCCTTTCATGCCTTGGTTTCGCAGGCGGCACCGTCCAAGCTTGCCAATTCTTGCGGTCTGGGCGCAATTAGGAACATGTGTGTACCTACGCGAACCTCCGGCACCACAACGCTACTCATCACTTGCCGTACTCGTCGTGTCGGCGCCACCAAAGGCCGGTCTCGTTGCGCCCCTTGGGGGCGCGGTCAAGCCACTGGTACATCCCCCAGAGACCGTCGAGTCCTCGCGCATAGGTGGAATAGGTGTGGTAGACGACGCCGTCTTCGAGCGCGAATGCGCTCATGCCCGGCCTCTCGCGAATGTAGGTTGCCGCGTCCGTTCCGCACATAGCCGCGAACTTCGCAGGACCATCGGGCGTCGCGTGCGAAATCTCGACCCCTTCCTGTCCGCTTATCCGCAGTGGCGCCTCGCGCCGGTAGTTGTATTCGATACCGCCCTCGCGTTGTTGCTCCTGCGTGTAAGAGGCGCAGAAGTCGAAATTGAAGTCACCGCCGACAGAGGACGCCCAAGGGAACGTCCAGCCCAACCGACGCTTGTATGCCTGCAATTTCGCAATCGGGGCGCGCGAGACGGCCCAGAGCATCACATCATGGTTAGCCAGGTGAACAGCGATGCCGTTGAAGCCGTCTGCGATCGACGAGCAAGAGGGACAGCCCGCTGCGTAATCGGGGCCGAACATGAACTGATAGACGAGTAACTGCGAGCGGCCTCGGAAGAGGTCCGCCAGCGAGGCGCTGCCTTCCTCGGTCTCGAAGCGATAGCCCTTATTGATTGGCACCCACGGTAGTTCCTGCCGCTGGCGCGCCAGTTCGTCGCTGCGATGCGTGAGTTCCTTCTCCGCCTTAAGCAACTCGATCCGGGCCTTCAGCCATTGTTCTCGTGTTCCGGTGTTATGTTTGGTCATTGTCGTTGTCTCCTTTCGTTCCTTCCCCGATCTGACTTGGTGTTTGATTGCCATGCGCTATATTTAACGCGGAGCATCGGAGAGGTGGGAGTGACAAGTGTGGCGGGATTCGGATGGATTCTCTGATTACAGCGGCAGCCCGCGCACTTGCGGCGGGGGATTCCCTTGGAGCGTTGAAACGAGTCGCACTGCGCGACGATGCGTCGGCGCTCGCGCTTCGCGGCATCGCGATGGCGCAGCTTGGCGATTTCGCACGAGCGAAGGAACTGCTGCGGAAGGCCGCGCGTGCCTTCGGTCCGAAGGAAGCCGTAGCCCGCGCGAGGTGCATATTGGCTGAGGCTGAAATCGCCCTCGCCTCGCGCGATCTGGGTTGGCCTCCGAAAATGCTCGACGCGGCGCGGTCGACCCTCGAGGCGCACGGCGACCGTCGGAACGCCGCATTCGCGCGCTATCTTGAAGTCCGGCGACTCCTTTTGATCGGGCACATCTACGAGGCGGAGCGTATGCTAGCGGACCTCGACCCGAGCCTTTTCCCGCCTGTGTCGAGGACTTTCCACGGCCTGGTGCTTGCGGGAATCGCGATGCGGCGTTTGCGAACGAAAGAAGCGCGCGCCGCGCTCACGCAGGCCGAACACGCCGCCCACCAAGCGGGTATCCCTGCGTTGATGGCGGAGGTTGAAAGCGCAGCTCGCGTGCTGAATACGCCAGCAGCGCGCCTGATTGCACGTGGCGACGAGCGTCTCCTACTGCTCGAAGACGTTGAAGCCTTGCTAGAGTCGAAATCCATCGTCGTAGATGCATGTCGCAATCTCGTGCGTCAGGCAAACAACGTTGTCTCGCTCGCAAAACGTCCTGTGTTGTTCGCGCTCGCACGCGGGCTGGGTGAAGCGTGGCCTGGAGATGTACCGAGAGACCTGCTCCTGGCGCGAGCGTTCGGAGCGAGATTCGTCGATGAATCGCATCGCGCGCGTTTGCGAGTCGAAATCGGGCGTCTCCGCCGAAAGCTTCGGAAGGTGGCTGATATCAACGCAACGAAGCGGGGCTTTGCGCTCATTCCGAAGCGTGGACGCGATGTCGTCGTTCTAGCCCGGCCCGTCGAAGAGGAACATGGTGACGTGCTAGCGTTCCTCACGGACGGTGAGTCATGGTCGAGTTCGGCCTTGGCGCTTGCGCTTGGCGCTAGCCAGCGCACTGTGCAGCGGGCACTCGACTCGCTCGCGGCCGCGGGCAAGGTGCAGTCATTTGGTCGGGCGCGAGCGCGGCGCTGGATCACTCCTCCCGTGCCGGGATTCACGACGATTTTGTTACTCCCCACTCGACTGCCGGTTGACTAGGATGGAAGCATGAGTCGATCAAACGCGGAAATCGTTCGTGAGTATGGCCCGTTTCCAGGTGCCGACCGAGTTCATGGGGTCACCTATGACGGGCAGCACGTCTGGTTTGCTTCGGGTGACAGGCTAAACGCTTTCGATCCGTCGAGTGGAAAGATGCAGCGCTCAATTGATGTCGCTGCGCATGCGGGAACTGCATTCGACGGGAAGCACCTTTTTCAGATTGCTGAGGATCGCATCCATAAGATCGATCCAAAGACCGGCCGTGTGCTCGGCACCATCCCAGCGCCGGGCGGTGGCGGCGACTCTGGGCTCGCGTGGGCCGAAGGTACGTTGTGGGTCGGGCAGTATCGGAATCGCAAGATCCATCAAATCGACCCCGAGACAGGCGCGATTCTTCGCACCATCGAGTCCAATCGCTTCGTCACCGGGGTCACTTGGGTCGAAGGAGAGTTATGGCATGCCACCTGGGAAGGCGACGAGAGTGATTTGAGGCGAATCGATCCTCAAACGGGCGAGATTCTTGAGAGCCTCGAGATGCCGCCAGGCGTCAACGTTTCAGGGCTCGAATCCGACGGCTCCGACCAGTTCTTCTGCGGCGGAGGGAAGAGCGGCAAGGTGAGGGTGGTCCGAAGGCCTCGTCCGGGTGCTGGGCTGGGCAGGAAGTCCGAGGCCTCCGCTAGGTCCAGGAAGAAGATACTCTAAGCGGTATCGTACGATTGGAGTGCTGCGCTGCCCCATGCGTGGTTTAAGATCCCGAGAGCAGGCCGGTCTGTAACATATTGTATTTTTGGCATTAGCTCGGCACCGCCGTGGTAGTCTTGGCCATGACTACAATCATGGCCTTGACTATCATGGCCAAGACTATTACCATGGCCATGACTATATGGCGAAGCGACGCAAAGCCGAACAAGAATATGAGAGCCAGTTCGTCGATCTCCTCCAAGGCTCCGGCTGGGAGGTTCGACGGCAGCCGCGCCATCCTGGTGAAGCAGACCTCGCCATCAAAAACGGCGATTTTCAATACATCGTCGAACTGAAACGAGCTGCCGAATCCCGTCGTGACCGAGTTGTCCCGTTGCTTGCCGAAGCCATCCTCCAGGCTGAAGCCCACGCTCGAAAGGTTCCTCACGCCCGTCCCTTAGCCATCGTCGCATCTCCGCAACTCTCACCGGCTGTTGTAGACCAAGCCCTTGAATTTCAAAAACACTACGCCTCCCGCGTCGCCGTGGGCTTCTTCGATGACCGGGGGTTTCGAGTGTTCCGGGGTCCGGGCCTCGAATCGCTGAATTCGCCGCCTCCGGAAATTCAACAACGGAAATCCGCCGTTCCACAGTTGGAGTCCTACTCCCTCTTCTCGGACCTTGGACAGTGGATGCTCAAGGTGATCGTCGCCCAACACATTGAGCCCCGGTTCCTCTCCGCTCCCAGGCGGAAGATTCGAAATGCGTCCGAACTGGCATTGGCAGCCGGTGTCTCCCAAATCAGTGCGTCACGTCTGGTCCGTCAACTCGAAGCCGAGGGCTTCCTTGACCGGTATGCAGACCAGCTCGAATTGGTAAGAGTCGAGGACTTGCTTGAAGAGTGGCAGGCCGCCGAACGCAGAGCTTTCAAGGAGGTTCCCTGCCGCTGGGTGATTCCCGGCCACGGAAGAAAACAGCTCGAATCGGCGCTACAAGACTACTCAGCCCGACAAATTCATCAGCAGCCAGCTGAAAACTATGGAGAGAGAAGTTCGCCCCGCGTCTGTTTAGGACTTTTCGCTGCCGCGGAAGCTCTTGGCGTAGGTTTCGTTCAAGGAGTTCCGCCAGTCCTTTACGTCGAGCGCATGCAGGCGGAACTAATTCAGCAACTTGGCATTTCTCAAGAGAGGGCCATCCAGGCCGACGTTTATTTGCGAGTCCCATCACACAAGGAATCCATCTTTCGCGCGGCGGTTGAGCACAAAGGGGTCCTTGTGTCGGACGCCCTGCAAGTCTGGCTTGACGTATCGAACCATCCCTCACGGGGGAAGGAACAGGCCGATCGCATTCGGGACCAGGTCCTCAGTCCTCTGCTCAGCCGTTGACGGCACTATAATGTCGACACCATAAGCAACGAAACCCACAATCCCGATCTCGATCGCTTATCCAAGCTGGTTGAGGCTCTTGATCCCTGGCTTTCTCAAGTGGTCATCGTCGGCGGCTGGGCGCACCGGCTTCTCCGATACCATCCGCTCGCCCAGGCAGTTCCCCACGAACCACTGCTTACCCTCGACACCGACGTTGCCATTCCTGTGACGCTCGAAGTCCAGGAACGGGATTTGCGGGATCGCTTGATCGGCGCGGGTTTTAAAGAGAAGTTCTTGGGAGAAGACCAGCCTCCAGCCACGCACTACCAACTCGGAGAAGAGGATGGTGGGTTTTACGCGGAATTCTTGACGCCGCTCGTCGGGAGCGAATACGACCGAGACGGAAAACGGCGCGCAACCATGCAAATAGCAGGGGTTACATCGCAAAATCTGCGCTACATAGATCTGCTGCTGGACTCCCCGTGGACAGTTCAGTTATCCCGGGCGAATGGTTTTGCATTTGAAGAGCCGAAACGGGTATGCATAGCACATCCTACCCGTTTCATGGTTCAGAAACTCCTAATCCAGGAGAAGCGCCACCGGCGTTCTCGTGCAAAGGACGTTCTGTATCTGCACGACACAATTGAATTATTTGGAGCCTCGCTCGACATACTCGCAGAAGAGTGGAAGATCGCAAGGCAAGGGCTTTCCGAATCTGCCGCTCGCACCGTCGAAACAGCTGTCGATACGATGTTCGCGAAGGTGACGGACGACATCCGGAGTGCGGCTCAAGTGGCTGCGGGTCGCGCACTGAGTCCTGAAGCGATTCAAGAGCTGTGTCGCGCCGGTCTGAAAGTTGTATTCGGAGGCGCCCCGAAGGGTGGGTAAGCAGCAGCCATCAGCTTCGAACTTTCCTCCTTCTCGACCGAAAGAGGATTAACACGGAGTCATGTCCTGGGAAGCTCTGAGATGGTGTCCGGCTGCAACTGAGCGATCATCATCGCAAAGCCCGTGACGCGGCCGACAATCTCAGCATCCTGAGGATAGCGAAAGGACCGGATAGCCACTGGCGATTTTGGGCACGGGACCAGCAGCAACCGGCTTCCCTCGTAGTCGCACCAACTGCAAGCGTACAGATTATCGCGCAGTTCAACGAAATAAATCGGACGGTGATGTTCGTTGGGCCAAACGCCCTTGACGACCTTATTTTGACGCGGATCGATCTGTACGAACGCGCCCGGACGGATCAGTGGATCGAGTGTGTAGTCCTCGGTCCCGACGTACCCATAGAGCACATGCCGCGCGCCAGCGTGCTGCGCCAAGAACAAGGGCATTTCGCCCAGACCTTGAAACATTCGATGCACGAGATTCGTCTTTTCCAGAACAATGTCGTCCCGGAACTTCAGAGACGCTGATGTGACCGGCTCGGCTGGCGATAGAGAGAAGCCACTCAGGTGTGTCTGAGGGAGTTCAACCAACGCTTTTTCTCTATCCAAGTCGGCGACGTTAAGGCCGAACAGGGCTAAGATCTCGTTGACATCACATTTGTAGATAAGACTGAGGCTGAGGAACTTTGCAAATCGCCTCAAGGATGTCACCGCGCCCAGCACTCACCAAGAATTAGCCCGATCCTCTCTTGTCTTGACATTGAACTATAGTTCTGCAATTATCGAAACATGCCTGCGACCCAATCCAAAAAGTCCATAGAGAATATCACCCGGTACGCCGATATGTTTTCGGCGATGGGAACAGAACCGCGACTTCGGATTATGCAGCTGCTCCTGTCTGCCCATCCCGATGGCCTTATCGTCGGCGAGATCCAGGAAGAACTGGACATTCCAAACTCGACTCTTTCGCACCATCTAGACAAGCTCAAGGCAGAAGGCCTGGTCCACATTCGGCGTGAAAGCACATTCCTGCACTACACCGCAAACACTGAAGCACTCCAGGAGCTATTGCAATTCCTATACGCAGAATGCTGCACCCGCAACAAAGCGGTAAAACCGAAAAATGTCGTTCAAATATGTGAATAGGAGGCGAAACATGGGCAACCCAGGTATCAAGCAATTGGTTCGAGAAAAGTATGGGGAAGCTGCACTCAGAGTGAAGGGTGGCGGCAGTTCATGCTGCGGAGCAACCGCTTCGAGCGCTGGCTGTGGCGATCCTATTACTTCCGGTCTGTACGACGACTTGCAGACCGGACAGATCCCCGAAGAGGCTCTGCTTGCCTCCCTCGGATGCGGAAACCCTACTTCCCTGGCTAACCTCAGTCCCGGCGAGATTGTGCTCGATCTCGGCTCTGGTGGTGGCATCGACGTTCTGCTCTCTGCAAAACGAGTCGGGCCAACAGGCAAAGCCTATGGTCTGGACATGACGGATGAAATGCTTGCACTCGCCAACGAGAACAAGCGCAAAACCGGGGTGGAGAACGTCGAGTTCTTGAAGGGCGAAATCGAGCACATCCCACTGCCCGACAACTCTGTCGATGTCATCATCTCCAACTGCGTAATCAATCTCTCGGCGGATAAGGACCTGGTTGTCCGGGAAGCCTTCCGCGTCTTGAAGCCAGGAGGACGCTTCGCGGTGTCGGACGTTGTCACACGTGGCGAGATGCCTCCCGAGGTTCGCAAGAATGTGCTTCTGTGGGTGGGCTGCGTCGCGGGAGCGCTAGAAGAGAACGAATATCGCAGCAAGCTGGCATCAGCTGGATTCGAGCAAATTGATTTGGAACCGACCCGGGTCTACCGCATCGAAGACGCCCGCGAATTCCTCTCGGGCCAAGACATTGACGTTGACGCAATTGCACCGCAAGTGGATGGCAAGTTCATGAGTGCTTTCATACGAGCCGTAAAGCCACAACAGACATGCTGTGGTCCAAGCTGCTGTAACTGACGAGATTTCAATGCCTGGACACCTTAACGTCTTATTCCTATGCACCGGAAACTCGGCCCGGTCAATCATGGCCGAGGCCATCATGAATCACAAGGGGCGACCGAATTTCACTGCTTATAGTGCCGGGAGCCATCCCTCGGGCGCAGTTCGACCGGAAGCCAGCAAGCAACTGGAGAGTGCTCGTTTGTCAACCGTCGGTCTCCGAAGCAAGAGTTGGGACGAGTTCACGAGGCCCGGCGCCCCTAAACTAGATTTTGTCTTTACCGTTTGTGACAGCGCTGCCAAAGAAGTCTGCCCCCTGTGGCCAGGTCAGCCGATGACTGCACACTGGGGTGTTCCCGATCCCGCAGCCGTGCAAGCGACAAAGGAGCAAATAGATAAGGCTTTCCGCGATGCTTTTTTCATGCTCGACCGCAGGATCAGTTTGTTCTTGTGCCTTCCCCTTGCCAGTCTCGACCGCCTCGCAATCAAGAAAGAAATCGACAGCATCGGCCACCAATGAAATTCGCCCTGCGAGTCCGTTTCGCCGCGGAGCTTCTGGGCACATCCTTCCTCGTTACCGCCGTGGTCGGCTCTGGCATCATGGGTGAACGGCTGGCGGGCGGAAACATTGCCGTCGCCTTGCTGGCGAACACCATCGCAACCGGGGCGGTTTTAGTCGCATTAATTCTGACATTTGGGTCTATTTCCGGCGCTCACTTCAACCCGGCGGTGACACTCGCCGATGCCTTGGAGCACGGGCTTCCATGGCGTGAAGTACCGACGTACCTCGTGGCTCAGTTTGCAGGTGGAATACTAGGGGTTGCCATAGCTCATTTAATGTTCGGTCTCCGCTGGTATTCACTGTCGTCTCATGCACGGCAAGGCTGGGCTGTGGTGTTCAGCGAATTTGTGGCAACGTTCGGCTTGCTGTCGGTTATCTGGGGGTGTTCGCGATTACGTTCTGCTGTCTTGCCGTTCGCAGTCGCGAGTTACATCACCGCAGCGTACTGGTTTACCGCATCGACTTCCTTCGCGAACCCGGCCGTAACCATCGCACGTTCCCTGTCAGACACGTTTGCGGGCATTCGTCCGACTGATGTGCCGTTGTTCATTGTGGCCCAGATCGCCGGTGCCCTGGCCGCCACGTTCCTGTTCCGGTGGCTCGTGCCCAATCTCGCCGCGGAGGCGGAAGAATTAATCGTGCCTCACACCGGAAACCCCCGGGAGGTTTTGCAGGGGGAGTACGCCCGTAAAGTCCCGAGTTCCGAAGTCGAGCCATGAGGCGATGGGTTTTGCAGCCGAGCTGGGCGTCTTGGATGTGTCGTTATGCATCTGACTTATTTAATCCGCAGTCGGGTTTGGGTAGTCCCGGTAGCACTGGCTATTCTCGGCTTTTGTTTAACAATATTCGTCTGTCTCTCGGGGACGTCGCAAGAACCGTTTGGATTCGATGAACTCTACGGATCTTGGATTGAACGGGCTGCACCGGGTCCTGGGAATCGACTAAGCACCGTGAACACGCACCGGGATTACACTCAAAACGAAGTGCCTAGTGGTCGGGCAGATCACGATGTGCCGAGGCTGTCGTGGTGGCGATACGGACCGTGGGCGGCCCGAAGGTCCGGTCGAATGGCTCAAGGATGAACGGCAAAAGCCTGGACGGCTGAAGGCGAGTCCAGTTGACAATCAGGGGTTGTGTTGGACCGTGCGAGGTCCCGAATGTGGTTGTGATTACAAGGCCTTCCGGTACTGAGCGGCTAGGCAATATTGCGGAGGTTGAGCAATATCGCGGTCTGTTGGAATGGGCTGTCCGGTGTAGGGATGCTGGCGAGATATCGGTCCTGCCGCCGGAATTTCACAGTTATCGATTCAGCCCTTTTGTCATGAGGACGTTTCTTAGACGCGTGGAGCCGTCCGGCAGGCCCCACACGGGGGTGTGACGTATGACCAACGCACGTAAGCATTCGAGAATCTCGACGGTACTGCTGGCTGTCTTCTCTGTTCTTTCGTCGCTGGCGGCGGCTCAGGAAAAGAAGGAATTCAATTACACCGTCGGACCCGGAGCCGTGATTTCCGTCACCAACAATTACGGACCCATCTCGGTTAAGCCTTCTGGAAGCAATCAGGTGGTGGTCGAGACGATATCCCATTCCGACGCGGTGAGCCTGGTGAACGAGCAGCATGGCGACCGCATTGAGCTTCGTTCGATCTCCAGCCGCCAGGGCACCAATCTGGTGGAGTACACCGTGCTGGTGCCTGCTCCCGCCTTCGTCACCCTGCGATCATCCGACGGAACTCTTCGGGCACAGGGGTTGCGCGGCGATGTAGTCCTCGAAG
>Ga0193733_1000570_pt1 | contig 11935 bp, 8 predicted proteins | sample U1s2metaG_FD_145076 | JGI IMG/M metagenome (GOLD analysis project Ga0193733, IMG submission 145076) | Soil microbial communities from a riparian zone of the East river system, Colorado, United States - U1s2 | ecosystem: Environmental > Terrestrial > Soil > Riparian zone | place: USA: East River... | reverse complement strand
ACGGACGTTAAAGGCGTGAAGCTGAGCGGCGTTCGCGGCGCGAGTCCGGCGGAGAAGGCGGGATTGAAAGGCGGCGACGTAATCGTCGAGTTCGCCGGGCAAAAGATCGCGAATATTTACGATTACACTTACGCCCTCGATGCCGTGAAGATCGGGCAACCGGTTGAGATCGTCATCGAGCGCGATGGAAAGCGCATGACGCTAACGGTCACGCCGGAGGCGAGGAAGTGACGAATTGTCATCCCGAGGCTGGCGCAGCACGCCGAGGGACCTCGCAAGCGCTCAATCGCTTCCGCGTAACAAGAAAGCATCCCCGTCAGTGTGCGCCTGATGTTTTGCGGTAGCGCAAATTGCAACTGTGAGGTCCCTCGGCGCGCTTGCGCCAGCCTCGGGATGACACGCTTAGTGGCGCGGCACCAGCACCGCGGCGCCCCGAAGTTTTCCGGAGCGCAAGGCCTCGAGGGCTTCATTGGCCTGCGCGAGCGGGAAGCTTTGCGTTTCGGTGCGAATCGGGATTCGCGCGGCGAGCTGGAGAAATTCTTCGGCGTCCCCGCGGGTGAGGTTCGCGACAGAACAGATCGTGCGCTCGTGCCAGAGATCGCGATACGGAAATGCCGGGATATCGCTCATGTGGATCCCGCCGCAGACGACGGTGCCGCCGCGCTTCACAACCCGCAACGCCGCGGGAACCAGCGCGCCGACCGGCGCGAAAATAATCGCGGCATCGAGTTCTTGTGGTGGCGTTTCGTTCGACCCGCCGGCCCAGTGCGCGCCAAGGTCGCGCGCGAATTTCTGCCCTTCGGTGTCGCCAGCTCGCGTGAACGCGAAAACTTCGCGGCCTTCATGGCGCGCGAGCTGCGCGACGATGTGCGCCGCGGCCCCGAATCCATAAATACCCAGCCGTTTCGGGTCGCCTGCCTTGCGGAGCGACCGGTATCCGATCAGCCCGGCGCAAAGCAACGGCGCCGCGCTCACATCGTCGAACGCGTCCGGAATCGGGAAGGCGAATCGCGCGTCGGCCACGGTGAACTCAGCGTAGCCGCCATCAATCGTGTATCCCGTGAACCGCGCCCGCTCACACAAGTTCTCGCGACCCGAAGTGCAATACTCGCATTCGCCGCAAGTCCAGCCGAGCCACGGAATCCCGACGCGATCCCCAACTCGGAAGTCTTCCACTCCGCCACCGATTTCTTCGACCCGCCCGACAATCTCGTGTCCGGGAATCAGCGGCAATTTCGGTTCCGTCAATTCGCCATCGACGACATGCAGGTCTGTCCGGCAAACGGCGCACGCACTTACTTTCACGAGAAGTTGTCCGGGCGCCGGCCGCGGAACCGGCAGATCGTCGGCGATCAGCGGCTGACCTGGCACATGCAGACGCATCGCGCGCATCGACCCATCATGGAGCGGAGTTTCCCGAAACGAAAGCCCCCGCCGAATTTCTCCGACGGGGGCCCGTTTAACTGTTAGCTGCGATTATTTCGCGCAGCAGCCTGACTTGATCAGGCAGCAGCTTCCGCCGCCGCAGCAATCAGCCGAACGCGAAGTCGCGCTGGCTGTGCCGACGAGCGCCAGGGCCGCTACAATCGCCAATAGGTATTTCATTCGAAATCCTCCTGTTGAATTTCCTTCCGCACTTATCCGGCAGATGCCAGACAAGCCGACGCGATCTGGCAGAATCAGGCGCGCGGCGGTGGAACCGGAGGAGGTTGCGAGCGGCTGTGCTCAGAAGAAATGTAAGCAGCAAAAGTTTCGTCACCGACCGGCGGATAAACGAACGGCGTGGAGAAGCTGACGAAAAGGGCACAGCCAAGGGCGCAGAGAGCGCAGCATTCCTTATCCTGGTCCGATTTCGGCGCGTGCCGGTCGCAATCGTGAGTCGTCGATTCTGGTTTCGTTTTCGCGCAGCAGCTCGTCTTCTCGGTTTGCGGGACGGGAGCGGAAGTCCGGGACGGAATGGCCGCGGCCGCGATTGAGCAGGAGATGAACAGGCAGAGCAGGAATCGCAACGAAGTCGCTCTCATCACGGGCCCAGCTTACCATCTGTTGCCCGGAGGGATCAACCCTCGCCCGGGCAGTCGGCGCCGCGGGAACGCGCGCTTGAGTGCCGCGGCAGAAATTAAGATAATGCGGAGGACGACACGAAGTTTTGTTAGACCATGAACGCTCCACCGCCTCCGTTGCCGCCGCGCGATGTCGTTTTGACGATGATGCTCGGCGTGCTGGTCGCGAACGCGATCGGCGGTACTTTGCTTTTCGGGATTGTGTGGTTTGTCGGTGCCTACAAGAATTCCGACGTACCGACATTCGTCGCATGGCCAAGTTTCTTTCTGATCCCGTTCGTTGTCGGACTCATCGCCGCCTGGTTCTGGCGGCGGATTTATCGCACCATCGCCTGGAGCACGCTCGATGCATTCTTTGTGACGCTTGTCGGCCTTGCCGCGGCCGCGCTCATTCTGCGAGAAGGCGTCGTCTGTCTGGTGATCGTCTCGCCGGTCCTCTATGTTTTCATCCTTTGCGGAATACTGCTGGGGCGCCTCTGCTTCCGGCCCAACTATTCCAAACTTCAGCTCACGATCTTTCCGTTGCTCGCGTTCGTCACCCTCGGTGAATCGCTTTACCACTCCGAGCAGCAGGCGGTCGTCACGGATTCAATCCTGATCCGTGCGGCCCCGGCCAAAGTCTGGCCGCACGTACTCGCCTTTCCCGAAATTCCCGATGCGCCCGGCTACTGGATTTTCCGGCTCGGCCTGCCGTATCCGACGCAGACCACCAACGGTGGCAACTTCGTTGGCGCCGACAGGCAATGCATGTTCAGCAACGGCATCGTCATCAAGGAACGTGTGGCCGAGTTCGTCCCGAACGAGAAACTGACGTTCGAGATCGCCGAGCAGCCGACCGATCCTGAAGCGTACGGCCACATTACTCTGCATCGCGGCCAGTTCGTCCTGCGCGATAACCACGATGGCACCACGACGTTGATCGGATCGAGTTGGTACACCCTGCACGTCCGTCCCCGCTGGTATTTCGATCTGTGGACCCGCGACATGACCCGCGCCGTGCATCTACGCGTCATGAACCACGTCAAGCGATTGTCCGAGCAATCGAATTGAACTGGCTACCCAGGGTGGATTCGAACCTGGCCACGTGAGGCGACGCCTTTTACGTGGCTACCCCGCATAGATTCGAACTATGAATAACGCCTCCAAAGGGCGCTGTGTTACCGTTACACCACGGGGTAATCGAATTTTAGATTTTCGATTTTCGATTGCCGATTGTCGGGAACCGCCTTCATCAGTTTTAAGTCGCAAATTGCAATTCGCAATTCGCAATTCAGGTGCGCGGCCCGATTCGAATCCCCGCCCGGCTAGAATTGCGGAGGCGGCGCGGGAAGGCGTATGTCTACCGTAGTCCCGCTGCCTCGAACGCTGCTCACGGAAATCTTTCCGGCGTGCGCGGTCACGACGGACTTCGCGATCGCCATCCCGAGGCCGGTGCCGTGCGATTTTCCATGTGTGAAAAAGGGTTCGAAAAGTCTCGGCAGAAGTTCCGGCGGAATTCCGACGCCCGTGTCGGAGATCCGGATCACGACTTGATCCTCCACCAGATCGGTGCCGATGGTGAGAATGCCGCCGTTCGGCATCGCCTCCCGCGCATTCTTGATCAGATTGCAGAGGACGCGAATGAACCGAGTGACATCGACAACCACGTTCCCGTCGTAGCGAATGTTCTTGGCAAGCTGAATGTTATTGCCCGGAAGAAGGCTCAGCGCTTGCTGGTTTAGTTCGTCGAGCAGACCCCAGATGGAAACCGACTCGCATGAGAGCGTGGCCGAGCCAAGCGCGTAATCAAGCAGCTCTTGCGTCATCGCGAGCATTCCATGAACGGCCTTGCCTGTCATCGCGGTCAACTCCAGCAGGCGTGGGTCCTTGGTTTCCATCGAGATTAAATCAGTGCAGCACCGAATGATGCAGATAGGGTTTTTCAGGTCGTGAATGATGGAATTGGCCATCGTGCCGACCAGACTGAGTCGCTCGGTGCGCATCACTTCGCTGATGAAATGCGAATTCACCGCGCGCAGCCGCTCGGAGACCGAGCGCAGAAAATTCATGTGCAAACGGCTGGGCGCCAGTTCGAGAATGTGCTGAAAAGTCGATTCGTCGACCGTGCCAAGGAGCGTCGGCTCCGCGGCCATGGCCATGGCCGAACGCGGCTTCCCGTCGAGCAGAGCCATTTCGCCGAAGAAGTTTCCCGATTGAATGAACCCGAGTGTCTCCTGCTCACCGCCACGGCCGGATTTCGAGATCTTGACCGAGCCTTCGCCGACGAGATAAAGCAAATCCCCCGGATCGCCCTCGCGAAAAATGATTTCGCCTTCGCCTAATTGAACAACGCGAACGTCGCGCGAAATCTTATCCAGTAAATCGGATTCAATTCCTTCAAAGAGGCGGTTCTGCGCTAACTGATCGAAGGATCTGGCGAGAGGAAAACTCATAGGGGTGGAGGTCAGAAGGAAGAAGCAGCGGCATCCGCGGCACACCCGGACCGGGACATCTTCACGGTTTCCAGGACTGCCCTGATATTTGCCACGAGCTCGTCAGGGTGGTGCGGTTTCCTGAGAAAGCCGGCCATCCCAACGCTCAGCATCCGATCGAGCCGTTCCTCGGCAATGAAGCCGGTGCTGAGAAGGACAACGACGTCCGGGCAAATGCTGCGGAGACGGCAAAAAGTTTCTTCGCCGTCCATGAACGGCATCGAAAGGTCCAGCAGAATCAGGTCGAAGTGGCGCGGACGCTTCCGGAAAAGATCGAGGCACTCGAACCCCGATTGCGCAGTCGCGACTTCGAAATCCGCCTCCGCCAGAATGCGCTTGGCCAGCACGAGCGCCATCGGCTCGTCGTCCACTACCATGAGAGATTGGCGCTTTTTTGCAGGCGCCGGCGATCTCTTCTTCGGTTTGGCAAAGGAAGCCAGCTCGGGATGAAACAAGACTTTTTTATCGGAGCCGCCGGCGTGCTCGACCATCTGCGCCGTCACCTTGGCCGCGCGATCGACACTGGTGCGCAGCATGTCGAAATATTTTTGCGACCCGTCATTGCCAGCCCAGATGTTTTCGATGGCCGCGCTCGTGCCGGAAATGATTTCCAGCAGATTGTTCAACTCGCTCGCGACGGCGTCCGGTGGCCCGGCCGGGGCGGCACTTTCGGAGGGGTCGTTATTCATGAAAAATGACGTTAGGACTCGCCGGTAGGTTAACGGGGGCGGGTCGAGAATGTCGGCTTGACTGGCGGCTTGGCTGGCGGCGGGGTTGGGACGAGCGTGCGCTGGTCCACTCTGTCCAGAATTTGCTCGGGCCCGAACCCTCCCTCGGGGCCGAAACCACTGCTAACGAAATTTGTCGCGATCAGCCGGCCCGTTTCCCGTTCATGATCTTGATGCGCGATCTCCTTGTCGATCAGCCCGGCACTCGGAAGGTCCGACTCCCCCTTCTTGGCCATCTTCACGAGGGACGAAGTTCGCATTACCTGACGCAGATCAACCGTTACCGGGTCGGGAATGCGCTTCGCATCAGGACGCATAGTCACCATTCGGCCCGGGTGTAACAAAACCGAATTTCCAAGAGTGTTGTTCACTGAAAGCCGCAAGCTGCCTTCTAAAACGAGCACCTTGATATGCTTCGCGGGCGTGTATTGCACCATGATGGTCGTCCCAGTGATGGCAGCGGTGACAGCCGCGGTCCGAATCTTCGCGCCGCCGAGGCCTTTGGGAACCTGAATTAGCATGGTGCCTTGTCTGAGGGTGAGGTCCCGGGTGCCGGCCTTGAAGCTGAAACTCGTTTCCGGACCGATCCGGGTCAGAGTGTTGTCCTGGAACAAAAGTTCCGAACGAGATTTGACTCCGGTCTTGAGCCCGATTTCCTCTGTAATCCTTTCGTCGATCGCAGCGGCATGGGTGCCTTTGGCCGGATCAGTCACATGCACGTCTCGGATGATTTTTGTCACATGCGCCTCGGTGAGAGGATCGGCGGGGAGGGGCGAAGCACTCATCAGGATCGTGGCGAGAACAAGCAAATTCGATTTGCGCATAACGTTCGCCAAGCAGCAAACATGCCCAGGCTTGTAATCCATACCTAACGACCGCTCAGAACCGAACTGTTGCGCTTAACCCGCCGCCGTTGGTGGTCGCATCGTAGCTAAACGCGGAGTCGTCCGAGCGATTGTCGGCAAAGGAAAAGAAGGCGTTTATGTCGGCCCACTCTAGCAATCGATAATGCGCGCTCACGGACAAGAGCTGATTGCGATCGGTCCGCGCGGGGTCGTTGTAGAAATAGCCGGCAAACCGGTAGAGAACCTCGACGCCGAGCGAACGCGTCGCTTGAAGCCGATAAGCCAGGAACACACCAGCTTGATCGCGCTGCGCTGATTCCGGTACGGCTAGCCCGGCCATGAGGCTTGCGCCGGCAACAAAGGCGTGGGCACGGCCGAGAGGGAAAATCTTTTGCGCGCCGATCGCGAATTCGTGATCGCGCAAGATCTCTTCACTATGGCGATCGATCAGCTCGATGAAATCGTAGTGCGCAAAGAGCTCGACTCCCGAGAAATGGTCTGGGTTCCAGAAAAGGCCGGCACCGAGGCCGAGGCCCTGGAAGTCGAGTGCTGAGGTTTTGTCGTAGCGAAAGATTGAGCTGTGGGCGGCGATCTGCGCTTCGAGGTGAGGAGCGATTACGGGAGTCCAGCTCACGCCGGCATTTGAGACGAAGAAAACATCGTCAATCCTATTGTGCGGGGTCAGCGCCACATTGTTGGTGTAGAAGACGGAAGCGTCCCCGGTTATCACGAAGGCGCGGATCCGCGGCTGGCTCTGCAAAATCACCTGCTCGCCAAAACTGTCATCTGATGTTGTGTCATCATCGCCAAGGACCCGGGCATTGGCCTCGACTTCCCTGTTCGTCGAAGTGGGCAACTCTTTAAACAGTCTCGCCTGCTCGACGGGCGAGAGCGCTTGCTGCGCATAGGCGTACCGGACCCCCGCAGAAATGAGGACGATAAGAAAGGCCGCGCGCATGTGGGAAACTCACGTGTTTCGCCTAGCAGTGTCTATGCCGCCCTGCCGAAGCTGAGTGCAAGGGCACGGTATCCGCTAGGTCGTTAGGCACCCCGGTGAAACGTGTCCCCATTATAGTGGCTGCCGCCATATTTGGCTTCGTTGCGCTTGTCGCGCTCGAGCAGTACCAACCCTTTGCGTACATGCGCGTTAGCAATTTGTACCGCGATGCTCTCGCGCGGGTTGGCCGCAAAACGCCGCCGAATCCGGATTTGGTCTTTCTCGCGATCGACTCCAACTCAGTCGGCTTGGAAGAGAATGCGGACCTCGGGGATCTCTACGGTCTCAAGGCCGGGGATTCTGACGAAACGCGCGCCTTGAAGTTAATGAGCAAGCGCTGGCCGTGGCCGCGCGAGGTTTACGGATTGGTCCTCGAGCGCCTCGTCCGCGCCAGCGCGAAAGTTGTCATCTTCGATCTCACGTTCCCGACTTCCACTGACGAAGATACGGCATTTCGCATCGCCCTCGATCGATACAAAGATCGCGTCGTGATCGGGAGCAACTTCGTCTCTGCAACATCACCCGGTTTTTCGACGCTTCACACGTCGCCACCGGAAACGCTTGTCCCGCAAACGGCGCCGATGGATGATCGCGTCGCTTTTGTCAATTTCTGGCCAGACGCCGACGACGTCGTGCGCAGCGCCCAATTTCGCGTGACCTCCGAGGTCGTGCAGGGAAGCGCGCCATTGCAGGGCTCGGAGATTTTTCTTTCGCTCACGGCGCGAGGGCTAACAAAGGCGGGCTACGCCAGCTCTATTCCTCCCGGTCTGGACAGTCATTCTTTCCGCTTCACCGGACCGCCACGGGAAGGCTTCTCCCCACACTCGATCTTCGAAATTTTCATCCCGGATTACTGGAATCATAACTATGCATCCGGCGAATTTTTCCGCGGCAAGATCGTCGTCGTGGGCGGCGATGGAAATTGGCAGCACGATGAACACGCGACGCCATTTGGTTCCATGCCCGGTCCTGAAATTCACCTGAATGCGATCAACGCGGCGCTCCATGGCGAATTCATCCGGGAAGTTTCTCCCGGCCTTGCCGCTGCCCTCACCGCGCTGGCCGGTGCGATCGCCATCGCGCTGACACTTTCCGTCCGTTCGCCCTGGCATCGATTGGTCGCGCTCGGGATGATGGACGGTGGGGTGGCCTGGGTCGCGCTCCTCCTCTTCGATCACGCTTCCATTTATGTGCCGCTGGTCGCACCCATGATGGAGCTGAACCTAACCGTGCTGCTCGGCCTGATTTCCGATCTTGCCTGGGAACGCGTCGAAAAGAATCGCGTTCGCCGGACCCTGGAGAGATACGTCTCCAAGAATGTCGTTCGCGAATTGCTCGACGACCCGAAGGCCTACGTTCAGTCGTTAGGCGGCGTGGTCAGGCCGGTTTCCGTCCTGTTTTCTGATATTCGCGGCTACTCGATGGTGAGCGCCCGGACTGATCCGCACGCGCTCGTTAGCCAACTGAACGAATACCTGACCGCAATGGTGGAATGCGTTTTCCGCTTCGGCGGGACCCTCGACAAATTTATTGGCGACGCGGTCATGGCGGTCTGGGGAAACACCCGGAGCGAAGGCGTGCGGAATGATGCGACCAATGCGGTTCGCGCCGCGCTGGCCATGCGAATGGAATTGGAACGGTTGAATGCGGAATGGACGAAACGAGGTCTGCCGCAGCTGCGGATCGGTGCGGCGATCAATCACGGCGAAGTGGTTGTCGGTAACATCGGATCGCCTCAAAGAATGGAATTCACCGTTATCGGAGATGCGGTAAACGTGACTTGGAAACTACAGGAGTTGACCAAGGATTTGGACGCCGACCTTATCGTCGGCGAGAACGTCAATTCGCTGGTCGTCGAGGAATTCGAACTCCGCTCGCTGGGCAGAGTAACGATCGGCGGTTTGCGCCAGTCCTTGGAGATTTTCGAGCTCCGCGGCGCGATCGAGCTACCGAAACCTCGGGGTCCCAAGTTAACCACGAATGAGACAAGCATTCGCGCCCCGCATCTCTCCCGATGATAAAGGTGCGGAAGCTTTTCGCGCTGACCGCGCTCTTAGTCTCGATCGCAGCGGCGGTGCACGGCCAATCTGCGCTCGACGGTTTCGATCCGAACGCGAACGGCCTAGTCCGCGTCGTCGTCGTCCAACCGGACGGCAAGATTCTTCTCGCCGGCGATTTTACCACGCTCGCGCCCAACGGGGGAGCGCTGGTCACGCGCAACCGTATCGCCCGGCTAAACCCGGACGGGACGCTCGACAGCGCCTTCAACCCGAACGCGAACAACACTGTCTCTTCCATCGCGGTACAGGCGGACGGCAAAATTTTAGCGGGCGGCTCTTTTAGCGGTATTGGCGGACAGACGCGCAATTATATGGCCCGGCTCGATGCTACCACTGGCCTGGCTGATTCTTTCGACCCAAATGCGAACGGGGACGTCGTTAGCATCGCGCTCCAAGCAGACGGCAAGATTTTAGCGGCCGGCCTTTTCACAACGATCGGCGGACAGACCCGCAACGGCCTCGTCCGGTTCGATGCGACGACCGGCTTGCCTGATTCGTTTGACCCGGGCGCGCAACGAGCGGTTCTCGCAGTCGCGGTGCAAGCCGACGGTAAAATTTTAGTCGGTGGCCAATTCAACGATATCGGTGGCGTGGCGCGCAGACGCATCGCCCGGCTCGATCCCACGACCGGCGTGCCTGATTCGTTTGACCCCAACGCGCAAAATGACGTTCAGTCACTCGCGCTTCAGGCAGACGGCAAGATCTTAGCGGCCGGCCCTTTCACAACCATCGGCGGACAGGCGCGCAACGGCATCGCTCGGCTCGATCCCACCACGGGCCTGGCTGATTCGTTCAATCCTAATCCGGACAATGCTGTCAATGCGATCGCGGTGCAGGCGGACGGCAAAATCCTGGTGGGCGGCACATTCCTAAACATCGGTGGACAGGCGCGCAACCACATCGGGCGGCTCGATCCCACCACGGGCCTGGCTGATTCGTTCAATCCTAACCCGGACAATACTGTCAATTCGATCGCGGTGCAGGCGGACGGCAAAATCCTGGTGGGCGGCGCATTCCTAACTATCGGCGGACAGCCGCGCAACCGCATCGCCCGGCTGGAAAGCGACGGCAGGATCGATCAGACGTTCAATCTTACCAATCTTGTCCTCACTGGCAGTAGTGTAGCGTGCACCGTCGTCCAAAAGGATGGGAAGGTTCTGATCGGCGGCCCTTTTACGACCATTTTGGGCGTCGCGCGCAACAATCTTGCGCGCATAAACACGGATGGCACGCTTGACTCTACTTTCGACCCGAACGCGAACAGTAATGTCGATTGCATCGCGGTGCAGCCGGACGGCAAGATTTTGGTCGGCGGCGCTTTCACTAATGTCGGCGGACAGGCGCGCAACCACATCGTTCGGCTCGATCCCACGACCGGCCTGGCTGATTCGTTTAACCCTAACTCGAGTGGTGATGTTTTCTCAATCGCGGTGCAGACAGACGGCAAGATTGTGGCCAGCGGCAATTTTACCAATATCGGCGGACAGGCGCGCAACAACATCGCCCGGCTCGATGGAACGACCGGCCTGGCTGATTCCTTTAACCCCAACGCGGGAGCACCTGTTGACTCAATGGTGTTGCAGATGGACGGCAAGATTTTGGTCGGCGGCGCTTTCTTTAATGTCGGCGGACAGGCGCGCAACCACATCGCCCGGCTCGATGCCACGACTGGCCTGGCAGATTCGTTCAATCCCAACGCGCTGTCAGATGTTTTCTCAATCGCGGTGCAGGCGGACGGCAAGATTTTGGTCGGCGGCATTTTTACCAGTATCGGCGGACAGGCGCGCAACCGCATCGCCCGGCTTGATGCCACGACGGGCCTGGCAGATTCGTTCGATCCTAACGCGAACAATATCATCTATTCATTCGCGGTGCAGGCGGACGGCAAGATTTTGGTCGGCGGCGTTTTTACCAACATCGGCGGACAGCTACGCAACCGCATCGCCCGGCTTGATGCCACGACGGGCCTGGCAGATTCGTTCGATCCTAACGCGAACAATGCTGTCAGTTCAATTGGGCTGCAGGCGGACGGCAAACTCGTGGTGGGCGGCAATTTTCTTATTATCGGCGGACAGCCGCGCAATCTTTTCGCTCGTCTGAGCGACGACACTGCTGCGTTGCAAGAGCTGGTTGTGATGCAAACCGTTATTACGTGGAGGCGTAGCGGCTCTAGCCCGCAATTCACGCGCGTTACCTTTGAGTATTCAAACGATAATTTGACCTACGCCCCCCTCGGCAGCGGCACGGCGGCTGGCAGCAACTGGACTCTGACAGGTTTAAACCTACCGACCGGACAGAACTTCTATATCCGCGCTTGCGGTTATTACCGCGGCGGCATCTACAATGGCTCGGAGAGCGCCATCCAGTCAGTGCGGAATGCTTTTCTGCCAGGCGTGGCGGCAACACCAACTCCCACTCCAACGGCAACCCCGACATCAACACCAACGCCAACCGCCACAGCTACGGCAACGCCAACCGCTACGGCTACAGCTACCGCCACTGCTACAGTCGCGCCGACGGCAACCGCCACCGCAACAGCCACACCAACCGCCACCGCGACATCGACCCCAACGCCAACCGCTACGGCTACAGCTACCGCCACTGCTACAGTCGCGCCGACGGCAACCGCCACTGCGACATCAACCCCAACGCCAACAGCTACAGCCACTGCCACCGCTACTGCTACAGTCGCGCCAACGGCAACCGCCACCGCGACAGCCATACCAACCGCCACCGCGACATCGACCCCAACGCCAACCGCTACGGCTATC
>Ga0193733_1000569_pt1 | contig 11953 bp, 10 predicted proteins | sample U1s2metaG_FD_145076 | JGI IMG/M metagenome (GOLD analysis project Ga0193733, IMG submission 145076) | Soil microbial communities from a riparian zone of the East river system, Colorado, United States - U1s2 | ecosystem: Environmental > Terrestrial > Soil > Riparian zone | place: USA: East River... | reverse complement strand
GGGCGGCTCCGCCGGTATGGGCGAGCGCGGCAGATCGGTCAAGGGTATGTCGTGCAGGTGAGCTTCAGGCCACGGCTCGCGACACGCCGGCTGCGCCGGCGGATGATAGTAATGGGCGTGATACGGAAAAGCGCGTGGGTGCACGTGATGGCGCGGGACGCAGTTCGGGTCCAGCATGCCGGCGAGGAGAAGCACGGTGATCACGGATTCTTCTTGTTCTGTCAGGCCCTAGAGCCATTTTGCGGTCGAAGCGCTCTCCAGCGCAGTCATGGGAAACCCCCATCCGCCAATGGGGTATTTCGAGCATATGAGGCTGGAACCCTGGGCGTCAGCTGGAAGAAATCAGTATCTGCAGAGCCCCGTGCAGGTAGGCAAGGGCGCAAATCCGCTGCTGCCAGGCAACGATCCGACACGGACGGTTAAGGCGATGTGGCCACAGGCATTGTGGTTGGCGTATTCGGCGGCAGCGGCGGAGGCGGTGGCGGATCGTCCAGCCCGCCTGCTGCGCCTCCTCCGCCGGGTCCGACCGTCACCGGCAACGGCTTCGCGCCCACGTCCGGACCCGGTGATACCTCGGCCTACTATCCGCTGGCGGCCGGTAACCAGTGGCTGCAATGGCCGCGAATTCAGGCGGCGCGTTGCTGACGTCGCTGCAAAAGCAGACTGCCCGGCCGGTGTAACCCAAGACTAGTTCGCCGTCCGCTGTCCCGATCCGCGGGATGCCTACGATTGGTCGGTGCGGCGTGCTTGACGAAGATCGCCGAGAGCAACGCCGCCAAGGCGATCATCGTGCGGTCGGGTGTCGGGGTGAAGACCGTCGAGTCGCACCGCTCAGCCCATGCGAAAGCTCGATATCCGTGACCAACGAGTCTGGTCGTAGTGCTACATCAGGAAATTCCTGATGCGGTATTGCGCCTTTAGCCGACCCGCTCCTGCAGCATTCGCCGGTTGGACGCGCAGCGCTGTGACACTACGCTTCGCGCGTCGCTTGAGGGGAGGGCTTGAGACGAATTGCCCGCGATGGAAGCTGCCGTCTCACGGTCCGTTACACAGGGAGCAGCGCGCGTTCGCAGTAGGAGGTTCGCCAGGAGCCCCAAGCAATACATCGTTGATTTGACGGCCTGATTCATCGAAGGAGAAGACGCTCCTCTATTAGTTTCCAAACAACGCGGGAGGTAGCGTCTGCAGGCGTTTGCCGGTGATGTTCACATGAGGTTCGCAAGCATCGTGCTCGTCGAGGATCACGCCATCCTACGCGAAGGATTGCGCGCGTTGCTCGAGCTGGAACCAGACCTCAGGGTGGTTGGTGAAGCCAGCACCGGAGCGGACGGTGTCCGGGTGGTGCAGAGCACCAGCCCGACGCTCGTGATTACCGACCTGGAGATGCCGGGCGGATCGGGGCTGCGGACAATCGATGAGCTGCGCGCCGTGTGCCCGAACCTGCGGGTGTTGGTGCTGACGGCGTCTTGCACGGCGGAGAGCATCGGGGCAGCGCTAACCGCTGGCGCCGATGGCTACGTGCTGAAGGATGCCAGCCGCGCGGAGCTGCTGCAGGCGATTCGCTCCGTCATCGCCGGCCAGAAGTACTTCTCCGAGCCGAGAGACCATCTCCATTGACGGGGGAGAACGAGAACAAAGGCCCAAGTTGCTAGCCCCGTGACCGCCGTGACGACGCTACCTTCGACCATGACGTCCGTCACCGAAGGAGCGACCGCCGTCGGTGGGGAGGCCGGCCTTCTCGCGGTGTCAGTCGAGGATGCAGGCTGGACGGGCGCGCCGCTCAGTTTTCCGCGCATCAACACACCGGCAAGATCGCTCTGCTGCTGGGGGCGTGATCCACGCGAATCAGACAGTTGATCTGGGTCAAGGCGCGCGACGCGATCCGCACCGCATTCTTCGCGTTACGGCGGGTGCTGGCAGACGACGACGCGAGCTTTTGGCTTCACACGGCGCTCGCCGCATAGTCATCGACCGACCTCATCCGTAGCGGGAATCTGCGAAGGGTGTCGCGCATGTCGATCACCTCGCCGCCCGCATAATACAACATCAGAGCGGCGAACGACTGTTGGAGCGGATCAGTCGTAGCGGACTTCTGCGCGCGCAGAGACTCTTCCGAGACGAACTGAACGTCGTACTTGCGGCCCTGCCTACGTTCGAAGATCTGAATCACCTCCAGTGGGCTGAGGGCGTCGGGCCCGCCGAGCTTCATCGTCGCATTGCGGGCCTCCGTATGGTCGAGCGACAGGGCCGCAAAGCTCGCCACATCGTGGTACGAGATCCAGCTGATCCTATTGGCCCCCGATCCGTAAATCTGAGCTTTGGCATTCGCGGCATCGAATCCTACCGCCGGACTCAACCATACCTCCATAAAGCAAGTGGGCTGCAGAATCGTGTACGGCATGCCGCTGTCCATCAGGCACCGTTCGACCGCACGCTTGGCCGACTGAAGCGGAAACTCAATGTCGACAGGGGGGAACGATATAAGCACGGCATGGCGAACGCCGGCCGCCTTCGCGGCAGCGAACAAGGACATCTGGCCGTCCCTGTCGACCGTCTCGATCGAGTCCCCGGCCTGGCGCGAGATCGTGCTGGACGCAGTCGACACAACGGTGTTGACGCCACGGCATGCCTTGTCAAGCGATGCGCGGTCTTTGAGGTCACCTCGGACGAGGGTAACTCCCGTCCGCTCGAGTCGGGCTACCTTGTCCGCATCCGCAGTCGCACGGATCAGAGCGCGCACCGGCTGCCTCGCGGCAACGAGCAGGCGACAAACCTCACTGCCGAGACTACCGGTTGCACCAACCACCAGGTTCATGCTGAATGCCTCCGACGCCCACCTGAACGGTTCGCTCGATCGTCGGAATGTAAACCAGACGCGCCTTCGGGTCGAATGACGTGGGCTGCCCAGTCGTTGGGCCCCTCCGTCGGTCGGTCTTACACACTACCGCTCAAGACCGCTCACTTCGCAACAGCAGTAAGCCGGGCCTGCTTCGAATTTATTCAATCTTCGCTCCTTTCAGCCCGAGACGCGTCCGGAGGGTCGGTTCGTGGACGGTGGGTCGCGGCCAATCGCAGCCGGTCAAGCATCCCGAATTATCGCTTCTCAGCAGACATTCTGGGTGATATAGAACGATGGTAACTGTGATCTCTTAAGGTCACGGTAATAGAAGCAGCCAAAGGATCGCACCATTAGCATTCGCGATCGTATAACCACATTCTGTGACCGATTTGGTCTTCGCGTTCCGATTCTCTTGGCTCCCATGGCAGGCGCCAGTGCCCCTGCTCTATCCATTGCCGTTGCCAATGCAGGTGGCCTGGGCGCCTGTGGCGCGCTCCTGATGGCACGGCCCGAGATTGTTGCCTGGGCTAATGAAGTGCGGGCGGCGAGCAACGGCAGATTTCAAATCAATCTCTGGATTCCCGATCCTACCCCGGTCCGCAATGCGGTCCAGGAGCAGCTAGTGCGCGATTTCCTTGCGAGTTGGGGACCAGCGGTCGCACCGGATGCAGGCGATGCCACTCCGCCAGACTTCGCCGCACAATGTGAGGCACTCTTGGAGGCTCGCCCACCCATTGTTTCTTCGGTAATGGGAATTTACCCACCTGAATTCGTGGCTCGCCTGAAGGCCCTTGGCATCTCTTGGTTCGCCAATACGTCGACGGTGGCTGAATCGAAAGCCGCCGAGGCGGCCGGCGCAGACGTGGTTGTGGTTCAAGGAATGGAAGCCGGCGGGCACCGCGGCTGTTTTGATGCCAGCAAGGCCGAGCGCGAAATGGTGGGATTGACTTCCCTCGTTCCGACGGTGGTCGACGCCGTGAGGATTCCGGTCGTCGCCACGGGAGGCCTTGCCGACGGTCGAGGGGTCGCGGCGGCGCTTGCGTTGGGTGCGAGTGCAGCACAGGTGGGCACAGGCTTCCTGCGAGCACCGGAAGCCGGGATTCCTGCCGCATGGGCGGAGGCGCTCGCAAGTGCGACGCCGGAAGACACGCTCGTTAGCCGAGTTTTCAGTGGGCGCGCGGGTCGAAGTCTAGCGACCGATTACGTGCGCGCCGCCATTTCCAACAATGCGCCACGACCCGCGCCCTACCCGGTCCAGCGCGGTCTCACCGCGGCGATGAGAGTCGCCGCAACAAAAGCGGGAGACGTGAGTCGCATGCAGGCGTGGGCGGGACAATCCGCAGGCCTGGCCCGCGCAGAGTCGGCCCGACTCATCCTACAGCGCCTTTGGGACGACGCGGTCGCGGTTCTCCGATACTGAGGTTCTGCGAAATGACTCGGGACGATTAGGTTTCCGTGCGCAATGAGCAGGAATCTGCAAGATAGGGCAGCGGTAAGACGGGGTGCGTGCGCCTTTGCTCGGCCTGCGCTAGCCTTGAAATGTGGCTGCGCTTGCGCAGGAGGAACGTAATGAAACCTCAGCGCCTTCTTGTTGCACTCACGATCGTCAATATCGTGCTGCTAACCCTCTCCTGGGCTCAGTCGCGAACGGTCGCGGCGCAGGGTGTCGCGCCGGTACTGCGCGGTCGTGCGCTCGAGATTGTCGATGACCGTGGTCGGGTTCGCGCAAGTATCCAGGTGCTTCCTGCAAGAGGGCAAAAGGATGGTTCGCTTTCCTATGAAACTGTGTTACTCCGGCTGATCACCGAGAAGGGACGCCCATCGGTGAAAATTGGCGCGTCCGAGGAGAGCGCAGGATTAGCCCTTAGCGGCCCCTCGGGCACGAAGGATACGTACGTGCAGCTGGGAGCGAAGGGCAACGCCAGCTCACTGACATTGAAAAACGAGGACGGCCGAGAGCAGATCCTCAAGCCGTAGTATGACCGGAATGGACCCAGTATCAGATGGTATCGGGGGCGTGATTTGCGACTCACCTACCTCCCTTCGGCTGTCTCTAGCGCCTTAACTTGTGAGCGTCGAGCGGACCGGGTGCTCCCGACCCTGGCCAGCCACGTCGCGGCCCGAAAGCTGCCCGGATAAGCTGCCACCCCAAAACGGTGCTTCCACCGGCGGCTGGCGTAGTGCCTTGGGCTGGGTGCGCACGTCCCTGTGCGCGCAGCCCTTCGGACCCCTACTGCTTGTCGAACACAAGCGTCTCGTCGCCCCTGGCGCCGCCGAGCTGCGCACCCGTGTTGTGTGCCGTCAGCGTTTTGCCGTCGGCCGATACGACACGATGGACGTGGCCAACAACCTTGCCATCCTTCTTGAGATCAAAGTCCCAGGTGTTTGCATCGATCTTCTTCGCGAGCGTCGTATCCGCGAGCCCGGCCGTGGCCTGCTTTTCCTCCTTGCCGTCGCGGTATTGCACCCGGTTCGACATCTCCTTGCCATCTGCGCCTGTCAGCTTCTGGTCGAGCGTGTACAGTCCCTTGGCCTCGGTGTAGACACGGGTCCCGGCCGTCAGCGCTGCGCCGGCGCTGAACTTCGATTTCGCGACATTGAGCTTCCAAGTGCCCACGACCGGGTCTGCGCCGAAGGCAGGGCTGGCGAAGAACACCGCTGCGAGCACGATGAGTGAGAGAACCTTCTTCACGTTATCCCCCTTGAGTGGTTGTGGCTTGGACTTTTGTTGCAACGCGCTCGGGTGCGAACCTGAACGGGCGTCCGAGGATGCACGCGAGCGTTCCGAAGATCAAGAACGGGGCTCACTACCAAAGCGAGTTGATAACAGAGCCATTTTCTAGTTCGGGTTGAGCTTATTCGCGTGCGAAAAGCGCTGCGCTCAAGTGCACGACCTCTTCAAGTTCCTGCCGGGGAAAGTGCGGAAGGGCACATCGTGCGAAACCCCCACCGACTCGCGCTGAGCCGGCGCCATTCGTACGTCAGGTCAGGTCACGGCCGGGCGAGCTTGGTAGCGGGGCACGCTTTTTGGGTACACGGACTATCCTTAGCTGCTTGATTGTATTGTGATTTTTTTGTTGTGCGCCCGTGCGGAGCTCCTGCAGTTCGCCGGCAATGGCGACGGCAGCCATCGGATCAGCGCTCATGACGAAGGGCCCTGTATGCTCCACAATCCGAGCGATGACTCTAACGACGAACTGATCCCGCTGGGCGGATCGATGTGGGTGCGGCTGGTTGAAGAGTGGGCCGGGCGTCGCTTCGATCCGGTATAGCTTATGGGTGCGACGCTGAGCTATGTATGTGGCGCGAGCGATGAGCCGTTGCTGTACAAAACCGTCGGCGCCGCTCTGGAGGACGCCGCGGCACAGTGGCCCGAGCGTATTGCGCTGATCGTTTCTCACCAGGCCATCCGCTGGTCGTACCGTCATCTCAATGACGCGGCCGATCGCCTGGCGGCCGGTTTGTTGTGCCTGGGACTGGTCCCGGGCGATCGCATCGGAATCTGGTCGCCCAATCGCTACGAGTGGGTCCTTACTCAGTTCGCCAGTGCAAAAGCGGGACTGATCCTCGTCAATATCAATCCGGCCTATCGCCTCTCCGAACTCGAATTCGTGCTCAACAAAGTCGGCTGCAAGGCCCTTGTGCTCGCCCCGGCATTCAAGAGCAGCGACTATGTCGCGATGCTGCGGCAGATCGCGCCGGAAATCTCCGCCCAACCGGCCGATGACCTTCACCTGAAGCGCGTGCCGGCACTGCGTTTTCTCATCCTCGCCGACGCCGAGCCGCCGCCGGGTTTTCTCTCCTTCGGTGCCATTGAATCCCTCGGCACACCGTCCGATCGAGCGACGCTCGAGGCGCTACGCTCGCTGCTGCAGCCCGAAGATCCCGTCAACATTCAATTTACCAGCGGCACGACGGGACTGCCCAAGGGCGCCACGCTGTCGCATCACAACATCCTCAACAACGGCTACTTTGTTGCGCGGCGCATGCGCTTCTCGCAGAGCGACCGTCTATGCATCCCCGTGCCGTTGTACCACTGCTTCGGCATGGTCATGGGCGTGCTCGGCTGCGTCACTCATGGAGCGGCGATGGTCTTCCCTGCGGCGGGCTTTGAGCCCCGGAGCGTGCTCGATGCAGTCGCCACCGAGCGGTGCACGGCGCTTTACGGGGTGCCCACCATGTTCATCGCGGAACTCGAACATCCCGAGTTTCACGGCTATGACCTTACGAGCCTGCGCACCGGGGTGATGGCGGGCGCCCCGTGCCCCGTGGAGCTGATGAAGCGCGTGGTCGCTGAGATGCATCTGCGTGCGGTCACCATCTGCTACGGCATGACCGAGACGAGCCCGGTGAGTTTTCAAAGCCATTGCGATGACCCGATCGAGCGGCGGGTATCGACCGTCGGCACGATCCACCCGCATCTGGAAGTGAAGATCGTGGAGGCTGACGGCAAGACCGTGCCGCGCGGTCAGCGGGGCGAGCTTCTGACGCGCGGATACAGTGTGATGCATGGCTACTGGGATGAGCCGCAAAAGTCTCGCGAAGCCATCGATGAGCGCGGCTGGATGCACACCGGCGACCTGGCCACCCTCGATGATCAGGGGTACTGCAAGATCGTCGGGCGGGTGAAGGATCTGATCATCCGCGGCGGAGAGAACATCTCCCCGCGTGAGATTGAGGAGTTTCTCTATGGACATCCCAAGGTCCAGGAGGCGCAAGTCTTTGGCATTCCGGATGCCCGCTACGGTGAGGTGGTGTGTGCCTGGATCAAACTCAGGCCCGAGGAGTGCTGCGACGCCGAGGCCATGCGCCGTTTCTGTGCGGAGCAGATCGCTCATTACAAGGTGCCGCAGCATATCCGCTTTGTGAGCGAGTTTCCGATGACGGTCACCGGCAAGATCCAGAAGTTCGTCATGCGCGAGCGCATGATCGAAGAGATCAAGCTCAACCTCGAACGAGGACCTACTTAATGCCGTTCGACGAGCGTAATTCGCAACTCCCGGTCCTGGGCGGTTCAACCCTGTGCTCGATATCCTCGAGCGTTGGGCTTCTCGGGGGAGCCGATTGCGTCGGCGCTGGTCTCAATCGATCAGGGATTCGTCGCGGTGACGATCCAGAGCGCGCCGGGCAGCGGCACCGTATCTCCAACCTGCCACTGTGAGAGCGCCGCCCGGATCGACTCGGCCGCCGCGGCCCGCCGCTCAGCCGGCTGGCCATCCAGCGCCCGGCTCGCCGGTCCGATGCTCAGGGCTGCATCGACTGCGGCGTCGAGTCCGCGACCGTTAGACGGATCGAGCGACAGAATGATCGGCTCGAGTTCGATTGCGCGGAACCCGGCTCGTTCGAGGATGCCGCAGACGCGGCGCCCGGCCGAGAACGAGAACGGTCCGGGATCTTCGGGTCCGACCTCGGGCAAACGCGGGACGTGCCGGTAGGCTTCCTGCAGCGGCAGGAGCAGCCAGAGGTTCTCGCGCAGTTCGCGCCAGCAGGCGAAAGCGAGTCGCGCGCCGCCACGTAGGCCGCACCGCATGTTAGCGAATGACTGTACTGGGTCAGCGAAGAACATCACGCCGAAACGCGAGCAGAGCAGATCGGCTCGGCCGGGCTCGAATGGGTAGACTGTTGCGTCGGCGAGGGCGAAGTCGACCGGCAGCCCTTTCGGCGCAAGCTGGCGCGCTCGCTCCAGCATCGGTGAGGACACGTCGATGCCGAGCACATGGCCGCCCGGCGCCACCCGCCGGGCCAGCGCGATCGACGTGGCGCCACATCCGCAGCCGATGTCCAGCACGATTTCGCCGACGCGCGCGGCGGCTCGATCGAAGAGGACCTCGGCGATCGGTGCGAGCAGCCCATCCAGCGCCTGCTGCCGATTCAGCCAGCGCTGACCGCCGGGACCGTTCCAGAACGCGATCTCGTCGGCGTTGCGGTCATCGGCGGCGGGCAGCGTCATCGGCTTTCCAGGAGCGGGGGACGATCAATGTGGGCTTCAGGCGCGGCATCGCGGCCTGGACCTCGAGTTTCGTGGGCGATTATAGGCGTCGCCAATGCCGTTAGACATTCACGGTTCCGCGGGCGAATGTCGACTCTTCCGCGGATTCTGGCGTGTACGACACCGACAGGAGCGCGGCGCAGCCGTAGCGGCGGTCGCGCAGCCAAGCCTGCGCCGCGGGCAAGTCATGATGACGCCGAAAACGTCATCGCCTTCCAGGAGTAGTATGCCGGCACGAGAGCGGACGCTCGCTTGAGGCGACAACGACGCGCGTTGTGCCGGTTCTGGGTCGTTCCAAGATATTTCAATGGTTGATCGTCGTACGGTCGTGACTGGTCTCGGTGTGTTCGCCACGTCGGTAGCTTCGATGGCGGCAGAGACACTGGAGAACCGTACTTCTGCAGTCCATGGGGGCACGCTCGTCATAGACGGGCTTGATTGTTCCGTGCCGAGCGAGAGCTACGTAAGCTGGCTGCGTGCCGGTGGAGTTGACTGCATGCACCTGAGCGTCGAGGACATGGACGGCCGCGGCGGCGTCCATCCATTCGTCTTCGTGCACGAACGACTCGATCAGCTGCGCGGCTCGATGCGATTGGCGCGGACCGTCCGCGACATATGGGCCTGCAAGCGTGACGGCCAAATAGCTCTCGTGCTCGGCTGGCAAGGTGCTGATCCGATTGGCACGGAACCGGGCACTCTCAGAGCGTACTTTGAGCTCGGTCTCCGGGTCCTTGGAATCGCATACAACACCACCAACCGATATGGGAGCGGCTGCCTGGAACCATCACGCGGGCTAACGGCGGATGGCGAGAGTCTCGTCGAACAGGCTCACGCGCTGAACATGCTGCTCGACGTCGGCGGCCATACCGGTGAGCAGACATCACTCGATGTCATCGCTCGTGCCGGCGGACGACCCGTAATCTGCTCTCACACCGCGTTGACGGCGCTCAATGCCAACAAGCGCAACACTAGCGATCGCGTTTGTACTGCGATTGCGGCCACAGGGGGCGTTATCGGCGTCCTTTGCCTTAACGATTATCTGGCGAGAAACGCAGCGAACGCCAAGCCGGCGGAGACGACGCCGCAGGCTCCACTCGGGGTCTTTCTGGATCATCTTGATTACCTTAGACGGTTGGTTGGCGTAGATCATGTGGGTATTGGACCGGATTTCGTCGACGGTCAGGATCTCTCGAAGCCGGGAGCATGGCCGGGTGATCGCTTTACGCCAGACATGATTAGCCCGGGCGACGACATCCTGTATTCCGAGGGCTTTGAGTCGATCGATCAGCTCCCGAATGTGGTAGCGGGCTTACGCGAGCGCGGGTGGACCCGGATAGAGATCAGGAAGTTGCTCGGCGACAACTGGGCACGCGTTTATAGAACGGCATGGGGCGCCTAAGCGCGAGCGCTGGGACGCCCTCTGCGGCGACTCCGGTCCATTCCCATAATCCGCGGAAGCGGCCACGAACTGACTCGGCACGCTGTTCGATGCTCCAGGAATCCCAAGCGGCGGCATCGCGCGATGCCGCTGAAGCCGGATCCGCGGCGTCAGCGCTTTTGGTTCCAGCCGTCCCAGCGCCGCCGCCTGATCCTCAGGCCAGGAGAACTGCCATGCCGCTGATCAAGGTGCCGCAGGAGGCAGGAGCAAGGGATGTTTGTCGACCGATCGGCCCTTGCCCGCCACCTACCGGGCAGTGCAACCACGCCGGTCGTGAACGAGCGGCAGGCTGGATATGAGGCAACGGTAGGAATCTTCGATGTAGAGAGACGCGCGTGTCCTCTCTACGGTGCAACATAATGCCCGAGTTTGACTCTGAGCATGCGTCTCGTGCACCTTCGCTTCATCGCTGGACGCCGTATGCAGGCAACGGCTCAAAGCTGGCGTCACAAGGGATGTCGCCGAACCATCATGCTCACCGCACTACTCTGCGAAGCGCGTATCTGGCCGGTAGTCTGGCGACGCAGACTCGCCTACTACTGGCTAGTCGGCGAGAAGGACAATCTGGCGTTCCTCGTGATGCTCGGGCTGCCGATCCTTGGTGTGGCAGGCATCATCTATTTTGCCTACTCGCAAGGAACGCGCATCGAGCCTGCCCGCATTCAGGCTGTGCAGCGGGAAGCAACACATGCACGTCGGCGCGCAAATGATCTGCAATGCCTCGCCGAGAACATCTATTTCGAAGCTCGCGGCGAAAAGCTCGAAGGCCAGTACGCGGTTGCCGAAGTCACCTTGAATCGGACATGGTCCCGGAACTTCCCGCACACGATCTGCGAAGTGGTCCACGAGACTCGGTGGGATCCGAACCGCCGGCGTTTCGTTGCAGACTTCTCGTGGACGGAGCTCGGCACGCTGTCCCCACAGGACGGACCTGCTTGGAAGCAGGCGATGGCTGTGGCGAACGCGGCGTACGATGACCTGCACACGCCGGTTGTGCCCGGTGCATTGTTCTATCACGCGACCAGCGTCCGGCCCGGATGGTCGAGGAACAGAAGAGCTGTCACGACGATCGGCAATCACACTTTCTACCGATGAGAATCCCGCAGAGCGCGCAGTTCTATCCTGGTCACACCCCGAGAACCGTGCCGACGGCTAGACCTGTCTCCACACAGACCTGCGCAGCGGGAAGCTTCTTGCCGTCGTCGTACCGGAGCTTAAAAACCTCGATCTGTCCACCCTGCGCCGCAACGAACACGCTTTGGCTTTCGACCGCCGTCAGCGCGCCGATGGCGCCCTGGATCTGCGAAAAAGTGCGATGGGCGTGTTTGCGAGCGTCGAACAACTGCAGCTTCCTGCCCTTGAACGTGGTCCACGCGGCCGGTGCCGGGTCGCAGCCGCGGATCAGGTTGTAGATCAGGTCGACGTGGTTGTGCCAATTGATCCGGGCCTCGGCCGCGCGACACCATCCCTCATAGCTCGCCTCGGACTCGTCCTGCGCGCTGTAGGTGGCGCGGCCGCCGACCACGAGGTCTGCGGCATCCTGCAGAGCAGTGACCCCCATGGGAAACAGGCGATCGAAGTACACACTCCCGAGCGTGTCGTCCGCATCGATTGGCGTGTACCGCTGAAGGATGACCGGTCCCTCATCGAGGCCGTCGCTCGGCCGAAATATCGTGAGGCCGGTGCG
>Ga0193733_1000568_pt1 | contig 11963 bp, 11 predicted proteins | sample U1s2metaG_FD_145076 | JGI IMG/M metagenome (GOLD analysis project Ga0193733, IMG submission 145076) | Soil microbial communities from a riparian zone of the East river system, Colorado, United States - U1s2 | ecosystem: Environmental > Terrestrial > Soil > Riparian zone | place: USA: East River... | reverse complement strand
AGAATCGGAGCTGGTGCGCGACAAGAACGGCCACACCGCCAAGGTCATCCGGATGCACGAGCGGCTCGAGCGCCCGGAGGTCCTGGTCGGCTCCACCTACAAGATCAAGACGCCGATCTCGGATCACGCCATGTACGTGACCATCAACGACATCGTGCTGAACGAGGGCACCGAGTACGAGCAGCGCCGGCCCTTCGAGGTTTTCATCAACTCGAAGAACCTCGATCACTTCCAGTGGATCGTGGCGCTCACGCGCATCATCTCGGCGGTGTTCCGCAAGGGCGGCGACGTCACCTTCCTGGTGGATGAGCTGAAGGCGGTGTTCGACCCGCGCGGCGGTTACTGGCAGCCCGGCGGAAAGTTCATGCCCTCGATCATCGCCGAGCTCGGCTATGTCATCGAGAAGCACCTGCAGAGCATCGGTCTCATCAGGAAGACGCAGCTCGATCCGCACCAGCAGAAGCTGGTCGACGAGAAGCGTGCCGAGTTCCAGGCGCGCGCCCGGCAGGCCGACGCCTTTGCCAAGTCGCACTTCCCGGAGGGCGCGCAGCTGTGTGGGCGGTGCAGCACCGCCGCGGTCGTCAGGATGGACGGCTGCATGACCTGCCTGAACTGCGGCGACTCGAAATGCGGATGAACCTGAAGCTGACAGACCCCACGCGAACTTAGGAGGCAGCCGGCCGGCTGCCTCCACCTGTCTTTGCCTGTCTTTCATAGAACCATGCCGCGCTGCACAGGCAAAAAAAACCCCGCTTTCGCGGGGTGTCGGTCGCTTGCTTGTGTGGAGGAGTCTCTTATCGTTATTTTTATCCGGTCAAGGGCACAGTACCCGCCGCGTCATCCTGACTGCATTCCGGATCTGCGCTTTCTTGTTAATCAATCCCGTGGCCTTGCTTCCGTCCCGGCAGGGGTTGCCGTTACTGTTAGATTAGCAACACTCGTGCCAACGCTCCCGCTTGCGGCAGCGGTTGGACATCTTGTCCGCCGGGGCTCTCGCAACTGTGACGCACTGCACGTTGTGAGGACCGTCCACGCGCTCACCATCCAGCCGCCGCGGGCCTCTCGCGGGCTCCAAATCGGCGCGCGGCGCCCGAGAGTGTCAAAATACCCGACGCATTCATGGGTGCGCGCGGGCGCGCTGCGAGGGGCAGATGTGCCACAAGCCCTTGAACTCACATGGGAACTTGGTTCTTACAGGAGTGTAAATGAACTCGACAGGGGGCCCGGCGGGCCCGCGCGGCGTGATCCGATGGCCGCTCAGCGCGTGCCGGTGGAGTTTCGCGGCCTTGAGCGCGTGGCTCGTGTTCGCGCCCGCCCTGGCGCAAGACAATCCCATGCCGCGCCCGCCGCAGCTGGAGCGCGACGTGCAGTTCTGGATCCGCGTCTACACGCAGATCGACACCAACGCGGGATTGCTCCACGACCAGTACAACCTCGGCGTGGTCTACGACACGCTGCACTTCGCCCCCAACACCACGCCGGCTGAACGCGAGCGCCAGGTGGACCAGGCGCGCGAGCGCTACGGTGCCGCGCTGCACCGCATCGCGGATGCCGCAGACGTCCCGCTGTCCGACGACGATCAGCGGATCAGGGACCTGTGGGGCGCCGAGACCACAGCCGCCCGCCTGCGCTCGGCGATCGACGACATCCGCTTCCAGCTGGGCCAGGCGGACCGCTTCCGCGCGGGGCTGATCCGCTCCGGCGCCTGGGAGACGCACATCGCGGAGACGCTGGCGAATCTGGGCCTGCCGGCGGAGCTGGCGGTGCTGCCGCATGTGGAGTCGTCGTTCAACCCGGCCGCGTACTCGAAGGTCGGCGCCGCAGGCCTGTGGCAGTTCATGCGCTCGACCGGGCGGCGTTACATGCGCATCGACAGCGCGGTGGACGATCGCCTCGACCCGTTCCGCTCCACCGAGGCCGCGGCACAGCTGCTCGCCTACAACTACCGGGTGCTCGGCAGCTGGCCGCTGGCGCTGACGGCGTACAACCACGGCACCGCCGGCGTGCGCCACGCCAAGGAGACGCTCGGCACCGACGACATCGTCAGGATCGTGCGCAGCTACAACAGCCGCACCTTCGGCTTCGCATCGCGCAATTTCTATGTCTCGTTCCTCGCGGCGCTCGACATCGATCGCAACCCCGAGAAGTATTTCGGTGCGCTGCAGAAGCAGAGCGAAACCCGGTTCCAGGAGGTGCAGGTGCCGGCCTACGTGCCCATGACGACGCTGGAGCGCGCCCTGAAGATCGACGCGGAGAGGCTGCGGGCGCTGAACCCGGCGCTACTGCGTTCGGTGTGGGACGGCCGCCAGCGCGTGCCCAAGGCCTATCACCTGCGGCTGCCTCTCGAGGGCTCGCCCTGGACCCGCGACCTGCTCGCGCAACGCCTGACTCCCGCTGAGATGTTCGCCGGCCAAAGCGGGCCGCCGCGCTACCGGGTGCAACGCGGCGACACGCTGGTGCAGGTGGCGGAGCGCTATGGGGTGTCGGCTGAGACGCTTGCCCGGCTGAACCACCTGCGCACCGGCGCGCGCCTGCAGGCCGGCCGCACGATCACCGTGCCCGAGACGCCGCCGGTAACGGTCGCCGCGGCTGCGGCGAGCGCTGCGGCATCCCCCGCGGCGACGGCGGCCACGCCGCCGCTGGCGCTCGCGCCCCCGTCTGCCGGCGGGGCGGTGTCGCAGGACGTGGCGCAGCGCGAGAGCGCCGAGGACGCGGCCGCCGCGGCCGCGGCCGCGAAGTCACGCACTGCCGCGACCAGCCCGCAACCGGTGTCGGCGGCACAGGCGGAGGCGCTGAGTCCTGCGCTCGGGCCGGCGGCGGATGCCGAGCAGAGCGCCGATCCGAACGACTACAGCGTCGGGCACGACGACACCATCCGGGTGGCCGGAGATGAAACCCTGGGACACTACGCCGACTGGCTTTCCTTGAGCACGCAGCACGTGCGCGACCTCAATCACTTCAAGTTTCATCGCGCGGTGCTCATCGGACAGCGCATCAAGCTGGATTTCAGGAAGGTGGCACGCGAGGACTTCGAAGCGCGCCGTCGCGAGTACCACCGCCAGCTGCAGGCCGCCTATTTCGCCGCGCACCGGATCGTGGGCACCGAGGTCTACATTGCGCGGCCGGGTGACTCGCTGTGGACCCTCACTCAGCACGCGGCGCAGATGCCCATATGGCTGGTGCAGCAGTACAACCCGGATGTGGATCTCGCCGACCTGCACCCTGGCACCCAGATCGTGATGCCGCGGGTGGAGGAAGTGGGCAGCGGCGGCTGATCGGTGCGCGAGGGTCCCCCAGAATGGGGCCCCGGGGTGCTGTGACGGGCGCACATGCCGGCAGATGGGCGTGTGCCTATAATCATCCTAATTCGCGCCGGTGTAGAAGCGGAAAACGATGATTTTCAGGACCTTGGTAGCGACCCTGGTGCTCGCCTGCGCGGCGGGTGCGGCGCACGCGGACGGGCTGCCCGATGCTCAGGCGGTGATGCTGCGTCCGGCGGTCGAGACCCTCCCGGTGGTGGACCGCGTACTGGTGCGCAAAGCCGAGCGACGCCTGATTCTGATGCATGGCGGCAACGTCGTACGCTCATATCACGTCGCGCTCGGCTTGAGCCCGGTGGGGCAGAAGGAGCGCTCCGGAGACTTCCGCACGCCCGAAGGCAGCTACCGCCTCGAGCGCCGCAATCCCCGCAGCGACTACTTCCTCTCGATCAAGGTGTCGTACCCGAACCCGCTGGATCTGAAGCGCGCGCGGGCACGGCACTGGGACAGCGGCGGCTCGATCATGATCCACGGTCTGCCGAACCAGCTCAGGCACGACCCGGACTACTATCGTAACCACGACTGGACTGATGGCTGCATCGCCGTGTCGAACGCCGACATGGTGGAGATCTGGATGCTCACACCCGACGATGTGCCGATAGACATCCTTCCCTAGCGTGAGCAGCGACCTTCCAGAATTCGTCGACGCCCGCGTCGGTCCGCTCGGCAGTCTCGAGAACCTCTCGCAGAGCGAAATCGACAAGCTCCTGGACACCGGGCAGGGGGGTCTGTACCCGCTGTTCCGCCGCTGCGCGCTGGCGGTGCTCAACAGCGGTGCACCCACCGACAACGCCAAGGAGATCTTCGACCGTTACCGCGACTTCGACATCCGCATCGTGCGTCACCCCTGGGGGGTGAAGCTCGAGGTGCAGAACGCCCCGGCGGCCGCCTTCGTCGACGGTGCGATGATCCGCGGCATCAAGGAGCACCTGTTCGCCGTGCTGCGCGACGTGGTGTTCATCTCCAACGAGATCATCGCCAGCGGGCGCTTCGATCTGACGGACTCCGCTTCGATCACCAACGCCGTATTCCATGTGCTGCGTAACGCGCGGCTGCTGGACTACAAGGCGCGGCCGAACCTGGTGGTGTGCTGGGGCGGGCACTCGATCGCCGCGGAGGAATACCAGTACACCAAGAACGTGGGCTACGAGCTCGGCCTGCGCGGGCTCGACGTGTGCACCGGCTGCGGCCCGGGCGCCATGAAGGGCCCGATGAAGGGCGCGACCATCGGTCACGCCAAGCAGCGCATCGAGCACGGCCGCTGTATCGGCATCACCGAGCCGGGGATCATCGCCGCCGAGCCGCCCAATCCCATCGTCACTCAGCTGGCGATCATGCCGGACATCGAAAAGCGCCTCGAGGCGTTCGTGCGCCTGGCGCACGGCATCGTGGTGTTCCCCGGCGGGGCGGGTACCGCGGAAGAGATCCTGTACCTGACGGGAATCCTGCTGGATCCCGCCAACCGCGAGCAGCCGTTTCCCGTCGTGCTGACCGGGCCGCGCGACAGCGCCGCGTATTTCGAGCACATCACCCGCTTCATTTCCGGCACCTTAGGGGGCGAGGCGGTGCGGCGGCTGATCACCGTCATCGATGATCCCCCGGACGTGGCCCGGCGGCTGGTGCGCGGCATGGACGCGGTACGCGAGTTCCGCCGCCACCACAGCGACTCGTACAACTTCAACTGGCTGCTGTCGATTCAGCCGCAGTTCCAGCAGCCCTTCGCAGTCACCCACGCGGCGATGCGCGGGCTGCAGCTGAAGCGCGAGCAGCCCGCCCATGAGCTCGCGGCCAACCTGCGGCGCGCGTTCTCGGGGATCGTCACCGGCAACGTCAAGGAGTACGGGATCCAGGCGATCGAGCGCGAGGGTCCGTACGAACTCGCCGGCGATCCGTCGATCATGCTCCTGCTCGATGAGCTGCTGGCCGCCTTCGTCGCGCAGCGGCGCATGCGCCTGCCCGGCAGCACCTACCGTCCGGTCTATCGGCTGGTCGCGTGATGCGGGTAAACCCGCAGCCACCGTGCCGCTATCCCACGCGCGCGATTACATAACGTTCTGCAAGGCGCACACTCTGCTCGCGTCGCCGCGAGAGCTGCGTCCCAGCGGGGTGTATGCGCCATAAGTATGTAGGTGTGTGCCGACATTCCCGTGAACCAGTTCCTGCGGTGCGCGCAGCAACGCCGTTACGCTGCAAGCACACGAACAGGAGTTCTTCAATGAGCTCGAGCGACAGGGGGCGAGACGACGCGCCCGGGACGCCGCGCGAACCGGCGGCGCCTGCGGTCACCCCGACGGGAGGCGCGGACGCGTACGCGAACTGGCTGGATCGCATGCAGCGCGCGCGCGCGCGCCAGGCTGCCATCACCCGCAACCTTTACACCTGGTCGAACTACAAGAACTGGGCGGATCAGGTGCGGGATTCGTGGGCTGCGACCGACAGCACCGGCGCCAGCGGCGCCGGCAAACCCAAAAAATAGCGTTCCGACGGAGTTACTTACGATCCGCGCCCGTAGCGCCGGTCGTGCCCGCCAGTGCATCAGGCCCGCACAGCCACCGCCTGCGAACCACCGCCGCTGCCGACGGGCTCCCCGTCGCCAACCGCCTTGCCGGCATCCTGCGAGGACGTCCCCGGCGGGGCTGGGGCCGCGCCTGCGGGCCGCGCCAGCCACTCCACCAGCGGCACCCATTGCGCGACGTCCTCCTGCGCCACATAGCTCTTCATCTCGTGCACGCCGATGCCGAGCTCGGCGCCGCGCACGTAGTTCTGTGAGTCCCGGATGGCCGCGACGATCGGGATGCCCAAGGTGTGCAGGAAGCGGATCAGCGCCTGGTAGGTGAGCGTATTGCGGCGGATGCGGTTGGCGATGACGCCGATGCGGTCCTCGCCGCGCCGGATCTTGGCCACCAGCAGCAGGTCGCGGATGCAGCGCGAGCAGGCATGGATGTCGATGTCCGACGGCAGGACCGGCACGATGATCTTGTCGGCATCCCGCGTCATGTCGGCCAGCTGGCGCGAATCCAGCGCCGCGGGCGTATCCACGATGACGTGCGTGGCCACATCGGGCACTCGTAACTGGAACGCGCGCGTGGTTCGCGTGTCTTTCTCAAAGGCGGCGATGACGTGAATCGGCGCCTGCGCGGGCTTGCGCTTCCTGACCCAGCGGAGCGAGGAACCCTGAGGATCGAAGTCCATGAGGACCGGCCTATGCCCGCGAGAAGCCAGATAGCTCGCCAGATTGATCGCGATGGTCGTCTTACCGGACCCGCCTTTGGGGTTCAGGACGACGATGCGCTGCATGAGGACCTTGTTTTGTCACATCCGCGCGGTGACGCGGTTCGCAGCCAAGCCTACGCACGCCCCGGAGCTCCCGCAAGCCGATACGTAGTATCCGCGACTGTGAGCGCGAGCACGCCGCCGCGCACGGCGGCTCCGTAGAGTCAGCGCCGATGGAAGTCTTTCTGCATCTGTGGGACGAGCTCGACGATGTCGCCGGCGCCTGTCGCCACGTGGCGACGTCGACGGCGGTCGAAATCGCCACCGCCGCAGCGCCGCTCATTGCCGCGGCCACCGAGGTCCTGCTGGCCGGCACCACGACACTGCTGCTCGCCCACCGGCACCTGCTGAACTTCGCCGCCTAGGCCGTCGCTTCGGCGGCGCGCGGTCCGCCTCCTGGCCGTAAGTGCTCAGGGTACGGCCGCGGCGCTTGAAAATTCCCCAGTCGTTCCCAAGATGCTCCGTTTGCGGACCCCCCTGTCTGAGGTTCCGCGGATGGCGAGCATGGAATCCGAACACCCCCGGCAACCGAACCCCGAACCCGCGAGCGCACGGGAGACGCACGGCTTCCAGGCCGAGGTGCGCGAGCTGCTGAAGCTCATGATCCACTCCCTCTACAGCCACCGGGAGATCTTCCTGCGTGAGCTCATCTCCAACGCCTCCGACGCCTGCGATCGGCTGCGCTTCGCAGCGATCGCACACAGCGCGCTGCTGGCCGATGATCCGGAGCTCGGCATCCGCATCGATGCCGATCCGGCCGCCGGCACGCTGACTATCACCGACAACGGCATCGGCATGACGCGCGAGGAGGCCGTCGCCAACCTCGGCACCATTGCGCGCTCGGGTACGGCGGAATTCTTCCGCTCGCTGTCGGGGGATGAGCAGAAAGCCTCGCAGCTCATCGGGCAGTTCGGGGTCGGCTTCTATTCGGCGTTCATCGTCGCCGAGCGCGTCGAGGTGCGCTCGCGCAAAGCCGGGACGCCGGCGGAGGCGGGAGTGCGCTGGGAGTCGGGCGCCGACGGGGAATTCACCGTGGAGACGGTGAGCCAGGCGGCGCGCGGCACATCCGTCACGCTGCATTTGAAAGCCGACGCCCGCGAGTTCGCCGATCCCATGCGCGTGCGCGGCCTCATCCGGCGCTATTCGGACCACATCGGCTTTGCGGTGCGCATGCCTAAGGAGGGCGAGGCGCGCGAAGCGGCGAGCGCCCGCGCAGGGACGCGCGGGCCGGAAGCGCGTCCAGGGACGGACATGAGCGGCGAGGCGTCGCTCGAGTACGAAGTGGTCAACCAGGCCAAGGCGCTGTGGACGCTGCCGCGCACGCAGATTTCGGACGAGGAATACCGACAGTTCTACCAGTACCTGGCGCATGACTTCACCGATCCGCTCGCCTGGAGCCACAACAAGGTGGAAGGCAAGCGCGAATACACCAGTCTCCTCTACCTGCCCGCGCGCGCCCCCTTCGACCTGTGGCAGCGCGAGGGGGCGCGGGGAGTGAAGCTGTACGTGCGCCGGGTGTTCATCATGGACGACGCCGAGCAGTTCCTGCCGCAGTACCTGCGGTTCGTGAAGGGCGTGGTGGACTCCAGCGACCTGCCGCTGAACGTCTCGCGCGAGATCCTGCAGCAGGACCCGGAGGTCGAGGCCATCAGGAGCGGACTCACCAAGCGGGTGCTGGATCTGCTGGCGCGCCTGGCCAAGGACGAACCGGACAAGTACGCGACCTTCTGGAAGGAATTCGGTGCGGTGCTGAAAGAGGGCATCGCGCAGGACCAGGCCAACCAGGGCTCGATCCTGCCGCTGCTGCGCTTTGCCAGCACGTACAACACCGACAACACCCCCTCGGTGGGCCTCGCGGACTATCTCGCGCGCCTGAAACCGGGGCAGGAGCGGATCTACTACGTGATCGGCGAGAGCCTCGAGGCCGCGCGCGGCAGCCCCGCCATCGAGCGTCTGAGGGAGCGCGGGCTGGAAGTGCTGCTGCTCGGTGAGCGTATCGACGAGTGGGTGATGGGGCAGCTGCAGAGCTACGAGGGCAAGCGCTTCAAAGACGCCTCGCGCGGGGACCTGGAGCTCGGCGGCCTTGTCAACGAGGCGGACCGCAAGGAGCACGATGCGCAGTTGAAGGAGAGCAAGGGGCTGCTCAAGCGCATCAAGGACGCGCTCGGCGAGCGCGTCGTCGAGGTGCGCGTCAGCGAGCGCCTGAAGGAATCCCCGGCCTGCCTGGTGCTCGGCGAGCACGATCTCGGCGAGCGGCTGCGGCGCATCCTCGCCGCCGCCGGTCAGAAGACCCCGGAAGTCCGTCCGGTGCTCGAGGTGAACGTCGGCCACCCGCTCGTCAGCTACCTGGACGGCGTCACAGATTCCGAGCAGTTCACCGAGCTCGCACAGCTGTTGTATGACCAGGCCTCGCTCGCCGAAGGCGCAACTCTCGCCAATGCCCCGCAGTACGTGCAGCGCCTGAATCGCCTGCTGGTGCGCCTCGCTGCGCCGCCCCGCGCGGCGTCCTGATGGCGGTTCAGAAGCCCCCGCAGGCTGAGCGCACGAGCCTTCCAGGTCCCGCCGGGCCTCTGCAGGCGCTCATCGAGACCCCGGTAACCGAGGGCCAGGGACTGCAAGCCGTCAGCGCCTTCGCCGTGGTCTGCCATCCGCATCCGCTCTACGGGGGAAGCATGGACAACAAGGTCGTGTACACGGTGGCGCGCACCCTCGAACAGCTCGGGGCACCCGCCATCCGCTTCAATTTCCGCGGTGTTGGCGCGAGCGCGGGCAGTTACGACGCAGGTCGCGGTGAGACGGCGGATGCACTGGCGGTCGTCGCCTACGGGCGGCGGCGTTGGCCGAATGCGGCCCTGTGGCTGGCGGGATTCTCCTTCGGCGGCGCGGTGGCCGTGCGCGCGGCGGGAGAAGCCGGCCCGCAGCGTCTCATCGCCGTGGCGCCCGGTATCACGACCATCACGGTAACGGATGCCGCGCCGCCCGCCTGTCCGTGGCTCATCGTGCACGGCGACGCCGATGAGGTGGTGCCGCTGGAGGCGGTGCGGGCCTGGGCTGACACGCTGTCACCGGCTCCGCAGATGAGGGTGCTGCCCGGCGCCAGCCATTTTTTTCACGGGCGCCTCAACGAGCTGCGCGATGTGGTGCTTGAGTTCATGGCAGCTTAGCCAGGTCCGCGTGCTGCACCGAGCGGCGCGAGACACGACGATGAGCGCCTGACAACAAAAGGCCCGGCAGAAGCGGCGCTCCTCCCGGGCCTTTGCCCGCGGTTGCGGAAAAGTCCGAGCCGTTACTGGTTGACCATCCCCTTCAGGCTCTTGAGGGGCATGACGCGAACCTTCTTGCTCGCCGGCTTGGCCTTGAACATCATCTTCTGGCCGGTGAACGGGTTGATGCCTTCGCGCGCCTTGGTCGCCGGCTTCTTGACGACCTTCATTTTCAGCAGCCCGGGCATGGTGAACAGACCGTTACCGCGCAGGCTCTTCTTGATCACACCGCCAAGGGAATCGAAGACGCCTCCGACCTGCTTGCGGGAGAGCCCGGTGTCTTTGGAGATGTGTGTCAGTACTTCCGACTTCGTCGGTGCGCCACCCTTTTTCGCCATTTTTCGCTACTCCTCGGGAATTTACTGTTGCGAAACGCGGCGCCGTGCAGCCGCGCGATGAGAATCGGCGCGAAAAATAGCACATGCGCACGCTTTCGCAAGCGCTTTTTTCTGTCGGGGTATTGCGAAAGTGCCTTTTTTCTCAGGGTTTCCGTTGCGTGCGGGCTGCAGCGCGCGCGGGCGTGAGCGGCGCAGCCGCGACGCGCACCGCCCCGGTGCGCGCCAATGCTGCGATTCTCGTTGCGAAGTCGGCGCTAAGCGTGTGTTCCATCAGCGCAACGGACCGGTGTGGCAGCGATACCAAGCGGGGGAGGGTTTCAGCGCATCAGGATCAGAACCGCCTGGATGGCGATGATCGCCCACAGCGGCGACAGGTCGAGCCCCGCGACCGCGGGGATCAGCCGCCGGATCGGCCGCAGCACCGGTTCGCACAACGTCGTAAGCACCGACTGCAGCGGCGAGTAACCGCCCGGGGCAATGAGACTGAGCAGCGCGTACAGGAAAATCGCGGACAGATAGGTCCACAGCAGCGTGCGCGCGATCTCGGTGAGCACCGGCCGTACCCACAGCAGCGGTGGCGGGAAGCCGACGCCGTGCAGAGCGAAGATGCAGGCAACGTCGACCGTGGCGATCAGCAGCACCGCGACCACGGAAGCGGTGTCGACCTTGCCCATGGGGGGCAGCACACGGCGCAGCGGCAGGATGAGCGGATTCGTGATCCGCACCACCGCCTGACAGAGCGGATTGCGGAAATCGGCGCGGGTCCACTGCAGCAGCAGGCGTGCCAGAATCACAAACAGCGCCAGCGACAGCAGCGTTTCGACAATGAAGATGATCGCGCTCATGAGTCACCGGCGGTTGGATCAGGTCTGGTGCGATGCGGCCAGCTCGCGGCCGCGCTGCGCCGCGGCTTCGAGCGCGCGCGCCACGCTGGCGCGCAGGCCCGCGTCTTCGAGCACGCGCAGTGCCGCCTCGGTCGTGCCTCCCCGTGAGGTGACCTCGGCCCGCAGCCGCGTCAGGTCCGCATCCCCACCGCGCGCCAGCAGGCCCGCCCCGTGGAGCGTGGCCGCGGCCAGGCGGCGCGCGGCGGGTCCCTCGAGCCCGAGCCGCTCGGCGGCCTCGGCCATGAGCTCCGCCAGCAGGAAGAAGTAAGCCGGGCCGCTGCCCGAGAGCGCCGTCACGACATCCAGCGCGTCTTCCGTCGCAACCCACACGACTTCGCCCACGGACTTGAAAACCTGTTCGGCGGTGGCGCGCTGCGGCGCTGCCACCGGTGGCGGGGCAAACAGGCCCGTGGCCGCGGCGCCGACCAGCGCCGCGCGATTGGGGATGGCGCGCACCACCGCGACGGCCGGTCCGCACCAGGCCTGCAGGGTCGCCACGCGCAAGCCGGCGGCCACGGAAATGAGCAGGGGTCCCTGCGCGCCCCACTGGCCCGCCATGGCGGCGAGCACCGCCGCGGCATCCTGCGGTTTCACCGCGAGCACCACCACGGCGGCGCCACTGACCGCCGCGGCGTTGTCGGCGCTGGCCGTGATGCCCAGATCACGCGCCAGCGTCTCGCGCGCGGCAGCGATCGGCTCGCCGACGCTGATGTGCTCGGGCCGCGTACCCGAGCGCAGCAGCCCGCCGATGAGCGCGCGGCCCATGTTGCCGGCTCCGAGTATGGCGAGGCGCTTGTTGGTCATGGGTCCGCTATTGTACGGGTCTTGGGCCAAACAGCGCCGTCCCGAGGCGCACGGTGGTCGCGCCTTCGGCAATCGCGGCTT
>Ga0193733_1000566_pt1 | contig 11988 bp, 7 predicted proteins | sample U1s2metaG_FD_145076 | JGI IMG/M metagenome (GOLD analysis project Ga0193733, IMG submission 145076) | Soil microbial communities from a riparian zone of the East river system, Colorado, United States - U1s2 | ecosystem: Environmental > Terrestrial > Soil > Riparian zone | place: USA: East River... | reverse complement strand
CCACACCGTGCTGGGCAAGGAGTTCGGGCGAGGCAAGAATGTTCGTCCTCTTTGCATTGCGGCCCAGAGTAATGACTGCCGAATGCTCGAGCAGAAGCAGCACGTCGCCGATGCGGCCTTCCTTGCGCAGTTCGACGAGACGCTGCTGAAGGCTAAGGCCTGTGGCGTAATCAATCGTGCCGAGTTGGAGGACGGAGATCAAGGGCGATTGGGCAATCGGGTAATTGAGTAATTTCGTAATTGGTAATCTAAACCCGCAGCTTTCAAATTGCCCAATTACCAATTACTCAATTTTCTAGGCATTAATTGCCATTCCATACACGCTGTTCGATGCGTCCAGCATGGCTTCAGCCAGGGTCGGGTGGGCGTGGATTGTCCACATCAAATCTTCCACCGTTGCTTCGAGTTCGATCGCCGCAACTGCCTCGGCGATTAGCTCGGTCGCTTGCGCGCCGATGATATGCACTCCGAGAATTTCGCCGTGTTCGGAGTCAGATACGATCTTGATAAAACCTTCGTGTTGTCCCACGATGGAAGCTCGCGAGTTCGCGGTGAAAGGGAATTTTCCGATCTTGATGTTGTAGCCTGCCTCTTCCGCCTTCGCTTCGGTCAAACCCACGCTGCCAATTTCAGGATGACAGTAGGTCGCATTGGGGATGTGCTCCGGGTTGATCGGCTTGCCGGGCTTGCCCGCGATTTTGGTTACCGCGACGATGCCTTCCATGGCACCAACGTGCGCCAGTTGCGGCGTCCCGAGCACGATGTCGCCGATCGCATAGACGCCGGGCTCGGCCGTCTGCATCCAGCTATCGGTCTTGATGAAACTGCGATCAGGCTTGATCTTTGTCTTTTCCAGACCGATATTCTCGGTGCGCGGCTTGCGGCCGACCGCGATTAGGATTCTCTCGGTTTCGAGTTTCTGCGGTTTGCCATCCACGCTGAAGGTGACCGACACTCCTGACTTCGTCTTCTCGACCTTGTCGACTTTGGCGCCAGTGTGGAAGCTGATGCCGCGCTTCCGGTATACCCGCGCGAGTTCCTTGGAAATTTCTTCGTCTTCCACAGGAACAAGCCTGGGCAGCATCTCAATGAGGGTGACTTCCGAACGGAAGATAGAGGCGAACTCCACGCCTACCGCTCCGGCACCCACGATGACGAGCGACTTGGGAACTTCCTTTAGCGAGAGAATTTCGATGTTGGTCAGCACGCGGTCTCCGGGCTCAAGGCCAGGGAGCATGCGGGCTTCCGAGCCGGTGCAGAGAATCACATTTTTCGCTTTGACCTCCGACGTCTTGCCGTCGCCTGTGACTTCAACGGTCAGCACACCGTTTTGCGCCGGGCCGGTCAGCTTGCCGTATCCCCTGATGGTTTCCACCTTGTTCTTCTTCATTAGGAACTCAAGGCCCTTGGTGTGTTTGGTCACGATCTTGGACTTGCGCTCCTGGACGGCCGCCCAATTCAGCTTGCGCGCGTCAACGCCTTCGATGCCGAACTCTTTCGCGTCCTTCAGGTGGTCCCAAAGCTCGGCATTGAACAGCAACGCTTTGGTCGGAATGCAGCCCACGTGCAGGCAGGTCCCCCCGAGCACGTTGTCTTTCTCGATGAGGGCAGTTTTCAACCCGTACTGACCGGCGCGGATCGCGGCTGTATATCCAGCCGGACCGCTGCCGATGATGGCGATGTCGTAAATGGTTTCGGACAAGTGGGCAAACCTCTACATAGATAGAGATGAAGTTGGGCAAACGTTCGATTCTAGAACAGGTGGAGGCAAAGTTGCGAAAGCTGTTCTTGTTTTCCGGATGGGGCACATACTTGGAACCTGGAGGCCGCGTTGCACGTAACATAGGTCAGGAGGTCGCCATGCACGTCTTTGGGTTCTTCCTTTTCCCGCTTTTCTTCCCGTTCTTCGGATGCGGGTTTATCCTCTATTTTCTGCCCACCATTGTCGCCCTTCTGCGCGAAAGGCATGACAAAATTTCCATCTTTCTCCTCAATCTCTTTTTAGGATGGAGTCTGATTGGATGGATCTTAGCCCTGGTTTGGGCATGCAAGAGTGAGCGGATTGTGTATGTCCAGAATCCGCAACGCTACTAACCCAGCAACCGGGCCGCTTCCTTCGCATAATATGTAACGATGATGCTTGCCCCAGCGCGGCGAATGGAGAGCAGTGATTCCATCATCACGCGCTCGCGGTCAATCCAGTTGTTGCGCGCGGCCGCTTCGATCATGGCGTACTCGCCCGAAACTTGATACGCCGCCAACGGCAGGTCGAAGCGGTCACGGGCAGCGGCAATGACGTCCAGATAGGGCATGGCGGGCTTGACCATGATCATATCGGCGCCTTCCTCGATGTCGAGTTCAATCTCCCGCATAGCTTCGCGCAGGTTGGCTCCATCCATCTGATAAGAGCGGCGATCGCCAAACTGGGGCGCGGAATCGGCAGCCTCGCGGAATGGACCATAAAACCCAGATGCAAACTTGGCAGCGTAAGAAAGGATCGGAGTGTTGATCAGCTCGGCCTCGTCGAGCGCCTTGCGGATAGCGGCTACGCGACCGTCCATCATGTCGGAGGGAGCGATAATGTCCACGCCGGCACGGGCCAGCGACACCGAAGTGCGCGCCAGCAGCTCGAGCGTCGCGTCGTTGACGATCTCGAATTGCCGGCCAGCCGCGCGAACCGCAACCGCTGCCGCAGCTTCGATGGCCTTAAATTCTTCTTCCGGCTTTACCACAACAGCCGCCATGCTGTTTATGGCCGCCGCCCCTAGGGACTGCGGCATTTGCGCCTTGCGCACCACGCCGCAGTGTCCGTGAGACATGTATTCGCAGAGGCAGACATCACCCATGACGATAAGATCAGGCACCTCACTTTTGATGGCACGAGCGGCCTGCTGCACGATTCCGTTTTCCGACCAGGCGCCGGTAGCAACCTCGTCTTTGGTCTCTGGCAAGCCGAAGAGTATGACGGCTGGAACACCCAGCGAGTGAGTCTGCCGCGCCTCCTTGACAGCCTCATCCACGGACAGGTTGAACACTCCCGGCATGGATCGCACTTCCTTGCGCACGGCCGTGCCCGGACAGACGAATAAAGGGTAGACAAAGGCTTCCGGAGTGAGCCGGGTTTCACGCACCAGCCCGCGCAGTTGATCGCTCTGGCGCAGACGGCGAAGCCGGGTGACCGGGAAGGTCATGGGCTGATTCTAGCAGAGGTGGCGATGTCGGTTCGCCGTCGAAAAGCTGCAGACGAGCATGCCCTGAGTGATCGAAGGGACTGTCCGCGCCACATGGGCCGGCTCTCATGACGTTGGGTAAGCTCGCCTTTGGCTTGTACACGATGTTTTCGTAGTACTTAAGTAATGCGTTGACCAGTCCGAAACCTACCGGCTCCGATCTCACACACTAAAATGCGGGATACCAATGACCTCAAGGCGAAAATGGTGGTTTGGGTGCATAAGCGGCCTGATCCTGGCATATATGATCGTGTCGCTCAGCGTGCCCGCTGGTTTCCCATTGCTGGCCTTTGGGGATGTTGTTCAGTTCCTGCTGCTCTTTCTTGCCTTTCTGCTCATGGTGGCTAACGCCGTTTCCAACCGCGGCCAAATACGGTTGTTCTGGGGCGTGATGGCGGCTGGCTGCTTCTTGTGGTCGATCAACCTCGCCTTATGGACGTTTTATGAAGTCTTTCTGCGCCGCACGATCCCTGAGCCGTTTATCGGGGACGTGATCCTCTTCGTTCATGTGGTGCCATTCATCGCAGCAGTCGCCCTTCGTCCCCACCTATCGGAAGAAAAGAAACTCTACTTCAGCACATTGAACTTCCTGGTGCTGCTGGTCTGGTGGGTCTTCCTTTACGCGTTCATCGTATTTCCGGACGAATTCGTGGTACTTAACGTTGCCGTCTACAGCCCTCATTACGACCTGCTTTATCTGGTGGAAAATCTGGTTTTTCTGACCGTGCTTGGCATGCTGGCATGGAAGGCGCGGGCCGCGTGGAAGGTGATTTACTGGAATCTCTTTGTGGCGTCGGGACTCTACACCTCAAGCTCAATGGCAACGAACGCCGCTATCGCCCGTAATCAGTATCATACCGGAAGCATTTATGACGTCCCGTTCATTGCTTCCATTTGCTGGTTGATCTGGGCAGGTCTGCTGGCACGGGACTTGAAGCCCGCCTGTGATCCGGTGGTGCCCCACAGGTCTCGTTGGCGGATGCTAGCCCCCCGGCTAGCCATGCTTGCCATGCTTTCTCTTCCATTGATGGGATATTGGGCATGGTTTCGCGACGCGGCTCCCCCCAATCTCCGGCAGTTCAGGCTGCTGGTGACTCTGGCAGCCACGATGGTGCTGGGTCTATTCGTATTTCTCCGGCAATATTTGATGGATCGAGAACTGGTGCGCTTGCTGGAAGAATCGCGTCTCAGCCTGGAGAACCTGCAACGATTGCAGGCCGAACTAGTGCAACGGGAGAAACTGGCGTCACTCGCCCAGTTGGTATCCGGAGCCGCGCACGAGATCAACAATCCGCTGGCTGTGATACTTGGCTATTCCGATTTGCTGGCTGCGGATCAGGATCTGAAGCCGGACCAGGCCAACATGGCGCGCAAGATCGGCCACCAGGCCCGGCGCACACGGGAACTGGTCTCCAGCCTGCTCAGCTTTGCCCGGCAAGCCCCAGGAGAAAAGACGCTGCTGGACATGGGTTCAGTAGTGCAGCGGGCGTTGCAGATGAAAATGCTTCGCATCGACAACAAGAACATCCACGCCAAGACTGAGATTGCCGCGAACCTTCCCCAAATTTGGGGAAATATCAATCAGCTCTTTCAGTGCTGTGCGGAAATTATCGGGAATGCGACGGACGCCCTGGAAGAAGTGGGTGGCGGCACGTTGTCGGTAAGCGTCCACCAGGAAGGCGGTGAATTAGTTCTGAAATTTTCCGACTCCGGGCCCGGGGTCCTCGATCCGCACCGCATATTTGATCCCTTCTATACCACTAAGCCGGTTGGCAAAGGGATGGGCCTGGGCTTGAGCGTCACTTATGGAGTCGTCCAGGAACACCAAGGCCGAATCACCTGCCATAACCTGCCCGAAGCAGGCGCTGTCTTTGTAGTTCGCTTCCCCGTAGCCCATCAGCCAGCCCTGACAGCGCCCGCGGCCGTGGCTGCGACCGCGAAGGCATAACGTTTCTTCCGCCCCAAACTAATCGCATAAATAATCAAGCCGGATTCAGCGCCTATGGTCAATCGGGCGGTTCTTGTAACATGAATTTATGCCGGCTCAGCTTGCCCACAGCAGCTCCCGGGCGCTGGAATTCGGGTCTCTCCGCGATCTGATCCAGGGATATGCCTCTTCGCCGCTCGGTCAGGAACGGATTGCTGGTCTTTGCCCATCGGTCGACCGAGAATGGATCGAGAATCAGCATCGCCTCACTACCGAAATTCGCGAGTACCGCCGGGTAGGTGGACACTTCGAGTTCTCCGGGCTACTGGATGCATCAAAAGCGCTGGAAAAATCCGGCATCAGCGGCGCTGTTCTTGAGACGACTGAAATTCGCGATGTGCTCCTGGTCGTGGACCGCGCCGCCGAGTGGCGGGAAATCGCGCTGGGCCTGCCCGCAGCGATGAGAGTTCAGGGAGCTGCGATCGCAGAACTTTCGTCCGGCATCGTCGATTTCACCGAGTTCCTGCGCGCATTTCGCAACAAGATCCAGCCCGATGGCACGCTCGAAGACCGGGCCTCTCCAGAGCTGGCCCGGGTCCGTCGAGAGATCGAACGCCAGAAGAGATCGATCCAGGAATCTTTGCGTGGCTATCTGAAGCGCCTCGCGGAAGGCGGAGTGGTCCAGGACGAGCTGGTCACAATTCGTGGCGAACGGTTCGTCATACCGATAAAGATCGAGCAGAAACGGCGGGTACAGGGCGTCGTGCACGGCGCCAGCTCTAGCGGACAGACCGTATTCGTGGAGCCACTGGAGACGATCGAACAGAATAACGAACTGGTCCGCCTGCTGGAGGAAGAACTGGCCGAGATCCACCGCATCCTGCTGGAAATGACGCGGCGAATCGGGGAAAGCGCCAGTGCAATTCTAAAAGCTGCAGATGTGCTGGCTGAGCTCGAGGTGCAGTTTGCCAAGGCCCGCTTTGCCGAAGAATACAGATGTACGCCTGTGGTAGTGGTTGAGGACCAGCATGACACGCTAAGCCCGCAAGAACTACGTGAGGACAGCCAACCAAGGCTCTCCGATTCTGGCTCCACTCTTCTGATTCTGCGCAAAGCCCGCCACCCGCTGCTCGAACGAAACCTGAATGCAAAAAAAGGACGGATTGTTCCGATCAGCATAGAGCTTGATGGCGAGAAGCTCGAGCTTGTCATCACGGGCCCGAACACTGGGGGAAAGACGGTTGCACTGAAGACGGTCGGCTTGCTGGCCCTGATGGCGCAGGCCGGCATTCCCGTTCCCGCAGATCGCGCCGAGTTGCCGGTATTCGACGCGGTGCTCGCAGACATTGGCGACTCGCAGTCCATCGAGCAGAATCTCTCGACCTTCTCAGCTCACATCACCAACATCGACTTCATTTCTCGCACTGCGACACCGCGCACATTGGTGCTGCTGGATGAGCTGGGGTCCGCTACCGATCCCGAAGAAGGAGCAGCGCTGGCAGTAGCCATCGCCGAACATTTTCGCCAGATCGGATGCGTTACGGTGATTTCCACCCACCATACTTCGCTGAAAGTGTATGGCGCGAACACGCCGGGAGTGGTGAATTCTTCCGTCGGATTCGACGAAGCCACTCTGCAACCGACGTATGAACTGAACGTCGGCGTGCCAGGGGCATCCGCAGGCATCAATATCGCCCACCGATTGGGACTGAACCGGGCAATCATTGACGCCGCACGTTCACGCCTGGGAACGCAGGCACGCGACGTAGGTCAATTTCTTGACCGCCTGCATGAGCAGTTACGCGAAACCGACGCTCAACGGTCGCATCTGAAGACTCGCGAAGAAGAGTTGGAACGCGAAAGGATCCGCCTGACCGCCGAGGTCCGTAAAGAACAGCAGGCTAAGATCAAAGAAATGGAGAAAAAACTCGAACTCGTGTTGCGCGATTTCGAGTATCAGGCGCGCGAAACCGTCAACGGCATCCAGGATCGCGCCATGGCGCAGAAACTCACGAAAGACGCCGAGCGCCGCATTTCAAAGCTGCGGCGCGAATTTCGCGAGCAATTCGACTCCACGGTAGTCGCCCATACGACCGGCGCCGATCATGACGACCCGGACGCCCAGCCGCAGGTGGTGAAGCACGTGTCCGAAGGCGACACGGTCAAACTCAAGTCCGTGGGCCGTCCCGCAGTGGTCAGTCGGCGGCTCGACCAGAATCATTTCGAGGTTGAGATCGGTGTCATGAAAATGAAGATCGCGCGGGACGATATTGCGGAAGTGCTGGTGCACGCTGCCGATTCGCCGGTCAAAGCCGCCCGCGCGCGGGGCATTTCGGTTTCTTTGGAAAGAGAAAACGCGGACGTGCCGTCCGAGATAAACGTGATTGGACGCACGGTTGACGACGCAACCCGCGAAGTAGAAAAGTTCGTGGACCGGGCGTTCCTGGCCGGCCTGCCTAGGGTACGTGTGGTACACGGCAGCGGCATGGGGATTTTGAGGAAAGCGTTGCGCCAATATCTGCAAAAGCATCCGCACGTGGAATCGGTAACCGAGGCGCCGCAGAATGAAGGCGGAGGTGGGGCGACGGTAGTTGAGCTGAGAGTCTAAGGTTCGTCGCGAGAGTGGGAGTGGGAGTTCATGCCACGAAATCCTCGCTCGGCGGAGGGGGAAAGTGCTGGGGGAGTCGGTCAGTCACGGCGGCCAGAGCCGCAAGTTTCTCGGCCAGGGCGCCGGTTAACAATCCCGGGGAGTAGCGCCAGCGGAAATTTCCCTCGCAGACGCTGGGAGTATTCAGGCGGGCTTCGCTGCCCAGCCCAAGCACATCTTGCAGGGGAACTACTGAAAGGCTGGCCACCGACTCTTGCGCCAGTCGAATAAAAGCCCAGTGAATGCCGTCGTCACATCCGCCGACGTAAGCCTGAATAGCGCGGCGTTCACTCTCCGATGCCCCAGAGTTCCACCAGCCCAGGGTGGTGTCGTTGTCGTGAGTGCCGGTGTAGACCACGCGGTCCGGAGTTAGGCGGTGTGGCAAATAAATGTGCGCGCCGTCGTCGCCAAAGCCAAACTGCAGCACTGCGCATCCCGGAATCTGGTGACGCTCGCGTAAGGCGTGCACAGCGGGAGTGATGTGCCCTAGGTCTTCCGCGAAGAAGGGAAGTCCACCCAGGGCTTCGCGAAGCTTGTTGAACAACTCGTCCTTGGGCCCATCCACCCAGCGGCCGTTCGCCGCGGTTGGCTCGCTGGCGGGGATTTCCCAGAACTGGTCGAATCCGCGGAAGTGATCGAGACGGATGTAGTCGCAAGTCTGCGTAGCCCAGCGCAGGCGGTCGACCCACCAATCGTAGCCGCGCGCCTTCATTGCGCCCCAGTCATAGAGCGGGCTGCCCCAGCGCTGCCCGGTAGCGCTGAAAGCATCCGGAGGGACACCGGCAACTGCCTCCGGTTCAAAATTATCCTTTTTCAGGCGGAAAAGATCGCGGTGCGACCACACGTCAGCGCTATCGTGATCCACAAATATCGCGATATCGCCCACCACGCGAATGGACCGCTGAGCGCAATAAAGGCGCAGGGCGTGCCACTGCTCGAAAAAGAAAAACTGAATGACGCGGCGCAAGTTTATTTCAGACGCCAGTTCCCTGCGCACAGCCTCCAGCGTCGCGGCCTGACGGCTGGCCAGTTCGCGAGGCCATTGCTTCCAGCATTGCCTGTCGTACCGCTCGCGCAGAGCATCGAACACGACGAAGTCTTCCAGCCACCATGAATTGCCTTCGCAGAAATTCTCGAAGCGATTGCGCGCCCTGGACTGGGCTTCCCGCAGAAAGGTTCGAGCGGCTTCGACAATCAGCGGCAGCTTGCGCTGGTAGACATCTTCGTATTCGATGTATTCGATGGGCTTGCTGTTTTGCGTAAGGCCAGACAGGTTCGAGGGTTCCGGCCCCATCCAGCCACGCTCTGCCAGGCGCTCCAGACTAATCAGAAGCGGATTGCCGGCAAAGGCCGAAGTGGACGAATAGGGAGAATTCCCATTGGCTGGCGGACCGAGAGGCAGCACCTGCCACAGCCCCTGACGGGCGGATGCAAGAAAATCAACGAACTCATACGCGGCTGGACCGAAATCTCCAATACCACCGCAAGAAGGAAAGGAGGTTGGGTGTAGCAGAATGCCGGTAGCGCGAGGAAATAACATCGTTGAACTACACCCGATGCTACCAGCAAATCGGGAGTCGGGACTGCACCCGCCTTTACTCTCCCTGTTCCTGTGCCTGCGCACGAGTCAGGTTTTTCATCTCGTCCTGATTGATCTTGATTTTTCCCGCCTTCTCCAACTGGGTGCGCAGATTGGTCAGGAACAAACCAAACATCTCCTGTTGCTTGTTTTGCAGAAGCGAATCGCGAATCTGATCTTTCTTGGCGGCAAAATCCTGCGGAGACGGTTCCTGCCTGTCCAGGATGGACAGCACCGCTCCTGTGGTGCCGTTGGTAATCGGGCCGCTGATTTCGCCGGGCTTCAAGGTGAAGGCCACTGCGGCGCTACCGGCCATGGAACCGATGTCGGGAACTTGACCGTCGGGTTGTACCAGGTCGCTGGTCTTGATCGCTGCGCCTGCTTCCTTGGCTGCCTTCTTCAGATCATGCTCGGCCTTGGCGCGATCGGCAAGCTCCTGGGTTTTCTGCGAGAGCAGGCCTGCGACCCGTTCGTTCTTGAACTCGCTTTCCACCCGGCTGCGAATTTCGTCGAAGCTTGGAGTGGCGGCAGGCTTGATCGCCGTTACCTCGAGCACCGCGTAGCCTTGCGGCAACTGTACCTGTTCGGGCGGAGCCTTTTCGGCTTGGCCGAATGCCGCGCTCATGAATTGGGGCGAATTGCCGATACCGGGCAAATTATCGGTGCGGCTCACGAAATCGGTACTGACGACCTGCAGGCTCTTGGCGGCAGCCGCCTTTTCCAGTCCGTCACTGCGAGCCTGCCCGAGCAAGGCATTGACCTGATTAGTCACCGCCTGGGCAGCTTTCTGTTGCTTGATGCTCTCCTCGATCTGATCCTTGACCTCGTCCAGCGTCTTTACATGTGCGGATTGCTTGTCGTCCACGCGGATGATATGAAATCCGTAACTGCTCTGCACCAGATCGCTAGTTGCACCCTTGGGTAGGGAGAAGGCCGCTTTTTCGAACTCAGGAACGGTGCGCCCTTTGCCGATGAATCCGAGCGAACCGCCGTTCTTGCCGCTGCCTGGATCTTCGGAATACTTTTTCGCCAGTTCGGCGAAATTTCCGCCAGCCTTCACCTGCTTCAATATGTCTTCGGCTTTTTTTCGAGCCTCTTCCACGCCCTTGGGGTCGACTTTCCCGTCCGTGCCGGGAAGGGGAGTCTTGATGAGAATATGACTCACGCTGACCTGCTCCGGAACCCGGTAGTCGTCTTTATGCTGGTCGTAATACCCCTGCAACTCCTCATGGGAAACGGTGGTTCCGGCCTGGATTTTAGCCATCTCCAGCACCACATAGCGGACTTTGCGCTTTTCCGGAATCGAATTGTTGTACGTCGCCTTGTTGCGCTCGTAGAACGCCTTCAACTCCGCCTCATTGGGCTGGATCTGCTTCAGCAAATCGTCTTTGCGCAGCACGGCGTATTCGAATTTTACTTTGACGTTTTGCTTCTGGAATTCCTGTTGGACGGCAGCATCCGAAACCAGGGCGCTGCCTGTGATCAGGTTGCGAAACTTGTCGAGCAAGATGTCCCGCTTGATGGTCTGCTCGAACATGGGCACGCTTAGGTCCGCCCCCTGCAAAATGGCCTCGTACTGCTGCTGTCCCACGAAATTGCCGCCAGGAAAGAAAGTGGCCGAATAGCGGCCATGTTGAAGTTCGTCCCGCACTTCGTCATCCGTGACCCGCAATCCGACTCGCTGGGCCTCGGCGATGATAGCCTGCCGGCTGATCAGGTTCTGGGCAGCACGCTCGGCAAAATAGGGAAGCAGCATGGCGGCCTGTTCGCCGCCGCGCGGAAACTGCTGGCGCAGCATCTGCCGGGCTTCGCGCTGCACATCGACCGTGGTGACGGGCTCACCCGCCACGTTGGCCACGACGCCCTGCCCGGGGGTACCGGTACCAATAACATCAGACCCCAAGCCTCCAGGAATCAGCGTAATCGCCATGGCAGCGCAAATAACGGTCAACAGGCCTCCCAAAACGATTTTCTTCACGGGCCCTGGGGTTTGCAGGAATCGAATCATTTTCTTGTTACTCCAGAATGCAAGGCGGAATCACTAAATTATAGACTACGAATGGTGTGGGGCGGACACTCCTGTCCGCCGCCTTTGACTTTGTACCACTCCGATACGCCGGTGCACTGCCCTGGAAGCGCCATCTCAAAATCAAAATCAACTGTGACAGCGGCGGACAGGAGTGTCCGCCCCACACACCGCCGGGACGCTCGCGCCCACATTTTGAAAAATCAGCCATTGAAACGTATTAATACTACGTGTTATTAAGCTAAAGCCGTCACGCGATACACGAACCGAAGGCGGCATAATGGAGCGCTCTTGAAAAACATGCCCTCGGCCAAGGATCTGTTGATGAAGATGAACAAGAGCAGGCTGCTTTGCGCACTGCTGCTGTCTTTCTCCGGTTTGATTTTTTCGCAGGAACCAAAATCCAGTCATCCGCGGATGGAGTCCACTCTTTCTCTCCGCGAGGGATGGAGTCTTCAGTCTTCGAGCAAGGTGGACGAGAAGGGCGAGACTCTTTCCAGTCCAGGATTCCAGCCAAAAAATTGGTATACGGTCACCGTCCCCACGACCGTGGTGGCGGCGTTGGTCGAGCACAAGGTG
>Ga0193733_1000565_pt1 | contig 11995 bp, 6 predicted proteins | sample U1s2metaG_FD_145076 | JGI IMG/M metagenome (GOLD analysis project Ga0193733, IMG submission 145076) | Soil microbial communities from a riparian zone of the East river system, Colorado, United States - U1s2 | ecosystem: Environmental > Terrestrial > Soil > Riparian zone | place: USA: East River... | reverse complement strand
GCTCCCACTGCTCCAGCACCGCGCGTTTCTTCTCTCCGAGCCACTGCTCCTTGACGCGCGCCCAGTCGGCCACCGCGGCGAGGAAGCTCTCATACTCATGCGCCAGACGCGCGCGCAGCTGTTCGACGTGCGAGTGACCCGCATCCGGGGTCTTCGCCAGCCGCTCGCGGGCGCGCGTGAACTGCATGGCGAGCAGGGCGCGCTGGATCTGGAACACCGGCGTGCGCTTCAGGCGCCGGGTCAGGCCGAGCAGCTGCAGAGCAGCGATCAGCCACTTGGTCGGATCCCACTGCCACCAGCGCACGCCGTTGCGATAGTCATGCGTGAAGATATGGTGGAAGTTGTGATAGCCCTCGCCGTAGGTGATGACCGCGAGCACCGGGTTGTCGCGTGCGCTGTTGTCCTCGGTGTACGGCCGGCTGCCCCACATGTGGGCGAGCGAGTTGATGAAGAAAGTGACGTGATGGCTCCACACCAGCCGCAGCACGCCGGCGAGGATCAGCATGCCCCACACGTCGTGGAACAGGATTCCCAACGCCAGCGGCAGGCCGATGTTGGCCGCCAGCGCGAGCGGCACGTAGTAGCGGTGCTGGAACGCCAGCATCGGATCGCGCCTGAGGTCCGGGATGTTGGAGAAGTCGGGCTTGCCGCTCGGGTACTCGCGCAGCATCCAGCCGATGTGCGAGAACCAGAACCCGCGCCGCGCCGAGTACGGATCGCGGTCCACGTCGTCGACGTGCAGATGATGGGCGCGGTGGCCGCTGCACCACGCGAACGCGCTGTTCTGCAGCGCCATGGTGCCGAACACCAGGTACAGCAGCCGCAGACTCCAGTGCGCCTCGTAGGTGCGATGCGCCCACAGCCGGTGATAGCCGGCCGTGATCGCCATGCCGTTGGCGATGGCGAGCAAGGCGAAGGCCGCCCAGGCTGCGGGCGAAAAACCGCGCGTCAGGCCATACCACGGCACGAGGATCGCGGCGGTGGCAAAGGTCAGCGCGAACATCAGAGCATTCGTCCAGACCAGGGGGGCCGTCTGCTCGTTGCGGGTGGTGTCGGACATGCGGGTAAACTTATCACGGCGGGGCTCCCGAGGTGGGACTTACGTCGTTTTTGAGTATGCTGCGCCCCTCCGTCGCCTGCGGGAGCTCGATTCCATGACCTGGATCCTTGTGCGTTCGGGTGCCCTGCGAGGCTCAGTCGCGGTGTCGCTGGCGCTAATCGTCTGGCTCACGGTACCCGCGGACGCCCGCGCGGCGCGCGCCTATGTCTCCAACGAGGACGACGGCACCGTCACGGTGATCGATACGCAGCGCCTGGCGGCGATTGCGACCATCGCGGTGGGCAGGCGGCCCAGGGGACTGGTGCTCAGCCATGACGGTGCGAGCCTGTACGTCGCGGTCAGCGGGCTGCCCAAGTGTCCTCCGCCGATCCCGGAAAAGAAGTGCGCCAAGCTGCCGCGGGACCTGCAGGCCGACGGCGTGGCGGTCATCGATACCGCGACGCTCAGGCAGACGCGCATGCTGAAGGGTGTCTCCGATCCTGAACGCGTCGAGATCAGCCGCGACGGGCACTCGCTGTTCGTCACCGACGAGGATGCGGCGCGGTTGAGCGTGCTGGACGCAGCACGCGGACGCGTCGTCGCCACGATCCCAGTCGGGCGCGAGCCTGAGGGAGTCCGCGCGTCTCCCGATGGCCGCTGGGTGCTGGTGACCAGCGAGACCGGCAATTCCGTGGCCATCATCGACGCGCGCACGCACGCCGTGCTGCATACGGTACTCGTGGGCAAGCGCCCGCGCGATCTCGCCTTCACACCCGACAGCCGCAGCGCCTACGTCTCGGGGGAAGCCGATGCGTCGGTGTATCGCATCTCACTTCCGAGCGGTGCGCCGACCACGCAGCTCCTGCAGCTGCGCGAGGAGGCGCGTCCCATGGGTATGGCGCTCGACGCGGCACGCGGGCGGCTGTATGTGAGCACCGGGCGCGGCGGTACCGTGGCGGTGATCTCGCCGCAAGACGGCAAGCTGATCGGCGAAGTCGCCGTGGGCGCTCGACCCTGGGGGCTGGCGCTGAGCGCCGACGGCAGACGTCTCCTCACGGCCAACGGGCCCTCGGGAGATGTGTCCGTCGTTGATACCGATACGCTCACCGTGATCGGCAAGGTGACGACCGGCCACGGTCCCTGGGGCGTGGTCGCCGGCCCTTAGAAGAGCGCTGCCTGAGGAGCGGGACATGATTGCAGTTCGTGAGCTCGGGCGATTCGCCACAGTGTTTACCGCAGCCACGCTGGCGGCAGTGGCGGTGGCCCAGTCTCCGGCGGTTCCCGATACCGTCGAGCAGGTGGCGCGCAGTTACATCACGCGCGGCGCGCTGGAGGCCCCGATCCGCTTCCTGTCGTCGGACCTGCTCGAGGGCCGGGGACCGGCCACCCGTGCAGATCAGTTGACGCGCCTGTACCTGCAGACACAGCTGGAGGGCATGGGCTACAGGGCCGCCTTCGGCACCGGAGTCTGGCAGCAGCCGTTCGATATCGTCGGCATCCAGTCGCAGTTCCCGAAGAGCTGGAGCTTCCAGGGCAAGAACGCGCGCGTCGACCTCGCCTGGCGGGATGACTACATCGCCGCGAGCGGACTGCAGAGCGAGAGCGTGGCGCTCGATGACGCGGAGCTGGTGTTCGTCGGTTACGGGATCCAGGCTCCGGAGTACCAGTGGGACGATTTCAAGGGCGCCGATCTCGCGGGCAAGATCCTCGTGATGATGAACAATGACCCGGACTGGGATCCGAATCTGTTCGCCGGCAAGCGCCGCCTGTATTACGGCCGCTGGGACTACAAGTACGCCAGCGCCGCGCGCCAGAAGGCCGCGGGCGCGATCGTCATCCACACGACGCCTTCCGCGGGCTACCCCTGGCAGGTGGTGCAGAGTTCCTGGGGCGGTGAGCAATTCGAGCTGCCGGCCGGGAGCGAGCCGCGGCTGCGCCTGAAGGCCTGGGCCACCGAGGAGGCGACGCGGCGCCTGCTGAACGCGAGCGGACAGGATCTCGACCGGCTGCTCGCGGCCGCCCGCTCGCGTGATTTCACGCCGGTGCCGCTCGGCATCCGCACCTCCATCGCGTTCACCAACAAGCTCTCGCGCGTGCAGACCGCCAACGTCGGCGGGGTATTGCCCGGAAGTGATCCGAAGCTGGCGGCGCAGGTCGTGATGCTGTCGGCGCATCACGATCACTTCGGCATCGGCGAGCCGGACGCCAGCGGCGACCGCATCTACCATGGGGCCGTGGATAACGCCTCGGGCTGTGCGCAGGTACTGGCGATCGCGCGGGCGTTTGCCGCCCTCCACCAGCGGCCGCGCCGCTCGGTGCTGGCGCTGTTCGTCGCCGGCGAGGAGCGCGGGCTGCTCGGCTCGAGCTACTATGCGCTGCATCCCTCGTTCCTCGCCGGCCGCATCGCGGCCAACATCAACATCGACGGCGGCAACATTTTCGGCCGCACCCGCGATGCGACGCTGATCAGCATGGGCAAGTCCTCGCTCGATGCGATCGCCGCGCGGGTCGCCAAGTTCCAGGGACGCGTAGTCAAACCCGATCAGTTCCCCGACCGCGGCTACTACTACCGCTCCGACCAGTTCTCGTTCGCCAAGATCGGCGTACCGGCATTGTTTTTCGCAGCCGGCACGGACGTCATCGGCCGGCCGGCGGGCTGGGGCCGCACGCAGATCGAGGAGTGGGAGCTGAAGAAATACCATCAGCCGGCCGACAAGCTCGACGGCAGCTGGAACTTCGACGGCATGATCCAGGACGCGCAGCTCGATATGCTGTCCGCGTGGCTCATCACGCAGGCCGATGGCATGCCGACGTGGAAGCCCGGCGATGAGTTCGAAGCGGCGCGCAAGCAGGCACTCGGCGCCCTGGCCGGCCAGTAGCTCCCGCGGAGTCACATCATGTTTGAACGGCTCGAGCGCGTCATTCCCGATCCGATCCTCGGCCTCATGGCCGCGTTTCGCGCCGACCCCGATCCGCGCAAGGTGGACCTCGGTGTCGGGGTGTATCGCGACGATCGCGGTGAGACGCCGGTGCTCGAGGCGGTGCGCCAGGCGGAGAGTGCGCTGCTGGCGCGCCAGAGCACCAAGACCTACGTCGGCCCTGCGGGCAACCCCGGATTCAATGAGGCCATGGAGCGGTTGGTCCTCGGCGACGAGCACGAGGCGCGCCTCACCGCACGAGTGCGCACCGTGCAGGCGCCCGGCGGCTGCGGGGCCCTGCGACTGGGGGCGGAGCTCATCCGCACAGCTTCGCCGGACTCGGTCGTGCACGTGAGTACGCCCACCTGGGCCAATCACGCTCCGCTGCTGAGCGGCAGCGGACTGGAACTGCAGCGCTATCCATACTTCGATCCCGCGACCGGTGGCGTGCAGTTCGATCGCATGACGGCGGCGCTCGAGCGTCTGCCGGCGCGCGCGGTGGTGCTGCTGCAGGCCGCCTGCCACAACCCCACCGGCGCGGATCTGTCGCCGCCACAATGGCGGGAGCTGCTTGCGCTGGTGAAACGGCGGCAGCTGCTGCCGTTCATCGACATGGCATACCAGGGGCTGGGCGACGGGGTGGAGGCGGACGCGTACGGCCTGCGCCTGTTCTGTGCCGAGCTTCCCGAGGTGCTGTGTGCCGTGTCGTGCTCGAAGAACTTCGGCCTGTACCGCGAGCGCACCGGCGCGCTGCACGTCGTCAACGAAACTCCGGCGGGGGCGGACGCCGCCTTCAGCCAGCTGGTGCGCATCGCGCGCGGCATCTGGTCGATGCCGCCGGACCATGGCGCCGCCATCGTGCACGGAATCCTCGCCGATGCGCCGCTGCGCAGAGCGTGGGCGGACGAAGTCGTGGCCATGCGCCAGCGTATCCAGGGCCTGCGGCACGCGGTGGTGAAGCAGCTCAGGGAGCACCTCCCGCAGCGCGACTTCAGTTTCATCGCCACGCAGCGCGGCATGTTCTCCTTCCTCGGCATCAATACCGGGCAGGTACGCGAGTTGCGCGCCCGCCATCACGTCTACATGACCGACGACAGCCGCATGAATATCGCGGGCCTGCGCCAGGAAAACCTCGAGTACTTCGCGCGCGCAACCGCGCAGGTGCTGGCGGGTTAGCTCTCCGGCACGATGATCCGGTGTGTGGACTTCACTTCTTCCATCACGAAGTAGGTGTGGGTCTGCTGCACTCCGCGCACCGCGGCGATGCGATCCCCGAGGAAGCGGCGGTAACTCTCCATATCCGTCACGCGTACCTTCAGCAGGTAGTCGAACCCTCCCGCCACCATGTGACACTCCATCACCTCGTCGTGCGCCAGCATCGCCTGCTTGAAGCGCTCAAAGGCGTCGGGAGTGGTGCGATCCAGTAGCACCTCCACGTAGGCGAGCAGGCCAAGGCCGAGCCTGGCCGGGTTCAGGCGCGCGAAATACCCCTCGATGTACCCGGCGGACTCCAGGCGCCGCACCCGCTCGAGCGTCGGTGTCACGGTGAGGTGCACCTCGCGCGCGAGCTGCGACACCGCCGCACGGCCGTCCTGCTGCAGCCGCGCGAGCAGGCGCCGGTCGATGCGGTCAAGACCGCGGTGGGAGGTGGTGGTCGCGGAGGCCGATTTGTGCGCCATGACAGTAGATTTCGCTGTTAATGTGGCTATAACGGAATATTATTCTCTATGAATCAGCCTATCATAGGTGTAATTGACTGGCCAACGGACCAAGTGTATGGACGGCGCAGCGGCTCAACAGGTGAATCACGAGGAGACTGACCTCACCGCGCTGCGTGCGCAGCTGCGCGCGGCGACGCTGCGCCCGGAGGCGGATGCCTCCGGCGAAATGGTCGCGGACCTGTCCGTGGCGCAGGCGGCGCTCGAGCGCGCCGCGACCCGCGCCGCCCGCTGGGTCGAAGCCGCGCGCGCGGACAAACGCTCCCGTCCGCTGGTCGACAGAATGCTCGAGCAGTTCCCGCTCGACAGCGCGCAGGGCAAGGCGCTCATGAGCCTGGCGGAGGCGCTGCTGCGCACGCCGGACCCGAAGCGCGCCGACCAGCTGATCGCCGAACGGCTCGCCGCGGTGCGCGACGCCGGCGTTCCCGGCGACACCGACCTGCTGCTGAGAACCGGGTTCACGCTGCTGGGCGCGGCGGGCCGGCTGTTACCGGAAGTGTCCTCGGAACTGTCCGGAGAATTCTCCGCCGCCAGCCTCACCAAACCGATGATCGCCCCCATCGTGCGCGCGGCGCTGCGTCAGTCGATGCAGCTGCTGGGGCACGCGTTCATTGTCGGCGAGACGATCGACGCAGCGCTTGCGCGCGGCCGCTCCGAGCCCGGACTCGCCCTGTGTTCCTTCGACGTGCTGGGCGAGGGCGCCCGCACCGAAGCGGACGCGCTGCGCTACCTCGATGCGTATGCCCACGCGATCGAGGCCCTGGGCGAGCAGACTTCCGGGTCGGTGCACGCCCGCTCCGGCATTTCGGTGAAGCTGTCGGCGCTCGAGCCGCGTTACACGCAGCTGCAGAACGCGCGCGTCAACGAGCAGCTCGCTCCGCGGATGCTGGATCTCGCGCGCCGCGCCGCGCGCGCCGGTATCGGATTCACCATCGACGCCGAAGAGGCAGACCGGCTCGACCTGTCGCTGGACATCGTGGAGACGCTGGCGAGGGATGCGGCGACCCGCGCCTGGGAGGGGCTTGGACTCGCGGTGCAGGCCTACGGCCGCCGCGCGCCGCCGGTGCTCGACTGGGTGGCCGCGCTGGCACGCGACAGCGGGCGACGGATGACGGTGCGACTGGTCAAGGGCGCGTACTGGGACAGTGAGATCAAGCGTGCCCAGGAACGCGGGCTCGCCAGCTTCCCGGTGTACACCTCGAAGGCCGCGACCGACGCGAGCTACCTCGAGTGCGCCCGCCATCTGTTCGCCGCCGGCGCGGCGATCCACCCGCAGTTCGCCACCCACAACGCCTACACGGTAGCCGCGGTGCTCGAGCTCGCGCCGGCGGGCGCTGGCTACGAGTTCCAGCGCCTGCATGGCATGGGCGAGGCGCTCTACGAGGCGGCGCGCGCCGAAGTTCCCACTCTGCCGCCGGTGAGGGTGTACGCGCCGGTGGGCACTCACGAGGAGCTGTTGCCTTACCTCGTGCGGCGGCTGCTCGAGAACGGCGCCAACAGCTCCTTCGTCCATCAGTTCATGAACCCACAGATTCCCGTGGAGCAGGTGGTGCGCGATCCCATCTCTTCCCTGAGCGCCGCAGCGACCCGAGCGGCGCGTGTGCGCGAGCCACACGCACTGTATGGCGCCGAGCGCGCCAACTCCGACGGCGAGGATTTCGGCGACCCGGCCGCGCTCGCCGCGCTCCAGGCTGAAGTGCAGCTGCATGCCGGCGAGAGTTATTCCGGCGGACCGATTCTGAGCGGCCGCCGTGCGCGGGATGTGAGCACGCCGGTTGTTTCGCCCGCCGACACCCGCGAGACGGTGGGGCTCACCCGTGATGCGACCGCGGATGAGATCCGCGGCGCGCTGCAGAGTGCGCATGAGGCGCAGCCGGCCTGGGATGCGCGGCCTGCGGCCGAGCGCGCCGCGTGCCTCACGCGCGCGGCGGAGTTGTTGCAGGCGCGACGCGGGCAGTTCCTGAGTCTGCTGGTGCGCGAAGCCGGCAAGACGCTGCCGGATGCGGTGGCGGAGCTGCGCGAGGCGGTCGACTTCTGCCGCTACTACGCGGCACGGGGCCGCGAACTGTTCGGGGCACCGCAGGAGCTGCCCGGGCCGACGGGTGAGCGCAACACGCTCTCCCTCCAGGGCCGCGGCGTGTTCGTATGCATCAGCCCGTGGAACTTCCCGCTGGCGATCTTTGCCGGGCAGATCACCGCGGCGCTCGCGGCCGGCAACACCGTGGTCGCGAAGCCGGCGCCCGCGACGCCCCTCATCGCGCATGCCATGACCTGCCTGCTGCACGAGGCGGGCGTGCCGGCCGAGGCTCTGCAGCTCACCCCGGCCGATGGTGCGGCGTTCGGCGAGGTGGCGCTCACACACCCGGCGCTCGCCGGTGTGGCGTTCACGGGCTCGACCGCCACCGCGGCCACGATCAATCGCACGCTCGCCAATCGCGACGGCGCGATCGTGCCGCTCATCGCCGAGACCGGAGGCGTCAATGCCATGGTGGTCGATTCGACCGCGCTGCCCGAACAGGTGGTTGACGACGTCATCATGTCTGCGTTCAACAGCGCCGGCCAGCGCTGCTCGGCGCTGCGGGTGCTGTATCTGCAGGAGGAAATCGCCGAGCGCGTGATTGCGATGCTCATCGGCGCGATGCGCTGCCTGATCATCGGCGCACCGGGAGATCTGGCCACCGATGTCGGCCCGGTGATCTCGGAGGGATCGCAGCTGCGCCTGCGCAGGCATGCCGAGCGCATGCGCGCCGAGGCGGAGCTGCTGTATGCCTGCGAGCTCGACGCCAGCCTCGCAGCGGGGCATTTCTTCCCGCCGCACCTGTTCGAGCTGCGCAGCCTCGATCAGCTCAGGACCGAGGAGTTCGGACCGATCCTGCACGTGGCGCGCTATCGCAGCGGGCAGCTGCCGCAGGTGCTGGAGGCGATCCGCCGCACCGGCTTCGGCCTTACGCTCGGGGTGCACAGCCGACTCGAGAGCGTCGCCCAGCACCTGTTCCACGCGCTGCCGGTGGGCAACACCTACGTGAACCGCAACATGATCGGCGCGGTGGTTGGCGTGCAGCCGTTCGGCGGCCAGGGCCTGTCGGGCACGGGACCCAAGGCCGGGGGACCGCATTACCTACTGCGCTTTGCAACCGAGCGCACGCTCACCATCAACACCGCCGCCATCGGCGGCAATGTCGAGCTGCTCGCCTGAAGGGCAGGATCAGTGTGGTGTCGGCAGGCCGTCCCGGCGCAACTCGGCGTGCAACGCCTCGAAGGACTCCAGCGGCGCGGAGCAGCTGTTGCCGCGGCAGACATAGGCGATCGGGCCCGCCCGCGGAGCCTTGTCGGCGAGCGCCGCAGGCAGGCCCGGCGCATCTGCGGGTATGGCCAGTACGAGCTGGCGCGGGGCGTAAGCCCGCGCCAGCTCGCGTCGCCAGCCCTCGATCGTTGGTGCCGCACCACGCAAAATGACGATCTCGGGCGGATGCAACAGCTCTTCCAGCGCGGCCAGAAGAGCGACGTGCGCCTGCGGGTGCTGCACCATCACCGGCCAGGAGGCCCGCAGGGTCCGCTCCGCCGCCGCGAGGTAGCGGGGCTCGCCGAGCAGATACCCCATGCGTAGCAGCACGCGCGCGGCAATGCCGTTGCCTGCAGGCGTGGCGTCGTCGCTGAAGACCTTGGAGCGATGGATGAGCGCCTCGTGATCCGCGGAGGTGAAGAAGAAGCCGCCCGCTTCGCGGTCCGGGAAATGCTGCAGCACCGCCTCAAGCAATTGGCGGGCAAAGTCCAGCTCGTCGCTGGCGAAACGCAGCTGCTGCAGTTCGAGCACCGCATCCGCGAGATACACGTAGTCGTCGAGGTAAGCGTTCAGGTGCGCGCGCCCGGCCATGCTGGTCGCGAGCAGACGCCCGTCGCGCCACAGCGTGCCGCGGATGAAATCGAGCGCGCGGCTGGCGGAGTCGCCTAGCTCATCCCGTCCCAGGGCGCGCGCCGCGATCGCCATGCCGCGGATCATCAGCGCGTTCCAGGACGTCAGGACTTTCTCATCGCGCGCCGGACGCAGGCGCGGCGCGCGCAGCGCCAGGAGCTTGGCGCGCGCCGCGGAGAGCAGCGCCTCGACCTCCCCGGCAGGCCTGCCTGCCTGCCGCCCGATGTCCTCGAGCGAGGCGGCGACATACAGGTGCCAGTGGCCTTCGAAGTTCGCGGGCTTGTCGAGACCGAAGCGCGGCGCGAATAGCGCGAATTCCTCCGGGGTGAGCGCGGCGCGCACATCCTCGCGGTCCCAGACGTAGAACTTGCCTTCGTGACCCTCGGAGTCGGCGTCGAGGCTGGAGAAGTAGCCGCCTTGCGGGGATTGCATCTCGCGCAAAGTCCAGGCGGCGGTCTCCTGCGCCACGCGCGTGTACAGCGGATCGCTGCTGGCGAGCGCTGCCTGCGCGTACACCGCCAGCAGCGCGCCATTGTCGTACAGCATCTTCTCGAAGTGCGGGATCGTCCAGTACTCATCTACCGAGTAGCGGCAGAAGCCGCCGCCCAGCTGGTCGTTGATCCCGCCCTCGGCCATGCGCCGCAGCGTGAGGGTGGCCATGTGCAGCGCCTGCAGGTCGGGCTCGGGAGCGGCGGCGCTCGCGTGCCAGTCGCGCAACAGCCGCTCGATGCTCTGCGGGTGCGGAAACTTGGGCGCCCCCCCGAAGCCGCCGCTGCGGCTGTCGAAGGATCGCGCGAGTTGCGTACGGCATGCCGTGAGCGGCGCATCCGTGAGTTCGGTGTCGGCAGCCGCTGGGGCAGGATCTAGCCCGGCGAACGCCGACATGAGTGCGTCGTTCTGCTTGCGCAGGTCCTCGCCATGCTCGCGGTAGAACTCGGCGACGCGCAACAGGAGGTCCTTGAAGGCTGGCAGGCCATAGCGGGCTTCTTTCGGGAAGTACGTGCCGCCGAAGAACGGCCGCTGGTCATCGTGCGCCAGGAACATGGTCAGCGGCCAGCCGCCGCCGCGCTGCGTGAGCATCTGCTGCGCGATTTGGTAGATGCGGTCGATGTCGGGGCGCTCTTCGCGATCGACTTTGATGTTGACGAAGTGGTCGTTGAGGATGCGCGCGGTGGCTTCGTCTTCGAAGCTCTCCTTTTCGAGAACGCCGCACCAGTGGCAGGCGTTGTATCCCACGCTTAGGTGGATAGGTTTCCCCGCCGCGCGTGCGCGCTCGAGCGCCTCAGCACCCCAGGGGTACCACTCGACCGGATTGTGAGCATGCTTGCGGAGGTACGGACTCGTCTCGGAGGCGAGATGATTCGTGTACTTCGGCGTGCCGTCGCTATTCGAATGCTCGATCTGCGTCATGCTTCCATGTCCAGCCCTTGTGGCTCGGGCGCTTGCCGCTCTTGAGTTCGTGCATGTGGACCTTGCACAGGCCGCAAGCGCGACAGAAAGCGGAAAGACTTGTGATCAGCGGATCTGATACACGCCAGAGGTGTCTGGAATCTCTCGATCCTGCTTCCTTGCCCGCATCGTGCCACCTCACACGATGGTGCGACAGACACGTTGATCATAGCGCGTTGGTGAGTCGCCGCGTTCGCCTATCGGACATGGACTTGGCGGGGCGTTTGGGTCGATTGGGTATACTCCGCGTCCCCGTTCGCCGCCCGGATTCCATGTCAGACCCGCAAGCCCTGCACGATGACCCTGCCGACGCCCCCGCGGGCGTGCTGCGCCTGAAGCGCGGCGAGGAACGGCGCCTGGCGGCGGGGCACATGTGGGTGTTCAGCAATGAGGTCGACACCGGCAGCACGCCGCTGACCGCATTCACGCCCGGTGCCGTGGCGCAGGTGCGCACGCAGCGCGACGCATTCGTCGGCTACGCCTGCGTCAATCCGCACGCGCTCATCTGCGCGCGCATCCTGTCGCGGGACCCGGCGCAACCCGTGAACCGGGCGCTGCTCGAGCGGCGACTCACGACGGCGCTCGCGCTGCGCCGGCGGCTGGGCACGGCCCCCTATTACCGCTGGGTATTTGGCGAGTCGGACCAGCTGCCGGGACTGGTGCTCGATCGCTACGGCGACGTGATCGTCGGTCAGATCGCCACCGCCGGCATGGAAGCGCTGCGCGACGAGGTCGCCGCCGCGGTACGCGCAGTGCTCGCACCGGCGGTGCTGTTCTGGAAGAACGACTCCGCGGCGCGCGAGCTCGAGCATCTGCCCCGGGTTGCGGAGGTGGCGTTCGGCACGGTCCCCGACAACATCGAAGTCACCGAAGGCGGGCTGTCGTTCACGGCGCCGCTCGCCGCGGGCCAGAAGACCGGTTGGTTTTACGACCAGAGCGCCAACCGCGCGCGGCTGGC
>Ga0193733_1000564_pt1 | contig 11996 bp, 8 predicted proteins | sample U1s2metaG_FD_145076 | JGI IMG/M metagenome (GOLD analysis project Ga0193733, IMG submission 145076) | Soil microbial communities from a riparian zone of the East river system, Colorado, United States - U1s2 | ecosystem: Environmental > Terrestrial > Soil > Riparian zone | place: USA: East River... | reverse complement strand
ACGTGGACACCGCGCTTGTTTGCGAACGTCCTGTTCGAATCGGGCTTCGAAGTGAAGGAATGTCGCGTCATCACCTCGGCGTGGCATCCAAGATTGTTTCCATTGATGAAGATTGGTCTAGGACCACTCGCCTTTTGGATGCTGGCGCTCATCAAACGCCGGCGGCAGCTCTTCGCGGTCGCAACGAACCCTTTTTCGTGATGCCGCTTTTCTGTGGCTTACTCCCCGTGCGCGATGAAGCCGACATTGTCGGCCAGTGTTTGCAGAAGGCGCTGCAATGGGCGGATGCGATTTACGTGCTTGATACCGGCAGCGTCGATAACACGTGGGAGATAGTTCAAGACTTCGCAGGCAACGACAAACGCGTAGTGCCGATGCGCAAAGAGCCGGTTTATTTTTCTGAGACGCGGCTGCGCAGCTACATGTTTCACATCGCGCGACAGCAAATGCGCGATGGCGATTGGTTCCTGCGCGTCGATGCGGACGAGTTTCATCACATATCGCCGCCGGAGTTCGTGAAGAATTGGATGCGTAAACACGAGACGGTCGCTTATCATCAGTATTATGATTTCCGTTTACTCCAATCGGAGGTCGATGCCTGCAATCGCGAGGAAGAAACATTGCAAGATCGACAACGGCCGATCGAAGAACGTCGCCGCCATTACACGATCAGCGATTACAGCGAGCCGCGCCTCTGCCGCTACCGGAAAACGATGCAGTGGCCGATGACGGTTTCGTTTCCTTTCAACGCCGGATTCGTCGCGCGCGAACGATTGCCGATCCGGCATTATCCGCATCGCGATCCGGTCCAGCTGGAACGTCGCTGCCGATTGCGCGCGATCATGATGAGTGACGAAGAGAACCGCGCGAATTGGACGCGGCCCGAGTTGCATCACTGGGCTGAGCGGGAATGGAAAAGATTCATCACACCGGATGATCTACCAGGCCTGAAATTTTGGGAACCGGGAACGGAATTGCCGCTTGTGCGCCTAACGAATCATCTTCGGGCGCCGCACATTCGCGCACTCCAACGATTTGTTCATGCATTCTGCCTGCCGATGTTGGATCGCACACGGCGCAGTTTCGACGCTGGCGCCGGGCCGCAGCCGATTCCAGCAAGCGTTGTTCGACAACTTCAAGAAGAACTCGGAGCGCTACCGTGATTACGAAGTGATCGCCAAATTTATTCGCTTGGCTATTCCCGCGCGCTGGCGCCCAATCGGCTATCTCGAGCATCTCGTTCGCTCGCGAACGGGCGGACGCATTCCCAAAGGTCCATTTGCCGGCATGCGATATATCCACACCGCTTTTGGCAGCGCCTATGTTCCGAAGCTCCTCGGCATTTACGAGCGCGAGCTGAATCCGTTTATTGAGCAAGCGTGTGCCCTGAACTTTCCGCTGATTGTCGATGTGGGAGCGGCAGAAGGTTATTATGCGATCGGCATGGCGCTGCGAAATCCAGACGCGCGCGTGATCGCGTTCGAGATGGAGCAGAAAGGGCGGGCCGCACTAAAAGAAATGGCCGAACTTAACAACGTCACGTCGCGCGTCGAGATACGCGCCAGGTGTAAGCGGCCAGATCTTGCGCAAATTCTCGCGACCTCAGATCGCGCGTTGATTCTCTGTGATGCGGAAGGCGATGAAGAAACTTTGTTGGACCCCGAAACCATCCCGATGCTCGCTCACACGCATTTACTGGTGGAGGTGCACGAATTCGTTTCAGCGGGGATCGCTGAACGCGTCATGAAACGTTTTGCCGCCACTCACAAGGTTCGGCGCATTTGGCAGGAAGATCGACATCGTTCCGATTTACCGTTTGCCACGCTTGGCACAACGCTGCTGCCGCGGTTTTATCTCGATTGGTCAGTGAGTGAATGGCGGCCGGAACGCATGTCCTGGCTTTGGATGGAACCGCGCACTGTTAATGCACCGGCCGCTTAGAATTTTCTTTTCCTGCAGTGGCGTCGGCATTATCGATCGCGGCATAGAAACTTTCTTCCGTGAGGCCTTTGACGGGTTACGCGATACGGAAGGTCTCGACATCACGCTTTATAAAGGCGCGGGCGAAGAGAAGCCAGATGAGCACGTTCTCTGGAATGTCCCACGTACCGGTCGTATCGCGCGCTTTCTTGGCACGTGCGTTCGCCGGAACAGTTACGTGGCTGAACAGCTCTCGACGTTTCCTTCAATCGCGCGGGCAATCCGGAAGCATCAACCCGATGTTATTTTTTACAGCGACTCGAATCTTGGTTTTCAATTATTCCGGTGGCGGAGACAAATCGGTGTCCCATTTCAATTGCTTTTCTCCAATGCCGGCCCCTGCGACCCTCCGTTTCCGCGAACCGATTACGTGCATCAAGTGACCCCATTTAATTTTGAGAAAGCGGTCGCAGCCGGTGTAGCGCCGGAATCGCAACGAATGGTCCCGTATGGAATTTTCGTCCCCGGTGGAACTGCCGACCTGAACGAACCAATGAAGCTTCAGCTGCGGCGCGAAATGCAACTGCCGCTTGATCGCAAGATTGTTTTATCAGTTGGCTGGATTTCAGCGCAGCAGAAACGAATGGATTACGTCATAAATGAAATTGCGCGTTTGCCAACACCTCGACCTTATCTGGTTCTTCTTGGCTCGATTGACGAAGACAGCGGCATAGTTCTCGATCTGGCACGCGCGAAGCTAGGTACAGAGAATTTCACCGCGCGATCAATGCCACACGCACAAGTTACGGATTATTACCGGGCTGCCGACATTTTCGTGCTCGGATCGTTGCAGGAAGGCTTTGGCCGGGTATTTCTTGAGGCTCTCATTCACGGATTGCCGGTTATCGCTCACGATCATCCGGTGATGCGCTTCGTTCTCGGCGGTCACGGCAGGCTGGCTGATTTATCGAAGGCAGGCGCTCTGAGCGAACAGCTCAGGTTTGCGCTGCCGACCCAGAACACACCGGAAGCTGCGGCCGAGAGACGAGAAAGCGTACGGCAGCGGTTCAACTGGGCAGTGCTGGCGCCCCAGTATCGAGATATGTTCATCGATTGCGCACGCCGGGTGCAACCGAGTTTGAAGTGACAGGATAATCGGCTATGTCCAGGTCCTGAACTAAGCCTTTTCGAACCAGGATGTTTCTCTACTTCATCCCTTTCGTTGTTGCCTGTGTGCTGTTGTTTACCGCCACAGTGGTCCGGCCACGATTAATCTATGAGTTTCCGTATTTCATGGCGGGGACATTTATCGCCTTCATTCTTCCACAGGCATACGCATTGTATAAAAATGAGTGGGGCGGGCTTTACCTGGAGAGCACGCTCCTCATGTGCTGCCTGTGCCTGGCCGCTTGCTGGTTTGGCTATCTGCCGCGCGCACATACAGGCTTTTTGCAAAAACTGAATGTCCCTGTGAGCACGTCACGATTTCTGCACGGCGGAATCGTGCTTGTGCTCGTTGGCTACTATTTTACCTACAAGTTCGGAACACTTCCCGAAGATGATATCACTAGCTCGCTAACCGGCATTGGAACGATTTATCTCTTCTTCGGTGGTTTGGCGTATCCCGGTTTTGCGATCTGTTTTTACTGTGCGCTAAAGACTCGAAGCGTTTTTGCCTGGGCAATGTCGGCCGTCGCGGCATGGATTCCTCTCCAAGCTGCGATCTTTTACGGCCGACGTGAACCGACCGCGCTTTTTCTCATTTCACTCGGAATGAGTCTCTTCTTCTTGAGAGGAAAACAAGCGCCGCGCTTCGTAGTAATCGGTGCGGTGCTCGGAGCAATGTTCATCATTCCGGCGGTGGGTGAATACCGGAAAACAGCGGCCCAAGATCCGATCGAGGCGTGGAAGCAATTGGATGTGGTGCAACAGTTCAATGAGTACTTCGACGCCAATGCAGTGAGCGAAGTGAAAAATGCTGCTGTCTTGATCGCAGCTACCCGTGAGTCAGGCGCTTACCAATGGGGAGCCGGTTATTGGAATCGCCTCGTCTTTCGCTTCGTTCCTGCGCAATTTCTCGGAGAGAGCTTTAAGAATTCGCTCATGATCGGGGGTGAGCAGCGGGACCTCGGTGATTTCATCGAAGATGAGCTGGGCTATCGGATACCGCCAGGTTCGACTGTGACCGGCCTCGGTGATTCGTTCAATCAATTCGATTATTTCGGCTGCCTCCTCTTTGCTGCGATGGCGTACCTGTTCAAGAACTTATGGGCGGCAGCTAAACAACCCAACGGTACAGTTGCGCAGATACTCTATATCCAGACCACAACCTCTGCGATGCGTGCGTTAACGCACGAGACAATAGATTTTCTACCGGGATTTATTTACAGCGCTCTGTTCATCGCGCTGGTGGCACTCTATGCCCGCGAACGACCGGTTACGATTGGCAAACCCGTCGTTCTCAAAGTGCCGGTCAGAACACCCGGGTGACGCCGCCGCTGTGAATCCGGACAAGCCGCGGGTTGCTGTGATTTTTCACCGGCTTGGGCCGTACCATGTCGCCCGCCTGCGCGCTGCGGCGCGTTTATTCGAAGTTATCGCGATCGAGCAATCCGCCGAGACCGCCGAGTACGGGTGGCAGAAAGTCGCGACACCAGAAAGCGTCACACGGATTACGCTTTCCGCAGAGGAGTGCGCGCATCGGCGTGGTGCGGAATCGATTGACCAGATAACCAAGGCACTCGATTCAATCACGCCCCTTCGCGCCGTTGCGATTCCTGGCTGGAGCAATCTCGCGGCGCTGGCCGCGCTGCGTTGGTGCACCAAGCATAACGTGCCGTGCGTCGTTATGTCTGAATCAGGCGCGAGCGATAAAAGCCGTTCTCGCTGGAGCGAGTGGCTAAAGAGCACGATTCTGACACTTTGTTCGGCTGCGCTGGCTGGAGGTTCACGTCACCGTGATTACCTGATTGAATTGGGTTTTGAACCGGAGCGCATTTTTTTAGGATATGATGCAGTCGATAACGATCATTTCGCGCGCGGCGCCCAAGCTGCCAGGGTGAACGCGGATGGAGTAGGCGCGTGTTTGTCGCTTCCAGAAACGTATTTCCTGGCCTCTGCTCGTTTTTTGCCAAGGAAGAATCTGGTCACTCTTTTGCGCGCTTACGCAGATTATGGTCGGCGGGCGGCAGCGGCCGCTTGGGATTTGGTCCTGCTCGGCGGCGGCCCGTTGCGATCGCAGCTCATAGCCGAGTGTGAGAGGCTCGGCATTACCGGCAAGGTGCACTTGCCCGGATTCAGACAGTACGACGAATTGCCGATGTACTACGCGCTTGCCGGCGCGTTTGTGCACGTAAGCATGAGCGAGCCCTGGGGTCTGGTTGTGAATGAAGCAATGGCCTCCGGTTTGCCGATCATCGTCTCGAAAAAGTGCGGCTGCGTTCCGGAACTTCTCGAAGAAGGCAGAAATGGATTCTCGTTTTCGCCAGAGGACGTCGATGAATTAGCGGCCTTGCTTTTGCGAATGGCGGCTCTCTCGGCTTCGGAACGCGAACTGATGGCGCGAGCAGCGCTGGAAATTATTGCCTCCTGGTCACTCGAGCGTTTTGCCGATGGGTTGCGCGATGCGGTCACTGCCGCGGAATGCACCCTCAGGAGAAAGACGGGACTAGCAGCAAAGTTGCTGCTCTCCTCGATGATTTTTGCTCGCAGAGTTAAGCCAACGAAAGTTGGGCGAGCCTCGTCGCGTTCAGTATGACGGCACGCGATCAACTCCGGGTCCTCGTCGTGGTTCCGGCCATAAGTCCAGTTTACGGAGGTCCATCAACTTGCTCAATCGGCCTGGCGGAAGCGCTTGGTCGGAGAGGTCTGCAAGTTGATATCGTTACGACAAATGCGGCGGGCCCGCGCAATCTCCCCGTCAAACTTGATCAGTGGATCGCCGAATCAACGTATCGTTTACGATACTTTCGCCGGTGGGGCCGTTTCGAAGCGAAGCTTAGTCCTGGGCTGATGACATGGTTGTTTCGGCATGTCACTGACTTTGACATCGTCCACGGAATGTCGGTGTTTAACTTCCCGGCCGACATCTATTGCGAAGCCTGCCGCTGGCGCCATGTCCCGCACATTATTCATCCGCAAGGAATGTTCGAGCCCTGGGCCATGGCGAATAAAGGCTGGAAGAAGAGAGTTTACTTTCGCTGGTTCAAAAAGCCACAACTGCAACGCGCAAACGTGATTCACTGCCTAACAAGACATGAGACGGAATCGATCGCCGCGTTGGGCGTGACAACGTCCAAAGTGATTGTGCCGAACGGTATCAGTCCGGGATCCATGATCAATGGCGATACCAACGCATTCTTACTGCGCTATCCAGAGCTGGCGAACAAAACCCGCCTACTCTTCCTCCATCGCGTAGATCCAAAGAAGGGCTTGGATGTGCTGGCAACGAGCTTTGCGCGGCTTCATAATCGATTTCCCAATATTCATCTGATAATTGCCGGCCCGGATCCCATTGGGTATTGGTCAACCGCCTCGCGTTTTTTTGAATCGAAAGGATTCGCTGTGACTTACACAGGGATGTTAACCGGGCAGGACAAAGCTGATGCTCTCGCTGCTGCCGACATCTTTGTCGCGCCCTCTTATTCCGAGGGATTTAGCATGTCGGTGCTTGAAGCGATGGCAGCGGGCTTGCCTTCGGTTATCACGACTGGTTGCAATTTTCCAGAGGCGGCTGAGGCGAAAGTGGCGCTGGAAGTTCCAATCGACGCTACAGTTTTTGCCGAAGCGTTGGCCAGCCTGATTGAGGATTTGCCGGCTGCCCGCGCGATGGGACAACGTGCACGCACATTTATCTTTCAAAATTACACTTGGGACCAGGCAGCGAGAAAAACTCACGAAGTGTATACGGCAGTATTGAATCACCAACCGATGCCATATCAGTTCGACATGCCGGTGACGGAGACGCGTGAACGGGAACGGCGCGCAGTATGATCGATGTCACAGCGCTGATTCTCACGTTCAACGAGCGCGAGAACATCGGACGAACGCTCGCTGCGTTATCATGGGCCAAGCAGATCGTGCTCGTCGATAGCTTCAGCACAGACGAGACAATCGAAATCGCCAAAGGCAGGCACCCGAACATAACAATCACCCAACGCCGATTTGATACCCATGCGACGCAGTGGAACTTCGGTCTGGCCCAAATCAGAACGCCGTGGGTGCTCGCGCTCGATGCCGATTACGAGCTCTCAGCCGAGCTAATTAAGGAACTGGAGAATCTGCAACCGGCAGATGAAATCTCCGCGTATGAAGCGAAGTTCGAATTTCGAATCTTTGGCCGAACTCTGCGCGCTTCGGTCTATCCGCCCCGGCCGATCTTGTTCCGAACAGCGCGCTGCAACTATTACGACGAGGGTCATACCCAGCGATTGGCCGTAACGGGCTTGACGCGGCAGCTTTCTGGCCCGGTTTATCACGATGATCGCAAGCCGCTGAGTGGTTGGCTCCGGGCGCAGGATCGATATGCAACCATCGAGGCGCGCCATCTTCTGGCCACGCCGGTTGCTCAATTGAATTTTCAAGATCGATTGCGACGAAAGATTTTCTTGGCTGCGCCCCTGATGTTTTTTTATCTGCTTTTTGCACGGGGACTGCTCCTCAATGGTTGGCCGGGATGGTTTTATGTGTGCCAACGCACCATCGCCGAATTGTTATTGTCGGTCCGGCTGCTGATTGAGCGAGAGAAACTAGAAAGTAAAAATTAGAAATTAAAGGTCAGAGATCGAGACCGTTCAATTGGCTACTGACAAATGAAAAGAATGATTCTAACGTCGCCGCCTCACGATAAGCTACGGGCCGATCATTTCACGCCTGTTCAGCAATCGCCAAAGGAAGCTCGACCAAAGTTGCTGGCGGACGGTTTGGTCGAACCGCTAGGGTGGCCGGAACCGGCGGCAGCAATGGAAAAGCGCCGGGCCTTCGCGAAAATCCGCAGTCACGATTGGAGCACGGCGTTGCTCTTTATCGCATGCGATATCGTCTGCTGGGTCGTGCTCTACGGGTTCGTTGGTTATGCGCGACGCGATGCGTTCTTTGTCAGTCCTTTCGAGTTCATGATGGTGGATTTTGTCGCGCTCGGTGTGGTCTCACCTATACGACGGAACATGTTCTCGCCATTGCCGGCGCGGCGGCGGTGAGCTCGCTCTTGATCTATTCGGCTGCAACGTTCGATGCGGGAATGAAGCCGAGCCGCGGCGTGCTCTTAATCAGCTTCATCGTGTTTATTCCGTTGTCGTTAATTTATCGGCGCGAATTTCGCTGGAAAATCGTAGCATCCACGGCCGAACAAGCGTTCCTCGTAGTAGGCAGCGGCGAGCTCGCCTCACGTTTCTACGAAGCGTACAAGAGATCGCCAAACCAGCAGCGGCTGGTCTTTGTCGATAACGACGAATCGCGCGTTGGATCGACAATCGCCGGGGAAGGGTCACCGATGGTCGAGGGGGGACTCGATATCAAACTCGGCAATCTCCAAAACGCTTACAGCGGGATCATTCTCGCAGAAAAAATTAAACATCTTCCAAGTGAGCTCTTGGAGCGGCTGGTGCGGACACAGTTTCAGCGCACACGTGTTTACACCCTGGAATCATTTTACGAAACACATTGGCGTTACGTGCCGTTGGACGTGATCGATCCAGTCTGGCCGCTGCAGACCGGTTTCCAACTGGCGCGGATTTCACCGTATCACTATCTGAAACGGCTCTTCGATGTCGTGGTGTCCGGTTTTTTGCTTCTGATTTGTGCCCCCTTGCTTCCGCTCATCGTGATCTTGATCTGGATGGAGAGCGGCAAGCCCGTGATCTTTCGTCAGCCGCGCGTCGGAGGCGAAGGGCAAATGTTCATCGCTTACAAATTTCGCACCATGTTCACCCGGTCCGCGGCTGCTGAAACGGACGACATCTATACCCGGGAAAACGACCCTCGGATCACTCGCATGGGGCGTTGGCTGCGAAAGCTGCGACTCGACGAGCTGCCGCAGCTCTGGAATGTGTTTCGCGGAGAGATGAGCCTGATCGGACCGCGGGCGGAGTGGATCAAATGCGCGGAGCGATACGAGAAAGCGATCCCGTTCTATCATTTCCGGCACCTGGTGAAACCGGGAATCACCGGCTGGGCGCAAGTGAATTATCCGTATGGCGAGAGCGACGAGGACGCGATTGAGAAACTAAAATACGATCTCTATTACATCCGGCATTATTCGTTGAAGCTGGACGCAATGATCATCCTCAAGACCGTGCATACGATGTTGTTTGGGAGAGGCCGGTAGTCAGAAGTCAGAGAGCAGAGAACGTTCACGACGCTCCGTTACCTGGAAGAATCGTCTTTGATCTTTTGCTATAACCGCCGGAATACGATCCTTCGCCGGCGCCATAACCTGGCGAAGCGTAGTGATAATAATAACCAACACCGCGGCTGTACGGCAGACGATTGAGTATCACACCGGCCGGCCGGATGCCCGAACTGGCGAGCAAAGAAATCGCGCGTTGAACGGCTGGGCGCGGCGTTTTTCCCGCTCGTAAAACGACGCAGACTGTCTGAACGTACGGCGTCATGAGCAGGGTGTCGCTGACCGCGAGCACCGGCGCGCTGTCAATCACTACCCGATCAAACGACCTCGATGCTTTCGTGATCAATTCGCCAAAAGAAGGTCCGCTCAGAAGTTCCGCCGGATTGGGGGCGCGCCGTCCGGAACCGAGCACAAAAAGTTGGCCGCCCGTGGCGGTGAGAGTCGTCCCCCTGAGTGCAATGTTGTCGCTGGCGATATCAATTTGTTCGGGGGGAATCGGTCGCGCGGCCGACTCAAGGTTTGTTTCGGCCACCAGGCAATCGACAATTCCGGGGATCTCAGCATTCAAATCAGAATTGATCTTTTTCGTAGCCGACAACTGAAAGATTTTATGCATGGTCGGCCGGCGCAGATCGCCATCTACCAGGAGGACACGATAACCTTGTTGGGCGAGCGCGAGCGCGTAATTCGTGCAGGTAAAACTTTTTCCTTCGTCTGGCACAGCGCTGGTAAAAAGTGAGACCCTGCGCTCCGCTTCGGGCCCCAACAGTGAAAGCGCCGCTCGCAGGTTACGAAACGCTTCCGCTGCCGGCCCCTCGGGGGTTTCGACCACGAGTCGGTATTGTCTAAGACCCCAACTTGTTCGCTTGGAAGCAGTCGAATTTGTTTCCGCCTTGCCGGCCTTGGCTTCGGGAACCGCGGCCAAAACGGGCAGCCCCAGAGTAGCCTCGGCTTGATCAACGGTTTTAATTGAGCGATCGAGCGCATCAGCGCCGAAGACAAATCCGAGCGCTGCTGCCAGGCCGCCCAGCAAACCCAAGGCAATCGCCTTCGTCGGACTCGGACTCACTGGGGCATGCGGCAGAGGCGAATGCTCAATTACGCTTACGGCATTGGTCTTTACATCCTTTGTCAGATCGGTCTCCTTGATTTGGCGGAGCACACTTTCGTAGAGCGCTCGGTCGGTTTCGGCTTGTCGCGCAAGTTCCTGATAACCGATCGCGGCTTTGTTCAGAGCGAGCGCGGCTGTTTCCTGTCCGCGCGTTGCAGTATCGAGATTGCTCTCGGCAGCGCGTGCTTGCTCCAGTGTATTTCGCAAGACGGCTGGTTGCCCCAGGACGGCCCGCCGCAATCCATCCCTTGCCTCCGCCAGCGCGGCCCGGCCGGCCATCATTTTCGGATGTTTGTCCTTGTAACGCTGCGCGAGCATGGCAACGCTTGCTTCTAACTGCGCGAGATCGCGCCGGTGGTCGTTCACAGTGGGCGCCGCGGCGATGCTCGCCACAGCGAGCAGCGCATCGACATTGTCACCCACGTCTTCGATTTGTTTGAGCTCGCCTTCGAGACGGATGCGATCGGATTTCGCGGCGGTTAGTCTGCTGTTTAACTCTTGAAGCTTGTCTTCAACCAAACCGCTGCGGCCGCCCGAGCTGCCGGCGCCGGTTTGGCTCCCTGTCGCGGCTGCGCCGCCACCGAGTTGGAGCGCGTCGGGCGTTTTCGCTTTGTAATCTGCGGCTGCGGCTTCGCTTCGCTGGAGATTCGCCTTCAGCCGCTCTTCTTCTTCGAGAAGATAACGCAACGTGTCCTGGCTGAAAGAGGCGCGACGCTCGATCGAGTTACGGATATACTCGCGGCCGACCGCTTCGGCCAGGCGCTGTGCCATCGCCGGATCGCGATTCGTGATGTAAAGGTCGATGAGACGTGTGCCACGGCGGATGACGGGTTTCACCATCCCGGCGAGCGCGCCGCCGAGCGATTCCTCCAAGGGTGTAAAGGCTGGAGCGGCACTGAGATCGTCGGTTGCACTTGCTGCGCCGGCCGCCGTCGAACGTGGAGAGCTGGAGCTACCTTTCGGGCTGGAGACGGACCGCCCAAGCAAGGCGCGACCACCATCGTCAGCCAATCCTTCGGCGCGGACGACGCGCGCTAGCATGCTGCGATTGGTAAAGTTCTGCTCGATCGTGCGCAGCGCCTCTTGACTGGCGAGAAACATCGAGCGCACGCGAAGCGCAGATTGTTCGCCGGCGACAACGGTTGGTTCCTGGAAATCAACTTCCAGAACGGTGTGCCCTTGGTAGAGTTTCGGCGTCCGCGCCAGATAACCAAGCCCGAGAAAGAGCCCAGCGAACACACAAAGCGCGACGATCCATATCCGCTCGATGACCAAATGCCAAAAGTGGCGAAAATCGAGTACGCGCTTTGGCTCGACGAACTGTTCGCTTACTCGCGGCAGCGCCGCATTGGCAGCGTTCCGGAGACTCCCGGCGACCGGTTCAGAGAGCGGTTGATTAATCACGAAAAGGTATTTGCTCGAGGGGTATTACACACGACGCGCTGATTCGGAAATTAGGAGGACGAAAAAGTTTCAGCTAAAAAATACTTTCACCAACAGTGATCGTGTCGCCGGGTTGAACCCGAAAGCTTTTGCCGCCGGCCCGCGCGAGCCGCTTCGCATCCACCCGCAGAATTTGGTCGCGCCGCTTTACGCTGATCCGCTCCGGCGCCGCGATGC
>Ga0193733_1000563_pt1 | contig 12010 bp, 10 predicted proteins | sample U1s2metaG_FD_145076 | JGI IMG/M metagenome (GOLD analysis project Ga0193733, IMG submission 145076) | Soil microbial communities from a riparian zone of the East river system, Colorado, United States - U1s2 | ecosystem: Environmental > Terrestrial > Soil > Riparian zone | place: USA: East River... | reverse complement strand
GGTTGAGAACTGTTTCTCCAGCGGCATGGCGACTGCCGACGCCATGGTGTCTGGCGTCGCCCCCGGCAGGCTGGCCGAAACCAGAATGGTGGGAAAGTCCACGTTGGGCAGGTCGCTCACCGGAAGCAGGCGATATCCCATGATGCCGAACATCAGAATGCCCAGCATGACCAGGGCGGTCATGACCGGACGGCGAATAAAAATGTCGGCCACATTCATGGTATTACTCGCCCTTGGTTCGACCAGGGGTGGTTGGGGGTTCTGCCGCTTGTCGGAGTTCGACCTTGGTGACCCCCGGCACCAGCCTCAATTGCCCGTCCGTCACTACCTGCTCTCCCGGCGCCAGCCCTTTGGCGACAACGGCTAGTCCGTCGGTACTGCGATCGATGGCTACCGGGCGCGCTTCGACCGTCCTGTCCGGCTTGATGACGAAGGCGAATTGCCCTGCCTGACCGTTCAGAATCGCCTGCGACGGCACCACAATGGCATGGGGCTGCTGCGCCAATGTCAAAACCACGTCAACAAACTGGCCTGGCCATAGCCGCCGCTCGGTGTTCGCGAACACACCCTTCAGTTTGATAGTGCCCGTAGCCTGATCCACCGTGTTGTCGATAAAGCTCAGCCAGCCCGTCGCCGGACCTTGCGTATCGTTGGGAATGAAAGCCTCGACCCGCAATTTGCCCTGGGTGGAAAAGCGCTTGATGTCGCCCAGGTTTTGCTCGGGCACAGTAAAAGTCGCATAGATCGGCTGCACCTGGTTGATACTCACCAGAAACGGAGTGTCATTCGCCTTGATCATGTTGCCTTGGTGAATCAGCAGAGGGCCAGTGCGTCCGTCAATCGGCGAATAGATTGTGCAGTAAACGAGCTGTACGCGCGCGTTCTCCGCCGCTGCCTGGTCGGCGACCACGGCGGCTTCGAGCGCATCGGCATTGGACTTCATTTGCTCGTATTCTTCTTTGGAGACGACTCCCGCTTTGTTGAGCGATTCGTAACGCCTGGCTTGGGCACCCGCATTCGCGGCCTGAGCTTGGTCCCTGGCCAACATGCCCTGTACCTGCTTCAGCGCCGCCTCGAACGGGCGCTTGTCGAGGGTAAAGAGCAGCTGCCCCTTGCTGACGTCCTGACCTTCCTTGAAATGCACACCGGTCAGCTCGCCTGTCACTTGGGTCTTCACCGATACGTTCGAGTAGGCCTCAACGGCACCGATCGCCTTCACCTGCAGGGGAACGTCTTTTTGTACGACAGTGGCGGCTAGGATAGGAACCGCGGTGATTCGCGGAGGCGGCGCCTTAGGCCCGCTGCACGCACTCAGCACCCCGCACCCGAGCAGGGCGATCCGCAGCCGATATTTGAGGTCATGGAGCATTTTCACTTGAGAACCGGAATTAGAAACTGATCAATCAACCCAAACCGCTGTTACACCTGTCCCCGAAATCCAGACAAAACTTCACGCTTGTAAATCTCCAAAGTCTGCTCTTCGTCGCCGCACATCAGGTAAATGTTGAACTGGGTTACTCCCACCTCGGCTAAATCCCTCAGTTTTTGACGATGCGCCTCCACCGGACCCACCAGGCAGAAGCGGTCCACCACTTCATCGGCAACGAAGCTGGCGTTATCGCTCCCCACTTCGGCATGGTGCTGGTAATCATAGCCAGAGCGCTTTTGCACATAAGACGTCAGCGTCGCAGGAAGCTCTTCAGGCTTGTAGCGCGAGATTAGGTCAACCACGTGATTTGAAACCAGCGCCGGAAACCAGCGCACCCGCTGCCGCGCCAGAACAAGGTCGTCCGACACCCAAACCGGAGCGGCGGCCATGATTTCCAGTGACTTCGGATCACGCCCCGCTTCTTTCGCTCCTTGCCAGACAAAACCAAGGCACCACGCAATCAGATCGGGATCGGCAAACTGCAGAATAACCCCGTCAGCGATCCGCCCCGCCATACTCAGGACTTTCGGTCCATATCCGGCAATCCAGACGGGCGGCGAGCCCGTCGCCCAGCAGATGCGCGTCGCCTGACCTTCATACTGCACTTCGCGCCCTGCCGTCAGCTCACGAAACGTGACCACCGCGCGTTCCAGATCCGCCGGAGTCACGGGCTTCTTCCCTAGAACGCGCCGCGAGCTATCGCCACGACCGAGTCCCAACTCCATGCGCCCGCCAGAAATCAGGTTCAGTGTAGCGAAAAGGCTGGCGGTAACCGTAAGATCGCGCACCGCCGGGTTCGTCACGCAAGGACCCAGCCTCATGTTACGGGTCGCGTTCGCCATCAGGGTCAGCAAAGGATAGGGTTCTTTCCACAACACGTGAGAGTCGAAAATCCAGCCGTATCCGAAACCCGCCTGCTCCGCCTGCCTGGTCAGGGCAACGATGCGGTCCACCGAAATATCTGGTTTAAGGGTAATCCCAAACTTCATGCGCTTTCTCGCGGCCCCTAGCCAGCTCGACAAAGCCACGGCTTTGTAGAATAGAATACAACACGCTTCCACCCGGACAGATGGGACTCTCGCGGGATAGGGGATTGGTCAATGGGGTTCGACACCGTCATTACAAACGGTACCGTTGTTACCGCGGCTGACAGCTATCAGTCCGATGTCGCGATTGAAGGCGGCCGCGTCGTTGCCTTGGGCTCCAGTCTGCCGCGCGAGAATGCCAAGCGCCTGATCGATGCCACGAACAAGTATGTATTCCCCGGCGGGATTGACGTCCATACCCATCTTGATATGCCATTCGGCGGCACCACCAGCGCCGATGATTTTGAAACTGGCACTCGCGCGGCCGCCTTCGGCGGCACGACGACGCTGATCGACTTTGCCATCCAGTACAAGGGACAGTCTCTGCGCACTGCCTTCGACACCTGGATGCAAAAAGCCTCATCGAAGGCCGTCGTCGACTACGGATTCCACTGCATCATCACGGATCTCCCTGACGCCCAGCTCGCCGAAATGCCGCAATTGGTGCGGGAGGGCATCACCAGCTTCAAGCTTTTCATGGCTTACCCGGGTGTTTTCATGCTCGACGACGCCAGCATTTTCAAAGCCATGCGCACCTCCGCCCGATCCGGAGCCATGGTCTGTATGCACGCGGAAAACGGCGGCGCCATTGACGTGATCGTCAAGCAGGCGCTGGCGGAAGGCAAGACTGCCCCCAAGTATCACGCTCTGACACGTCCGACCACGGCTGAGGCGGAGGCCACGGCTCGCGCCATCGCCTTGGCAGAGATGGCCGACGCGCCCGTCTATATCGTGCACCTAAGCTGCCACGACGCTCTCGAAAAGGTCCGCGAGGCCCGGGATCGCGGCTTGCCCGTCTACGCCGAAACCTGCCCTCAGTATCTCTACCTTTCGCTCGAAAACATGGATGCACCCGGCTTTGAAAGCGCCAAGTACGTTTTTACCCCACCCCTGCGCGAGAAGTGGCATCAGGAAAAATTGTGGAAAGGGCTGAAACATGACCACCTGCAAGTGGTTTCCACCGATCATTGCCCTTTCTGCTTCAAGGAACAGAAAGAACTGGGAATCGGCGACTTCACCAAGATTCCCAATGGGGGTCCCGGCATTGAACATCGCATGAGCCTGGTGTATTCAGGCGGAGTGAAGCAAGGACGCTTCAATGTAAACCGCTTCGTCGAACTGGTTGCTACCGCGCCCGCCAAGCTCTTCGGCCTTTATCCTCGCAAAGGCACCATCGCCGTAGGCAGTGACGCCGACCTTGTGATCTTCGATCCCCACCGTGAGCACACCATCAGCGCCAAAACACACCACATGCGCGTGGACTACTCCATGTTCGAAGGTATAAAAGTCACGGGAATGCCGGACGTCGTCTTTTCTCGCGGAACGGTGTTGGTCGAAGGTGAGAAGTTCTTCGGCCGTCCTGGGCAAGGTGAGTTTATTAAGAGAGGCGCCTGCCCGGCGATTTAGGCCCGTACTGTCTTGAATCGTCCAAAGCGCCTGACAAAAGGATTCGAGAGATGGCAATAACGCTCGCAGCCGAACAACGGGAACAAATGCTGTCGGCCGCCCGTGCCGCATTCAAGAATGCGCACGCCCCCTACTCCAACTTTCGCGTAGGATCGGCGGTGCTTACCGAGCACGGCACCCTGTACTCCGGCTGTAACGTGGAAAATGCCTCATTCGGTCTGACGGTTTGCGCCGAACGCAACGCCATTTTTGCCGCGGTCGCAGCCGAAGGATCTGGCATGAGGATCAGGGCCATCGCTGTTGCCACCGAACGCGACGGCCCCTGCGCCCCGTGCGGCGCCTGCCGTCAGGTAATCTTCGAATTCGGCCCCGGTGCTCTGGTCCTTTTCCGTGGTCGGTCGGGCACTGAACAGATGGCGATTACTCAGCTGCTTCCCGAGGGCTTTCGGTTGTGAGGAGGTGGCGAAGCTCTGTGTTTGCGCCCTGGTCCTTCGGCTGGCACCAGCGAACCGTCCCAAACAACGGTCATCCGCTCGCTCGTAGAAACGCCGGGGAATGAACCGTCCGCTGCGGTGAAGGCGCTAAGTATTCTGCGCCCAGGAGGAAACACTTTCCACCGCCCCGTCCCCCAAGGTAAGCTTCCCTGTCACAACCCAGGGAGACCGATGTCGAATCCTTCAGCCTCCGTGACCTCGCCCCCGCTCCCACCCAGAATGACCATGCGCCCCCTCGACCTCATCCGCAAGAAGCGCGATGGCGTAGAACTGTCCTCGGACGAAATTGAGTACCTCGTCCGGGCCTACACCAGCGACGAAATGCCCGACTACCAAATGGCGGCCTGGCTGATGGCGGTAGTCATTCGCGGCATGAGCCGTCCCGAACTGAGCGCGCTTACGACCGCCATGCTGCACTCCGGCGAGGTTCTGGATCTCTCCGACCTGCCCGGCGCCAAGATCGACAAGCATTCCACCGGGGGGGTTGGCGACAAGACCTCGCTCATCATTGCGCCAGTGGTGGCTGCGGCCGGCCTTACTGTTCCCATGATTAGCGGCCGTGGTCTCGGCCACACTGGTGGCACGCTAGATAAACTTCAATCCATTCCCGGCTTCAACATCAACCTGTCCCTGGGCGAATTTCGTCGCGTCCTTAACCAATGTGGCTGTGCCCTGATCGGACAGACCGCCGAGATCGCCCCCGCCGACAAAAAGCTGTACGCCCTCCGCGACGTTACCGCAACCGTTGAAAGCCCCAACCTGATCTGTGCCTCCATCATGAGCAAGAAGCTGGCGGAGGGCATCGACGGCCTGGTCCTGGACGTGAAAACCGGCTGCGGCGCATTCATGAAGACCGAGAAAGAATCCGTTCATCTCGCCGAGCTGATGGTCGAAACCGGCGAGCGCATGGGAAAGAAGATGGTCGCGCTGATCACCGACATGGACCAGCCCCTGGGTTTGAAGGTTGGCAACGCGCTGGAAGTTGAAGAGTGCATTGCAGTGATGCAGGGCGGCGGTCCCGCCGATTTGCGCGCCCTCTCGGTGGAACTGTGCGCCTGGATGTTCTATCTCGGAGATCGCACAGCGAGCGTCGACCAAGGCCGCCAGTTAGCGTCCGAACTCATCGGCAATCAGTCCGCACTCGATAAATTCCGCGAGATCATAACCCAACAAGGAGGAGACCCGGGGGTCATAGACGATCCCCAACGCCTGGCCCAAGCGCAGCACCGGTCGCCGTTTCTGAGTCCGTCGAGTGGATTCGTGGCCAGCATTCAATGCGAGCAAATCGGGATCGCCAGTCTGCTGCTTGGTGGTGGCCGCGAGAAAAAAGACGATGTCATCGATCCCGCTGTAGGCTTGGTTCTGCACAAGAAGGTTGGCGACCGGGTTCGCGGCGGCGAGCCCCTGTGCACGATTCACTACAACTCCGATGCGCGGCTCGCCGACGCCGGGAGTTTGGTGCAACAGGCTTACCGCATCACGGAGAAACCGCCGGTTGTAGTGCGGCCATTGATCCATCGAGTGATCTCCGGCAAAGGGGCACAGGCATGATAATTCACACTCGCCTTGGCCCAAGATCTCTCGCCACCGGGGTCCAAATCTGGACGGAAGCCCGACCCTTAGATCGCACCACCAGGAGGCTCCAATGGGCCGTCTGACGGGGCTTCTAGGCCTGGTTACCATGCTCGGCCTCGCCTACCTGTTTTCCAGCAATCGCCGGGCGATCCGGGGCAAGACCGTAGTCATGGGACTCGTCCTGCAGTTTTTGTTCGCCATTTTCGTACTGCGCTTCAGCTTTGGCCGCAATCTTCTGGCCTGGGCCGGTCGAGGCGTGGACAAATTTCTAGAGTACTCGTTCGCTGGCTCGCAACTTGTTTTCGGCGAACTGGGCAGGAAGGGCGGTCAGTTTGGCCTGATCTTCGCCTTCCAGGTTCTGCCCACGGTAATTTTCATTTCTGCATTCTTCGCCGTGCTCTATCACTATGGCGTGATGCAGTTCATCATCCGCCAAATGGCCAAGGTCATGATCCGCATGGGCGCAAGCGGAGCGGAATCTCTCGACGTGGCCGCCAGCATCTTTATGGGCCAGACCGAAGCTCCGCTCACCATCCGGCCCTACCTGCCGTCCTTGACCCGGTCCGAGTTGATGACCGTCATGACCGCAGGCATGGCTCACGTCTCCGGCGGCATCATGGGCGCCTACATTCTCTACGGCGTGAAAGCCGAGCACCTGCTTAGCGCCGTCATCATGACCGCCCCCGGCACCGTGCTGATGGCGAAAATGTTCGTGCCCGAAACGGAAGAGCCGCTCACCAGTCCGCACCGCAAGATAGATGCAACCTCAACCGCCAAGTCTGCGGCCGAGATGGACATCGAGGCCATGCCGAAAGACGAAAACGTGCTCGGAGCCATCACCCGCGGTACGATCGACGGCCTGCACCTGGCGCTCAACATCGCAGCCATGCTGATTTCCTTCCTTGCCCTGATCGCCCTGGTGAACGGCGTTTTCGGAGGCATTCACAACCACGTGTTCAGCTGGTTTCCGTCCAGCCTGGAGCAGATCTTCGGAGTGATTTTCGCTCCCATCGCCTTCGTGATTGGTATACCGTGGAGAGACTGTGGCCTGGTGGGAAACCTTCTGGGAACACGTATGGTGATCAACGAGTTGGTCGCCTACTCCCTGCTGGGGGCCCAGAAAGCCGTGCTCGATCCCCGTTCTTTCGCCATCGCAACCTTTGCGCTGTGCGGTTTCGCCAATTTCAGTTCCATCGGCATTCAGATTGGCGGCATCAGCGCGTTAGCTCCGAACAAGCGCGGGGAACTGGCCAAGCTAGGCTTCCGCGCCATGATAGCCGGCACGATGGCCAACCTGATGTCGGCCTCCATCGTCGGTATTCTGCTGCAATGAAGAATGAAGCTGCAATTCACAAATTATGGATGGCGCAAGCTTGCAACTGCGCTCGTCGTCGAAGGGAAACGCCGAACCATCGTCGGATCCAGCCTGATTGCCTGCGGGAAGATAAGAGCTGTAAAACCTCCTACGAGTTTTGGTCTTGACCTGCGTTGCGGGTTCCGTCGTCGGAATAGAAAAACATTTTGTGATGAAGCAAGGCCTCGATTCCCTTCAGAACTTCATCGCCCCCGCTCTTGGTTACAGCACCCCTATAACCGGCATTGCAAGCTTCGTGAGCCAGCTGCTTGGAGACCTCCTGGACACTGATCAGCAGCATCGGTAATTCAGGGTGGGCTTTGGCGATTACCGGGCCGGCTTGTAAGCCGGTCATGACGGGCATGGCTAGATCCATAACCACGACATCCGGCGCGAATTGCTCGACTCCTTCAATTGCCTCAACCCCATTGCTGGCCTCGCCGCACACATGCCAATCCGGCTGCCTTTCCAACAACCGGCGCAACAGCAGCCGAATGATGGGATCATCGTCGGCGATCAGGATACGGGTAGACATCGTCGTACCTCCGAGCAGCTTAATAGAATCTGCTCGCCCAAGAGGGTCAGTCTGCTTTAGACCTCCGGAGCCAATCTGATATCTGATATCGATTGTCTAATATCAGTCGGCCACATGGGGTCCCCTGTCCGCAATACAGCAAATTCCCTACCCTGGTTATCGACCTGATGCCCCCAATGAACCCCCGGTGAAATAATGGGCCTTTGTCCGATTTCCACTAGCATCAACCGGCCTGCGTTGAGGACCACCCCGCCTGAACCAGGATCTCGGCCCCGAAGCCGCATCCCTTCGCACACTACGCCGAGCCCGGAAACTCCGGAACGATCAAAAGTTAACACGTCGCGATGAATCGATAAGCCTTTAATAATCAATCGTATGGATGCTTTTGGTATAACTGATACTTAGCCGATCTCTTCGAATATGCGGGTAACTGCATCTCCAAGCAGCCGGGCGAGGATCGTCTTTTGGCCTGCTGCGGATGGTCTTAAGAAAGCTCGGGGGCAACCTGGCCTCGCGCCGAGAATCTAAGTCCTAACCTAGCGCTCCAGATCTGACATGGGTCACTCATAATGAAAGACGTTTACGAAGTTCTGAGACAGAAAGAGCTTGAAGTGTCGAGCCTGGAAAAAGAGGTTGAAGCATTGAGGGTTGCAGCCCCACTTCTGTCGGAAGACCAGGAACCCGGAGACGACAAGCCGAGACTAGCCGCTTCCATTGCAGCGAACGCCGCTCCCCAGCCCGACCGCGCGACTGGGCGGGAAGACCAAGCGAAGCACTGGCCGTAATCGTAGACCGCATCGCCGGGAAAACAAGGGCAGCAAGAAGAATGACTCCGACCGCAGCGTGGAGAATTTCAGGCGTTACCCAATCTTCTCTGGAAAGGTAACGGTCTGAGTCTGCAACGCGACCTTCGCTTACACCGTTGCTTTTGTGAGCAAGTTCTAATATTCGCCTAGTACCGCGTAGCACCAGTTGATCTGATTGCGCAAATCCCTCAGCCTTTGATGCCTCGAGATGTCCTCCGACAGCCGGGGAATCGCTCCTGCCAAGAACGGGCGGGGCACACGAACCGGCGCCTGTGCATTCATTAAACATGTCCTGACAGCCGATTATCTAAAAAGATGCCGCCCGCCGACTCAGCTTTGGTGATTTCCTACAACTACTACCTGGTCGCTCTGTCGGTCGTGATCTCCACCCTGGCCTCTTATGCCGCACTCGATCTCGCCGGACGGGTGACCGCTGCCCGGGGACGCATACGGATGGCATGGCTAACTGGCGGCGCCTTTGCCATGGGGATGGGCATCTGGTCGATGCACTACATCGGCATGCTTGCGTTCAGCCTTCCGGTCGCCATCGGCTACGATTGGCCGACTGTAGTAGCTTCCCTCCTGTGCGCGGTCCTCGCCTCCGGAGTGGCGTTGTTCGTGGTGAGCCGCCAGCAAATGAAATGGCTTCAGGCCATGCTTGGCAGCCTAGTGATGGGCAGCGGGATAGCCGCCATGCATTACACCGGGATGGCTTCCATGAGGGTGCCCGCCATGTGCAGCTATTCTCCCGCCCTGGTGACCCTATCGGTGGTACTCGCCATCGTGATCTCGCTGGTTGCGTTGTGGCTTTCGTTTACCTTTCGAGAGGACAAGCAAAGCCGCGGCTGGATGAAAAAAGCCAGCGCGGTGCTGATGGGTGCAGCCATTCCGGTGATGCACTACACCGGCATGGCAGCGGCCCGTTTTTCCTCCTCCGAAATAAAGCCGGACTTGAGCCATGCGGTGAACATCTCCTCCCTGGGCATCGCCAGTATCATCGTCGTCACATTTTTTGTTCTGGGCATGGCTTTGTTGACTTCTGTGGTGGATCGCAGGTTCTCAGAGCAGGCCCTGGAGCTGGAGTCCACCGAACAACGCTATCGTCAGTTGGTGGAGTCTGCTCAGGTGATCCTGTGGCGGAGGGATATTCAATCATCGCAATTTAGCTTCGTCAACAAGGAAGCCACGGTGCTCCTCGGCTATCCGGTTGAGAATTGGCTGAACCAGCCGAATTTTTGGCTGGAGCATATCCATCCGGAGGACCGCATTCTGGCCCAGACTTGTTGCAGGGCCGCAGCTATCGACGCGCCGCAGCAGTTTGAGCACAGAATGATGGCCGCTGACGGAGAGGTCTTCTGGTTAAGGAGTCGTCTGCGCGTAATCGCGGGAGCAGGCCAAGAGAAGGAATTGGTTGGCGTGATGGTGGACATCACAGAGCGCAAGCGGGCGCAGGAGGGTGCCGAAGCGGCGAACCGGGCCAAGAGCGATTTCCTAGCCAACATGAGTCACGAAATTCGTACTCCGATGAACGGAATCATCGGCATGGCAGAGTTAGTGCTCGACACCGAATTGAACTCCGAGCAGCGCGAATATCTGGAGATGCTCAAAGCCTCTGCCGATTCACTGCTCGACCTCATAAACGACATCCTGGACTTCTCCAAGATCGAGGCCGGCAAGCTGGATCTGGACTTGATCGATTTCAACCTTCGGGACGTTCTCGAAACTACGGCAAAAGGGCTTTCCCCGGCAGCCCATGCCAAGGATATCGAGATCACATGCGAAGTACAGGCGGAGGTACCTGAGCTGGTCCAAGCTGACCCGATGCGATTGCGCCAGATCGTGGTCAACTTGATGGGTAACGCGATCAAGTTCACCGAGCGAGGAGAAGTGTCAGTCTCAGTCGCGCTCGATTCTGCCTCGGACCAAAGCCTCATGCTGCACTTTGCCGTCCGCGATACTGGTCTGGGCATTCCACTGGAAAAACAGAAGTTGATCTTTGAAGCGTTTTCTCAGGCAGACAGTTCAACCACCCGTAAATTCGGCGGCACCGGGTTAGGCCTCACCATTTCCTCGCGTTTGGTCGGGCTCATGGGCGGAAAGATATGGGTTGAGAGCCAACCCGGCAAGGGTAGCACCTTCCACTTCACCGCCCAAGCCAAGGTATCAAACAGCCGGCCGGCAGCCGGCAGGAAGATCGAGCAGGAGCGGCTGCGCGGAGTCCGGGTGTTGGTTCTGGATGATAACTCCACCAACCGGACCCTCAAGCGCCGGAGAATGAAACCGCAACTGGAGATCACCGGAGAAGCTGGGTTGCGCGCGCTGCAAAACGCCAGCGACCAGGGGGCGCCCTTCCAGCTTGTCCTCAGCGATGTGCAAATGCCAGAGATGGATGGCTTCTCCTTCGTGGCCAAGATTCGAGAGAATCCCCACATTTCAGGCGTGCCCGTCATCATGCTGACCTCCGGGCGGCGCCAGGGGGATGCCGCCCGCGGTAAGGAACTCGGCATCGCCTTCCAACTCTCCAAACCTGTAGCACAATCGGAGTTAATGGTCACCATCCAGCAAGCCTTAGGCACGCTCGAGATGAAGGAGAAATCCACTCTGGTTACCCCATCCTCTCTTCGCAAGCCCGGCCAGGGAATGCGCATCTTGCTGGCCGAGGACAATAAGGTCAACCAGCGGGTAGCGGTCCGAATGTTGGAGAAGAATGGGCACCGGGTCATCGTTGCCGGTAACGGACATGAAGCGATTGCCGCCCTGGAACGGGAGAATTTTGATCTCGTTCTGATGGACGTGCAAATGCCGGAGATGGGCGGCCTGGAAGCCACCGCAGTCATTCGCGAGAAAGAAAAATCTACCGGAGGTCACACGCCGATTGTCGCCATGACAGCCGGCGCCATGCAGGGTGATGAGGAAAAGTGTCTCGCCGCCGGAATGGACGGCTACATCTCGAAACCAGTCAGAGCCCAGGAACTTCTCGAAATAGTCGAGGCGCACACCTCTCTTAGCGCGCCGAGGGAAAGATTACCCGTGTGAGGCAAGATGTGTGCATTCACAAGACCGAACCAGCGGAGTTTGTGTTCGATGACGATGTTCTCAGTCAACTCGATGAGCTCTTTACTCTCCCCTGGCTGCATGTTCCCAGCATCGTGACTTCTCGAAGTAGCCGGCGGCCCCTTCGCTTCTTAGCGTTCAATCCATTGGCCTGGGGAAGGCTGCGAAGGCTGGAATACGGGCGTGGCACGGGAAGATCCACTCACGGAGCAGATCCCTGTTCTACATCCCCGCCTAGTTGGGGCAGCAACATATTAAGCCGGGAATTGTT
>Ga0193733_1000562_pt1 | contig 12021 bp, 6 predicted proteins | sample U1s2metaG_FD_145076 | JGI IMG/M metagenome (GOLD analysis project Ga0193733, IMG submission 145076) | Soil microbial communities from a riparian zone of the East river system, Colorado, United States - U1s2 | ecosystem: Environmental > Terrestrial > Soil > Riparian zone | place: USA: East River... | reverse complement strand
GCCGAGCAGGCCCTGCCAGCCTTCCGTGCTGTTGCCGGGCGGATCGACACGACCCGAGGAGCCGCCAGCAGTATCGCCCGCCGGACAGGTGGCGTCCGCGCAGTAGCGCCCGCCCGGTACCCGCAGGGCGGCCGGGAGAGAGTTGTGTTCGATACTGTTCGCCAAGCCATCCGTGATGCCGTTCGAAGCGGCGCCACCGAAGGCGTCGGCGGGACCGCCGGCGTCATAGATGACGTGCGTGCCGGTCGACTTGAAGCGCGTGGTGTCGGTTTCGGCTACCAGCCAGTTCAAGAACGGGAAGACCTCGTTGAAGCCCGCATAGCCATCCAGGTCGGTGTTGTTGAAGAACGCGAAGCTGCCGTCGCGATAGCGGATGTTGGTCGCGACCAGCGGCAGGCCCGGCTCGTTGGGCTGCGACACGCCATCGCCCGCTGAGCCCGCGGTGCCATCACCTACGTCGAGGAAGGTGCGCGTGTACAGATTCGTCCGCCACTGCGTGACGGGGAAGACGAGCGGGTTGGCTGCGCTCGAGCCAGCGCCGCTAGTGCCGACGTGAACCGGCGAGACCAGGCCGTCGACCAGGAGGTCGTTCCACTGATCGAAGACCGTGAGCTTGTAATCGCCGGTCGGCACGTTGTCGAACTGGAAATTTCCGTCCGCGTCGCACTTGGCAAAGGCGAAATCGGCACCGTCCGGCGGACTCATGCCCACGTAGCACTGCGTGAAGCCGTACGCGCTGTAATCGCCGCTGCTGTAGATGCGCTGATCGGGCGTGCGGCTCATGCGCGCGCTGGTGGCTCGGCCATACACGGTATGGCTGCAGTCCAGCCCGCCGCCACCTACGTTAATGCCGCCTTGAACATTCGGCGGGTCGCACAGACCCGTGCCGTCCGCCTTGTGCCTGCGGGCGTTGATGATGTCGCCGTTGGCAAAGCCGATCGCCACGTGGAAGCCGCCAGGGCCGAACTCCTGGAAGTAGGACGGTTCGTCCGGCTTGATGAAGGCCTCATGGGCCGGGGTGCCGTCGAGGGTATTGGTCTGCAGCCATTCCTCCCCGCGCGCGATGCGGTCCGCACTCGGGCGCGCGACCACTTCGTACAAGCCGGGGTAGAGGTTGGCGATGATCGCCTGACCTTCCAGTGGCGACTCGGTCACGCCATCCGCCTCGAAGTGCGGGCAGGTCGGAATCATGCCCACCAAGCCATCGCCCCTCGCAGTGATCGGGCACGCATCCTGCCCGGTAAAGGGGTCGATGGTCCCCGCCAGCGCATTGCTCACCGGCTGGTTGAACATGTCGTAAGTAATCTGGCCGGTGGAATCGCCGAATCCGCCCGCCTGGTCGAACAGCTCGAGATTGAAACCGCCGAGACCCGGCTCATTCGCCGCAAGGCCCGTCACGCCCACGGGGGGACCGCCGGAGTCATGCTCTCCGTTCAGCGGGTTGTCGTCGGCGAACACGAACGCCGTAATCTTGGAGGTCGGGAGCGGTGTTTGCTCCAGCGGGACCCTGATCGTGGTCTGGCCCGCTGCGATCAGCGCTCCCGAGATCTGCTGGCCGCCCATGGCGTGGCCGCAGTCGCCACTGCCAGGCGCGAAGCTGGTGCAATCGTCGGGCACCTTAAACTGCCTGAAAACTCCAGGCGACGTTTCAATCGGGCCGCCGGAACCGGCCAGGGTCGGATTGACGCCGTCACCGGGCAGGATGGAGAGGTAATAGCGCTTGGCCGGATCGAGATAGACGGCGCTCGGATTGAGCGGTGTCTTCTGGGCAGCGGCGCGGCAGGCGCCGTTGCCCACGTCGCAGGCGACGGCAGTTGTACCGCCACCGAAGCTTTGTCCGGCCTCGCACGAGACCGCGCCGACGCAGCCCGCGGCGACGATGGGCATGTAAGACGTGTGGAAGTTATAGCCCAGGCTCTGCACCGGCAGCGGCGGGCAGGAGGCCGGCCGCAGCGCTGGGTCGGTCGAGTTGATCTGGCACTTCGGATCGACGTAGAAGGTGCGATCCTCTTCGATGATCCAGCGGTAGTCGTTGATCTGACCGGGATCGGTGCCTGCGCCCGCAGGCAGCGGGGTCTTCGCGTCGCGCACGACCACATTGAGGCCCGAGGCCGGCAGGAAGATGACGCTCGCGTGCCCAGTATTTGACAAGGTTCCCTGGGCGTTCTTCGCCTGATAGGGAAGGTCGCGGCAAACCGTTGCAGGGGGCAGCGCGGGGGTCTTTATCGGGCAAGTAAGAGCTGAACCAGAGCTTGGTGTGGCGACAAACGAGCCGTCCGCGTTCAGGCCGGTTCCGACAGCCGTCAAGGCGAGGCCGCCTGCGTTGCTCGTCACGCCAGCGAGGACACCCGGAGGGGAAGAGGCGTAACGCGTGGCTACGTTGCTTGTAAACTCGATAGGCCCGGCGACCGGCGCGCCTCCCAGTGAGCAGCCGCTCCCTTGTGTCCCAGCGTCGCACTGGGTGATTGTGGCCGTCGCCGTGTTGAGGCCATTGACCAAGTACGTGAAGCTGCCGCCGCAGCTCGTGGCGGCAGGCAACTGCGTATAGGTAAATGTGCCGTCCGAATTGAACGTCAGGGAACCGCTCGTCAGGGTTGCTACGCCCAGGACCGCGCCGTTCGCGCCGGGATCGTTGGCGAGAACGCCCTTGCTCGGGTCGTTGACGGCGAGCGTCGTGCCGGCCACGCAATAGTAGGTTTCGCTGAAACCAGACCCTGCGACCGGCGCCACCACAACTCCAGCCGTGCGGGCGATATTGGCCATCATGCCGCCACCGCGACGATTGTCAGTCGACAAGCTCAGGTGGCGATCGAATACGGCCACAGACGATAGCGGAGCGGGGTCATTAAGCAGAACGTCCTGCGTCTTGCCCGCGGCCAGGAACACTTCGGACTGGACCTTGGGAACACCGGGGAGAACATTGCCGTCTTCCGCGATGAGCGAGACGCCCGGAACCGCTGCGGTGCCGCCCGTGATCGCACCCACGATGGAAGGCACGTGCATGCGCAAGCCCGCGTTCACGAGGCGTACGAGGATCGAGCCGGGGGCCCCAGCCGGCGTGGTCGCAAACTGGGACTTCCAGCTCGCGCTCTGGTCAAAGGACACGCCATTGATCAGGAAGTAGCGCGGGTCGTAATTGACTGCTGGCGGGTAGCAGGTATTGGCGGTCGCCGGAACCGAAGTGACCGACGGCGGCAGGTCGCCGCACTGGCCGGGCCTGCCGCTCCACACGTTCGTCTCGCTGAATCCGGCCGTCCTCACGGCCGCATCCACGGCGCGGTTTTGTACGGCATCGATTTCACTCAGCACCAGAGGCAATTCCGAGTCGTAGTTGACGACAGCCGCGCCCGCTTTGTAGTAGGCGACGCCGGCAGTGGGACCGGTCGTGGGCGCCGTGGTCACAACGAGTACGCCATAAAGGCCCATCGCGCCCTGGATGGACGGGTGCGTGCCGGATTCGATCAGATAGGTGCCGGGCTTGAGGTTGCTCCAAGTGAGAGCCGCAGCCGTCGTCCCGAACGGCACTTCAGTGGCAAACGACTGGACGCGGTTCGGCTGAGGCGGCGGGCAATTCGTGCCGAGAGCGCCAGCACCAGCACGGCCGGCAACGGTAGTGCAGTCTGCACCCGGATCGGGATCGCCCGAAGCGGGCCAAGTCGGACCTTGAGCGGCGTGCGGCGGGCTCGGCGTAGTCACCGGCGCAGCGCCCAGGCCGCCGCCGAGCTGGCCCACGATCACGATCGAGGTCGGCACGCTATTCGTGCCGGCCCCTGCCGTGAATGAGAGGCTGTTGGTCAGGCTAATCGTCAGGCTCGTATTGCTGACGCCCGGTGTGAGCTCCGTGTATGGAACGGTGATGACGACCGGCGACCAGTTAGTACCGGCATTCGGATTCGCTGCCGTGCAGGTGCCCGTGCCGACCGTGACCGCGCCGCAGCTGTAACCCCACATCGGCACCGCCTGCCCGTCGGGCAGCACGGCCTGCGTGGGTGCGGCGGTCAGGCCGAGGGTGGTCTGCTGCGCAAACGCCGCGCCGGCCGCTACCAGGAGAACAGTAGCCGCAAGTCCTGATCGGATCAGACTTGCCTTGAAATGGATGGCTCTCATCGCGGTTCTCCCAATGACTATTTCGATTCGTCGATTTTGTAAGCGCGCGGGTCTACGAGCATCATCATCAACATGCCGCCCGGGAAGATGTTGTTGGTGGTGATCTCGCGCTCGTTATGCGAGTGCCACATGTAAGCAAAACCCGCTTCGTCTGTTGGGCTGTTGGCCACAGTTCCGGAAGGCGGGATCGGCGTGCTGCCGACGGCGCGCGTCGTGGCCTCGCCACCGAGATACGGACTGCCGCTGTACCAGGGGCCGTTGGCCACGATACTCGGGTCGGGGAGCGTCACCGGACCACCGCTGCCGACGCTACCGAAGGGCTTGCTTTCGAGTGGCTTGTTGTGATCGCCGCACCACTCGTAATAATTCTGTGCGGTCGGAGCGCTCGTGTAGTAGCCATTGGCGTCCGGCACGCACACATCGGCGGTCACTGGGGCGCCGTCCTTCGATCCATGTCCGAACACGTCCCAGTTAAGGCCCTTGCCGGTCCACTGGAAGATGCCGTCGATCGTCTGGCCCGGTGTGGTCGTGGTCGTAAACATCAGCGGACCCGCCAACGGTGTGGTCGAACTGACCGCGCCAGGCGCAAGCAGCAAGTTGCCGTCACGGGCCAGCACGCGCACGTGGTTACCGTGCTCATGGAAGGGGTGCTGCCAGCGCCCCTGCCCGATGATGCGCAGCAGCGTGAGCTCGCCCGGATGCATGTGTGGGTTGCCGTTGTAGGGCTGGTGGGGATACTGCATCGAGTAATTCGGATCCATGTCATCGGGCATCGAGCGCCCATTGATCATGTAATAGGCGGGCAAGTAGGGCTCGGTGGCCACAGTATCCATGTTGCCCGGGCAGCGGGCGCCAGTGCAGTTCACGATTTCCTCTGCGGCGCGGTGGATCCTGGGATCGATCTCGGAAAACTGGAACAGGTACTCGCGGTCGTAGCAGCTGTCGTTATGGTTAAAGGCCGCGTGGGCAAGCCGGAAGTCGCTTTCCACTCCATTGCCAAAGTCATGAGCTCTGGCGGCGTCGTTGGTTCTCCCCGTGCAGACGGTCGGTACGGCACTCGGCAGCACGATGATCGCCCCGTACAAACCCATCTCAATCTGTAAATCGCTCTGCGAACCGCTGTAGTAGGAATGTGTACCCGGTTGCGTGGGGGTGAAGGTATAGGTGACCGTGCCGCCGGCGGGTAGCGCCTCGCGCGTGAGCAGGCCCACGGGCCCGGTGCCGGTAGCCGTCACATTGAAGCCCGGGAAGAGAATCGAGGTATTGCCTGCGCGCGCCGGCAGGTTGTTGGTCAACGTCACTGTAACGGGAACACCCTGCGTGACGATCAGTGTCGGGCCCGGAAGCTGCATCTGCTGACAATTGGCTCCCGGGACGATGGTGACAGCCGGCTGGAAGGCAGCGGCTGGCGTCGTGCAGCCATAACCCCACGAATAGATGGTTGACCCGTCAGGCTGAGTGATATAAGCCGCCGCAGCGTCCAGGGCGAACGACGGGCCGGTTATGCCGGGAGCAGCCGCCTGTGCGGCGTTGGCCAGCAGCGAAACCGCAGCGATCGTGGCGACCCGCCGGAGCTGCCGGACCAAAGTATGTGTCTTCATGGCGCGCATCTCCGCTCTCCTACAGGCTGCATGTTTTGGTCGACGGATCGACCGTAGTGCAGACGTTGACCTCGGTCATCAGACCGCCAAAGTTCTCTGCATCGTTCGATAAATGATCGAGATTGGGCGTGTACAGATAGAATTTCTGGCCCGCCGTATAGCCCGTGGCGTCCAGGATCACGTCGAGCGATTCGCCACCGGCGAGCGTGATCGAGTTCGTAAGGTAAGTCATGTCGTTGCCGGCCATATCACGCAGTAACCGCGCGTTGAGGCCAACGACACGCATCGGAATGCCGAGTGAGGCCAGCGTCTGGTACTCAGTCACGTCCAGGTCCGAGATGCGCAGCAGTGCGCGACCGTTCACCGGAATATTGATGACGCTCGGCAACGGCTGCGAAGCGTGAAGCGTGCCGTCGGTAGACTGAGTCACCATCGTTCCCGGTGCCACCGTGTCTGGGTAGCTGCGGCCATTCAGCATGAAGTACTTGTCCTTCATGTCCGTGAAGGATTCCGGATTGAAGGTCATGCCGACGAAATGGAAATTCGGATCGAAGCCGTGGATCTGAATCGGATACTCGACGTCATACCTAGTTGAGCCGTCACCGTCGTTGTAGGCGTACATGGCAGCGGCTGCGCCGGTCGCAGTGGACACCGGGGCGGGCGTCTGGCCCGTGCACAGGATGTCCGAGCAGGAGAGGCCGGTCCCGGTCGGTTGCGCTGTAAGGCCACCGGCCGGGTTCGCCGGATAACCGGCGGCTCCCTGGTTCGCTGCAATCAACGCGTTCTTCAGGTCGCCGGTCACGCGATTTTGCCGCGGCCTGACGTAGATCTGGCCAACCATGCCCATCTGCAGATGCTCGGGTGGTGAGATATGGCAGTGCCAGAAGTACGTGCCAGCGTCCGGAGCCAGGTAGTAATAGGTAAAGCTGCCGCCGATGTTGATCGCGATGGATGCATCCGGCACACCGTCGTAAAACGCCGAAGCGTTGGGGTAGCCGTGGAAGTGCACCGTGTGCTGTTCGAACAGGTCGGGGCGCATGACCTGGCCGACGTTCGTGAGCGTGAGGAAGAATTCGTCATCCTCGTCGATGGCCATCAGCGGCGCCGGCTGATTGGCGTTCATCACACCGACGTCCATGATCAGCCGCGGATCGACATGCCCGGTCAAGGCGCCGGGAGTTGGCTCCGACTGCGGATCAGGGACCAAGCCGATCGCACCGTTGAAGGTATACGCCGAGATGGACAGGTCGGACTGGTTTACCGGAGCACCGATGAATATCGGGTCGACGCCGCTGGTGTTGTCGACATTGAATTCGGACTGCACGTCCGTACCGGGCAGACCGCTGGCCATCTTTTCGAGGCCCGACAGTGGACCAAAGCCGAACAGGTAGGTCTGCGTTCCGTCTCCCATGGTCGCAAAGCCGTCGCCGCCTGAGATCTGCTGGCACTTGATGCGGCCGCCCACCGGATTCGCCGCCGGATTGGCGGGATCGCTTGGATGCGAGGGCGTCGCCGTCGGACACTGCACCCTAAAGCTCTGTGCCGCCACCGGCAGCGCGCACAAAGCCAGAAGTGCTGCGGCTATTCCGCTGCCGAAAAAACGTCTACTAAGCATAAAGCCTCCGTCCGGAACTTTCCGCGCGTGCGGTGCTCACAACCATGGCGTGGGGGAAATCTCGCGCGCTGTGCGCAACGCCTGCTGCCGGAAGACACGCTTCATCGGCAGACATGGCTAGTTGGCTCATCGTGTTGTCGTGGATCATCTTGTCTTGTTCTCGAGTTGCCGGCCCTTACATGGCGCCTACATGGCGCTTGGTCGTTGTCCCCGGCGGACCCGTAATAGCGTGCTGTCCCCTGGGACGAAGACTGAGGCTCTTGGCAGTCCGCACATAGAGTCACGACACCGTGCGGGCGATGGGGACAACACCGTAGTTTCGAGTTAACTAATTCCCGGCCCGGTAGCGCCTGAGACCCGATATTTCTGCCGGTAAATATCAGCGACGTGGTTCCTTGACCCCGCCATCCGCTTGCAGCAATGTATGGCCGGAAATGAATTCAGAGGCCTGTTCCATGCATGTATTGCGCTGTTGCCGTGCCATGGTCGTGTGGCTGGTGACGCTCCCCGCCCTGGCCCAGGCGCCGGCCGACCCCCACGGCAGTGCGGGCGCGCACCAGCGAAACCCCAAGCAGTCTCCGTACCGAAATGTCGGGCACAGCGCCTGGGCCGCCATGTACGGCGCCACGGCCTGGGGAGTGGATCAGCTGCGGGTGCAGAAGACGTCCTCGGGTGAGCTGATTCGCTTCAGTTACCGCGTGGTAGACGCGAAAAAAGCGCAGGTATTGCACGACAAGAAAGCCGAGCCGCATCTGATCGGCCTGCGTAGCCACGCGATGCTATCGGTTCCGACGCTGGAAAACGTCGGCCAGCTGCGGCAGACGGAGGCGCTCAAGAACGGCAAGGACTATTGGGTGCTGTTCTCCAACAAGGGCGATCTGGTCAAGGTAGGTGACCGCGTAGATGTGGTGATCGGCGATTTTTACGCCAGCGGTTTGAGGGTCGAGTAATTTCAATCTAGGAGCAGGCGATGGTGCGAGGATTTTCCGTGAGCGTGTGGTTGCTGGCATTGACGGCACCGTTCGTGGGCGCGGCTACTGCGGACGCGACCAGGGATGCGGCCAGTGCGATGCCACAGGACGGCGTGACCATCACCACGGTGAACTACACCATTCCGCCAGTGCATCTCGTGCGCGAAACCGGCCAGAGCGTATTGCTGACGCAGGAGCTTGACGACGGGCGCCCGGTGATAATGAATTTCATCTTCACCACCTGCGAGACTACCTGTCCGCTCTCAAGCCAGACCTTCGCGCAGTTTCAGAGCAAGCTCGGGCCGGAAGACCGCCGCGTGCACATGGTGTCGATTTCGATCGACCCCGAGCATGATACGCCGCAGCGCCTGCGCGCCTACGCGAACAAGTTTCACGCCGGGCCGCAGTGGCAGCACTACACCGGCACACTTCATGACAGCCTCGCCGCCCAGCAGGCCTTCGGTGCCTACCGCGGCGACAAGATGGGCCACACGCCGCTCACACTGTTGCGCGCAGCGCCGGGCGAACCGTGGACGCGCATCGAGGGCTTCGTCACGCCCGGCGAACTGTTGCACCATTACCGTCGACTACTCGCTGCGCGGTGAGCAGACGTCATTGGTGAAGGCGCCTACCGTCGTGCGCGCGCTGGCAGCGTTGTGCGCCCTGTCGTTGGGCGCGGTGAGCGCGGCCGGAGAACCTGCACGGCCGCAGGCGTCGGCCGTCTCGATTGGCGAAAGCATCTACCGCTTCGGCGCGTTGCCCGGCGGCAAGCCGTTGCGCGGGGAGCGCGAGTCGGGTGTACCGGTGGAAGGCGCGAGTGCCGCCTGCGTCAACTGCCACCGGCGCAGCGGCCTGGGTGCGGCCGAAGGGCGCGGCTTTATTCCGCCGATCACCGGGCAGTTTCTGTTCCACCCGCGCGTGAGCAGTCGTGACGATTCGGATCTGCCCTACGTCGACGGCGCGCGCATCAATCGCGAACCGTTCACCGAGGAAACGCTGGCCAGGGCGATTCGCCAAGGCATAGGCGCGGAAGGCAAACCGCTGAGCGTGCTGATGCCCCACTACGCGCTGGACGACGCTGAGATGGCCGCGCTGGTCGATTACCTGAAGCACCTGACCAAGACCCAAGTGCCCGGCGTCAGTGACTCGGTGCTGCAGTTTGCCACGATCATCACGCCGGACGCCGACCCGGTCAAAGCCACGGCCATGCTCAGCGTGCTCAACGATTATTTCGATGAGAAGAACGCTGCGGCGCGGGCGGTAAGCCCACGCCTGCGCAGTTACCACAAGATGATGTTCCACGCGACGCGCAAGTGGCGGCTGCATGTCTGGAAGCTCACGGGGCCGGCGAATACCTGGGAATCTCAGTTGCAAGAGCACCTGGCCGCTGAGCCGGTGTTCGCCGTGCTTTCCGGGATCGGCGGCAAGAACTGGGCGCCGGTGCACCATTTCTGCGAGCAAGCCGAACTACCCTGCTTGTTTCCCAATGTGGACTTGCCGGTAGTTGCCGAGAACGATTTTTACGCGCTGTACTTTTCGCGCGGCGTACTGCTGGAAGCAGGGCTCATTGCTCATCAACTCCAGGAACAGCCCCATTGGTCGGCGGTCCGCCGGCTGGTGCAGGTGTATCGCGCAGACGATATCGGCGCGGCGGCGGCAACGATGCTCGCAGGCGAGTCGCACAGATCGGGGCTCGAGATCGTCCCGCGCGCACTCAGGGCGGGCGAGGCGGGTTCGGGTCTTTCATCCGCCCTCAAAGACATTGGCCCCGGAGATGACCTGGTGCTTTGGTTACGGCCCAAAGATCTGGCTGCGCTCGGCAATCGTCCGGTCAAAGCGGACGGCGTGTGGATGTCCGGCCTGATGGGCGCTCTGGAGCACGCGCCGCTGCCCAGCACCTGGCGCAACGGCACACACATGGCTTATCCCTTCGACCTGCCCGATAAGCGGCGTATTCGGGTGGATTACCCGCTCGGCTGGTTCCGGATTCGCAAGGTGCCGATCCTGGATCTGCAGGTACAGGCCGACACCTATCTCGCCTGCGGCCTGCTGTCGGAAACGCTGAACCACATGGTGGATACCTTTGTGCGTGACTACCTCATTGAGCGCATCGAGAGCATGCTCGAGCATCGCATCATTACCGGTTACTACCCGCGGCTTACGCTCGCGCCAGGGCAACGCTTTGCTTCCAAGGGCGGTTACATGGTGCACTTTGCTGAGCCGACCGGCGCGAAGCTCATGGCCGACGGCGATTGGATTGTGCCCTGATTGTGAGTCCTCGACTTTACGAGGTCGCTAGCGCCGTACCCTCGGCGGCGACATCGGCGGCCCCGCTGTGCAGGTCACGGATGCCCGGATGATCCGGGTCGTTCGACGGCACCGGTACCCAGCTGTCGGCGACCTTAGTGAATGGATCGACGGACACCGCGCGCAAGCAGCGCCGCTCGGCAAGCTTGTCGAGCGCGTCCGGATACTCGTTGAAATCGGACTGCGCTTGCCCGGCTAACGCGCGGGCTCGGCTGCTCCCTCGGTAAAGCCCTCGCGCACCGCGAAGCGTGTCAGCTCCGCGATGCTGTTGAGATGCAGCGCGCGCCGCAGGCGCTCGCGCTGCCTGTGCACGGCCCTGACGCTCACGCCCAGCATCTGCGCGATCTCGCGCGTGCGATAGCCGAGCGCCACCGAGCGCAGGACCTGCCGTTGGCGCTCGGTGAGGTACGCCGCCCGGTTGTTGAGATCGTCGCGCGCCGCAGCCCGCGCGCCCGCCTCCGGGGCGAGCGAGCGATACCAGCGGCCCGCGGTGACTTCGCGCAACGCCCGCAGCAGCTCCTCGCGGCCGTGCTCCTTCAACAGGTAGCCGAGCGCCCCCGCCTTCCTCACCGCGGCCGCGACGTCGCTCGCCCGCGCGCTCGTGAGCACGAGAATCGCAACCTTCGGGAAACGCGCATGGATCTGCTCGATGAGTGGCACGGCGGAGCCGTCCGTCAAATGCAGGTCGGTCACTACCACGTCGGGCTGCAGGCTGCCGATGAGTTCCACGGCTTCGGCCGCGTGTCCGGTCTCCCCCACCATGGCGAACTCCCGCTCGGTGGCAAACAGGATTCGCAGCGCCTGGCGGAAAATTCGCTGGCCGTCGACGAGCACAATGCGATATACGCGACGGGCTTGCACAGCCGGTGTCGCGGCTTCGGGAGAATCGACGAGGGTCATGTCGCAGCCATCGCGCTGTGCGCTGTTGTTTGCGACCCAGCTTAAGTGCGCGACGCTCGGGGAAAATCAGGGGGCAAGCGTACGGGGCGCCTCGGAGTGCACACGTCACACTCAGTCAGCCGCGGGATTCATGCGAATCAGATCCGCGAGCGAACGACTCGAGTTTTTCCATAACGCGTGCCTTGTGGACCTCCACAGTCCGCGGACTGATGCCACCGAGCGCTACATAGCACGATCAGGGTCGGGCCGGGCAGCTGCAACGTGCTGCTGCCGCCGGTGGTGGCTGTAGGAATTCCGGCGCGATGCGCTTCCGCGATGTGCTGGTGGCGAAGATGTCAACAGCTAACAGGACGCCGCTGACGCTCCCCGGACACGCGTGGCTACACGGTGCAGTTCGAGTACGTGCCGCTCGGAAAGATGACGTCCTGGGGGCGGCCGTGGGTCAACCTGCGCGTCGGCGTGCAGTACACCGGGTACCTGCGCTTCAACGGCGGTACGTCCAACTATGACGGGTTCGGAC
>Ga0193733_1000561_pt1 | contig 12022 bp, 10 predicted proteins | sample U1s2metaG_FD_145076 | JGI IMG/M metagenome (GOLD analysis project Ga0193733, IMG submission 145076) | Soil microbial communities from a riparian zone of the East river system, Colorado, United States - U1s2 | ecosystem: Environmental > Terrestrial > Soil > Riparian zone | place: USA: East River... | reverse complement strand
GCTGACCCGACCTTCAATCGAAGCCTCGAGCGCCTCGACTAGGTCGCTTTCGAGCCGCATCAGGATGGGCTGCGTCTCCGGATCGCCAAAGCGGCAGTTGAATTCCAGCACCATGGGCCCGCGAGCTGTCATCATCAGCCCGCAGTAGAGGATGCCTTTGTATTCCGCGCCTTCCGCCTTCATGCCGGCCACTACCGGCCGCGCGATGTGTTGCAACAGCCACTGGGTCATCTGGCCGTCCACGATGTTCGGAGTGGAATAGGCGCCCATCCCGCCCGTATTCGGACCCGTGTCGCCGTCGCCGATGCGCTTGTGATCCTGGGCTGCCACCAGGGGCGCCACTCTTTCTCCGTCGCTCAGCACCAGAAAGGAAAGCTCCTCCCCGGTGAGGCATTCCTCCACGACTACCCGCCGCCCCGCGTCGCCTAGAGTCTTTCCGCTGAACATCTCCGCCGCCACTGCCGCTGCCTCTTCTTTCGTCTTGCAAATCAGAACACCCTTGCCGGCAGCCAAACCGTCAGCTTTCACCACCACCGGTGCGTGAAAGTGGGGCAAGGCCTCGAGGACTTGGTCAATAGAGTCGCAAATTGCGAAGTGGGCGGTGGGAATATAGTGGCGCTGCAGGAATTCCTTGGCGAAACTCTTGCTTGACTCCAGTTGCGCCGCTGCCTTGCTGGGACCGAAAACGCGCCAGCCTCGCCGGGTGAACTCGTCCACCACGCCCAGCGACAGGGGCAGTTCGGGTCCAACGATCGTGAGATCGGGGTTGACCTGGTTAGCCACCGCCACCAGCGAATCGACGCTCCTCACATCGGCAGGCAAGCACTTGGCGTCTTGGGCGATGCCACCATTGCCCGGCGCACAATACACCTCAGAGACCCGCGGAGACTGCCGCAGTTTCCACACCAAGGCGTGCTCGCGTCCTCCACTCCCGATAACAAGAACTTTCATAGCCGGAGACTGACAAGGTTAGGGGGAGGCGGGGACGATGTCAAACGTCATAGCACAATAGAAATCTCCCCGGGTTGTAGTTTCACCAAGCTGAAGGACAACGACAAGCGAATCTAGCATCCGCGGTCTGAACCTTTCCCGTTTATTCCCGTTAACTACGCTTAACCCCCGCCGTATAATGGGGTGCCGATGATCACCGTCTCTAAGGAAGACTATCTCAAGGCCATTCTCGAAGCTGAAACCGAAGGCGAGGCCGTCATCTCCGCCACGCTGGCTCACTGGCTTTCGGTTTCGCCGCCGGCGGTGACCATGGCCCTGCGCCGATTGAAAAAAGATGGCTTGGTCCGGGTGCAAAACACGGGCGAGGTCAGCCTCACAGCAGCCGGCCGCAAGATCGCTCGTAGGCTTACCCTTCGCCATCATCTGATCGAACGCATGCTCTCGGAAATGTTTGGCATGGAATGGTACAAAGTCCATGACGAGGCGGAGCGACTGGAGCATGCCGTGTCCACGGATTTCGAAGCGAAACTGCTGGCCAAACTGGGGCGTGGAGGTGCCTGTCCTCACGGCAATCTCAGCGAACTGGAGAGTCCCCACAGCCGGCGCCGCCGCGGTCTGTTGCTGCTGGTGCACGCCGAGGCGGGCGGCAGTTACCGGGTCAGCGGGATTTATGAGCGCGACCGGCGCTTGCTGGAGTTTCTCGAGCGGCGCGGCATCCGGCCGGGTGCCCAGGTGCGGGTGTCGGGCCAGAACTACGACCACACTCTGACTCTCGATACTGACGCTGGAACCGTCGCGCTGGGCGCCTCCGCGGCGGAGAAAGTCTGGGTTACGGCCGCGGAGCGCAAAAGCCGCTAGCTCCTGAAAGTAATTAACTATGGTTTACCCGCTCGTGTATACTTGGGCTAATGCTGTCGCCGCCTGAACCTCAAGTCCTGCCCAGCCGGGAAGCAAGCCCAGAGCAGGGCTGGCGCCACGCCGTTACCCGCCCCAGCCTGCCTGAGGTCTACCGTAGTCTGCCCATCCCGGAATCGGCTGGCTTCCTGCGCAAACTGCTGGCCTTTGCCGGCCCGGGGTTTATGGTGGCGGTAGGCTATATGGACCCCGGCAACTGGGCGACCGATTTGGCCGGCGGCTCGAAATACAATTACACGCTCCTGTCCGTCATCCTGCTCTCCAACATGATGGCGGTCCTGCTGCAGGCCCTGGCCATCAAGCTGGGCGTGGTCACGGGACGCGATCTGGCAGCCGCCTGCCGGGACCACTACAGCCGCCCGGTGTCGTTCGCGCTGTGGATCGGAGCCGAGGTCGCCATTGCCGCCTGCGACCTTGCCGAAGTCATCGGCTCCGCCATCGCGCTGAACCTGCTGTTTCACATTCCGCTGCTTTGGGGGGTGTGCCTCACCTCGCTGGACGTTCTGCTGATTCTTTTTTTGCAGCAGAAAGGATTTCGGCTGGTCGAGGCCCTAGTGATTTCCCTCATCGGGGTGATCGGGGTCTGCTTCGGTTTGGAGATTTTATTTTCCCGGCCAAGCCTGCTGGGCATCGCGCAAGGATTCTTTATCCCGTCGGCGCAAATCGTCCTCGATCCCGGCATGTTGTATATCGCCATCAGCATCCTGGGTGCGACCGTAATGCCGCACAACCTCTACTTGCACTCGGCGCTGGTGCAGACACGTGACTTCGAACGGACTTCCCAGGGTAAACGCGAGGCGATTCGCTTCGGGACTATCGATTCCACCATCGCCCTTACCTTCGCGTTGCTGGTAAATGCGGCTATCCTGATCGTTTCCGCGGCGACGTTCTACCGCCACGGATACAACGACGTGGCCGAGATTAACGATGCGCACAAGCTGCTCACGCCGCTGATTGGAGTAACCGGAGCCAGCACGATGTTCGCGCTGGCCTTGCTCGCCTCCGGCCAGAACTCCACCCTGACGGGCACGCTTGCCGGTCAGGTCGTTATGGAGGGCTTCCTGAATATCCGCCTGCGGCCCTGGCTGCGCCGCTTGATTACCCGTATGGTGGCGATTATTCCGGCGGTAATCGTCACCGCGTTCTGGGGAACGGGCGGCACCGCCAAGCTGCTGGTCTTCAGCCAGGTGATCCTCAGTATGCAGTTGAGTTTTGCCGTCTTTCCGTTGGTCATGTTCACCAGCGACCAGCAGAAGATGGGCGAGTTCACCAACGCTGTTTGGCTGAAATCCCTCGCCTGGCTCACTGCGGTACTCATTGCCGTCCTGAACCTCTGGCTGCTGGCCCTGGCCTTCCGGCTCTAAAGCCGCCAAACCCGCCACCAGTGCGCTAGCCGGGAGGCTCTGCCGCGCCGGCTGCGTAGTAGCCTGCCTCCCCAGCCTCCAGTTTCCGGCCTTTTGGGCTGAAGATCTGAGAATGAACCAGACCCCATTTTTCGAGCGCAAACCGCAATGTGGTCCCGATCACACCGAAACCATAGGTCAGGCTGCGGCGGAAGTTGATGGACGAAGCCGCCTCGAAATATTTCGTCGGGCATGATACTTCGCCAATGCGGAAGCCAAAGTTCACGCATTGCGCCAGAACTTGATTGTCGAACACAAAGTCGTCCGAGTTCTCGAGCAGGGGAAGCTCGAGCAAAACCTTGCGGCTGAAGGCGCGGTACCCGGTGTGGTATTCCGACAACTTGATCCCCAGAAACAAGTTCTCGAAGGCGGTGAGGAATCGGTTGGCCACATATTTGTAAAGCGGCATGCCTCCGTGCAGCGCCTGCCCGCCGATGATGCGTGAACCCAGGACCACATCGTAGACCTCGTAGGCCACCATGCTGGCCATGGCCGTCACCAGCAGCGGCGTGTACTGATAGTCAGGATGCACCATGATCACCACGTCTGCGCCTGCCACCAGAGCCTCGCGGTAACAGGTTTGCTGGTTGCGCCCGTAGCCATAATTCTGGTCGTGCACGAAGAACCGCAGTCCCAGGCGCCCGGCAACCTCAACCGTGTGGTCGGAACTGTGATCGTCTACCAGGATGCGGATGTCCACCAGTTCGGGCAGGTCCGCAACCGTCGCCGCCAGGGTCTTCTCTGCGTTATACGCAGGCAGCACCACCGCAATCCGTTTCCCGTTGATCATGAATGATCATCATAACCTCATCGCCTCCACTGGCGTCATCCCGAACCGGGCTTCGGCCCGGGGCAGGAATTGGCGCACATCTGCTCGGACCGTCCGGCGCCACGGCCCCCCGGAACAGCCGTTCTCGGCAGTCCAGCGGAGCAAGCTTCGGCAACTCGGGAAGCTGAATCTGCTCCGCCGGCCTGTCCACGCCCGCGGCCCGTTTTATTGATAAAATATGCCTTGGGACAAGCCCCAAACCCATGCCCGAAACGCGCACTCTATTCGAAAAAGTCTGGGATGAGCACGTCGTGTGTTCGCCTCCCGACCGCCTGCCGCTTCTTTATATCGATCTGCACCTGGTCCATGAAGTTACCTCGCCGCAGGCCTTTGACGGCCTGCGCGTGGCCGGACGCCGGGTCCGTCAGCCCAGCCGGACGTTTGCGACCGTGGACCACAATATTCCGACCGAGCCTCGCGGCACTCCCATCACCGATCCCATTGCCGCCCGCCAGATTCAGGCGCTGCAAAACAATTGCCAGGAGTTTGCGGTGCCGCTGTTCGACATGGACTCGCCCGATCAGGGAATCGTGCACGTGATCGGCCCGGAACTGGGGCTGACGCAACCGGGCATGACCATTGTCTGCGGCGACAGCCACACCAGCACTCATGGCGCGTTCGGCGCGCTGGCCTTTGGCATCGGCACATCCGAGGTCGAACACGTCCTGGCCACGCAGTGTTTGCCCCAACGCAAACCAAAAACCATGCTGATTGATGTGCGTGGTTCGCTGTCCGAGGGAGTAACCGCGAAAGATCTTGCTCTGGGCATCATTGGCCAGATCGGGACCGATGGCGCAACCGGCCACGTGATCGAGTACGCCGGCGAAGCCATCCGCGTGCTTTCGGTCGAGGGCCGGATGACCTTGTGCAACATGAGCATTGAGGCCGGAGCTCGGGCCGGCATGGTGGCGCCCGATGAAACCACCTTCGCTTACATCAAGAGCCGCCGCTTCGCCCCGCAAAATGGCGAGTGGGAGAAGACGCTGGCACGCTGGCGGAGTCTGCCCTCTGATCGGGGCGCGCAGTACGACAGAATCGTGGAAATTGATGCCTCGAAACTGTCTCCGTTTGTCACTTGGGGCACGAACCCAGGCATGGTGGTCGCAGTCAACGGCCGGGTGCCCGAGCTCAGCGATCTGAAAACCGAAGCCGACCGTCGGGCCGCCGAACGCATGCTGGAATACATGGGGCTCAAACCCGGGACTCGGGTGGAAGAAATTTCCATCGATCGGGTTTTTATCGGGTCTTGCACCAACTCCCGTCTGGAAGACTTGCGCGCCGCGGCCCGGGTAGCCCGAGGCCACCACGTCAGTCCGAAAGTGCGGGCTATGGTGGTCCCCGGTTCACAAGCCGTGAAACGCGAGGCGGAGCAGGAAGGCCTCGACCGGATTTTCCAGGACGCCGGTTTCGAATGGCGCGAGTCGGGTTGCTCCATGTGTCTGGGTATGAATCCGGACATCCTGCAACCTGGTGAGCGTTGCGCTTCTACCAGCAATCGTAACTTCGAAGGTCGCCAGGGACGCGGCGGGCGTACTCACCTGGTCAGTCCTATGATGGCGGCAGCCGCGGCGATAGCCGGGCATTTCACCGACATCCGTCACTGGAAGTTTCAATGAATTGGCCAACTCTGGAGGACCATGAAACCATTCCGCATCCATAAAGGCAAAGCCGCCCCCCTCGATCGCGCCAACATTGACACCGATCAGATCATTCCCAAGCAATTCCTCAAGAGAATTGAGCGCACCGGCTTTGGCGAGTTTTTGTTCTATGACTGGCGTCGCGACCAGGATGGTTCGCAAAACCCGTCGTTTTTCATGAACCAGGCGCGCTACACCGGAGCCAGCGTTCTGGTGACGGGAAAAAACTTCGGCTGCGGATCGTCGCGCGAACACGCCGTCTGGGCGCTGGAGGACTACGGTTTCCGCGCCGTAATCGCCCCATCATTTGCCGACATCTTTGCCAATAACTGCGTGAAGAACGGCGTGCTCACGGTTGTGCTGGGAGAGGAGGAAGTCGCGGAAGTCACTGGTTGCGCGATGGAATATCCCGACTACCAGCTCACCATTGACCTCGAGCATTGCAAAGTTCATGACGATCGCGGACTCTCCGCCACCTTCCGGATTGACGACTTCACCCGCCACTGCCTTCTCGAAGGCTTGGACGACATCGGACTTACCCTGCTGCACCAGGAAGAAATTGCTGCCTACGAGCGCAACCACCCCGTTTCACAAAAGATCGGGTAGCGAGGGTGCAGCCTCGCGGTTTCTCCCGCCTAGACCGGCGGCCCCGCAGGCGCCCCTGACGATTTCAGCTTGGGCGTATTCTGCCCCGGGTTTTGCAGAAACAGGGCGATCTCTTGGGCAAGCTGCTCGACCACCGGACCCCGCGCCGCCTTGCTCTTGACCGCACTTTGCACTTCCCGTACTCCCGCTAGCGCCACGGCTCGTACCTCAGGCGTAGCTTCGGGATTTACCGCCAGCACCATCAACCTCTCCGCCAGTTCGGTTTGCACCACGCCCGCCAGGTCCAGTTCCGCCGGGGTCTTCGCCGCGTCTGAAAAGGCGGTAGTGACCAAAGCCGACACCAGATAGCCCGGCGAAATCGCGTGCGCGTCCTGACGCGAAATCACGGCCAGCCGTTGCACCCGCTGGGGATTTAGCAACCCACCCACAACGATCTCAGCCACAGCCCTGGCTCCATCCTGCGGGCTGAAAAGATATCCGGCGGACGAAGCAAAGCGCTCCGGATCCGAGTCGCGATTCTCCACCGGCGCCAGCCCCCGCCAGAGTTCCGCCGGAATATTGAGTTTTGCAGGACTCAGCGCCTGCACCGCCAGCCGCAGAGCCTCTTTCTGGCTTTCTGCCGGCCAGATGCTCACCGGTGGCTGGCCGTCGCCCGCCAGCGACAACGGTACCTTGGCGCTGCCCACCACATTGATCGCCGCTCCGAGCGCGTAGCGATGAAACAGATAGACCAGCGGCAGCCGCGAGGCCAGATGCGAATTGGGCTCGCCCGGACGCAGCATTCTCGGGCCGTAGTGCGCCAGCAACGCGTCTCGGACGGGCAGAACTTGCTTCAGCCAGGTCACCGGGTCAGGCCCATCATCGTAGGAATTCCAGCGCGGATCTTCCGTATTGCCCCATACAATGCCCTTCGCGATCGCTCCCTTCACGACCGTGTCCAGGCGCGCCTGCTCCTGTTCCGCCGTGCTGCCGGGCTTGCCCTGGCTGTAGCCCCACTCGATGGCATGGCGGTCATAGCTGCCCACGCCCTGCATGTAGGCGTCGGAAAGATCAGCCGTGCCGTCTGCCCGAATGCGCACCAGGGGAGCAAAATAGTCCATCACTGAACCACGCCCGTAGGTGCTGGCCACGAAATTATGATCCAGCCCGAGGACATGGCCCATTTCATGACAGGTGAGCAAAGCCAGCCGGTTCAGCAGCACCTGCTGCTCACTGGTTTGGGGATCGAGGTTGTCGAGCGCGGCGAAGCTGTCCAGTGCCGGCTCGAAAGGGTCACGCCCGGAGGGACTCGCGGATTCCCAGTAGTTGTTCACGGTCCGCATGCGATGGGAATCGAGCTGTACCACGGCATGAATAATCTCACCCGTGCGCGGGTCCACGTGGCTTTGCCCTACAGACCATCCCCGGCCGGACCGGTTGGTCCACTGAATGGTCGGATAACGGATGTCCATCGGGTCCGCTCCCTGAGGCAGATCTTCGATGCGCAGCGCGTTTTTGAATCCCGCCTGCTCAAACGCCGTATTCCACCACAGCGCCCCAGTGCGCGCGGCGGAGCGCACCGGCTCGGGAATCGCCTGGTCGAGATAGAAAACAATCGGCTGGACCGGCTCACTCAGCGCGGCGCTGGGGTCTTTTTTCTGCAAACGCCAGCGCTCCACCAGATACCGGGTAAGAGGGCGATCATAGGCCTGGGAAAAATCCTGGAAGCTGAGGGAAATGAATCCCACGCGGGGATCCTGCTCGAGCGGTTCATATCCAGGGCTCGAGATGGCCACAAACGAATGGTGCTCACGCACACTGAGCGTATGGGGATCGGGCTGGTTCAGGTCGCTTTCCGAATCCGTAGCGAAGGTGAGCAGCGCCTCGACTTCAGTGTTCAACGGAAAGCTCCCCGAATGTTCCAGATCAATGATGCTTCGATCCTTGTCCAACCGCCAGTCCGCAGCCCGCGACGACTGCTCCCGCACCATCACACCCCCCACGGCGCGAGTCGGACGACGCAGTTGCGATAGCAGATCGAAAGCGTCTCGCAGGAACAGTGCCTCGGCATCAACCAGCACGGTTCCGTCCTGCTCGGCCTCGACGGGAAGCGAGGCCAGCACCGAACTCGGGAAGCTCGATTCCACCGAATGCTGCAGTTCGGGAGCACCCTTCGGTGCGCGAAAGCTGGTGTTCTGCTGGATGACCAGCACCCGCATGCCGGCTCGGCGAAAACGGCACACCCATCCGCCGCCGAATGAACTCCGGTCGGCGAACGCCTCCGGGGAACCGATCCCGCTGCCCAGTCCGGTGAAATAAAGAAACTCCCGTCCGAGCGCAGCCGGCGACAACTCGAACAGAATGTCGCCCTTTTTCTCGTCCCAGTAGTAAGGAAGAAACCCGTCGCGCCTTTGCAATCCGGCGGTGCGAGTCGCCAGGCCGCTTTTCTCGTCCGCCGTCTTCCTGGAACCCTGGGCGTCGACGCGACTGCAGACGCCGAACATCAAAACAACCACCGCAAGCAATCGCGAAGCTGATTTCATAGGATTGTCTTATACATCAGGCGCACGACATGGCTCAAACCGGAGACAATTACCCGGGGGCCGGTCAAAATCACAGGCTATAATTATTTCGGCACACAGCCCGGAGGGATGCGTGAGTGGTTGAAACGGGCGGTCTTGAAAACCGCTGTACCTTAACGGGTACCGGGGGTTCGAATCCCTCTCCCTCCGCCACTTTTGCCTTTTGTTGCCATGAGTTGTGAGCAGCCTGATCGGGAAAGGAACGGTCCGCTAGGACTGTGAGCAATAACGTGGCTCACGACAACGAGGAATGCTCCGCGCTCGTGGAACTCGCCCAGATTCAGAATCGACTCTTCGCATAGTGGAGCTGTGGGCTAGACCCGAGGTGTGAACCTGTCGTTTCCCACACGCCCACGATTACTCATACGAGCATGACAGCAATAAGCCGTCGCAAAATAATTAACCTCTAGACAACCAGAAAAAAACAATTGCATCCCAAGTGTGCCGCCGTCTTCGTCGTGAACTTTGAATGTTATGCCTCAAAAAGGGCTGACCCTCGCCCCAAGATCGCCACATGGCAAAGACTGTCTTGATCGTGGATGACAATAGGTATATCCGTCAGTCGCTCTGTGAGCAATTCCAGCGCGAATCGGACTTTGAGGTCTGCGGAGAGGCAGAGAACGGAAAAGAGGCAATTGCGAAGGCTCTGGAATTGCACCCTGACTTGATTGTGCTGGACCTTTCAATGCCCGTAATGAATGGTCTTGACGCCGCCCGCGAACTGACAAAATTGATGCCAACGGTGCCTCTGATAATGTACAGCGCGTTCGGAGACACCTTCATGGAGCAGCAAGCCCGTCTAATCGGGATTTCTGAACTGGTTTCCAAATCACAGCCTGCCGTTATTTTGGTCAGAAAAGCCCGAAGTTTGCTTTATCACACCGCTGCTTGATCACTTCTTTTCCCAGTCGGGAAATCCCAGACTGGCCCGCTTTTGAGAACGCGGAGATTCGCCAGCGCATGGGGTTGAATCGCAGAGTTCTTGAAACGTGAATGAAATACAAAGCTATGCCGGAGGACTCGAAAGGCTGATCTTTGTTTGCTTTGAATACGAAGGCGGTAGAAATGGAGCCAATGCTTGGTACCCAATACGGCACTAGGGTCATCAGGGTATGGTTCCGAGGTTCGAAACGGAGAAGGATGTCCCTATGGAGGACAACATGAACCCCAATGTTTCTGACCAGCAACCGGAGAACCAAGGCAAACTCAACTTCAAGTGCTCCGATGTGGGACTGAAGAATTGTGATTGGCAGGTCAGCGGCAACAGCGAGCGGGAAATCATGCCGAAGATCGAGCAGCATGGCCGCGAGAAGCATGGCCTCGAAATCGACGACCATACTCGCAACAGGGTTCGCGATGTTATTAATCGGCAAGCCGCATAAGATGTTTTGATAAGATATTCGACTCGGGGCGGCTTCGGTCGCCCTTTTTCGTGCGTTGGAGCAAGCGCAGCGGACGGTCGAGCGTCCACCGTGCAGGTCGTCGGAACGACGGGATGGTGCGTTGTGGCCGATGGTTCCTATTGGCTGATCGCACGTGAGATTTGCAAGCAGTGGCACATCTTCACTGAAAAGCGGCGACTTCTACGAGGCGACAATGGATGCGAACGCATTGGCGCGACTGAAGGCGGTAGCGGGTAGGCAAACTCTGACCTTGACGCATTGCGGTCGCAAATCGGGAAAGCCATACGATGTCACGATCTGGTTTGCAGTAGAGGGTGACAAGGTCTATATCGGCACCGCGAACGTGAATCGCCAATGGGTGCGGAATGTCCAAAAAACACCGCAAATCAGACTAGCTGTTGGCGGCGAGGCGTTCGAGGGCGAGGCGCGTTTCCTTGCCGAACGCGCCGAGCGTGAACGCGCCATGGCGGCGATTCGACGGAAGTACTGGATGTATCGGCCGCTCATTGCGTTGGGGCAGGTTCTCACCGCCATCGGCGTGATGCGAGACAAATCCGGAGCGTTCGAGGTGACTTTGGCGGAGTAATCGAAGTGGGAGTGCCGGAGCCCTAACCGGATGCCCAAGCTGTGAAGCGTCGAGCCGTGTTAGGTGGTTCCGACGCCAGCACTAATTGAAGGAATAGATTTGTTCAACACTCGGCACAAGGACAATTCCAATGGCGATTCCACTCTCCGACGAAATCAAAACTTTGCTCGACGCACCCAACTTCGCCCATCTCGCCACCCTGATGCCCGATGGCTCGCCGCAGAGTGTCCCCATCTGGGTGGGTCGTGAAGATGATCGCATACTGATCTGCACGGGAGAAGGCTCACTTAAGGCGAAGAACACCCGGCGTGACCCGCGTGTCTCGGTCTCCATCGTTGATTTTCATGACCCCTACAAAGAAGCGCAGCTCCGTGGGCGCGTGGTCGAGAGGCGTCCTGATGGCGACTGCAAGCACATAGACTCGATCTCGCTCAAGTACACGGGGAAGCCCTTTCCCTTCCGCAGCCCCGAGGGAAGGGTGGCACTCGTCATCGAGATCGAGAAGGCACGATACACCAAGCTCCCTTTTGAACATACGCCGCCCAAGTAGTGCGCCACGAAACGGACTAACTGGCAAACAGTCGGAGCCGCAATATGTCCAGCCCAAAGAACGTCTTGCAACAACGCCTCGCCCACTACCGCCAGATCAAGCTCAGCGTGACTGGCAGGAAGTCCGGGCGCACGATCTCTGTTCCGGTCTGGTTCGTTCTGGATGGTTTGGCTGTTTGCGGCATCTGACGCAAGGGGTGTTTACGCGATCTGCGTTCCCGATAATCAGCGCGAACGCCAGTGCGGTCAGTGGCCCTACTCCAGGGTGGGTTCTCCACCGCTGCGCTGCCGGACATTTCTCCACTTCCTGCTCGATCGCCTGCGTCAGCTCGGCAATCGTCGGGTTCAGCCCATCCAGCAACTTCAGCAGATCCTCCCGTCGCCGGCTGGCCCAGGGCGCTAACCGGAATGCCTCCAGTTGTTCCCGTCCTGATTCCCGCCACAACCTCTTCTTACAGCGCAGGCCTTCGTTGATCGCCACCGCTTGCAGTTGGTTCATGATCCGGGTGCGTGCCTGCACCATCCGGTGCCGGTGCCACAGTAACTGCCGCAGATCGCGATTCTCCCAGCTCGGTACCCAGA
>Ga0193733_1000559_pt1 | contig 12057 bp, 11 predicted proteins | sample U1s2metaG_FD_145076 | JGI IMG/M metagenome (GOLD analysis project Ga0193733, IMG submission 145076) | Soil microbial communities from a riparian zone of the East river system, Colorado, United States - U1s2 | ecosystem: Environmental > Terrestrial > Soil > Riparian zone | place: USA: East River... | reverse complement strand
CATTTTCAGCGCTGGATGCGGTCGTGCAGCGGGCTCGAGCGCGGAAAATGCGCCACCAGGTATTCCATCTGATCGGCCAGCACCCGCCGTCCCTTGAGGAAGATGTATTCCGCATAGGTCGGCATGAACGGCACCGCGATCAGCTGCATGCGTGCCTGCTCCGGAGTGCGCGAGGCCTTCTGGTTGTTGCAGCGGCGGCATGCCGCCACCACGTTAGTCCAGATGTCCGTGCCGCCCTGGCTGAAGGGGCGGATGTGATCGCGCGACAGCTCGCGCGAGGCAAAGCGCTGGCTGCAGTACATGCACAGGTATGCATCGCGCCGGAACAGCGTCTGGTTGTTCAGCGGCGGAACGTAGTCGTGGCGCGTGTTGCCCGGATTACCGGTGTGCCCGACCGTGGCGACGATGGAGTTGACCTCCAGCACCGTGCGCCGCCCGCTGCGCGCATTGGTGCCGCCGTACAGCTCATACAGCAGCGAGCCGCACGTGTAAGCCACCTGCTCTTGGGTGTACAGTCGCGCGGCTTCCTTGTAGTCGATCCACTCGAGCGGCATGCCGGCGACGTCCGTGCGCAACACCAGCTGCGACAGCCCGCGCGCCGCGGGAGTCGCGACTATCGCGAAGTCGTCCAGGAGGCCGTGATCGGCGCGCTCGAGATCGATGCCCAGCATGGCGGCGCTAAGATACGGCACTTGTGTGCATGAATTCAACATCGCAAGATGTTAATTCAATTGGGGATTTCCAAACAACGTGGGCGGTCGGCCACACGGCCGGTACGCGAGGGGCGTGAATGCCAGTAACCATTGGCGCGCTGCGCGAGAGCGCGCCGCGTGAAACGCGGGTCAGTGTGGTTCCCGAAGTGGCCGACAAGCTGGCCAGGGAAGGCGCGCGCATCCTGATGGAGCGCGGCGCAGGCGTGCGCGCCTGTTTACCGGACTCTCTTTATAAGAGTGTCACCTGGGCGGACTCCGCCGCCAGCGTGCTCGCGGGGTCGGACGTGATCCTGACGGTACAACCGCTGACGGTGGAGCAGATCCAGCAGCTGAAGCCCGGCGCGGTGGTGGTCGGCTTCATGCAGCCGCACGCGCGCGCCGCCGAGGTGCGCGCGCTCAAGGCGCACGGCGTCACCAGCTTCGCCATGGAGCTGGTGCCGCGCATTTCGCGCGCGCAGTCGATGGATGCGCTGTCCTCGCAGGCCTCGATCGCCGGGTACAAGGCGGTCCTGATCGCCGCCTCACACCTGCAGAAGTTCCTGCCCATGCTCACTACCGCCGCCGGCACCATCCGCCCGTCGCAGCTGCTGATCATCGGCGCGGGAGTGGCGGGACTGCAGGCGATCGCCACCGCCCGGCGCCTGGGCGCGATGGTGGAGGCCTACGACGTGCGCAGCGCCACCCGCGAGCAGGTGAAGTCCCTGGGCGCGAAGTTCGTCGACACCGGCGTGAGTGCGGAAGGGTCCGGCGGCTACGCGCGCGAACTCACCGCCGAGGAGAAGGCCAGGCAGCAGGAAGTGCTCGACTCGCGCATCGCCGTGGCGGATGCCGTGGTCACGACCGCATCGGTCCCCGGGCGCCCGGCGCCGAAGATCATCTCGCGCGCCGCGGTGGAACGCATGCGCGCCGGATCGGTAGTGGTCGACATCGCCGCCGAACAGGGCGGCAATTGCGAGCTCACCAGGGCCGGCGAGGTGGTCGAGCACCAGGGGGTGAAGGTGGTGGGGCCGGTGAATCTCCCCGCCGAGCTCGCCTATAACGCGAGCGAGATGTACGCGCGCAATCTCTACAATTTCCTCAAGCCGGCGCTGGTAAAGGGTGAGCTGGTGATCGACTGGAGCGACGAGGTGTTTGCGCAGTCGTGTCTGACAAGCGGCGGACAGATCAAGCACGAACCGACGGCTAAGGCGCTGGAGGGGTGACATGACCGGGATGGTGGCGCTGTATATCTTCATGCTCGCGGCCTTCACCGGTTACGAGGTCATCTCGCGTGTGCCGGTGATCCTGCATACGCCGCTGATGTCGGGCTCGAATTTCGTGCATGGCATCGTGCTGGTGGGCGCGATGGTCGCACTCGGTAGCGCGCACACGCCGCTGGAGAAGACCATCGGCTTTATCGGCGTGCTGCTCGGCGCCGGCAACGCCGTGGGCGGTTACGTCGTGACCGAGCGCATGCTCGAGATGTTCAAGTCGAGCGGGCGAGCCGCGCAGGAGCGGCGAGCGCACGGGCAGGACGCCCGGGCCGGAAGCGCCGCCATGGATGGCGATGAGCGGGCGCGCAGCCAGCCCAAGAGGCCGCCTTGATGCTGGCCGGGCTTTCCGTGGACCTGGCGATCCAGGCGAGCTACTTCGTCACCGCCGTGCTGTTCATCATGGGGCTCAAGCGCATGAGTTCCCCCGTCACGGCCCGCAGCGGCATCCTGTGGGCCGGCGCCGGCATGCTGGTGGCGACCCTCATCACGTTCCTGTACCCGGGAATGTCCAACTACGGGCTGATTCTCCCGGCGATGGGGGTTGGCGGGGTGCTCGCGTGGTGGAGCGGCAAGCGCGTGGCCATGACCAACATCCCGCAGATGATCGCGCTCTACAACGGCATGGGGGGCGGGGCCGCGGCGGCGATCGCGGCGGTGGAACTGTATCGCGGCGGGACCGAAGGCTACGCGAGCACGACGCTCGCGGTGGCCGGCGGCATCATCGGCGCGGTGTCCTTCAGCGGCAGTGCGATCGCCTTCGGGAAGCTGCAGGGCCTGATCACACGCAGCATCCGCTTCCGCGGGCAGCAGTTCCTCAATCTGCTGCTGCTCGCCGCGGCGCTGGTGCTCGGTGCGCTGGTCGCCGTACATCTCAACGCCTCGCTCGCAGTGGTCACCGGATTCTTCGTGCTGGCGCTGGTGCTCGGGCTCACCATGACGCTGCCGATCGGCGGCGCGGACATGCCGGTCGTCATCTCGCTCTACAACGCGCTCACGGGACTCGCGGTGGGCCTGGAGGGCTTCGTACTCAACAACGCCGCGATGATCATCGCCGGCACGGTGGTGGGCTCGGCCGGTACGCTCCTCACGCAGCTGATGGCGAAGGCCATGAACCGCTCGCTCGGCAACGTGCTGTTCTCGGGGTTCGGCGACACCGGCGCCGCGGCCACCGGCGAGGTCAGCGGCAGCCTGAAGCCCATCGAGGCCAGCGACGCCGGCGTGATGCTGGCGTTCGCGCAGAAAGTGATCATCGTTCCGGGTTACGGCATGGCGGTGGCGCAGGCCCAGCACAAGGTCTGGGAGCTGTCTCAGCTGCTCATCGAGCGCGGCGTGCAGTTGCGGTTCGCGATCCATCCGGTCGCGGGACGCATGCCGGGGCACATGAACGTGCTGCTGGCGGAAGCGGGTGTGCCCTACGACCTGATTTCCGATCTCGATGAGATCAACGCCGAGTTCGAAACCGCCGACGTCGCACTCATCATCGGCGCCAACGACGTCGTGAACCCGGTGGCGCGCACCGACAAGGGGAGCCCGATCTACGGCATGCCGATCCTGAGTGCCGACAAGGCGAAGAACGTCATCGTCATCAAGCGCGGCCAGGGCGCGGGATTCTCCGGGATCGAGAACGCGCTGTTCTATCTCGACAACACACGCATGCTGTACGGGGATGGGCAGAAGGCGGTGGCGGAGTTGATTCAGGCGGTGAAGGCAGTAGGGTGAGGCGGCGGCGGTTGCTGCCGCGCGATTGCTTTGGAGTAGCACGTGCATCGTAGAACCCTGCTGAAGGGCGCAGCCGCGCTGCCGGTGGTTGCGCTGCTGTCTGCGGCCCTGTCTGCCGTGCAGGCGCGCGCACGCTCGCTGCTGCGGCGCGTGCGTCCCGGGGATGCCGCCTGGCCCGTTGCTGCGAGCTGGCAGAAGCTCAAGGACGCCGTGGGCGGCAACCTGATCGAAGTGCATTCGCTGTTCAGCGCCTGTGAGAAAGAGCCCGGCGCCGCGGCTTGCCTGGAGGCTACCGAGAACATCCACAATCCGTTCTATATCGGCGACCAGCCCGCGGGCACGCAGGTCTCCGGCTGGCTCGACGCCTGGACGCCGGCGCCGAGCGTCTATGCCCTGAAGGCCCGACACACGGCCGACGTCGTCGCCGGTGTCAACTTCGCGCGCCACAACAAGCTGCGGCTGGTCGTCAAGGGCACCGGCCACAGCTATCAGGGCACCTCCAACGCCGCCGACTCCCTGCTGATCTGGACCCGCGCGATGAACCAGGTCACCGTGCACGAGGCCTTTGTCGCCAGCGGCTGCGAGGGCAAGGCGCAGGCCGTGCCCGCGGTGAGCACCGGGGCGGGCGCCATGTGGATAGATCTCTACAATGCCGTGACCTCCAGGGCGGGCCGGTATGTGCAGGGCGGCGGCTGCACCACGGTCGGGGTCGCCGGCCTCGTTCAAAGCGGTGGCTTCAGCAGCTTCTCCAAAGCCTTCGGCACGGCGGCCTCGGGACTGCTCGAGGCCGAGGTGGTCACCGCGGATGGCAGCGTGCGCACCGTGAACGCCTGCACCCATCCGGACCTGTTCTGGGCAATCAAGGGCGGCGGTGGCGGCAGTTGGGGCGTCATCACCCGCCTCACGCTGCGCACCCACGAGCTGCCGGAATATTTCGGCGCCGCGTGGGGGCTGATCAAGGCGCAATCGGACGACGCGTTCCGCAGACTGCTGACCGCTTTCACCGACTTTTATGCCGGCAGTCTTTTCAACCGCCACTGGGGCGAGCAGGTTTCGATCGGATCCGGCAACACCCTCAAGCTCTCGATGGTCTCTCAGGGGCTCGACCGGCAACAGACGCAGCAGCTCTGGGAGCCGTTCTTTGCCTGGGTCAACGCGGCGCCGCAGGACTTCACTGTCACGGACGAGTTCGGCACCGGGGCGATGAAGGCGCAGCACTGGTGGGACCCCGCCGGCACGCATCGGATGGTCCAGGACACGCGTGCCGGAGCGCCGGCTTACCACGCGTGGTGGCAAGGAGACCAGGAGCAGGTGGGGGCATACCTGCATGGTTATGATTCGCTGTGGCTGCCTGCCGCGCTGCTGCAGGAGCCGCAGCGGCAGCGTCTTGCGGAGGCGCTGTTCGCGGGCAGCCGCCACAAGGAGATCGGACTGCACTTCAACAAAGGGCTCGCGGGTGCCCCGCCCGAGGCGATCGCCGCGGCGCTCGATACCGCCACCAATCCTGCGGTGACCGAGGCCTTTGCACTGGCCATCATCGCCGATGGGGAAGGAGCGGCCTATCCGGGGCTGGCGCGCCCCGCGATGGATCTCGCGGCCGCCCACCAGGACGCGCGCGCGATCGATCGGGCTACCGCGGAGCTGCGCCGGATTGCACCGGGCGCCGGCTCCTACGTCTCAGAAAGCAACTATTTCAATGCGCAGTGGAGCCGCGCTTTCTGGGGCAAGCACTACCAGCGCTTGCGGGCCATCAAGGCAAAGTACGATCCTGACGGTCTGTTCTTCGTACACCACGGAGTTGGGAGCGAAGACTGGAGCGCCGATGGCTTCACGCGGTTGGCGTGAGCTGGCGGGGAGTGTCGTCTCATGTATGAACACCGCCGTCAGCGCCCGCTGCCGCGAGCTGCGTTTCTGCTGCGGTTGCTGCGGCACTTTGCCCTTGCCGCGCTGCTGCTCGCGGCCTCCCTCGGGCTCGGCATGCTCGGCTACCAGCACTACGAGCATCTCGAGTGGCATGATGCGTTTGAGAACACCTGCATGCTGCTGGGCGGCATGGGGCCGGTGAACAATCCGGTAACGCCCGCGGGGAAGCTGTTCGCGGGCTGCTACGCCCTGTACGCGGGGCTGGTGTTCATCGTGGCGGCAACCCTCATTCTGGCCCCGGTTCTGCACCGTACGCTGCATCTGTTTCATTGCGACGAGCGCGACCCATGAGCCATGCGCCGGCACCGGGCGCGGCGTGCGCGGGCCTTGCCCTGGCGCTGCTGCTGCCGAGCGCGGCGCTGCACGGCGCGACCCCGGCGAACGAGGTACCCAGGAGGCCGCTCACCGGCGCGGAGGTACTGGCCGCGTCCACTGCCGCGGACTGGCGAGGGCTCGACCCGTCGAACACGCTGTACCTGGAGCTGCCCTCCGGGCGCGTCATCATCGAGCTCGCTCCGCAATTCGCCCCGCACCACGTCGCGAATGTCCAGGCGCTGGCGCGCGGGCATTACTTCGATGGGCTGTGGATCATGCGTGCCCAGGACAACTACGTCGTGCAATGGGGCGATCCGGACGGCAAGAAGCCGGTCGGCGCAGCGCACCGCACCCTGGGCGCCGAGTTCGAGCGCCCGCTGCGGGGTCTGTCGATCATGAGGTTCCCGGATCCGGATACCTATGCGCCGGAAGTCGGATTCGTGGACACCTTTCCGGTCGCCGCCGATCCGGCGATCGGTCGCGCGTGGCTGGTGCACTGCTACGGCATGGTGGGCGCCGGGCGCGACAACGATGTAGATAGCGGCGGCGGTACCGAGCTGTACGTGGTGATCGGCCAGGCCCCGAGACATCTGGATCGCAATGTCACACTGCTCGGGCGCGTGGTGTCCGGCATCGAGCTGCTCTCGGTCATGCCGCGCGGCAGCGGGACGCTCGGCTTCTACGAGCACGCTGAGCAGCGCACGCCGCTCAAGTCCCTGAGGTGGGCTGCGGATGTGCCGGCGGCGCAGCGCACCGAGCTGGAAGTGCTGCGCACCGACACACCGACGTTTCTCGCCTACGCCGAGGCGCGGCGCAGCCGGCACGAAGAATGGTTCAAGGTGCCGGCCGCACGCCTGGACGTGTGCAACGTGACGATCCCGGTGCGGCCACGCACCAACGGCGGCGCCGCGAAATAGACACCCGCAGGCAGGATCAGCGGTGCGGCGGCGGCGCCTGGGGCGGCCGCAGCACCGGGCCTTTCTGTCGCTGCTCGCGCGCGTGCTCGATCATCTGCCGGCGCTGCGCGGGGTTCGCGTTGCGCCATTGCTCGCGCAGCAGCTGGCGCCGCCCCGGCGGCAGCTGCTGGAACCTGTGAAAATTCTCCCGCACGTTCGCCTGCTCGTTGGGCGGCAGTGCCTGGAATTTCTGCCAGCGGTTGCGCAGCGCATGGCGCTCCTCGGGGGGGAGCGTCTGCCAGCGCCCGAAGCGCTCGCGCGCGTTATCGCGCTGCTCGGCCGACATCCCGAGCCAGCGCTCGGTGCCGTGCGCGAGCGCCTGCTGGCGCGAGGGCGGCAAGCCGTCCCACTGGCCTCCGAAGCGCGACAGCAGCTTCTGCTGCTCCGGCGAAAGACTCGACCAGGCAACCGGGGCCGGGGGATTCGCGCCGGGAGCGGGCGCTTCCTGCGCAAACGCGGGCGCTGCCGCGAGCAGCAGCAGGGCGAAGATGCACGCGCGCCATTTGTTACTCATTATTTTTCACTCCGGATGCGCTCGGCGGCGGCGGGGGCGGTGCTGCGGGCGCCGCGCGGCGCTTGGCCGCAAGCCGCGCGGCGCGCTGCGGATCTGTCTGCGCGAGATAGTCCGGGTTCAACTCGGCCAGGCGGTCGACGCTTCCCAGGAACTCGAGAAAGCCAGGATCGGGGTCCTCGGGCTGCGGCTTGCGCGTGTCGTCGCTGCGAGCCAGGGCGCAGGCGAGCGCCAACACGGCCAGCACCCCACAGCCCACCCGACGTGTGCACATCAGCCCTCGCTCTGGACATTGTCAGTTTGCGCGGTCGCCCATTCATAGAACGGGCCGTCCCAGCCATCCAGCAGTTCCAGTGCTTCACTGTCTGCCAGCAAATCCATGTCCTCCGCCGCGTGCTGTGCCTCGAGCACCGGCGGCTCGCCGGAAGGCTGGCGGTGCCACAGCACGACGGCCACCAGCAACGCGGCCGCTGCGACGCCCGCGGTCGGCATGAGCGTGAGACTGCGCCACCACACCGGGCGACGCGCTCCGGCCGCCTCGAGCGCCGCGTGGCGCGCCTGGTTCAGGCGCGAGCGGGTGCGGCCATCGATACGCGACAGGCTCTCCTCGAGCACCACGCGCGCGTTACGCTCGAATTCCGTCAGTGGCTCATTCATCGGGCTCATACGTAGAGCTCTCCGAGTTGCGCGCGCAGTGCCTGCAGCGCGCGAAAGTAATGCGTCTTGACACTGCCTTGCGAGCAGCCCATCGCGGCCGCGGTCTCGGCAACATCCAGTCCCTCCAGCGCGCGCAGCAGAAACGCCTGCCGCTGCCGGCCGGGCAGCTCGCCGAGCGCCTTCTCCAGCCCCGCCACGGCCTGGTCGAGCTCCAGCCGTCTCGGCGGTTGCGGCTCCGGGCTCGGCGCCTGGGCGATGGGGTCTGGCTCGTCATCATCCTCGTCGCCGCGGAACGGGAGCCAGGCGATCACCCGTCCCCGCACCGTGCGCCGGCGCTGCATGTCGCGAATGCGGTTCTCGAGAATGCGGTAAAAGAGCGGCTTCCACTGCTCCGCAGGCCGGTCGGCGTAGGCGCGGGCCAGCTGCAGCATCGCGTCCTGCACGGCATCGAGCGCGTCATCCTCGTGCCGCAGCGCCGCCTGTGCGATCTTGAATGCCTTGAGCTCGACGCCGGCCAGGAACTGGTTCAGCGCACGGGATCGCGTCTGGGCTTCAAGGTCCGTCAGGTCCACGTCGCCGTGTCGTGCGGCCGGCATGCTATAAGGCGACGCGAGCGTAGCAAACTCGGACATGGCCCGTATAACGCGCGCGCGCGTGACCTGGTTGACGGGCCGGTTGCGGCACAAGTCACTGATTTAACTTACACGTGAGACCTGGGCCCAAAGTCTTTCGGGTGGCGCTCGACACCCCGCTCCGACGGCTGTTCGACTACCTTCCCCCGGTATCCCCCGGCGCGCTGCAGCTGCCCGCACCCGGGTCGCGCGTCCGGGTTCCCTTCGGCCGCCAGCGTCTCGTGGGCGTAGTTCTGGCGAGTGCAGACACTTCGGAGATTGCGCCCGGGCGCCTGAAGCCGATTCTCGAGGTGCTGGATCCCAAGCCGGTACTCGACGCGGCGGCGCTCGAGCTCCTCGGCTGGGCCGCGCGCTACTACCACCATCCCATCGGGGAGGTGCTGGCGGGAGCGCTTCCCAAGGCGCTGCGACTGGGGGCGAGCGCCACCGGGAGCGAAGAGCGCTGGGTGGCGACCGCCACCGGAACCCAGGCGTGCGCGGCGGGTGAGCCGCGCCGCGCCGCAAGGCAGCGGGCGCTGCTCGAGTTTCTGCTCGAAAACGGTGGCGCCGCGGCCGGCGCCCTGAATGAGCGCCTCGGCTCATGGCGTGACGCCGCCCGTGCACTGCTGGCGCGCGGCTGGATCGCCCGCACTGAGAGCGCGACCGAGCGTCCGGCGCAAGCCCCGCGCGTCCGCGCCGCGGGTCCCGCGCTGCTGCCCGAGCAGAGCGCAGCGGTGGAAGCCGTGGCCGCGTCCCTCGGCCGCTATGGCGCGTTCGTGCTGCACGGAATCACCGGCAGCGGCAAGACCGAGGTCTACCTGCGCCTGATCGAGCGGGTGCTCGGCGCAGGCCAGCGCGCTCTCGTGCTGGTGCCCGAGATCGGCCTCACCCCCCAGCTGCTGGGCCGGTTTCGTGAGCGATTCGACGCCCCGATGGCGGTGCTGCATTCGGCCCTGACGGATCACGAGCGCCTGGTCGCCTGGCGCGACGCCTTCAGCGGCCGGGCCCGCATCGTGCTCGGCACCCGCTCGGTGGTGTTCGCCCCGGTGCCCGAGCTCGGGCTGATTGTCGTCGACGAGGAGCACGACCCGTCCTTCAAGCAACACGAAGGGGGCTTTCGCTATTCGGCGCGGGACCTGGCGGTGATGCGTGCCCGGCACGCGGCCGTGCCGGTGTTGCTCGGCTCGGCCACGCCGGCGCTGGAGACCCTGCACAACGTCGCCGCGGGCCGCTATGCGCTCCTGCGGTTGCTGCACCGGGCGGCACAGTCCCAGCCGCCGCGGCTCGCGCTGCTCGACCTGCGCACCAGCGCCGTGCGCTTAGGGTTAGCGACACCGGCGGTGCTCGCGATCGAGCGTCATCTCGCCGCTGACGGCCAGGTGCTGGTGTTCCTCAACCGCCGCGGCTACGCGCCGACGCTGCTGTGCACCGCGTGCGGCTGGATCGCACCCTGCCGCGAGTGCGACGCGCGGCTCACCGTGCATCTGGCCGCCGGACGGCTGCGCTGTCATCACTGCGGCGCCGACGCGCCGCTGCCGCAGCGCTGTCCACAATGCGGTTTCGCCGTGAAACCGGTCGGCCAGGGCACGCAGCGCATCGAAGAGACCCTCGGCACCCTGTTCCCCGGCGTGATCATTGCGCGCCTGGACCGGGACGTGGTGAGAAGGCGCGGGGAGCTGGAGGAGGTGATGCGCCGCGTGTCCTCGGGCGAGGCGCGCATCCTCGTCGGCACGCAGATGGTTACCAAGGGACATGACTTTCCGAACGTGACGCTGGTCGTGGTGCTCAACGCGGACCAGGGCCTCTTCAGTACCGATTTCCGCGCACCCGAACGCCTCGCGCAGACCATCGTGCAGGTGGCGGGGCGCGCGGGGCGCGGCGCGAAGCCCGGCGAAGTGCTGATCCAGAGCGAATTCCCCGATCACCCGCTGCTCACCAGCCTGCTCGCGGAAGGCTACGACGGGTTTGCGCACGCGGCGCTCGCGGAACGCTCGCAGGCGGCCTGGCCGCCGTTCAGCCGCCTGGCCGCGGTGCGCGACTCCGCCACGACAGCTCAAGCCGCGCTCGCCTTCCTCACCGACGCCCGCAAGCTCGCGCACCGCCCGCCGCGCGGCGTGCGCCTGCTGGGTCCGGTGCCGGCGGCCATGGCCAAGCGGGCCGGACGCTACCACGCGCAGCTGCTGGTGGAGAGCGCGGAGCGCTCGCGGCTGCACGAATTCCTCGATACCTGGCTGGCGCAGGTCGTAGCTCTCAAGAGTGCGCGCCGGGTGCGCTGGTCGCTCGACGTGGATCCGATCGAGCTGTTCTGACTGTGCACGCCGGCAACGGCCACGGCGCTGTCGGGGGCCGCGTGCCGGGCGTGCGCGCGGCACAGACCCTCGAGCCAGGTGGCGCGCCGTGAGTGCGCTCGCAATGCGCCACCAGGAGTTCGCCCCGATACTCGCGCTGCTGGCGCTTGAGCAGCAACGCGCCGAACAGGAAGGTGCGCATGCAATGATTGAACAGTAGTCTGGGCAGCGCTCGCGCGCGGCAGCCGCACGCCCGCCACTTCTGTGGGAAGTTCTGCGCCGCGCGCGTAGCGCGCAACTCCCGGGTGCGCCGGCGGTCCGCGGTCGCCGCAGCGCTTCGGGTACACTTGCGCGCCTGCCAAACGCGCGGATCTCTCACCTCTTGAAGCAGGAACTCGAGCAACTGCTGCTGGCGTCGCTGGGCAAGCTCACCGGGAGCGTGCTCGCGCAGATGCCCGCCGCCTCCGCGGTGGTCGTCGAGCGCACCCGCGACAACCAGCACGGCGAGTTCGCCACTAACCTCGCGCTGCGGCTGGCAAAGCCGGCGGGCAGGAATCCGCGCGAGCTTGCGGCCGCCATCGTGGCCGCGCTCCCGGCGAGCCCCTTGCTCTCGCGCGTCGAAGTGGCAGGTGCCGGATTCATCAACTTCCACCTGGCGCCCGAGGCGTACGCGCGCGAACTCGCGCGTATCCATGCGCTCGGTGGCGCTTACGGTGAAAGCAGGCTCGGCCAGGGCGAGCGGGTGCTGGTGGAATTCGTGTCCGCGAACCCGACCGGGCCGCTGCATGTGGGTCATGGACGCCAGGCGGCCTACGGCGCGACGCTCGCGAACATTCTCACCGCGGTGGGGTTTGCGGTCGCGCGCGAGTACTACATCAACGATGCCGGACGGCAGATGGACATCCTCGCCGTCAGCACCTGGCTGCGGTATCTCGGCCTGTGCGGCGAGGAGTTGCCGTTTCCGCAGAACGGTTACCGCGGCGAGTACCTGCGCCCGCTCGCGCACAAGCTCAAAGCCTTGGTGCGCGAGCAGCTGCGACGCCCGGCGGCGAGCGTGCTCGCCAACCTGCCCGCGGATGCCCCCGCGGGCGACAAGGAGACCTACATCGAT
>Ga0193733_1000558_pt1 | contig 12067 bp, 10 predicted proteins | sample U1s2metaG_FD_145076 | JGI IMG/M metagenome (GOLD analysis project Ga0193733, IMG submission 145076) | Soil microbial communities from a riparian zone of the East river system, Colorado, United States - U1s2 | ecosystem: Environmental > Terrestrial > Soil > Riparian zone | place: USA: East River... | reverse complement strand
CTACCACAAGGGCGAAGGGGACAAAGTACCGACCGCGGCGATTAGCATTCTCGATTCGGTTGCCAATCCAGATTATGTCAGCGCCACCACCGCTGCATGGAACAGCAATAGCGAAAGCAGCGAAGGCTACAGCAAGTCTGTCACCATCGATGGCAACCCCGGGTTCGAAGCGTTCGAGAAAGAAACCAAACATGCGACCTTGTGGCTGATGATTGCGAATCGTTATTTTGTTCAGGTCGAGTTGCAGAACCAGGATCCCGCCCAATTACAGGAGTGGGTCAAACGCGTCGATTTGAAAAAACTAGCGGATATCAAATAGCGCTGTAGCCGCCGCCCTGTGGGCGGCGTTTCGGAATCAAACAACTCGGCCACGCTTCGCACAGCAAAGCGGCTACAATTTATTTTCTAGTTGCCTCTCCCGTCATCGGCACAAAACGAACGGGCAAGGTGACGCTTTCCTTCAGCTGACCGTTTTTCTTTTCGAGTAAATAAAGCTGCTGAGCAAACCGGTCGCCGACGGGAATAATCATGCGCCCGCTCTCCTTGAGTTGATCGGTGAGAAGTTGCGGAACTTTATCAGGGGCGCATGTCACAATGATTGCATCGAATGGCGCATTCTCCGGCCAACCTTTGTACCCATCGCCCAGCTTCACGTGCACATTTTTGTAGCCAAGACGTTGAAGTGCAGCCTCGGCGCTTTGGGCAAGGGGCGCGACAATTTCAATCGTGTAAATCTCTCCCGCGAGTTCGGCCAGAATCGCAGCTTGATAACCTGAGCCGGTGCCGACTTCTAAAACGCGATCGGTTGGCGATAGCCGCAATTGCTCGGTCATAAACGCCACAATGTAGGGTTGCGAGATCGTCTGATCGTAACCAATCGGCAACGGCCCGTCTTCATAGGTCGCTGCGCGAGAGTCTACCGGAACGAATTCTTCCCTGGGAACTTTCGCCATCGCCGCAAGCACTCGTCCGTCCTTGATCCCGCGCGGCACCAGTTGCTCCTGCACCATCCTCTGCCGTTCGCGTGCGAGATCGGAGACCAGCGCGGGCTTCTGACCGCAACCGCTCGCTGCCAGCAGAGCGAGAATCAGCCATTGCGAAATTCGTCTCACAGAAAAATGTAGTTCATACACAGGCGACACGAAAGGTGTAGCCGTCGAACTCTGCGCGACATAATGCCGCGCCTGGTTGCAGGATGCGGCTCTTGGAACTGTTCCGGCCAGCAGTGGCTCAAGTCCAAGCATGAGCAAGCCAGTCGTCGGACAGCTTTCTGTTTTTGAGAAGAGAGACGCTTGGCCTCTTGCGTGACTCAGTGGCTGAGCCGCCGCGGGCCAGACCATGGCGCCGCTCCGGCCGCCGCGGCGGCGCCGCCCAGCGGCCGTCGAGCTGTTTCACTACTGACCGCGGCTGGTCGGGTCGACGCCGGCAAAAGTCAAAAAGTCGATCATACGAAAACTTTGCGCCGTTCCGTCGTGGGTCGGCAGCGTCGGTACCCAATCGGGTTGTACGCTGAGGTAAGAGTCGGGGTCCAGCTGAAGCAATCCGATAAATACTTCGGCCACGATACGCGCACCCATAGGGCCAAGACGTAGTCCATCCTCCCTTAGCTCAGCTTCTTTCAAGATATAATAGAAAAGTGGAGTCGATTCGACAAAGGAGGGACGAATCGACTGCAGCTCCGCCAGATCGGCGCTGCTGAGTTCCGGGATGCCCATTTCGCGCGCGATGCGCTGGCCAGACGGTAGCGACCATGTCACGCATCTTAATAAATTGCGCTGCATCAGCGAGACCGGCGGCGTCCCGGCGGGGATCGTCTCCAAGGGAAGCTGGAAGAGCGGCGTGGAAATCTTTGTATCGATTCTTTTGTTCGGTCGCACATCGGCACTGAGAGCGCCGCCGAAATCGAAGAAAGTCTGCCAGCCGATAAAGCGCCTCGGAGCTCTTGCAAAGCCACGCAAATCCACGGGGTCGGTGCCTTGCTCCTCCGGGTCAAAAATCATACCAAAGAATGGTTGTCCGTTATCGCCATGGAGATTGGCGCGGTATGAAGGCCGGACCATGCTGTGCCCAAAGCGGTAGGTGATCTGGAACTCTACCGGAATAAACGCCTCGTCGTGTAGCGGGTTATAGAAATGGCGACCGTTTGTTAGAACGTCATCTATCACCGGCTGAGGGACAATATGCGGCAGGAACTCGTGAAGGATCATCCACTGGTAGTGCCACAATGTCAGGCGGCGGGCCTGGAGGTAGGCTTCGTTGTCGGGGATCGATGGATTCTGCGACCGAATGAAATCCACGGCATGGTTATGAAACAAAAGACAGGCCGCATGCAGACCGGCGATCATAATATTCTCATCATTGCGCGGGTCACCAATAATCGCTGCGTTGTTGGTCGGATCTCGCGGTAGATCCTCGAACTGGCCGCCGCTTTCGACCCGGAACTTGATCGGGTCAGCGGCTTGGTATAACTCCGGGTTACCGCCTGGTCCGCCGCCGTACACGGAGTCCAGATCAAAGAAGGGAGTGCGAGCGTTGGGTGATCTTATGGGTTGGGTCGGGAACCCGAGCCGGGACGTCAGGTCAAACGTCATATCATGGTCAAGGAACTGACCGAAAAACGTCACGCCAGCAGTGTGAGTTGGATTGTTCCGGTTGATCAGACTGAGATTGGGATCCACGATCAGCGCCACAGGACCTGCTGCCAAATCGTCGTCCGCATCCAGAATTCCACCTAGACTACCCAGCTCCATAAGAGCATCGCGAACCGCATTCGTTGGCGGCGCAAACGGTTGCAAATTACGGAACATCCGACCAAAACTTCCGGACACCGTTACATCCGGAGGCGCCGCATCTCGATGCTGCTGGCCTTGCCCTAACAGGGCCGGCACGGCTGTCAACGCGGTGAGCGCAACGAGAACCGGTGTCATGCGAAGGGGTGGAATTGATATTTTTTTGAACTGAATCAGCGGATTCATTGTTCTTCCTTTCTTTGTTGAGGCTGGATTGTTGTTGGCATGTTTTGTGTGGTTACAGATGTACAGCCGGAAATTCGGCCTGAGGTTACGCGGGGAAGTTTGGAAATCGTTAAAGCGCTAAACCGTGAAGCGGTGAAGCGGCGCGGGTTGCGCGGAAGCCATCCTAGCTGTCGGGTCCGCCGAGGCGGGCAAGATGCTCGCCGCGGCAGCTCCCACAGCGAGCCCGTCCATTGGCGGACTCGAAGCCCGTGCTGCGCATGGGCAACGCTTTTCGCGGTGCCGGTCTGTTCAGTTCCACTTTATCATTCACCATTTCGATGAACGCCCTTTGCTCTTTTAGTTCCGCTCTAAGAGCATCAGATTCTTTCTGCTGTCGAACTGTCCGATAGCACGGATTGTATTCCATACGCCTTAGGGGAGCTGAAGTTGTCCAGCCGGACCAATTTCCCTAACGGGGCTGGAACGCGAGAAACTCCGGACCAGAGTTGACCCCAGTAGAAACGGCAGCAAAGACAGTCCCGACACCGCCGGGTGTAAACTTTAAGATATCGCCCGGCGGTGTGTTCCCGCCCTCTGTGACAAAGAGATTGCCGGCACGGTCAAACGCCAACCCCAGAGGATCATTGAGGCCCGTGGCAAACGTGCTTTCCACTCCTTCCGGAGTAAATTTGAGGATTGCGCCGTTGGTGGTTGACACGAATAGATTGCCGAACCCATCAAAAGCCAGCCCGAGGGGGCCTTGATCGTGAGTGAAAGCTGATGGACGGACGAAGACGCTCCGTGTGCCGTCGGGAGTAAACTTGTAGATAGTCCTGCAGACGTTGCACGGTACATAGAGGTTCCCGGTGCTATCGAGTGCCGGGCCGAAGCTTTGGCCGGGAACGGAGCCGAAAGTGCTCTGGGTGCCATCGGGTGCGAATTCGAAGATGGTGCTCGCAAGGCGTGGGTCGTCGATGTCTATGGCGTCGACGAAGACGTTGTCTGCGCCGTCCGTCAGCACACCCTCAGCAAACAAGTCAGTCGCAAATGTAGCGAATGTGCTTTGCGTGCCGTTCGGCGTAATTTTCAATATGGTCGACTCACACGTGAAAAAGCAGAAGGTGGTTGCCACAAATAGATTGCCTACGCTGTCGAAGGCCAACCCACGAGGGCGAGAAAGGCCAGAAACAAACGTGCTTTGCACCCCACTCGGAGTGTACTGGTAAATTGAAGCGCTACCGTTTCCGGGAGCATTAATGGAAGCGAATAGATGGCCCGGGGCGCCATTCGCACTTAGTGCGCCTATCGCCAGAACGAAAGCCGCAAAGGCTGTATAAACAAATTTCGTTATTGTTTTCATCTGTTTCTTCGCGACCGTCCCGCTGCGGCGGGAGGAACGGTTGATTTTCTAAAGTGTAGAGTTGTCATATTTTTTGTTTTCATTTTTTTGTTGAGGCTGCATCGAGGCTGGTTTGTTGAACTGCATTAACTGCAATCCAGTTCCGCGCGGAACCAGGAACCAGCCTCGGCGAGAGTTCTTCCAAGGAGCGACCTCGCTTCGGTTTACATCGTCTGTACATGTTTTCGTTACGGGCAAGTAATTACTGGGCAATTAGCTGGCTGGTCAGCCTCGATCCTTCTGGGCGCGCCCGCCGGAACAATCTGGACCGCGACATCCATTGCCGTTTGGGTACCCTCGTTACGCACCAGGTGTACGTCCCCGCAGCCTATATCGGTAAAGCTTTCGCCTGTCTGATAAACGTGCGGAGTGCAGGTGGGGTCGTCGGCCTCGTAAACTGTGAGCGCTCCAGCTATAACCGTGATCAGGCTGGGACCCGGATGCGTATGCCACCCAGTGTGATTCCCGGGCTGGAACGTGTGTCGCGTGACATAGACGTCCGAATCTCCCTTCACCTTCGTCTTGAGGTTCCATCCCGTAAGGGCATCCCTGCACATCAAGTCGAGCAAGCCAGACGGATAGTGGCCTACCGCCAGTGTTTCGGTGTTAACCCCGCACACAGGAGTTGCGACGGCTGGCGCGGCGACGGCGAGCGCCAGTGCGATGAGAAGTGGCAGAATTAGTATTTTTTTGAACTGAGTTAGTGGATTCATGGTTTTTCCTTTCTTTGTTGAGGCTGGATTGTTGTTGGCATGTACAGCCGGAAATTCGGCCTGAGGTTACACGGAAAATTCGGAAATCTTTTGAAAACCGCGGATTACGCGGATGTCACGGATTGGGGAACGGATTCGGTGATATGCGGAACTCGGATCAGATCGAGATTCTACGTGAACGAAAGTTCGTTTCGGCTAGCAGCCGAATGCTGCGGGTTCGCCACGGCGAATCCGTCCTGTGGCGGACTGGCAGCCTGCGCTCCCCAGAGCGCTAAACTCGCGAAAGCTTCCGGAGTCAATCGCCGCGACAGCAGAAAGATCTCCTTTTTGGGCGACGAACTATCTGCTGGCAGCCTTGGCTGCGGCAACGATCTTGTCGAAGCGCTTATCACCGCGCAAAGAATCCCACATGGGATTGAAGCGGAGAGCGCCGTATGTCGGGCCAGCCGGGATCGTCGCGACAATTTCGAGTTGATCGACCGCGCGGTCGCGCTCGCCCGTCCACGCGTAAACCAGCGCCAAGTTGGTGACAAGTCCCGAACCGAACGCCGAGTCCTTGGCAAGCAACGGAAACAAAGATTAAGTTTTGCTCAACCTTGAAGTGCTTCGTTATCTTCGTTGCCTTCTGTTAAAAGGCCCTGCGGCGCGCCCCCATTGGACTTCGCTCAGGGCAAGCTCGGTGGCGCCCTACTTATCCGTGTTATCCGAGCAATCCGTGGTTAATTATTTTGACGCAGGGTTCAGTCCTGCTTTTCCTCGCACAGTTTTTGGAAAGCGGGATCGGAGCGCAGAGGGTCCCAGAGTGGGTCGAGCCTAAGAAGGGCCAGCGTAACAGGCGTTTCGAAGTAAAACCCACCATAGTATGGCATTTGTAACAGCCGAGCGAGAGTCGAGATCGCCTGGCTATTCGCGCCGAACATTGTCTGAATTACAGCGAGGTTTTCTTCGAGGCCAGGTCCATACACTCGGTCTTTAGCGCTCGGTAAAAGCGCGATTGCACGTTCCGCTTCCTTTAAAGCTGAGTCCTTCTCCCCGAGCGCGGCATTAGCCAAAGACAGCAGTGCCGCAAAGTCGGGGTTATCTGGTTGATTTTTGCAAAGCTGTTCGAGCGTGTTGCGGGCTTGTTCAGCCGCAACTTTTGCGCCAGCCGTATCGCTCGCGACGCGTTGATGTAAAGCCAGTTCGACCTGAATGATGGCCTTGATGGTCTCAGAAGCAGAGGGCGGTCGAGCCTGTCGCGCCTGCAGCAATCGAATCACCTCAGCGTAGTTTCGTTCTAGTCTCAATTGAGTCATTTTGATTCCGAGAGCAATCGGAGATGGAGTCTGCGCGTTGATCTGTGACAAGAATTTAGCAGCTTGCTCCAAGTTACCCTCGGCCTGATAAATGCCAGCCTTTGACGCCATCAGATTTGGCTCATTGGGGACGATGTCCAGCGCTCGATCGTAGAGCTTTAGCGCTGCTTGGAATTGTCGAAGTTCCGCGTGAGTCGATGCCGCCTGAACAAGTAACTCCACGTTCCGCGGATCGAGGGCGAGGGCTTGCTCCCAGTAGGCAACGCTTTGATCCCAGTGTCCCTCGCGTCGGCTAACTGCGCCGAGACCCACTATGGCATCGCTGCTGCCTGGTAATATTTTCTGAACGTGTTTGAAGGTGGTTTTGGCAAGCCCGTAATCACGCAGCACCCAATATTGGTAATAACCCAAGGCGAGCAGGGTTTCGGGCGAGTTCGGCTGGAGTTTCTGCGCAGTATCCAACGCACTTTTAGCCGCATCGCGCCGAGCGGCAGTGATGTCGCCGGCTTCGCGGAAGTAAAGAAGAGCGTGCCCACGAGAAAGCCGCGCCCAACCCAGCGCAAAATTGGGGTCGAGCTCCACCGCCTGTTCATAAGAACTGATGGCCTTTCCTAGGGCATCGAAATCGCTACGTGCTTCGAAAGCGAGGCCGCGCAAATACGCATCGTAAGCCTCCGGATTGTTTGTTGGTTTGACTGCCAACGCTTGTTCCTCGCGACTGGTGAGCTTTGCTTGCAACGACTCTGCAATTCCTTTGGCGATCTCGCTCTCGACGCTAAAGATGTCTGTCAACTTCCGATCATAGGTCTCGGCCCAGAGGTGGGAATCGGTCTGGGCGTTAAGCAGCTGAACATTGACCCGCACCTGATCGGCTGCTTTTTGCACGCTACCCTCAAGAATGTTCGCTACACCAAGCTGCTTCGCGATCTCGCGCAGATTCCTGGGTTTGCTCTGATATTGCTGCGTGGAAGTGCGCGAAATTACTCTTAAGTCTGCGATCTTTGCCAGACGCGTCAGAAGTTCCTCTTGAATGCCGTCCGCAAAATAGGCGTTGTCCGGATCGCGGCTTAAGTTTTGAAACGGCAGGACTGCAATACTTTTTTCGGCGAGTGAATTCGTCGTCAGGTTCCGATGCCAGTAGAACGGAAGAGCCAACGCCAAAGCCCCTATCGCCGCTGCGAGGGCGACCAGTGATGCCGCCAGCAACGCACTAGTTGGATTCCGCCGCACCCATTTCTTTCCTCGGGTGACGAGTCCCGTGCGCTGGGCGCGGATCGGCTCGTGCTTTAGCCAACGTTCCAGATCTTCAGCCAGCGCGAGTGCGGAGGCGTACCGGCGCCGCGGATCTTTATCGAGGCACTTCAGGCAAATCGTGTTGAGGTCGCGATCTATTTTCCGATTCCACAAACGCGGTTGCCGCGGCTCGGTGTCCAAAACTAATCGGACCGTTTCATAGGTCGTGCCGGCAGCAAAAGGGGGATGGCCAGTGAGCAGTTGGTAAAGCACTGCGCCGAGTCCGTAGATATCCGTGGCGCTGCTGACACGCGCATTATTTCCCACCGCTTGTTCTGGCGCCATGTAGCTGGGCGTGCCCAAAACTTCCATCGTGCGCGTGACGCTACCCTCTGTCTCGATCAGCCGGGCCAGCCCGAAATCGGTGAGGTGCGGTTCGCCTTTTGCATCGAGCAGAATGTTTCCGGGCTTGATGTCTCGATGCAGAATGCCGTGCTCATGCGCATAAGAAACCGTGCGGGCCAGCTTGGCGATCAGGTCCGCTGCGTGACGGATCGATATCGGTTCGCGCTTCGCGACAGCATCGAGTTGGCCGCCCTCCACTAGTCCCATGCTGAAGTAACAGGCGCCGTCGCGCTCTCCGACTTCGTAAATCGGGACGATGCATGGATGGTTCAGGCTGGCTGCGGCTTCTGCTTCGAGTCGAAAGCGCTTTACGTGTGCTTCTGTGGCCCAGTGAGCGAGACCAATCACTTTGAGCGCCACAATCCGGTTGAGACTTTTTTGCCGAGCGCGATAAACGATGCCCTGCCCACCGCGTCCAATTTCTTCAACCAATTCGTAATCGCCGAAATCTTTCAACATCCGCGCGACCGTCGGCTCGGACGCCTCATCATTTTCGTCATCGAGTGGGGCAAGACCAGTCCGCACCAGGCACACACTGCAACAGCCCTGCGGCGCGTCCGCAAACACGGTCGAACCGCATTTTGGGCAAACTCTCCTGGCAGTTGTCATCCCGTTTTCCGGCCGATTTATCGTCTCCACCTGTACTGCCGGAAATTCTTTCACAGGTTACGTTTGTAATATGGACATGAAATGCCGCAGCTCATCCTCCACATCGTCAAGCGCCGCGACCGTATGAGCAATCTCTTCGTGCAACAACTGTCGATAGCGATAGCGCATCCGGTGAAACGCTTGTTTCACAGCGTTTTCGGTCATTCCTAATTCGCCGGCAATTTTAGCCTGCGAAGGCTGGCCGGATTCCCCGGCGAGCAATTCTTTCAAGCGATCGAATAACGGCAGTTTGCCAGCGGCTTCGTATTCGGCTCTGAGCCGCGTGAGCACTTGCTCCAATAATGTTAATGCCCAGCGACGCTCGTAAATGCGATCCGCGCTCAATTTGTGCGACGGCTCCTGGTCGGCGCGCTCCCGCGCGAGCAAATCCTCGAGCGAAACCAGAGGCCGGCCTTCGCCTCTTTTGACGGTCAGTTCGCGATGCCGCGCCTTGGAAAGAAAATTCTTGAGCGACGCCAGCAGATATGAACGCAAACGTCCCCTTTCCTGCCTGACAGTTTCGAGGTCCCGTCGTTCGAGCAGCCGCGCAAAAAAAGCTTGAGTGAGATCTTGTGCTTCCTCTGGCTTGTAACCTTCGCGTCTGACGAATCCGTAAAGTGGCCACCAGTACGTTCGGCAGAGCTTCTCCAGCGCCGCCTTAGCCGCTGTTGATTCGCCTCGCGCTGCCAACACCACGCTCCAATGCGTGGTGGCAAACGCAACAGCGTCGGTTTGAGCGCTTTGACCAATCGCACCCCGCGACGATCCGTCATCAACCGCAGGCACGCAGATATCCAACCAAAACGATCCCGCCAAAACAAGCCTACGAATTTCGCCGACTCGCCACAGCAAATTCTTCGTGTCCTTCGTGAGCATCGTGGTTAATTTCACCGGCCTTTCATGAATGAAGAACGCAAAACTCCTGAGATGCGGGCGCAAATGACGGACATCGAACGGCTTCGTCACTCGGCGTCGCACGTACTGGCAACGGCGATCTTAAAAATATGGCCGGAAGCGCAGTTCGCTGCAGGGCCGCCCGTAGAGAATGGCTTTTATTACGATGTCGATCTTCCGCACCGGATTTCGCCTGAGGATTTCGAGAAGATCGAAGCCGAGATGAAGAAGGAGATCAAAGCGAACCATCCGTTCGAGCGGCTGGAAGTCTCGCGCGACGAAGCGCTCGCGCTCGGAAAAAAAGGCCGGCTTGCGGCGCTGAGTGAACGGCCCGATGCCAGCAAATTCAAGCTCGACATCATCGAAAATATTCCGCCCGACGAAAAAATCTCGCTTTATCGTAACGGCGATTTCATTGATCTCTGCGCCGGGCCGCACGTGATGCGCACGGGAAATATCGGCGCATTCAAGCTCACCAGCGTTGCGAGCGCGTACTACAAGGGTGACGAAAAGAATCCGCAGTTGCAACGCGTTTACGGAACAGCCTTCAAAACGAAGAAGGAGCTCGACGACTACTTCGCGATGCTCGAAGAAGCAAAGAAGCGCGATCATCGCAAGCTTGGCCGGGAGCTCGAGCTTTTCGTTTTTGATGACGACGTCGGACCGGGGTTGCCGATGTTCCTGCCGCGTGGCGCAGTCATCGCCGAGGAATTAGAAAAGCTCGCGAAAGAAACTGAGTTCGCCGCTGGTTATCAACGCGTCCGCACTCCGCACATCGCGCGCGAAAGTTTGTATAAAAAGAGCGGTCATCTCCCCTATTACGCCGAATCAATGTTTCCGCCGATGGAACTGGAAGACAAGCTTCCCAGCTTGTCTCGGCCGGCAGGCTTCCAGCCTGCCGAACACACCGATCAGCAAGATGCCGATCAGCCGAGTCAGGCTGGAAGCCTGACCTCCGATCGCTACTACCTCAAGGCGATGAACTGTCCGCATCATCACAAGTTGTTTGCGGCTGTGCCTCGCAGTTATCGCGATCTGCCGTTGCGGCTGGCGGAGTACGGGACTTGTTACCGCTATGAGAAGAGCGGCGAGTTGTTCGGCCTCATGCGGGTGCGCTCACTGCAAATGAACGATGCCCACCTTTACATGACGCCGGAGCAGTTCGAAGCGGAATTCAATGCCGTGAACGAAATGTATCTGAACTATTTCAAGCTATTCGGCATCGAAAAGTATCTGATGCGCTTTTCGACGCACGATCCCGCAAAGCTCGGCCAGAAATTTGTCGATGAACCAGAACTTTGGAAAAAGACCGAAGAGATGACGCGTAGTGTTTTGAAGAATTCCGGGATAAATTACGTCGAGGTTCCGAACGAAGCAGCGTTTTACGGACCAAAGATCGACGTTCAAGCGTGGAGTGTGATCGGACGCGAGTTTTCAATCGCGACAAACCAGGTCGATTTTGCGCAGCCGCGTTTTTTCGATCTTCGCTACAAAGACCGCGACAACCTCGACAAGATCCCGATCTGCATCCATCGCGCGCCGCTGGGCACACACGAACGCTTCATCGGATTTTTGATCGAGCATTACGCCGGCAATTTCCCGCTCTGGTTATCTCCTGAACAGGTGCGGATTCTCACGATTGGCGATGATCCGAAGTTAATAGAGTACGCGCGATCAATTCTGAAGGAATTGCGCGCTCATCAAGTACGCGCGGAAATCGACGAAAGCAGCGACAAGATCAACGGCAAAGTCCAGCGCGCGGAACAAATGAAAGTCCACACCATGTTCGTGATCGGAAAGCGCGACATGGAAGCCAACGTTGTTAGCGTCCGCGTCCACGGCAAGGGAAATCTCGGCGCGAGACCGCGCGGCGAAGTCGTCGCCGATATTCTCGCAGCGATAAGGGAACGGCGTACCTAGTAAGCCTGTCAACTTCGCCATTTCACTCGGGACAAAGCTGCAGAAACGGAACGCCAGCCGTGGGCGGCTTATCGATGCGAACGGGGTGCTTGTGCCGTTCAGCTGGTTCGTCAAAAAGACAAAGGCCGATCGCGATGGGAATTAACTTAGTCGCTTTGGAAGAACCGAATCGGGCGCGGATGATCAGATCGGTCGCTGGCTGCTGCAGGTAGGGAGAACTGTGCTCCGCGTCGAGCACCAGCTCGTTGACCACAGTGTCGCCTTTGTTCTGCTCTTGAGTGAGCGAGAAATCCAAGCCGGTCGATTGACTTGGCGATAACGTTATTTCGGGAAGGTTCGGATGTTCGGGGCCAGGTAAAAGCGTGAGCGGTGCGGTGGTCGCGTTCTTTACAAGCAATGCCTCACCGACCGTGTGACGAATCGTGACATTGGGAATTGGGGTGACCGGAGGGTTCGACGAGACGCACCCGGTTAAACCGCCAAGGAGCAAGGCGAGGCCAAGCAGGTGGTAAATGCGAAGCTTCACGAGAAAGAAATATCTTCGACGAGCCGACGCCAAATCTTGGGATCATTCGCACGCGGGTCGTCGGGCGCTACCTTCTGTGC
>Ga0193733_1000556_pt1 | contig 12086 bp, 12 predicted proteins | sample U1s2metaG_FD_145076 | JGI IMG/M metagenome (GOLD analysis project Ga0193733, IMG submission 145076) | Soil microbial communities from a riparian zone of the East river system, Colorado, United States - U1s2 | ecosystem: Environmental > Terrestrial > Soil > Riparian zone | place: USA: East River... | reverse complement strand
CTCGGCAGGCGCGCTCATTTACCGAGATCGCCTCCGGGTTCAGTGCCGGGCTCCTGCGGATTCCATCTCGCGGCAAATCTGCGCTCATTTCCAGGCCGGTCCGTTCGGCCAGCGCGAACTCGAAGTAATTATATTTCCTCTAACAGTGGAGGCGAGGCGTGATGACGAACGATATCAACACGAAGGCACGGCTCACGTTTGTGGCGTTCTTGCTGATCACGATTGTCGCGGGGGCAATCTGGTATCACTTTTCCGTAAACCAATACGCGACCTATCAGATCGTTACCGAGGACCCGGTCTCCGGGCTCATCGCTGATGCGCCGATCGAATTCCACGGTGTCGAAGTGGGAAAGGTGAAAAGCATCAGGCTGGTCAATGCGCATTCAGTGAGAATCGTATTGAGTATCGACAAATCCGCTCCGGTGACTTCGACCAGCGTCGCGACGATTACCTCCCGGGGACTCGCGACGCGAGGATTTACCGGCTATGTTTACATTTCTATGGAAGACGTGGGCAGCGATTCGCGGCCACTGACCACACGGCCGGGCGCGCCTTACCCGATCATACCCACGGCAGCTTCGAAAGTCATGACGCTCGATACGACGATAAAACAGGTGAACGACAATGTTCAAGTTGTCACCGGACTGCTGCAATCGATACTCGACGAAAAGACCGTAGTGTCATTGAAGCAATCAGTCGACAGCTTGCAGCAAGTAACCAAAGTACTGGCGGAAAATAGCAACAAGCTGAACTCCATTCTTGCCAATACCCAGCGCGCCAGTCATCGTCTTGAACCGCTGCTGGAATCGAGCCATGAGGCCGTGAGAGCGCTCCAGACGCAAGTCTTGCCGGAAGTTCACAAAGCGCTGACCAACTTTGAACCGCTGCTGGAATCGAGTCACGACACCGTGAGAGCGCTGCAGACGCAAATCTTGCCGGAAGCTGAGAAGGCTCTGATCAACCTTGATGATCTGTCCAGAACATTCACTGGCGTGGCGGCCAAGATCAATCGGGACCCGTCGATCTTGATTCGCGGCAGCATGCCGCCATCGCCCGGGCCCGGGGAATCGAAATGAAAGTTGGCATGGGCAGCGCGGCTTTGAACACGCTATGCGCCGTCTTACTTTCGGGCTGCACCCTGTTCTCGGCGATCAAGATTGATACGGAAAAAAATGTGCTCAACGACGTCCCGCTCGATCTACCCAGCGAAAAGACTCACTCCGTGACCCTGTTGGTGCTGGTCCCCGAGGCCACGCCGGTCTATGCCACGACGCAGATGGCCTATACCACCGAGGCTTATCAGGTCGCGTATTTCAGTCAGAACGAATGGGCGGAAACGCCAGCGCAGATGATTCAGCCTCTAATCGTCACCGCTATGAGTAGTACCCGCTATTTCAGCGAGGTTCTGTCGCCACCTCATTTCGGTCGCCATACTTTTGTGCTTCGCAGCGAAATCCTGGAGCTTAAGCAGGACTTCACTTCCGAGCCCGCGATGCTGCAGCTCGCGATGCGCTTCCATCTGAGTCGCGAGGCAACGAATCAGGTAATTGCGACCAAGGAATTGTCGGTGCGGGAACCCATGCGAGAAAGGAATCCCCACGCGGGAGTAGTGGCGGCCAATGAGGCCATGGCAAAAGTATTGCGGGAACTCGCCAGCTTCATCATCGAGAAGGCGGGTTAGGCAGGATTCTGCGCAAGGTATCGTCCTTGAATACGAAATGATGCCTAAATGCCGCCGCCACGTGAACGAATATGAAAAGGATGAGGGCGTAACCCAACCATTTGTGGACGTCGATGAGTCGCGGAAACAGATAGTCGTCACGTGGCAGGAGATCAGGCAGCGTGAATAGTCCAAAGAGCGATACCGGGATGCCCGCGACGGAAGACATGAGCCACCCAGTCATCGGTAAAGCGAACATCAGTGCATAAAAGGAAAGATGGACAAATCGGGCGGCGAGTTTTTGCCAATCAGGCAGGCATACAACCAGTTGCGGCAGTATGTGCGTCACGCGCCACGCCAAGCGCGCTGCGAGTAAAACGAGTACCAACATGCCGAACTCCTTATGGTAGAGAATCAGCATGATTTTCTTCGTATTGAAGCCGACATCCGGAAGCGTGACCATGTAGAGACCCATTCCCACGAGTCCGATGATAATAAGAGCCATCGACCAGTGGAACAGGATCGCAATGGCTCCAAAGTGGTCCGTGGTGTTGTCAATCGGCGTCATCGCTCGGATTCCGTTCATGAAATGGAAGGGTTTGGGTCAGTGTAAGCATTTTTTGGAGCGATACCAGAAGATTGCAGCAGAAGTTCATGTTGGTGCTCGCCTTACGTTTGCCTTGATGGTAGTCCCGGGAATGCCGACATGGACGATTGCAGGGGCGACTTTCAGAGGGGAAGCGTCGCTCGCCGGCCCCAGTGATCGGCAGCGACGGCCCGCGACTCGACTCTCGGAATAATCGCCAACTGAAAGGATTCTCCGAGTCTATGTGGTCACACTGTCCCACAGCCTCATTGAGGGATTGCCCGTACGGTACAAGCTATGAATTGCCGAAGTGGACTGCGCAAGGCGCTCGGCTCTATTGGGTCTAGCGAGAGTCAAAGGACACCCCAGTCGACCGAGCTTAAGGCGCGGCCTGGAGCGCCAGGTGCTTCGCGGGTCCTATCGCTGTCACAGCCGCCAAAGAGTTTGTGTGTGGATGATAAGATTCCTGCTGTGGGCGCGAAATCATCCTAGCGAGGAATGATCGGGAGTTTCGGTCACCGGTCGCGCTGGAGATGTATAGCCCGCGATGACGCTTCAAGGCCGGAGGCGGGCGTCCTTACCTTGCGGCAAATACCGGATCAACTTTGGCTGCAAATCAACACTTTCATGAAAAACTCATTACGATTGGCTATTGCCGCGCATATACGCCCGCCGTAACACTGCTCTGAAGTCTTACATGACTATCCTCCACTGTCTTGCAAATGAAATAATCTGGAACTTCTAGGATGAGAACATGAAAAAGTCGGCCGCGAGCCAAGGCCAGTCGGCATCGGAGCTTATCTCGAAAAGAATCGCCGAACTCGGGGACTGGCGCGGGAAAACCCTCAGCAGAATGCGCAAGCTCATCAAGGAAGCAGACTCGGACGTCGTCGAGGAGTGGAAGTGGATGGGCACTCCGATTTGGTCGCACGACGGCATCATCTGCACTGGCGAATCCTACAAGAATGTCGTGAAGCTTACCTTCGCCAAGGGCGCGTCTCTGAAGGATCCGGCCCGTCTCTTCAACTCGAGTCTCGAGGGAAACGCACGCCGCGCGATCGACATCCACGAAGGAGAAGAAGTTGACGAGTCCGCCTTCAAGGCGCTCGTTCGCCAAGCGGTCGCCCTCAACAGTTCTGGCAAGTCGAAACCTTCGAAGAAAGCGAAGTCCTAAGGGATTCCGCCGCTGAACAGGTCCGACATCGGGGTGGCGGAGGTGTCGTTCCGCCCGAGCCTAGGTTGAAGGCCAAAAACCAAACCGGGGACTGCGGCGTCTTATGGCCCCCGTTTTGCAAGACGACCGGTGGGAAGGGCCTGCACGTCGTGACGCCGTTTTCAATCTCGAAGAAGGACAAAATTGGTTGGCCCAAAGCTAAAGCGATTGCCCAAGGAATCTGCGCGCAAATGGCGGCCGACAGTCCCAAAAAATATCTTCTCAACATGTCCAGGAAGGCGCGCGTGGGGAAGGTATTCTTGGACTACCTTCGCAACGATCGAATGGCGACTGCCGTTGGACAACAACACCAGCTTGATCTTGCGAGATGACGTTCTCTGTACCGCGAACCTCGGCTTTACCCATGCCCGCCCGGAAGAGGCCGACCGCACGATGGTCTGCATGAAGGGCTTCCCCGTGCCGAAATAGTTGCGCCGCACGTCAAGATGCCTCGGCAAGCTCGCCTCCGCCGACAGCCGTATCCGGTGTCAGATGGCGCCGGACCTCCACCGCCCACAGGATGGGACACCCAGCGCGTACGTGCGATACTCACGGTACAAAATGTGCCGGGGAGCGTCGCTCAGTTGATCGAACGCCGACGGGTCTTGACCGGCGCGGGAGCCGCACTGCTGGTAGGCGTGCTGGACGCTTGCGGCGTGCCGGTGCCCGCGACCCGGGTGGCGATGCCTACTGGCCGGTTGCAATTGCCGCCGCTGCGAGCAGACATCGATCGAATCACGGCGATCACCGTCTGTACCCGCCCGTTCCGGCCCGCAGGACCGCGTCTCGACGTCGAGCGCCTCGGGGACCAGACAATCGTTCATAACTACGGTCACGGCGGCAGCGGCTGGTCACTTTCGTGGGGATCGAGCGCCATCGCGACCGACAAGGCGCTGGCCACGGGTGAGCGCGAGATAGCGGTGCTTGGCTGCGGCGCGCTCGGCCTCACCTCCGCGCTACTGCTGCAGCGCGCCGGCGCACGCGTGACGATCTATGCCAAGACCTGACGCCGAACGTGCGCTCATCGCTGGCAACCGGCGTCTGGTCGCCGGACTCGAGAATCTGTCTCGAGCATCACGCGACCCCGGCATTCAAGCGACTGTGGGAGAGCATGGCGCGACGCTCCTGGCAAACTTATCAGACCCTGCTCGGGCTGCCCGGCGAGCCCGTGGAGTACATCGACGAATATTTCGTGTCCGATGCGGGCGCGAGCACTTCCGACCGTGATTCGCTCACAGACGGACGGCCCCGGTTTGCGAAGCTCGAAAGCGAGCTCCTGGGAGACCTGGCGCCACGCCCCAAGGACTTTCCGCCCGGCAGCCATCCGTTCGGCGCGCGAACGGTGCGCGGCACGTCGTGGATGATGTTCAATATCAATGCCTATGCACGCATGCTAGTGTCGGACTTCCTCGCGAGCGGCGGCAAAATCGCAGTCGTCGAGTTCCACAGCCCGGCGGATCTCGGCGCCCTGCGCCAGAAGACCATCATCAACGCCACCGGCTACGGCGCGCGTGCGCTCTTCGGCGACGAGTCCGTCGTGCCGGTGCGCGGCCAACTGGCGCGCATGATCCCGCAGCCCGACATTCACTACGGCCTGATCTACCAGAACGTGAGTTTCGTGCCGCGGCGGGACGGCCTGGTGTTCCAGGCCATCGGCGAGAACGATTACTACGGATTCGGCGATGACACAACTGTGCCCGACCGGGCGGAAGCCGAGCGCGCCGTGACAACCATCGCCTCGTTGTACGCGTAACGCACCGCCGTTTCTGCGCAGGCAGCGCAGATAGCCGCTGCAGTGAACCGAAAATCCGTGCCCCACGAACCAGCCTAATTGCTGACTAACGGATTATCGTCACCGCAAAGTTAGATTCTGCCGGCAATTGCTACGGAATCCACGGTGACGTTGAGCGGCAGCAGAAGAAATATCCCGAGGGCGGTTCGCTGGACGCTCCTGATTGCATGCGTCGCTCTATTCTTCGGTGCAGTGCTGGCCTAGATCGTTGGCGGCCAGCTGTCAGCACTGGCTCAACGAACGGTTGGCGAACCTCGCGATCTGGGCGCCGAGGTTATCACCTTCAAGAGCTCTTCGGGTTCGACGATAGCGTTCGAGGCGTCGTACACGATTCACTAAACCGTCGAAGCGAAGCGCGCGAGGCCGAGTTTTCGCCCTCCAGCCAACATATGTTCAATCAAGACTAGAAGTGCACTGACAGGCGTGCGCTTGGTGATGCACTATGCTGATCTCGAGGACGCGGGCATTGGATAACACCAGGAAGTTGGGCGCGTTGGGAACGCGTCAGTGTTAAGGAGAAGCGTCATGGATTACGCCGTCAAGGAAATTGCGCCTCAGGTCTGGCGCGTCGACATTGCGGGTGCGGTCCGCATCATTCGATACCGGCCTGACAGCATGACGTTCGCGCCGTGGGACATTTGCACTGCAGAAGGCCGCAGACTCTGGGCATCCACTTCACTTGAGTCCGCTTTCCGGTGGATTGAGGCACGTACGGGCCATCCGGCGGAAGCACTCCTGGCGGAGGGGTTGCTTGAGCAGACGGCAGCGAACAGATCGCTTGAGACTCCAAGGGACTCAGAAAGCATCGCCGAGCACGAAGAGCCAGGGACGGATATTGCTAGCTATTCCCGGGTGCGAAGTTAGCCAGATCGTCTAGAAAGGCCTGCCGCGGGTCCTACGCCCTTGAATTGCAGAAATCGTCGATTTCGAGAGGGTGTCAGGTTGAACTTCCCCACCGCACATGGCAGGGCATGACCGTTTCGTTACTCCCGTGCGCTGCGTCTTCGCGCTCGATGATGTCAACGATCGCATCGAAATAGGCGCCGCGGTCGAACGCCACCGTGGTGATGCTGTGGGATTCCCAGGTGCCCATGGAAATTCCGTCATGACCGACAATGGCGAGATTCTTCGGGACATTGAGCCCCAGCAGCCGCTCGGCTGCGTCACGCACGCCGATCGCCATAACGTCATTGCCGCAGATCACGGCATCGACTCGCCGGCGCCGCAACAGCATGACAGCTTCTTTGTAGCCCGAATCGTAGGAGTAGTCGCCCTGGGCGCCGGCCTCGAATGCCAGACCGTGGGGCGCCAGGGCCTCGGAAAACCAGCCCCTGCGCTTCTTGTCCACCCAGCTCGAAGCGCGGCCCGAAATGTAGGCGAAGGACCGGCGCCCGTCCGCAACCAGCCGATCCACGACTTCGATGGAGGCGGCCGCGCCGTCGATGCGCACACAGGCCAGCGACGGCTCGCTAACCGGCTCGAACGAGGCGATGATGGGTGTGGCAGAGCGGAAGATGTCGACGGCCTCGGCGATCGACACCATGTCCGAAAACAGCACCACATGTTCGACCTGATAGGCCGAAGCCAGGCGCATCAACTGATTGCGGTCGTTGTGATCGGCGCAGCACAGCACCAAGGGCATGCGTTCGTGCTGCTGCAGCCGGTGGACCAGGGTGTTCAAGTCTTCGGCCTCGCATGGATTGGCGATGGTATTGACCACCAGCGCGACAAGGCGAGACTGTCGGTTGTTGAGAGATCGCGCCACCGCATTGGGATGGTAGTTGTGCTCTCGAGCAATCGACAGGATGCGCTCGCGCGTAACCGTGCTGATGCGCGATTTCGCACTGAACGCCCGCGAGATGGTCGCCGACGAGACTCCCGCAATCTTGGCCAGCTCTATCGAGGTCACGCCCTTCCGGCGCATTTGCAATCCCTTCGCCGATCTCAATTTGCGCCGACTTCTATCGCAATCGATTTGCCGTCGGCAGCCGCCGATGCCTTGATCGCATCCCAGAGCTGGGCAAACCGCAATCCGTTCATCACTGTCGACGGATTGGGCATCCGACCCTCCCGCACAGCCTTGAAGGTGTGCATCGGCGTATCCACAATTTCGTTGACTTCTCGGACCGCGACGCCGCCTCCAATGGAAACCTCGCGCCAGCCGCCCCAGGCGTCGATCCGCACGAGCGCGTTGGAATAAAAGAAGGAGATCGCCGACGCACAGCCGGGCGGCCCGTCGCCAGCAGCATTGAACGTCACGAGCGCGCCATTGGAGAGACGCGCGGCGACCGCACAGACCAGATCCACATCGAGCCCACGATTGTTGGTAAAGGCGGATAGCCGCTCGAACTCGGCATCTCCCACTACGCAGACCGTGTTCATCATGTGCGCGCCGGTGTCGAACATGAAGCCGCCGCCCGAAATAGACGGCTTCTGCTTCCACTGTCCCGCGTAGCGCTTGGCCCAGCCTTCCCAGATCGAAGCCGAGACGCTGACCAGATCGCCGAATTCGCCACGCCGAGCTCGCACGATGGTGTCGTGGATTAACGGAGACAGTCCCCCCTGATATGCGATGACGATGGTTCGCGCGCTGCGCTTTTCTGCTTCGACCAAGGCTAGTGCTTCCGCGACCGTGGTCACCATAGGCTTTTCGAGCAACAGGTCGAGACCGGCATCGATCACCGCCAGGGCATGGGCAGCGTGGAAGACGTGGGGCGTCGATACGTATACGGCATCTAGCCGACTGGCCTCAGCCTCCAGCATGGCTTTGTCGGAGGCGTATTCGGCCGGGCGCGGCCGGCCGGCGGCGGCGCAAATGTCACTTAAGCGCTTACGAGAGGCCGGATCGATCTCGGCAAGCGCAGCGATCTCGACGTCCGGCATTGCCGTCCACCCGGGAGCATACTCTGCCGCCTTCAGTCCCGCGCCAACAATCCCAAGCCGCAATATCAAGATATTTCTCCATTTGCGCACACGTATACATTATGACGTCCAAAAAAACCAACTGGAAATTCCCTTATAGTATGCCCTTTCGGCTGCAGGCACGAACGGCCCCAACACCCTATTGCTCAATTTGTGTAGACGTGTACATTCGAGATTGTCGAGGTATGCAAGCGGCTGAAATGCCGCCCCAGGGGGGCATGCAATGAAATCAACCGTGCTTCGTGCGGGTCTAGGCTTGGCCATCATGGTGGCCGCCATTTCGGGCGCGGTTGTTAGTTCGTGCACATCCGCCCAGACCATTCGCATTGCCGAGCATCGCCAAGCGCGCATCGACGCGCTGAACAAGTCGATCCCGAGCATTGAGAAGCGGCTTGGGATCACCATCGAGGTGGTTGAATACCCCGCCCCCGAAAAAGACTACATGAGTAAGCTCCTGACCGAGCTCGGCGCCGGCAATGCGCCCGATCTGTTCACGGTTGAGTCTGATTCCGACGTGCCCGATATGGCGTCCGCCGGGTACCTTGCCCCCATCACTGCCGAGGTCAAGGCATGGGATGGCTATGACCAGCTGTTCGATGTCGCCAAGAAGCTTTCTACCAGCGCCGACGGCCAGATCTATGCACTGGATTCAATGCTGGCCGTGCAGCAGCTCTACTTCCGCCGTGATCTGCTCGACAAGGCGGGGATTTCGACCGCTCAGCCGGCGAGCTGGAAAGACCTGCTCGATCGCGCCCGGGAGATAAAGGCCAAGACCGGTAAGTACGGCCTGCTGCTGCCCGCGGGGATTGGCTGGGGCGCAGAGGCGTTCCGCGAGGGCTTCGCCTTGTTTGTGCCGGGATCCAAAACACCCCAGATCGCCAATGACGACGGCACGCTGAATTTGAACGGGCAGGGGATCAGGGACATCTTTGGCCTTTATAAGTCCCTTATCGACGAGGACCTGATGCCGATCGAACCGCTGCTCGGACCGGAACCGTGGGTAATACCCAAGTATACGATGTTCCCGGCCGGGGATTTGATGGCCACCACCTGCGGCACTTGGTGCTACATCTATGACTGGGGCAAGGACAGCAGGAATCCCGTGCCTGATGTTATCAAAAACGTTGGAACCTGGGCGGTGCCCGGCATGGACGGCGGTTCAAGCGTCACAGTCAGCGGCGATAACATTTGGGCGATCAACGCAAAATCAGCGCATCTCGCCCTGGCCAAAAAAGTGCTCCTGGCACTGAGCTCAGTCGACGCGACAGTGGCCTATGCCCAGTTGCTCGGCAATATTCCGGCGCGCAAGGATGCCGCCGACAACAAGGATTTCCGGGCGCTGACAGAACTGGTGCCGGTACTTAAGAGCGTCGAAAGCGGAAGATTCCTGAAATCCGCGCCCGGCTTCTCGGTCGTATCCGAGGGAGTCGCGCGCGCTACTGAGGCCTTGTTGCGCAAGCAAACCGACGCGGCCGGGGCACAGGCGATCCTCGTCAAATATGTCAAGGATCTGCTCGGCGACAAGGTCGTCAAATAAACAGATTGTTTGCAACGCGGATATCGAAGAGAGGAGGGGCGTCCTCCCTCTTTCGAGCTGGCGCCCGAGACCGGATCGTTCGAGACAATTCGCCATGGCCATGACTTATGAAACGCGAGTGGCCTGGCAGAATCGGATGTTGCTGGTGCCGGCCCTTGTACTGCTCGCGTGCTTCATTCTGATACCGGCCGGGGCAGCCATCTATATCAGCTTCACTAATGAGGCATTGAGCGGTTTTGCGGCAGCCCATCCCCAACTTGTGGGGTTGAAGAACTATGTGCGGCTGTTCTCCGACGACGGATTCTGGAACTCGCTGGTCGTCACCGCCTTCTTTGTCTTCGGCTCGTCGATCGTTGGTCAGTTTGTGCTCGGACTGGCATCAGCGATGGCGTTAAGTCGGCCGATTGCTTTTAGGCCCGTTTTCAACGCCGCTATTCTGTTACCCAATGCCGTCCCCGAGGTCGTCGCCGGCTTCATCTGGATATCCATGCTGGCGGGGGGCAAATATTCGACAGTCAGTCGACTCGTGGGGCTCGTCGGTATTCCGCCCCAGAACTGGCTGGGGTCCTTGCCGCTATTGATGATCATCGTCGTGAACACCTGGCGCGGCATCGCCTTTGCGATGATATTGATGACCTCGGGTCTGAGCGCCGTCCCGACGGAAGTGTATGAGGCTGCCCGGATGGATGGTGCAACGCCGCGCCAGATATTCTGGCGGATCACCTTGCCGCTGCTGCGGCCCACCATCTTTCTCTACATGCTGGTCTCAACAGCAGGGACGATCGCCATTTTCGGGCTGATCTACACGCTTACCCGGGGCGGTCCCGGCGGGGCGACTGAAATCATCGGCATCTACATCTACAACCAGTCCTTCACCGCCTACCAACTCGGCTATGGATCGGCGGTTGCCGTCATCATGCTCGGAGTATCTGTCGCAATCGGAACCGTTTATGTTCGCGTCCTGAAGGTGCCGGTATGACCGGTGTGCACAAATTCTCGCGAGCCGAGGCGACTGCCTACGGGTTCCTCACGGTAACGCTTGTTTTCTGCCTGCTTCCTTTTCTCTGGGTGGTTCTGGCCTCCGTCGATCCGAACGCCTCCCTGTTCCTGTCACTTCCCAAAGCGATAACTGCGGATCACTTCGTCAAGATCTTTACGGCGGAGAATGGCGGGCGCTGGTTCTTCAATTCGCTGGTGACTGTAGGTGCGACAACGGCACTCGTGATCATAGTCGGAGGGATGGGAGGATATGCGCTTTCGCGGACTAACGCTTGGTGGAAGCGCCCGTTTTTGTACGCCATCATTCTGGTCCGAGTGCTCCCGCCCACGGCGCTCATCGTTCCGCTGTACAAGGTCATGCTGATCTCCAATGGCGTGATGGGCGCCCTGGTGCGCAGCATCGTGCCCCCTGACAGTATTCGTTCGGCGATGCAGATCTTCGGCTTCGTCGACGGATATCTGGGGCTGATCCTGGTGTTGTCCGCCATGCAGCTGCCGCTGGCGCTTTGGATCATCAAGACCTTTTTCGATCTGACCCCCAAGGACTACGAGGAAGCGGCCCTGATGGACGGGGCCAATGTCTTTCAGCGCATTCGTCGCATTCTGGTGCCATTGGCGCTACCCGGTCTGGGTGCGGCAGGATTGCTGACGTTCATCGGTGCCTGGGGGGATTTCCTGATGCCCTTGACGTTCATCTCGTCATCCGATCTGCAACTGTTGCCGATCGGACTGTTTCGGGCTTTCCAGCGAGCGAACACCATCGACTACGGCTATCTGAGCGCGCTCGCCGTGCTGTACATGCTGCCGGCGGTAGTTGCTTTTGGCCTAGCTCGGCGCTTCCTCGTTCAGACCTTCACCGGCGGAATCAAGGGATAGAAATGGCCACCATCTCAATCGAAAACGTGCGCAAGAATTATGGCGCGGTCGAAGTCATCAAGGGTGTGAGCTTCGAGGTTGCGGACGGGCAATTTGCCGTTCTGGTCGGCCCCAGCGGATGCGGAAAATCGACGCTCCTGCGCATGATTGCGGGACTGGAATCCGTAACCGCAGGTGACATCAAGCTTGACGGCAAGCGGATCAACGATGTGCCCCCGGACCGGCGCGGGATCGCGATGGTCTTTCAATCGTACGCGCTCTACCCGCACATGACCGTGGCCGAAAATATCGGCTTTTCCCTCGATCTCAAGAAGGTTCCCAAGGCGAAGATCCGCAAGGAAGTCGGGCAAGTGGCCGAATTACTACAGCTTTCGGAATTGCTGGACCGCCGGCCTGCGGCGCTGTCGGGCGGTCAGCGACAAAGAGTGGCGATCGGCAGGGCGATCATCAAGAAGCCGCGGGTCATCCTTTTTGATGAGCAGATGAGCAATATCGATGCAT
>Ga0193733_1000555_pt1 | contig 12096 bp, 9 predicted proteins | sample U1s2metaG_FD_145076 | JGI IMG/M metagenome (GOLD analysis project Ga0193733, IMG submission 145076) | Soil microbial communities from a riparian zone of the East river system, Colorado, United States - U1s2 | ecosystem: Environmental > Terrestrial > Soil > Riparian zone | place: USA: East River... | reverse complement strand
TCCCGGTCCCGGAGGCATCCACCGCCAGGGAACCTGCGCTCATGCTCACGTCGTACGCGAGGCCTGTACCCTCGTCCTCGCCCGGCTGGACCGAGAGGGAAGCCACAGGGCCGGACGCGGCACCGGCTCCCTCTGCGTCACCGGCCACGGTGGCGGCGTCCGTGATCGCGTCGTACGCGACGCCCGCAGCGGCGGACGTGTCCGGCTGGGCAGCCATCGCCACGGAAGCGTCGGAGGCTACGCCCGCGCCGGTCGCGGTGCTTGTCAGGCCTTCGAGAGCTCCAGCGCCGTCCTGAGCGCTGCCACTGCCCGTCGCAGTACCGGCGGAAGTCGTCAGAGCGGCTGTGGCGTCTCCTGCGGTGCCGGTGCCATCAGCACTACCGGGGACGGTCGAGACTGCCTCTCCCGGCTGATAGGCCATGCCGGTGCCGTCTGCACTGCCCGCCTGCGCGTTCGTGTTGGACCCGGTGCTCGCGGTCGCGTCATTCGCGACTCCGGAACCGTCCGCCTGGGAAGCGTTGACGCTGATCGCCGTTGAAGGGTCCTGAGCAGTGCCTGAACCGGCGGCTGCCGCAGGGGAACCCCCGACGTCCGTGATGACGTCGTACGAAGTCCCGGTCCCGGAGGCGTAGTTGATCCCCGCTGCGACGGAGCCCCCGACGTCATACGCGGTGCCTGTCCCTCCGGCGTCCGGGGGAAGAGCACTGAGAGCCGCTGAAGCGTCGTAAGACGTCCCTGAGCCGGTGGCGGACCCCGCGTCAGGGTTCCCGTTCGGAACGGTGTCGTACGCGGTGCCGGTGCCGAGGGAAACGTCGGGAAGAGCCCCCAGAGCGGCTGCGGGGTCATACCCGGTCCCAGTGCCTGCGGCGTCGCTGGCAAGCGCTGAAACGAGCGCCTGAGCGTCCTGAGCCGTACCTGAGCCTGATGCTGTCCCGGCCCCGGAGGCGATGTCCTCCCCGGGCTGGTAAGCGGTCCCCGTCCCGTCGGCGTCCGGTGGGAGCCCTGCCACAGCTCCTGTCGCGTCGTACGCGGTTCCAGTGCCGGTCGCAGAACCGATGTCTGCCGCGACGGAGTTCCCGGCCGCGTACGCGGTGCCTGTCCCATCGGCATCAGGGGGCAGAGCCCCGAGAGAAGCCGTCGCGTCGTAAGAGGTGCCCGTCCCGTCGGCGTTCGGGGGGAGCCCTGCCACAGCTCCGGCCGCGTCGTACGCGGTTCCGGTGCCTGCGGCGTCACTGGCTTCTGAAGCGATGTTCTCGCCGGGCTGATACGAGATCCCTGTCCCGTTCGCTTCCGGGGGAAGAGCTCCGAGAGCAGCCGTCGCGTCGTAAGAGGTTCCGGTACCTGCCGCGAAGTCCGCTGAAGCGTTGACCGCTGAGACCGGGAAGTACGTGATCCGGGGAGAGCGAGAAGGCCCCCAGGGAACCGGGGGTCCGTCCTCCTGGGCGAGACCTGTGCCCCCGGACAGAGTGCTGGCATTGCCGGACCAGTCGGCGGTGTCCAGGCCGAGCAGGGGGTACCAGGCCTTCAGGCTGGCCATGTGCTGAGGGCGCTGACTCCAGCGCTCCTGAGCGAAGTCTGTGGCCGTCAGGGTCGCGCCCACCCAGAGCTTGACTCCCTGGACGTCTCCGTTGATCCAGTCACCGGACGTGGAGTCATGGAGGGTCTGGATCCAGAAGGAGGTCGCGGTGACGGCGGGGGACCCGTCTGCCCAGGTGACGGCGGTAGGGAAAGCGGCCGTCGCCGCGTCGACTGCCCACAGGGAACCGTTGGCACCGTTCGAGGACATCGCCACGAAGTACCAGGTACCGGCCGTCATGTTGGTGCCTGCGTGATTGGTCAGGTCGTCGTAGAAGGTCAGTGTCGTGCCGTCGGCCGCCGTCCCCAGGGACCAGTATTCGACGTTGCTGGAGCCGAGGGAGAAGACTCCGGAGATGGCGTTGCGGTCGGTGGAGACCTTCACCCAGCAGCAGGCGGAGATCTGCGTCTGGGACCCGAGGGTGAAGGTGCGGTTGTACTGCTGGCCGGTGGCACTGGAGCGCACTGACATGGTGCGTTCCTTACGTGTCGGAGTACGTCAGCCGGGCCTGGAGGAGCCATGCATCGTTGGCCATGGTGTCGGCCGCGTTCGAGCCGATGCGCCGGACGCGCACCCAGACGACGTCATCGGCCGCGACGGAGTCCAGGTTGCTGATCGTGATCGGGGCCTGATGGACGCGCTTGCCGGTCGTTCCGAGGTGCGTGTCGTCGAAGGTCGTCGCCGTGGCGAAAGCCTTCGTGGTGACGTCCTGGGAGTCCGTGTCCGGAGTGATCGCGGCTATCGCGCCTTCCCACCGGACGACACCGGAGGTCGCGTTGTCGGCCTGCCAGATCACGACCATGGTGATGTTGCCGGAGCCGTAAGCGGCAGCGTCGATCTTCCAGAAGGCGGCCTCATCCGTCGAAGCGTCGTACCGGAGACCGCTGACGGGGAAGTTCGTGCCCAGGAACCGATCGTACTGCGGGTAGGTCGAACCCAGGATGACCGCTGCCTCCGGGTCGAGATCGACGTGAACGGTAGCCATGAGTCACCCGTCCTCGTCCGCGTGGAGACGTCCCGCCCGGCGCATGGCCACGTAGCAGAACAGGAGGGTCTTGAACTGGAGGCTTGCCGTCCCCCTGAAAGGCTGCGGCAGAGCAGTGTTGAAGCTTGTCTGGTTGCTCTCGATCCAGTCGTCGGTAGCCGCGACCGCTGCCACAAGATCGGGCTTCGTGAGGCCGATCAACTGGAGATCGAGGGACCTCATGAACTGCGCGAGGGTACGGAACCGGTCCGTGGCATTCAGTGTCATGATCAGCTCCGTCCCTGCTCAGACCGTGAAGCGGAAGAGCCCGTTGGCGTTCCAGACGATCGTGAAGGTGCCGCTTGTCACGGACTGAGCGCCGCCGAAGTAGTTGAAGCAGACACCCTGATCGGCGATGCCTCCGGTACCCGCTGTGGTGGTGTCGTCGTACACGAAGGTCCCGTAGACGTTCGCCAGAGTCGAGGTACCGCCAGGGGCGACGTCCGCCGCGTCGTACATCACGATGCCTCCGGCGGAGGCGGTGAACGCCTTCGAGGCCAGGGCGACGCCCGCCGACACCCAGTTGCCGGACGTCTGCTCATTCGCGGTCAGCCAGGTGCCGGTGTTGTAGCCGGTCGACGTGATCGCGGCATCGCGGTCAGGGGTGACGGAGTTGTTGAAGAGGGTCGCCTTCATCGTGTTCGAAACGATGTTGGTGTAGCCGCCGAGGGTGACGCTCGCGCCGGGGTCCGCGAGCATGTTGATTTGCAGGAACGCCCGGAAGATCCGGGAATCTGTCCATGCCATCAGGACCCACCTCCACCGTGCGCCGTCGGCGCGAACATGATCACGTCGTTTGAGCCGTCAGGCCGTTCCGTGATCACGGCCATCACCGGTCGTTCGTTGTCGTCCGTCTGGACGATCTCTTCGCCCACGTAGTCCTCGCGCTCGATTGCGCGTACGCGGGCACCTGAGCCCTCGGGGATGAGCGGGGCGAGAACCCCGGCCATGGCCCGGCAGGCGTGGAAGCGATTCGGTACGCCAGCGGGTGTGAAGTCAACGACTCCACACCCATTGGCGCACACCCACCGCGTAGGCGGCGGATTGAGCAGATATGCCACGACTGCCTCTCAGATCGCGAACGGCGAGCACTGCGCGGTCGGAGGAGCTGTGGTCGTGATGTTCCAGACCCAGTGCTCCAGAGTCCCGAGCGAGAAGCCTGCGGGCAGCCAGGTCGAAGAACCGTTCTTGGCCAGCCAGCCGGTCGTCGCGTTCGTCGAGCCCGCGCGGGACTCACTGATCAGCTGAAGCGTGGAGCGGTCGTTCTCGACCGTGTAGCCGCCCAGCTTGGTCGCACCCAGGTTCGGCCAGGCGTGGTAGATGTACCGCTGTACGCCGGTCACCGGGTCACAGGAGCCTGATCCCGCGACCTGCTGCCAGACTTCGAGGCTGTACCGGTTTGCGGGCTGGCCTTCCGAGACGGCGAAGCCGTAGCCGGTGTTCGTGACCGCGAGCTCTCGCGCGGACATCATGTACGAGGCCCCGGTGACGTTGACCTCACAGAAGTCGATCGTCACCTGGAAGCGCTTCAGGACCGGGTCGTCCTTCTGGTTCACGCAGACGGATCCGTCGGCGGTCCTCATGAAGAACTCGGTGCCATCCTCGTACTGAGGATCGTTCTGGACCTGAACGAACGCCTTCGAGACGATCGAGTTGCCTGCACCCGTGACCGGGTTGCCACAGACGTCCAGCTTGTTCATCCGGTAGACGGTCCCCTTGATCGGGGCTGCACAGTTTGACGTGGTTGCCACAGTTCACCCCTTACGTGGGAACGCCCAGCGTGACGACGGTCGCCAGGTGACAGCACTCGAAGCCGATCACGTACACCCGCTCCGCGATCATGCGGTAGGTGTTCTCGATCCTGTCGAAGCCGTCTCTGGCATTGGTGATCACTGGCACAGATGCCCGGTAACCGAACACTGCCCCAGTGGCGTAGATCCACGACGTCCCGCTGGACGTCGCCGCCCCGGCGGGCGAAGATCCGGTGTATCCGTCCCCGACGACAACCAGGTTTCCCTTGGTGGTCACGAGGTGATTGCCCTCCTTCACCGCGAGCCCTCGGGCTGACATGGTCGGCAGTACCTCGGGGGCGATATGGATCACACCTTGCCCGTGGTAGCAGTCGGCCAGTGCCGCTTCGAGGTTCCCGAGCTGGACGGCGATGTCATCCCCGCCGGTCACGATCTGGCTCGCGGCCGTCTGGAGAACGATCTGGGAGTTCGAGGGGTCATTCATCGCCGTGACCGCTGCGAGGTGCGGGAACACAGTCGTCTGAGCTACCCCTCCGGAAGCTGAACCGGCGGTGCCGGTCCAGAACGCTCGCTCCACCTGGTACTGCTCAACACGAGCCAGAGCATCTTCGGCGGCCGTCGCAACGTCACCGATAAGACCTACCGGGGAAGCGTCGAACTCCGCGTAGACCGCGAAGGACGTCGCACCCCGATAGGTCCGGGTGACTGTCGAGGACATGGACGCCTGACCCGTGGGAGAACCGCCAGCGCCCGTGACGGCGATGCACTCCTCGTAAAGAGTGCTTGCCGCTGGACAGCGCTCCTCCCACGTGATCCCGTTCTGCCAGTGAACATCAGCAGACGAAGGCTTCTGGATCGCATCCCACAGACCGTACGGAGACGGGGTGAATGACGGGCCCGCGACGACGTTCCGGGGTCCAGCCATGATTCACCGCCTTCCTGATCAGTGGTGGAGCGGGACTCAGACCTTGGCTCCGGTAGCACCGACAGCGACGTTGCCGCCAACATTGAACGCGAGAGTGTACTGGCGGGAGACGTGTCCGACCTTGGCGACCAGGTGCGTCTCCTCCGCCCAGGCGGCGGTGAAGTCGTTCTCCGCGTTCAGGACGGAGTCACGGACGACGCCGAGATCCAGGCTCATGCCCTGGCCGTGGAGGAAGGTACCCGCCGCGTAGAGCATGAACGTCACAGCGGTGGGCCAGACCGCCAGGTTCTCCGTGGAGACACCCGGGAGGTTGGCTGCACGTACCTGCCAGTCCGAGACGAACTGAGGCCTGACGTTGCGCGCGGTGAAGAGACCGACGATCGTGGCATCCGCGACCGCCATGAGGCTGAGGTCACTGATTCCGGGCTTGTACCCCAGGTCTGCCCGCATGGCTTCGAGAATCCAGTACGGGAAGACGACTTCGAGAACAGCGTCCTCGTCCATCGCGTACCGGGTCCGGTAGTCGGTGGCTGCCAGGCCCGTGGAGTTGACGATCTGCGGAACAGCGGCGTTCGCGGCGGTACCCAGCGAAACGGCGGACGCGGAGGCCGCGACCATCAGGGAGATCAGACGTGCGTTGATCGCGTGCGCGTACGCGGACCGGAGCAGACGGATGAAGTTCTGGGTCTGCTCGGGGTAGGCGCTGTCCGTCAGGTTCCCGGCGGTGACCGTGAGGCCATAGGCCTCAAGTCGCTGAGAGCTGAAGGACGAGCAGGGGACCCGGAGGGTCGGCTTGTTGACGGAACCGGTGACGGTCAGGATGTCGTCGGTCTCACTCCACAGCCACGGGTCTGAGGCGTTCGAGAAGCTGAACGCGAAGCCACCGAAACCGGAGGCCGGGTTGCTGCCGCCGGACTGGAAGAAGACATCACCGATCGCGGGGGAGACCGGGAACTGGATGCCGCCCCGGGTCACGCCGACAGTCGGAAGATCGACCGTCCGGGGAGCCCCGGCGATGTTGAAGAAGTCGTACATGATCTCGTTCGGGGCACACCAGCCACCACCGGCCACGAGAGCCTGGGCGTTCCCCTTCGCGTCGACCATCCCGCGCCAGGCTTCGAGAACCTCGAAGGGGTTGGTTCGGTTGTCGACCGTGTGCGAGAACTGGTTCTTGATCGAGGCGACCGGGTAGCGGGGAGCGTGCTTGCCCAGAGACGTCGAGGGTGCTCCCTGAGCGGCGTTGGTGAAGCGCGTCGCCAGGTCTGCGATGTTCTCGATGGATGCTCCGGAACCTGCGGCCGTGATCGCCAGCTTCGCGGCGGGGGCCTTCGGCTTCGGGGCGACCTCGCGGGTCGCGGAGAGGCTCGCGACTGCGCGAGCTCCGGCCTCGGAGATGTTCGTTCCCATGCGGGTCTCGGAGAGAACCTGGAGCATCGCGGTGGCAGCGCCCTTGGCGGCTGCTGCGGCGATGGCTTCCTCGCGATCGGCGGTGATCTTGCCGGTCAGCTCGGTGTGCTCCGGGGTTCCCTCTGCGGGTGTGTGGATGGCGTCCTTGAGCTCCGCCATCTGGCGCTCCGCACGGGCCTTCGCGGCTGCGGCGTTCTGGTCCTGCCGGACACGCCGGGCGGAGAGCTCCGCCTTGATCCGGTCGAGGTCTTCGCGGAGCTGCATGGCGTACTGCACCAGCTCCGGGGTGTAGTCGGTGATCCCATGCACCTTGTCGAACTCTGAGACACCCTCAGTTTCGAGGGTAGAGAGCTCTTCGTCGGAGACCTTGGTGAGATCCTCCGGCGCGGGGAAAAGGGCGGACTTCTCGAACTCGGCCACGAGGGACCTCCGGGTTTCTTCTCCAACGGGCTTAAGCGACGCGGAGTGATCACGGTCGAGGCGAACCGTAGCAGTCCCTTTCGCAATTCCCAAAGATCGCTTACTTACTTCGATCAGAGAAACTAAAGGTCAGCCCCGCAGAGGAGACCAGGGTCATCTCTGCGGGGCTTAATGATGATCTACCAGCCCGAGCGAAGGGTAGTAGATCATCAAGTACTTCTGGTAGATCAGATTCCGGGGTTTCCACCACCGACGGGCGGCGGAGGCGGAGGCGGAGGGACCGGCTTGCCGCATCCACAGCCGAGCTCGATCACCAGACGCATGGTCATTCACCTCCTCCGTGTACCTGCTCGAAGAGCTTGTCCATGACCAGCTTGAAGGCGTGCTGGACGACTTCCCGCTCCGAGAGTGCATGGACGGTGGTGAGCTTACCGGCGGCCACGAGGGCTTCCTGCTGAGGCTCACCGCTTGCCGCAGAAGCGACACGAGCGCGCATCTTCGGGATGGCGAAGCCGGGAACGTTGACCGCGAGGAGGCCAACGAGGCGCAGAGAGCTCCCGATGCGCCTCCAGTCACCAGAGACGGCACCTGCCGCACGGAGAGCATGCACCATCAGCTCATTGGCACCCGGCCGGATCGATCCCGCGACCCAGATGCCGTGAGCGTCATTGCCCACCGTGACGTCTGCGACCGCGTACCCGGTGTTGTCGTAGTGCTCCGTGGCCGGGACCGCCCCCATGTTCAGGGGCGCATGCCCGGTGCCCACGGTGATCTGCCCGACCGCGACGCGCTTCCCGTCCCGGGTGTTCACCTCTCCGGTCATGTAGTACGGGTGACTGTCCTCGTAGGGAGGCTGTACGCAGACGTCGGGCTGGCCGATGTGGCAGGAGCCCCACTGTGCGGCGTGCCCGTAGATCCGGCCGTCGTCGGTCACCTGGATCGTGGTCGGCCCGGAGAGCTTCGGATCCAGGAACCACTCCAGCGGGGGCTTCCAGTTCTCGTCCCGGGGGCCACCGCTCGCGAGGAGACCGTCCAGGGCCTTGATCTTCGGCTTCCGGTAGACGACCTTCTCGGGGTGACGCTGACCGCCCGCGACCACTGCCCCGTTCTCGTCGAGAAGCTCGATGTAGGCCTCCGCGAAGGCGGGGATGTCACAGAGGGTCGCGGCCCGGATGCGACCGGCGTGATAGACGACCTTCTCCGGCTGGGCGAAAAGCATCTTGAGGAGATCGTCCTCGCCTTCCCCGGAGCCTGCGTTGACGTCCTCGGGCCAGACGTATTCCACGTCTGCCCCGGTGATCGAGTCTGCGTCGATGGAGACGCCCCGGATGAACTCTCCCTTGATCATGTCGTGCACGCGCTGGCCGTCGGCCTCTGCCAGGTTGAGAACGCCCTCCGCCATGATCATGCCGTTGTCGCGCCAGATGCGGTCGATCCTCCCGACGTTCACCGCCACCGTGTGGGGCTCTCCGCCGTGTGAATCTTCCTTGTTCCAGCGCAGCGGGATGGGCGGGTCCTGCCAGGAGAGAGCATCCGCAGCGAACTCCCGGCCGTCCCCGGTGACCTGAGCCTCCACGCAGATGGGCCCGCGCCAGGGAGCTGTGCTCGAAGCCTCGAAGGGCTTCCCGCCCGTGGCCGGAGGAGAGTCCGCCGCGACGCTCACCCGCTTCGCGGCGAGAGCTTCCTCCACGGCCTCTTCGAGCGTCTTGGGGACCTCGACCTGGTTCTGGTGCAGACGCTTGTCCTTCGTCGTACCGGGGTTCGGCTCACCGCCCATGGTCTCGTCAGGGCAGTCCCCGTCAGGGCAGTCGAGCGCCGCATCGGTCTCGTGCAGGCGCTTGTCCTTCTTGGTGCCGGGGTTGGGCTTTCCGCCCATGGTCTCGGGCATGATGTTCGCCTTCCCTTCGGCGGAGGCTGTCCGGCCTCCCCAGACGGTGATCAGCTCACCACGGCAGCGTCCGCCGCCCTGGCAGAGGGTGTATCCGCCCCCCGGATACGCTTCCCGCGCGTCCGAGAGCGAAGTGAACTCGGTGCCGTCGATGGTCCGGCACGGCTTGCAGGTGTTCATGTCGAGGGCTTCGCTGGCGTAGTACGTCCCCGGCTCGGTGATCACAGACAGTACCGCAAGGCGACCCGCGTGCTGTGCGCTTGTCATCGCACCACTGATCGACTCGCGGGGCCCGGAGGCGGTGAGCTCCGCGAGATGGGCGTCCACGTCATCCGCCAGGGCATGCCCGGACTTGACCCCGAAGAGCCTCTGGGCGAACCTCTTCGCCGACTGGACGACGCTGCTCCCCATGATCGCTGAGGTGACGTTCGAGACCGAGGAGATCGTCCCCATGCCGGTGAGGGCCGCGACCAGTTCACCGTTCAGGTCCCAGGCAGGGACGTCCACGCCTTGCTGTTCTGCCTCACGCTGCTGAGCCTTCCCGGCGCGCATGGCCAGGTCGGTCATGCGCCGAGTGAGCATCTTCGAGCATTCCAGCGTGGAGACATCGAGGGTCGCGAGCTTCCCCGGCCGGTTCCCGGCGGCGACGATCTGGTCCCTGATCTCCTGACGCCACTTGACCAGGATCGTGGCGTACTCCGTCAGGGCATCATCGGACGCGGTCTCCCAGTCCCGCTGGTGCCCGACCCAGTCCCACTTCGAGGAGAGCTCAGCGTCCGTAGGAAGTCTCCGCAGAGGAGCAGCGGCGGCCGTGATCGCCTTATTCAGCGGGAGGTCCGTCGCGTCACTGCCGAAGGTCACCCGGATGCGGTCGAAGGTCACGACGCCGAGACGCTTCTCCAGCTCCTTCACGAGAGTGATGTCCTTCGTATACGCAGCGCAGATGTGCGCGCACCATGGAGAATGCTGCTCGGGGGTCCCCAATTCCATGATTTCCACGGCTCCCGAGACGAGAGCCTGGATTTCTGTGAGACAGGGCTCTTCATCGAGCGTCTCCGTGTCGGGGACTTCCCCCACGTTCCAGACCCAGGAGGCATCAGAGACGTTCCCGTTCCAGTGAGCGACTCCGAAAATCTTGAGCTGCACCGGATCGAGCAGGGAAGCGATGGGCCTCATGGCGTCCACGATCGCGTTACGGGCATCGTGGTCGAAGAGGTCCCCCTGACCCAGGTACATGAGCGTCACGTGGAGATCGGCGGAGGCCTCACCCCCGGCCAGCGCGAGGCGCTTCGCGTCGGCCGCCGTGGGCATGAGCGCGATCATCCCGCCGTCGAGATGGGAGGCGTCGGCGGCCATCGTCGTCCGGCGGCCGTGAGCTCCCTGGACGTGTCGCCCCCTCTGGTGGAAGTCAGACCTGCGTGCGGGCACCGTTGGCCCTCCTGACTGGCGTGAGCTTCTTCGTGATCTCGATCCACTGACCGTCGTCCCGGTGCGGTGCCTGCTCTCCGACCTGGATTCCGTCTGGCCCCAGGCGGCACTCGTAGGTCCCGGTCGACAGGGACATGGGCAGGCGCTCGTACATCGAGTGCGTGAACGGACACGAGAAGGAGTGATCGTTGCACACCGATGGGTGCATGAGGGTGACCGTTTTGCGCGTCTTGTTGAACTTGATCAGGTGCAGGGCCGCCAGCTGGCTCGCGACGCGCGCGAGGCGCTGCACCGCCGCGTCGGAGGCCTTCGAGCCCGAGGGCTTACTCGGGGCCTTCCCCTGGTTCGGAGGTCCGGTCTTCTCCTGCGTGGCGTCTTCCGGCTGGGGGTTCTCGCCCTCCGGGGGTGCATTCCCGGCCGGTGGTGACGTCCCAGGCGTCCCCGTGACCGCCGGAGCAGGCTCAGCAAGCACCTTCTTGCCAGCCAGCGCGTCGAGAGCTGCGGGAGCTTCGTTCTGGAAGTTCCGCATGATGATCTTGAGGGCCTGGTCCACGACTTCATCAGGCTTCGGAGCGTCGTCCTCGTCGAAGCCGAGTTCCCTGCGGTAGGAGGGACCTCCGAGCTCAAGACGGTCGTACGCCAGGGTCGCGTTCTCGGAGCGGTCCGGGCGCATGGCCAGCTCCGACATGTCGTACCAGACCACCGCCTGTGCGATCTCCTCGTCGGTGGCTCCCGAGGCCTTCATGCGCGGGCGCAGGTAGCCCGTCGTCAGAGCGTCACAGATCACTTCGGCCATGGGAGCGATGTGCGTTTTCAGAGCCCCCTCATCCAGCTGCCAGGCGGTCCAGTGATTGACCTTGGCCATGCCGGTCATGATCTCGGTAGGTACGTCCAGCTTGTTCCCGAGGCGCTGGATCGCGGACTCACGCTTCTCGATGATCTTTTCGTCGATCTTGAGCGTGAAGTCCAGGTGTTTGATCTGTGCGGCGAGCTCTCCAGGCACCTTGATGATGATCGGGACGATGGAGGCAGCGGTCCCCGGCGTACGGATGGCCTCCGCGCTGATCTCGATGAACTCAGCCATCAGGGGGTCAGGCTCATCCTGGAGTTCCTCGCGGACGGGGAACGTCGCCTCACTCGGGAGGATCAGGACCCCCGCGCTCGCGAGCCGTGAGAGGTACTGGCTCATGATGTACCGGTTGCAGAGATCGAGCTCTCGCGCGGCCGTCAGGGCACTGTGGGACGTGGAGTCCGCGAGGTGAAAATAACGAGCATGCGGACGCCAGATCCGGACGGGCATCCCGGACGTCGGAAGATCTCCCCAGACGATGTTGGGGATGCGCTCCACGACGGTCTGGAACTTGCCGTTCTGGACTCCGTGGAGAGGCCCTTCTCGATCACGGTGGGCTCATCCAGACCGGGCTCGATGTCCGCCGCCTTCAGGCGTACCCGGGACAGCATGTTGGAGAGCCACGTCACGCCCGTGTTCAGTTCCGCCAGGTTGTCGTAGAACCCCCAGGCTTCGTTCTGCCACTCCATCGTGTGCTGGAGGAACTGGGACTGAGGCTTCGAGACCGGCGAGGAGGCTGCCGTCAGAGCATTCGCCGCCTGCTCGTAGGCACGCCGGACCTGCTCGATGTTGGTCGAAGAGTTGGTCTCGGGGGGTCGGTCCGACAA
>Ga0193733_1000553_pt1 | contig 12117 bp, 12 predicted proteins | sample U1s2metaG_FD_145076 | JGI IMG/M metagenome (GOLD analysis project Ga0193733, IMG submission 145076) | Soil microbial communities from a riparian zone of the East river system, Colorado, United States - U1s2 | ecosystem: Environmental > Terrestrial > Soil > Riparian zone | place: USA: East River... | reverse complement strand
GCTGGTGCGGCCCGATCACCACATCGCATGGCGCGGCAACGCGACGCCCGAGGACGCCGACTCGCTCATCGCGCGCGTCAGCGGACACGCCTAGCGCCGCACGGCGACCTCGATTGCACGATCGACAAAAGGCAAGCTATGATCGCCTTCCCGCAAGGCGCACGGATCACAGGAACGCCCATGAACGCCAAGGAAAACCTTTCGCCGACCGTTCGTGCCGAAGCGCCGGTCGCAAGCCCCGAGCAGAAGGAAATCTGGGGCAGCGACGCCATCGCGGCGGTGCTGCGCGCGCTCGACATTCCCTTCCTCGCGCTCAATCCCGGAGCGAGCTACCGCGGGCTGCACGACAGCATCGTCAACTACCTCGGCAACACGCGCCCGCAGATGCTGCTGTGCCTGCACGAAGAATCGGCGGTGGCGATCGCGCAGGGCTATGCAAAAGTATCCGGCCGGATGATGGGCGCGGTGGTGCATTCCAACGTCGGCCTGATGCACGCGAGCATGGCGATCTTCAACGCCTGGTGCGACCGCGTGCCGATGCTCGTTCTCGGCGCCACCGGACCCTGGGACGCGGCGAAGCGCCGTCCCTGGATCGACTGGATCCACACTGCTTCCGACCAGGCTGCGCTCGTGCGCGACTTCACCAAGTGGGACAACCAGCCGGCGTCGGTGCCGGCGGCGTACGAGGCGATCCTGCGCGCAGCTCAGATCGCCAACACCGCGCCGCGCGGGCCTACCTATGTGAACCTCGACGCCGGGCTGCAGGAAGCGAAAATCGGCGCGCTTCCGCCGCTTCCCGACGCGAAACGATACCGCGCGCCCGACCCGGTGTTGCCGGCCGGGCACCTCGTCGAGGCGGCGGCGAAGCTTCTCGCGAGTGCGAAGCATCCGGTGATCCTCGCCGGGCGCGTCTCGAGAAGCGAATCGGCCTGGAAGCAGCGCGTCGCGCTCGCCGAAAAGCTCCACGCGCGCGTCCTCACCGACATCAAGGTCGGCGCGGCGTTTCCGACCGATCACCCGCTGCACGCGGCTCCGCCCGCGACCTTCCTTTCACCCGACGCGGCGAAGCTGCTGCGCGACGCCGACGTGGTGCTGTCGCTCGACTGGGTCGATCTCGCGGGCGCGCTGAAAGCGGCCTGGGGCGCGGACCCGGTGGGCGCGAAGGTGATCCAGATCTCGCCCGACGCGCACGTTCACCGCGGCTGGAGCATGGATTACCAGGGCTTGCCGGCGGTAGATGTCTACATGATGTGCGAGCCGGACGCCGTGGTTCCGCTGCTCCTCGATGCCGTCAAGCCGCGCCCCGGCGCGATCGCGGCGAAGCCCGCGCCCTTGCCGGACGCCGCGCCCGACGTCGTTTCGATCCGTACGCTCGCCGATGCCTTGAATGTCGCGACCAAGGACATGGAGGTGTGCATCACGCGGCTGCCGCTCGGCTGGAACGGCGCCTACCGCCACTTCGGGCATCCGCTGGATTACATCGGCTCGGAGGGCGGCGGAGGAGTCGGCGCAGGGCCCGGCATTACCGTGGGAGCGGCGCTGGCGCTGAAGGACAGCGGCCGGCTCCCCGTCGCCATCATGGGCGACGGCGACTTCCTGATGGGCGTGACCGCCCTGTGGACCGCAGCGCACTACGGTATTCCCTGTCTCATCCTCGTCGCCAACAACCGTTCCTTCTTCAACGACGAGCTGCACCAGGAGCGCGTCGCGAAAGAGCGCTCGCGCCCGGTGGAGAATCGCTGGATCGGCCAGCGCATCAGCGGACCGGACATCGACATCGCGATGATGGCGCGCGCGCAAGGGGCCGAAGGCATCGGCCCGGTCGCGAAAGCGTCGGAGCTCGCGCCCGCGCTCGAGAAAGGAATCCAGGCCGCGCGGAACGGAGCGGTGTGCGTCGTCGACGTTCGCGTCGCCCCGGGATACGACACCAACATGGGCGGCTCGGGCGCGAGCCAGAAGCGCTGAGCGGCGAAGAAGAGATAAACGGAGGAGGTCAATGTATACAGCGCGAGTCTTAATCACACTGACCTTGGGCGTTGTGTTGGTGCTGCCTGCCGACGAGGCAGCAGCGCAGGCCGCCTGGCCGAGCCGGCCGATCCGATTCACCGTGCCGCTGCCGCCCGGAGGCGCGAACGATCTGCTCGCGCGCGTATTCGCCGAGCGCCTACAGGCGAACCTCGGACAGCCGGTGGTCGTGGAGAACAAGCCCGGGGCGGGCGGCAACGTCGGCACCGAGTTCGTCGCCAGGCAGCCCGCCGACGGGTATTCGCTGCTGCTATCCTCGAACACGCATGTCCTCAACGTGAGCTTCTTCGCGAAACTTCCGTACGACCCGATCAAGGATTTCGAGCCGGTCACGCTGGTGGCCACGATTCCCTTCGTGCTCACGGTGAATGCGAATCTACCCGTGACCAACGTCAAGGAATTCCTGGCGTACGCGCGCTCGCACCCGGGCTCCACCTACGCGACTGCGGGCATCGGAACGCCGCATCACCTGGGCGCCGAGCTCTTGAGGACCATGACGGGAATCGAGATCACGCACGTGCCCTACAAGGGCGCGGCCTTCCTCGTCCCGGCGCTTTTGACCGGCGAGGTGACTTTTTCTATCGCCTCGATGAGCTCGCTCGTGCCGCACTTCAAGTCGGGCAAGCTGCGTGCGCTCGCTGTGGCGAGCGAGACACGCACGTCCCTGCTGCCCGATGTGCCGACCATCGCCGAAGCGGGCCCGCTGCCGGGGTATTCGATCGACGTGTGGTTCGGCGTGCTCGCTCCGGCGGGAACGCCGCGCCCCATCGTCGACCGGTTGAACGCCGAGATCAACCGCGTGCTTCAGGACCCGCAGGTCGTGAAGGACCGGCTCAATTCGGTAGGCCTTTCGCCCGTCGGCACCACGCCCGAGCGTTACATGGAAGTCATGAAAGCGGACCTGGTGAAATACGCGAAGATCACCAAGGACGCAGGCATCAAGCCAGACCTGTGATTCGGTGCGGCGCTGCTCAGGCGCCGAGATTCGCCAGGCGGCGCTTCCACGCCGGGATGATCTCCGGGTTCTTGCAGTAGAGCGGCGGCTCCCCGCGCAGGATGCGCGTGATGTTCTCGACCGCCGCGGGTGGAAAGGAAGCGAACACGTCCTGGGTGTGGCCCACCATATGCGGCGTGAGAATCACATTCTCGAGTTGACGCAGCGGGCTGTTATCGGGAAGAGGTTCGACGGCGAAGCTGTCGAGCGCCGCGCCCGCGATGCGTTTCCCCTTGAGCGCACGATAGAGCGCGCCTTCGTCGATCGCCTCGCCGCGCGAGGTGTTCACGAGATACGCCGAGGGTTTCATCAGCGCGAGCTCGCGTTCGCCCAGCATGCCCCGCGATCCAGGCGTGATGCTGACGAGCATCGCGACGACATCGCTCGAGCGCAGCAGCGTGTCCAAATCCGTCATCTCGACTCCCGCCGGCGCCTTGCCCTGTCCCACGAAGGGATCGAAGGCGATGAGATTCACGCCGAACCCCGAGAGCCGTTCGACCACGCCCCGCGCGATCCGCCCCAGGCCGATGAGGCCGACCGTGCGGCCACGCAGCATCCGCGCCCAGGCGTCCTTTGCCGTGGGTTTCGGCCGCGATCGTCTGCCGCGCAGCACGTCTTCCGTCGCCCTGGGCTGATACATGAGCATGAGGATCAGCATCACCGTCGCCTCTGCCATGCCGAGGAAGTTTTCCGGCGTTGCTCCGTGCCCGACGATGACGCCGAGCTCGTTCGCGGCCGCGAGATCCACCGTTTCCAGGCCGATCGTCGGGTTGACGATGCCGCGAAGGCGCGGCGCCGCGAGCATGATTTCGCGCGAGCAGATCGAGCGCGAGCTGAACATCGTCACTTCAGCACGCCCGAAAAGCTCCGCGTGGCGCTCCTTCGGATAGTCGAGCTTTTTTCCCGGCACGGTCTGCGCACCGCGCACAACTTCAATGCCGAGCTTTACGAGGCGCGACTCGATCTCGTCCAGCACCTCGACGAGCATGTAATCGTGGCAGATGAAAACGGTATGCCGATTCACGCCCGCCCGCCCCGATCTAAACGCAGTAGATGTCGACCATCGAAGGCAGATAATCGTTCTGCAGGATGGTTTTCTTCTTCGCGATCAGCCACGCCTTGCCTTTGCGGCGCAGCTCGTAATGAGCGTGGCCAAAGAAGACGTCGGTTCTCTTGTGGTGCGGATCGAACACGTGGCTGGTCCAGCTGGAACGCAGCCGGATGAGCGATTTTCCTTCCGCCCCGGCGATGAGCACGTTGCCGACGATGTGCGTGGTGCGGCGAAGCGGCACGGAGGCGGGCGAGCGTCCCGAGCGGATGCGCACGATGCGGTCCTCCAATCCAGCGCGGTTCGCATAGTAGATATGCGAGATCTCGGCCTGGGGATCGGAGGTCAGAGTCTCTTCCGTGCGCCAGGTCGGTATCCAATACTCGCAGTCTTCGGTGAAGAGCGCGAGCCATTCGTCCCAGCGTTGTTCATCGAGAAAGACGGCTTCGCGAACGAGAACATCGCGGCCGATCTCGAGGGAGTCGGCCATCTTCAGCGCGGGTAGGGTCTTTCGCCCGAGACGCCGGCCTGCATCAACCGCGCCCATTCGCGATACGGCGCGTGAAAGCAGGTCTCGGTCTGGATCATGTACGGGCCTTGCAGGCTCGCCACCGGCTTGATGCCGATCTCGCGCGCGAACGCGTTCGCCCCAGGTTCGTTCGCTCCGATTCCGCGCTGATACCCCTGCAACCAGGAAATCGGCGCGGCGAACCCGGCCTGGCTGTCCTCGTACACGCTGGTATCGTCCGGGGTCGCCAGGCCGCTCACGTTGAAGAAATCCTCGAACTGGCGAAGACGCCAGGCGCGCTGCGCGGGCGGCTCGCCGACCGGCGCCATGCAATAAACGCGCATCTCGGTCTTGTTCACCGCAAGTGGCCGGAACGTGCGCAGGAGAAGCGACGTGGAGTCGGCGATCTGCATATTGGGAAAAACCACGATATTCCGGAGCTTGAGCATCCACTCGGCGCGTGTTCCTCCGACGCGCTTTCGGATTTCTTCTATGCCCGCGTAGACCTGCCGCCGCTCCGGCTGCGCCTGGTTGAGCCAGATCGCCGCGTGTCCGTGCTCGAAGTTGAAGCTGCCCCCGTCCTGCGCCAGGCGCTTGTCCCAGTCGAAGGCGCGCGCCGCCTGATTTCCGGTCTTTGCCTTCTCGCGCTGCCGCACCACTTCCATGAAGCTCGTGTGCGTCGAAGTCAGATGGTACTGGTCGACACCGTTGTCCATCTGTAGTTTCCAATTGGCATCGAACGTGTAGGTGATGCGGCCCGGCACGCATTCCATCCCGCGCGGGCCCTGCTCCAAAGCGAGATCGAGGAAGAATTTCAGCTCTCCGAGGTAGTCCTCGAGCGCCGGCACGTCCGCGCTGAGGCTTCCGAAGAGCAGTCCTTTGTAGTTGGCGAAGCGCGCCAGCGGCACCAGATCGTGGTCCTCGGCGTCAAACGCTGCGCCGTAGCAAGCGCTTTTCCGGTCCTTGACGTCGATGTTCCTGCCGCCCGAATCGTAGGCCCAGCCGTGGTAGTTGCACACGTGGTACTTGCGGTTGCCCGACTCGGCTCGGGCGAGCAGCGTGCCCTTGTGCCGGCACACGTTCAGGAACGCGCCGAGATTTCCCGCGTCGTCGCGCGTCACCAACACCGGCACGCGGCCGATGTGGGTTGCGATGTAGTCGTGCGGCTTGGCGAGCTGCGACTCGAAGGCGAGGAATGCCCAGGTGCGCTCGAAGATGTACTTCTGCTCCAGCTCGAAAAGCTCGGGATCGGCGAAGAGATCCCGATGAACGCGGAACGCGCCCTCTTCGGGTCGGTCGTCGACGTAGAGCTTGATATCCTTGAGGTCCACGACCGATCGTCCGGCCAGCCAGGGAACTATGCCGCTGCCTTCCCGCGGTTGGTCTCGAAACCCGGTTCGCTCCCGAGGAGCGCCGCAGGTTTCTTCAGGTTCTCCTGCCAAAGCAGGGACTCCATGAAGATATTGAGCGGCTGGTCCTGGATGGTGAGCTCGTATACGTAATCGTCGTAAGAAGCGTGGTTGTGCACCGCCCATCCCGGGGCGGAGAGCATGAGGTCCCCCGCGGCCCATTCGTAGCGATTGCCCGCGACCATCGAATACCCTTTACCGTGGAAATAGTAGTTGATCGCGGCGGAAACATGGCGGTGCGGCCGGTCGACGATCTTCGGCGGGCGAATCGTCATGGTGGCGAAGAAGTTCGGCGTGATGCCGTTGGTGCGGCCGGTGACGGGGTTGTACATCATGTAGAGCCTGCGCCCGGCGTACTCTTTCCCGAGCGCCTCGAGCTTGTCGAGCTGGCGCTTCACTTCCTTCCAGGGAAAATGCAGGGGCTTGGAGACCACGGCCTCCGGATTGATGAGAATTTCGTACGGCATCAGCATGCCGCCGTCCGCGCCGATGCGGATCATCCCGTAGGGACTCTTGCGGCGCGCATCGCCCGACCGCGCCTTGTCCTCCGCGTCCTCCACCGAGTGCAGCTCGGCGGCCGGCTCGTCCTCCGGAAGATAGACCTGCATGTGCTGAAGAAGGGGCACGTTCGAATAGGTCAGCCTGACCTGAAGATCCTTGCCGTCGTTGACGTGACGGTAGACTGCGTAGGAGGGATGGTTCCACACATCGTACTGCGCGAAGGCGATGCGCTTCCCCGCAACCAGCGTGTGGCCCGAGCCGGCGATGCAGAAATTCACCTCGGTGGCGTTGTGCCGGAACGCCGCGGTCTTCTCGCCCGGTTTCAGCACGGCTAGCTTGACCTGGATCCCGGGGGCGAAGCCCGGCGCATTGGCCTCGGCGAGCGGATGCACGATCAGCGACTCGCGCCGGCCGTTCGCCGGCCGCGGCAGGCTCGCCAGCCGCTCGGCTTCGGCGTCGATCTCGTCTTTCGTGACGACGATCGGCGCCCAGTAGCTGTTGTCGTCCCGCGCATCCCGGCCCGAGCGGTCCAGAAACCGCCCCTGCATATGCTGGAAGTCCTTTCTGAATTCGTTCATGGCAAGCTCCTCGATCGAGGTTGAATCCTACTCCTTAAACCGCGCTCTTCGCCCGAGCAAGCCGCGGCTTCTGCTTTTTCGGCTGGGGAACGACGCGGCCCGCTCCGCGCTCGCTCGCCCGTTTCAGCAACTCCACCCCGAGAGCAAGATCGGAAATGCCCATGCCCATCGCTTTGAAGAGCGACACGTCGTCCGCGCCCGAGCGCCTGCGACCCGAGGCGACGAGCCGAGAGAGCGGCATCACTTCCTCCCACCCCGACGAAACGTATCGAGTCATGAATTCGCGCGAGAGCTGCTGCACGCCGGAAAGATTATCCACGGCGACGATCGTGGTGCGCGCAAAGACGTCCTGCGCGAATTCCTCCCGGTCCGGCGCGATCGCGCCCACGGCATTCAAGTGAGCGCCTTTTTCCAGCATCGCTGCGGTGAGAAAAGGCTGCGCCGCCCGTGTCACCAGCGTCACGATTTGCGCTCCCCCGCATGCCTCGCTGACAGAGGCGCAGCTCGCGGCCTCAATGCCGAACTCCTCGCGCGCTTTCCCGGCGAACGCTTGGCGCGACTCCGTGCGAGGACTGTAAATTTGCAGCCGTTCGATGGGCCGCACCGCCAGCATCGCGCCGAGCTGGGCGAGCGCCTGTTTGCCCGTCCCGACGATCGCCATCACCTTGGCATCCTGCCTCGCCATCCAGTCCGCGGCCACCCCCGAGATGCCCCCGGTGCGCAAGTTTCCCAGCGCGAACGCCTCGATCACCGCGACGAGTGAGCCGTCCTCTGCGCTCCAGAGCAGCAGCAGCGGGCAGGTGCCGCCCTGGGTGTGAGTCCACGTTTTGGTGCCCACCAGATTCCCGAGCTTCCCGCCGATCGCATGCAGGTTGTTCTTTCCGTATTGCAGCAGCGTCTTCGTCATGTTGTGCGCTTCGCCGCGCGCTTCCTCGCGCAGTGCGGCCTCGAGAGCGACGATCGCGTCCTTGAGGTCCATCAGCTGGACGACTTCGGCTTCGGTGATCCAGATCGCGTCGGCGCCCATTTTTATACTTTGAACGAGGTCAACACCTGTTTGGGAAACAATTCCTCGAGCTCGAGGCGCCTGTGGCACACACCCTGTTCGAATGCAAAATCGACGAAAGCCTGAAGCGTGGTGCGGTTCTTCTCCAGCCCGTAAGGCCAGAAGTCCTCGCCGAAGAGGCCTTTCATCCGCTCGGTGTACGGCGCAAGCCAGGCGAGCGGCGCGTGCGAAGCCGTGATGTCGGAAAGACGCTCCACCGAGCGGCGCTTCGCTTCCTCGAAGGCCTTGTAGAGATTCATCGCGAGCCAGGGGTGGCGCTCCAGTACTTCGGTCTTGATCACGATCACGTGCATGATGGGAAAGATCCCGGTCTCCCTGAAATAGGCTGCTTCGATCGCTTCGTAATCCGGAAACAGCCGCCGGATCCCGCTGCCGAAACCGCGCGGGGGCCGCGCGGAGAGCACGGCGTCGATATCCCCAGCCAGCAGCATGTCGTTCAGAGAGTGTTGGGGCTCCGGGCGGAGCCGCACTCCTTCAGGCAACTTCGGTTTCACTTTCTCAACGCGCCCTGCTTGGTTCACTCCCGCCTGGACCCACTCGACCGAGGCGAGGGGCACCTTGGCCTGGTGAGTGAGGTAACCGCGCGAGTAGATCACCGCCGTCTGCGCCCACTCCGGAATCCCGATACGTTTGCCCTTCAACTGCTCCGGGCGGTCGATCTTGCCGTCGTCGCGCACGTAGATCATCGATTGTCGGAACACCCGCGACGGGAACACGGGGATCGCGTTGATGCTGTTGTCCTCCTGCGAGCGCAAAGACACGTACTTGCCCATGGACATTTCCGACACTTCCCATTCCCGGAAAAAAGTGAAGCGAAAGAATGCTTCCTCCGGCGGCAGATTGAGCACGTTGAGGCTCACGCCCTGAACAGGCACTTGTCCCGTGGCGAGGTCGCGCGTGTGCTCGTAGTCGCCGATGGCAAGGGTCAGGGACAGTCTTTCCACGGCCTCGCTATTCCTTGAGCAGCACCGCACCGTCTTTGATCTTCACGGCATAGGTGCGAATGTCCTCGGTGCAGGGGACGCCGACGGCCTTGCCAGTCGCGATGTGAAACTTCCCCTGGTGCAGCGGGCATTCGATCTCCTCGCCCTCGATGAAGCCATCGGTCAATCTCGCCTGTCCGTGAGTGCAGGTGTCGTGCGTGGCGAAAATTTTCCCGCCGAGGTTGTACAGGCACACCGGCTCCACGCCGAGATTGACGAGCAGCGTCCCGTCTTCGGGAACATCAAAGACGTCGGCGACTTTGACCCAGTTCTCGCTCATGTCAAAGGGGATAGATCAGGCTGTTCGGGACGAGGAGGCTGTCGAAGATGCAGAGCTTTTCCTTGAATTTTAACCTGCCCTCCTCGACGACCAACTTGTCGCGATATTGACCGGTGTTGAAGACCCGCGTGAGCTCGTCCTGCAGCGTCTCGAGCGCGACATAGTTTGCGCGTACCTCGAGCACGGTTTCTTTCCAGCCGAGGACGCGAATGCCGCTCACCATGCGGCGCATGTAACGCGGCGCGTACACCGCGGTCTTGCGGATTGCGGTGACCCGGTCGGCGAGATACCCCTTGCTCTCGCAAAGCCAGGTCGCGAGCGGCAGCCCGCGCTCGAAGTTTTCGCGCGGAACGATCTTGTAGAGACATTGCTCGACGAAGAATTCCGGCCATTCCTCGAAGCGCTCCTCGTCGAGGCAGGCGGTGTACGCGGCATAGAGCTCTTCCAGCTCTAGGCGCAGGTCCCCGGAATTCAGGGTCAGATAGCGCTCCGCTGTACTCACGTTACAAAAAAGAACGAACGTTCGATTTCTAGAATTTTACTGATGAATAACAAATTGCTAGATCTCCATGACCTGGCGGTAATAGGCGTAAAAGGCGCGGATCACGGATTCTGTCACCATGTGCTGCTCGTCCTTCCAGTCGCGCCCGCCCATCTCCATGACTCCGGCCCCTTGAGGGTACGGACCGACGCCGCTTTGAGAGAACTTCATCACTTCGCTGTCGTCGATCGAGACGAATCCCGCCGGTCCCATGAGGTTCGCCTGCCGCAACCTGCGCCGGGTCATCTCTTCGTCGTCGGTGGCGTAGCCGAAATAAGTCCAGGCGAGCTCGAACGCCGCCGGGCCGCGTGTGATGAGCTGACGCATCGCCAGGGTGTTCGACTGCTGCTGGATGATGAGGTTAGGCCAAAGGGTCGTCATCACCACGGTGTACTCCGGAAATTCGCGCACCGGCTCTAGAAGCGTCGCATCCTGCAGTTTGAAGTTGTCGATCAGCGACTTCATGTCGGCGTTGTCCTCGGTCTTCTTCTGATCCCCTCGCCAGGAAATCAGCGCACCGTGGCGGCCGGTTGCATCCATCTGCACTTTCGAGGGCTGATCGGCTCGAAACAGCCCGAAGCTCACCAGGAACACGTGCAGCAGGCTCGCGTGATAGGGGTCCTTGATGTTCTCGAACATCAACTTCCAGTTGGCGGGTGTCAGTTGGCGCGAGTAGCCCAGCACGCGGAGCTCTCGGCCGTCGAACACGCGATCGAAAAGCGCCAGCATCGAAGGTCCAAAGTACTCTTCCAGCGGCTCAAGTTCCGATGCGAAGGAGGCGAAGATCACACCGTGACGGCGCGCGACCTTGAGCCTGCGCAGCCCGTGGTTCTTCGGATCGAAATCCGCGGGCATGCCGCCTTGCTTCTTCACGCCGCGCCTGAACGGCACGCCGATCAGATTGCCCTTCAAGTCATAGGTCCACTGGTGGTAGGGACATATGAACTCCGCGGCGCTGCCGAGATGCTTCTGGCAGAACTGCACGCCCCGGTGAGCGCAGCGATTCTCCACCACGTTGATCGAGCCTTCCTGGTCGCGCACCACCACGACCGGCTTTTCGCCTATGAAAGTGCGTTTGAAATCCCCGGAGTGCGGTAGCTCCGCCTCGAGCGCGACGTAGTTCCAGCTCGGACCGCAGAAGATGCGCTCCTGCTCTTGGGCATAAATCTCCGGGTCGGAGTAGATCCAATAAGGGATGCGGGAAATGCCTTCTTGGGGCCACACGTGGCGCGCGCCCATGGATTTCTCTCTTTCGGTGCCGGCGCCGCTCGTTAGGAAACAGACCGCTTGCGGCGGAACTTGGACAGGAGGTCGTCCAGGTGATCGTGACTCGAATAGCTGATGACCAGTTTGCCCGCGCCTTTTTTGCCCGGCTTGATCTCGATTTTGGTACCGATCTCTTCGGACAATTCTTCCTCTAGACGCGCGATGTCGCGGTCGGCACCGCGCCTGCGCCTAGCTCCGACCGTGGGATGAAGGATGGCGTTGACCAGCTGCTCCGTCTGGCGCACGGAGAGCGCCTGGTCCGCGACCCGCTTCGCGACGCTCTCCTGCTGCCGCCCGTCGAGCGGGAGAAGCGCGCGCGCGTGTCCCATCTCGAGCTTTCCGTCAAAAACAAGCGCCTGTACCGCCTTTTGCAAATTCAGTAACCGGAGCAAGTTGGTGGTTGCGGTGCGGGAGCGGCCAATGGCCTCCGCCGCCTCCTGGTGCGTGAGTTTGAACTCGCCGATCAGCCGCTGCACGCCGCCTGCTTCTTCGAGCGGGTTGAGGTTTTCCCTCTGGATGTTTTCGACCAGCGCCATGGCGAGTGCCGACGAATCCGGCACGTCGCGAACGAGCGCTGGGACTTCCGCGAGACCAGCGATTTTCGCCGCGCGCCAGCGCCGCTCGCCTGCGATGATCTCGTAGCGGTTGCTCCCCATCGGCCGTACGAGAATAGGCTGCATCAGGCCTTGCGTTCTGATCGAAGCTGCGAGCTCCCCCAGCGAGCTGTCGTCCATCTTGGTGCGCGGCTGGTAGCGGCCACGCTGCAGCTGATCGATGCGCAGCGTGGCTTGTCGCTCGGAGACCGGCCCCCCCTCCCCATCCCTGTCTAGGAGGGCGTCCAGGCCCCTGCCCAGTCCCTTGAGTTTCACCGGCATTTCCCGCTCATGCTGCCGCCGCGATGCCGTTCCGGGAGAGGAT
>Ga0193733_1000552_pt1 | contig 12118 bp, 10 predicted proteins | sample U1s2metaG_FD_145076 | JGI IMG/M metagenome (GOLD analysis project Ga0193733, IMG submission 145076) | Soil microbial communities from a riparian zone of the East river system, Colorado, United States - U1s2 | ecosystem: Environmental > Terrestrial > Soil > Riparian zone | place: USA: East River... | reverse complement strand
GTTGATGTAGACCGTTGGCGCATCGTCGCTATGCACCGAGAACGCCGTGCTGTTGGCACGCTGCGTGATCAAGAGTCGATTGAGCGACGCATTGATCTCGCCCTTCTGGCCCGCCGCGTAGGTGCAGGGCACGTGGACGCCGTCGCAATGCGCCGGGCTCGGGGCGCCACCGACAAAATGATCGTTCTCGTCCGGCACGATGACGAAGAGCGTATTGTCCTTGGTGATGCCGTCGGCTGCAAGGCGGGCAAAGAACTTGCCGAACGCGGTGTCGTATTGCTTGAGCTGGGCGACATAACCGGCTTCGCCGGGTCCGAATGTGCCCGGGCCGGACCGGTTGTCATGCGCGTCGGAGACGTAGAGATAGACCACCTGAACGCCTGCCTCCAGCATCGTCGCTGCATAGCCGAGCGATTGGGTGGCGGTCGGATTGAAGATATTAGGGAAGCCGGGATTGCCCGCGGCGGTCTGGATGACGTTGCCGTCAAGGTCCTTCACCGGGCCGCTCGGCGAGATCACCGGTTGCACATGGATATTGCCGAATAAAGCCTTGTAGCCGACATACCCACCCGGCTCGTCGGCCAGCAGGTCGTCCTTACCGTGGCTGTTGTTGCAGAGCGTGCTGTTCCGCGCGCAATGAATGGCGATGCCGAGGAAGTCGGCGTTGGCCTTGTCGCGCAGAGCCGCATTGTTGGCTTCGATGCCTTCCGGCGAGGTGGCGCCAAACACGGTATTGACGTCCGCGGGCACGCTCTCGAACTCGATATTGGCAACCGAGAAGCCGCCGACATCACAGCCGGCGCGGGTGAAGGGCACCCAGGGAGCCGCTGCGGTCTTGCCGAGCTCATTGAGCATTTGCGGCTTGCCGTCGCCGCTCAGCGCGGTCCAGTACAGGAAGGAACTGTTGAAACCGACGCTGCCGTCCGGCCTGAAGAAGCCATAGCTGTTGGAAACCGGAATTCCCATGCGGTCGCCATAGACGCCGGTCTGGGCGGTCAGAATATCAGTCGCGGTGTGGGAAATCAGGGGCGTGTGATGGTTACCGCTGATGGTGCCGTTGTTCTGAATGAAGTTGAGCAGAATAGGCATCTGTTCGAGATCGGACGGAACGTCCGGATTATCACGCCGCAGATGCACGTTGTCGAAAACGATATTGATAACGCGTTTGACCTGACCGCCTGGAGAATTAAATTGACAACGCGCCGATGCGGTTTGCGAAGCGGCACTGAGAAATATAGCGCCCAGCATCAATGGAATCGATGCGCCAAGAAAATCTTTCAATCGTTTCATCGCTCTCTCCTGATGTCGGTCCAAGTGATGGAGTAAATCTGTTGAAAAATACGCGCCGCCTGCTTGCCGACGGGCGACATCATACATTGGCGATTGTTGCGGGCGATTGACGCGGGCATGACGCCCGCACGGCGTGATGTCATGCGATCGGAGGAGCGTCTCTCATCGAAAAGATTTTGGTTTGCGAAGAAAACGCGACCCAAGGAGAGAGCGCGATCGATGCAATGGCTTCGGTTTTCCAGAAGCGCAGCGGCTGCCGACCAAGTCACCAGCGCCCCGGCGCCCAGAACAAAGCAAGCCGCTGGCCTTCAGCGATCTGATCGGACGACATTTTCGACGCCACCGCATTGCGAAGCCGCAGATAATAGTCACGCTCGCGCTTGGCCGCATGCGCCGCCGCCAGGTCGAGCCATTTATATGCGAGCACGGCGTCTTGTGGTACGCCGTGGCCCTTGTCGTAAATCAGGCCGAGCCTGCTCTGCCCAAAAGGCTCGCCTTGCACGGCCGCTCGCTGATAGAAATCGGCGGCGGCGTCGTAGGCCTGAGGCACGCCGAAGCCGTTTTCATACATGAAGCCCAGCAGCGCCTGCGCCCGAGCGTTGCCGCGCAGCGCAGGCGCCGACAACGCGCCGACCGCGCGCACGTAATCGCCGCGGGAATAGGCCGCGGTCGCGCGACTGAGAGCGTCGGCATGAGCCGGGCGCAAATCGTTGGCGCCGAACGAAAAAATGACCAGCAACGTTGTCAGCACAATCCGCCGCACTGAACTTAACCTCCATAGTTCCGCTTCTGATTCATCCGTCCGCGAATGTGCGGGACAAGGCGTTCACCGGCCGTGCCTTCGAACCCTCGTGTCATCGCAGGTCATGGACCCGGGACTCATTTGCTACGCTCGTGTTGATGCTGCCGCGGAGTTTCGACCGAAGCTCTTCGGCAACAACATGAGCATCCATGCTGTCGCGGATAATCTGGGGGCGGATGAAGATGATCAATTCGGTACGGGCCATCTTTTTGTCCTGATGAGAGAAGGCGTCGCCCAGGCCTGGGATCTGATCGAACAGGGGGATTCCGTTGCGTTGTTTGTTTTGCTGTTCGCTGATCAATCCAGCCAGCAGGACGGTCTGACCGGTGGCCACTGAAATCGAACTCCGGACCTTTCGTTCCGAGACGGTCGGGGTCAAACTCGCGGCGGTGGCCGGCGAGACGTTGCTGATTTCCTGTTCGACGTCGAGTCTGACGTTTCCGTTGACGTTGATGCGGGGAGAAACCCGCAGAATGATACCCGTGTTGCGATAGTCGATCGTGTTGACGACCGTGTTGTTCGTCGTCAGCACCGTAGCGCTGCCGGTGGAGACCGGCACGACATCGCCGACCTGAAGGGTCGCCGCTTGATTGTTGATCACAACCAGGGATGGGTTGGACAGTACCTTGACGCCGGTGACGGTGTGCAGCGCGTCCAGGATGGCGCTCGGCTGCGACTCCGATCCGACCAGGAAATTGAATCCGGGGAATGCGCGATTGATGAAGGCGTTGGCGACCGTTCCGGCGGCCGCCGCGACTGGCGCAGACGTCGACTGGGTGTTGAGGAGGGAGCCCTGGTCTGGCCTTAGTCCCAGATTGTGGCTGGTCAGGTAGGTCTGGACGCCGTAGCTCAGTTCGTCATTAAGTGTGATCTCGGCGATGGTCGCGTCGATCGCGACTTGCAGCTGCGGCTGATCCACTTGCTGCAGCGTCGATGCGATGATCCGGTAATTCTCCTGATCGGCATAGATCAGAAGGGTGTTGTTGACGGCATCGGCCGTGATCCGCACGCCTTTCAACATCGGTTGGCCACCGGAGCTCGTGCCTTTGCTGTCCAGCGTTCCGGCATCCGATGTGTTTGCGCTTGGCGCTGCGGCCGCCGTTTGCGTGCCGAAGCCGGTGGTACCGCCGCTACTGGTTCCGGATGGCATGCGGGAGCCGAAGCCGTTTGACGACGACGACGTGTTGTTGCCCAGGGAGAGGCGATCAGCGCTGGATGTTGCATAGGTGCCCGACCCCGGCGCGATCTGGCTGTCGGCGTTGTCGAGCAGGCTCGAGGACGATCCACCGGTGAACATCTCGGTAAGCACGCGCGCGATCTGGCGGGCCTCGCCGTATTTCACCCGGTACACGTGAACGCTGGTTCTCGCGGTGTCCGCATGATCGAGCCGCTTGATCCAGGTCGCGGCGGTATGCAACAGCGCCGGCTTCTTGCTCACCACCATGATCGCATTGAGGCGAGCAACCGATTGAAACTTGATGAGGTTCGCGCTGAGACCGTTCTCGCCCGAATCGACGATCTTTTCCAGTTCCGCGATAACGGCTTCCGGAGCGCTGTTGGCGATGGGAAAAATTCCGACCGACTGACCGCGCATCCAGTCGAGGTCGAAGCTGAGCGCGGTATCTACCGCCGTGCGGCGTTCCGCGCCGCTGCCTTGAATGAGAAGCAGGTTTCGCGTCGTGTCGGCGCGAACCATTCCGGCTTTGGTCGCGAAGCTGTCCATCAGCTTCAGCAGTGTTTGCGCCGACACATATTGCAAGGGCACGACGGAGACACCGTAGCCGGGTTCAGGGCTGGAGGCCGCCGCATCGACCCGGCCCCCGCCGACCGCATCGCCCAGTGGTGTCAAACGATAGCCGGAGGCGTCGCGAACGAGCACGATCCCGCCAAGCCGCAAAGCGTTCTCGAGCACGAAGACAATGTCGGACTTGGCCACCGGCCTGACGGATACGAGGCTCACGGTGCCCTGCACCCTCGGATCGATGGTGTAACCCGTTTGCAGAATGTCGCCCAGCACCACTTTGGCGACGGTGGCGACAGGGGTGTTTTCGAAATTGAGCTCAAAGCCGTTGCCGGTTGCAACCGGCTGCGGACGCGGCTCGGAGACGTCGGACACCTCGGTACCCTCGAACATCGCCGGCCGGCTACGTTGGCCGGCATTGGCCTCGGCGGCATTCACCTGCTGTGGATAACGAGGCAAAGTGTCGAGCGAGCGGACCTTGTCGATGACATCGATATCGAGGCCGCCGCCGGAATTCACGGTTGCCGAATTGCAGGACGCCAGCAGGACGACGGACAACAGCATGAAGCCAATAGAAATGCTGCGACCGACTGGCGGGGACCAGCCCGGGTTGGCGACGCGTACCATATTTCCGCCGTTCCAGCTTTATGTTCGGGCCCAAGGGTCATCGCAAGGATCATCGGGGGATGATCCAGGCTGGTCAGCATACTTAGCGGCGGAATATGACAGTTATAGTTGAGCGGTGCGGATCATCGACCGATCATCATCTGAGTGCGGCATAATTGCCGCGCGACGGCAAGCCAACGAACCGGTCACACCCAATTCTTTTGTGAAGCCGACGCCCCGCGGGCTTCGTACAACTGTCATGTTTCGGATCAATAACCACGCTGCAGCCGACAACTGGTCGACGGGCCGATGCGCCGTGCTCCATTGATCGGCCTGAGCAAAAACGGCGCGACTGGAAAAGACAGATGACCGGCGACGATTCCTTGCTGTTCGTGGAACATCTCCGTCAAAACAATCACTTGACGAAGACCGCGGGCAACGGCGAGCGCGCGGAGCAGGGCGGGTCCGAGCGTTCGCACAGCAAGCTTTGGGAGCTCACGGACCTCTCGGCCAGCGATTTCGCCGATGAAGCAGCGCGCTTCTTCGATCTCGATCGGGTGACGCTCCACGACATGCTGTCTGCTCCACCCTTGTGCGCATCGTTCACGCAGCGCTTTCTGCGGGAAATGATGGTGTTTCCGTATCAGTCGGCCGACGGCGGCGCGGTGCTGGCGGTCGCCGATCCGAACGATACAGCGGCACGGCGCGCGGCAGAAATCGTGCTCAGGGCGGATGTCGCGGTCAAGGTGGCGTCGGTCGAAGACCTCAAGATTGTCCTCGATCAGCGTCTGGGCGGCGACGACGTCGAGCTGAGGGACGGCAATCCGCACCAGCCGCGCGAAGACGATATCGAAAGTTTGCGGGATCTTGCCAGCGGCGCGCCCGTGGTTCGCGCTGTCAATGATCTGCTGGAGAAGGCCGTAGAACTTCGCGCGAGCGACATTCACATCGAGCCCTTCCACACCGGGCTGGTGGTCCGCATGCGCATCGACGGCCTGCTGCGGCCGGTGGCGGCGCCGGCCGGCGTACTGCCGCAAGCGGTCATTTCGCGCATCAAGATTGTCGCCAACCTCAACATCGCCGAGCGCAGGCTTCCGCAGGACGGCGCCGCGCGGCTGCGTGCCGGGCGGACGGATATCGACATTCGTGTTGCGATCATGCCGATGCAGCATGGGGAAACCGCGGTCATCCGCATCCTGCCGAAGGATCGCGGGCTGCTCGTCGTCGAAAAGCTGGGATTTTCGCCGGCCGACGACGCCACGCTCAGACGATTGCTAAAGCTGCCCCATGGCATGATCGTCATCACCGGTCCGACCGGAAGCGGCAAGACCACGACGTTAGCGACGTTCCTGTCGATCCTGAACGAACCGGGTCGAAAAATCCTCACGGTCGAGGATCCCGTGGAATACGACATACCGGGCGTCAACCAGGCGCAGATCAAGCCGGCGATCGGACTGACCTTCGCGGCGGCGCTGCGTTCGTTCGTGCGTCAGGATCCTGACGTCATCATGGTCGGCGAGGTGCGCGATGCCGAAACCGCACACGTCGCGATTCATGCTGCCCTGACCGGTCACCTCGTTCTGACCACGCTGCATACCGAATCGGCGGCCGCCGCGGTGCCTCGTCTTCTCGATCTCGGCGTCGAGGGATATCTGCTGCGCTCCACCTTGCGGGCCGTGGTCGCCCAGCGGCTGGTTCGCCAGCTCTGCGACCGCTGCAAAACACCAAAGACGCTCACGGAGTCCGATTTTGCCGACGATCCTGTGCTGGGCGCGCTCGGTTTTCGCAGCGGCGAAACCATTCAGGGGCCCGGCGGCTGCGAACGCTGCGGTGGTACAGGCTATCGCGGCCGGCTCGGCGTGTTCGAGATTCTTGAACTCACCAATGAGGTTCGCGAATTGATCGGCGAAAAGACCGATGGGTTGAAAATCGACCAGACGGCCATCCGCGCCGGAATGACGACGATGCTCGATGACGGTGTCGGGAAATGCCGCGCCGGCCTGACCTCGCCCGCGGAAATACTCCGCGTCACGATTGCGCGGTGAGGGAAAATCGTGCCGAATTTCCGCTACCGGGCCCTGACGCAGAACGGAGAGATCGTGCACGGCACGTTATCGGCTCCGACGGCGGCGGAAGTGGCGCACCGTATCGAGTATCTTCGGCTGCTGCCGATCGAAACCATCGAGGACAAGGCAACCGTTGCCGCATCGGGCGCCGGTTTCGGTTTTTTCGGCCGGCCGAGTCCGGCGGAAGTGACGACCTTCACCAGGGACCTGGCGCTGCTTTTGAAGGCGGGTGCGCGTCTGGACGACGCCCTCGAATTGCTCGCGAGTGACACGGATGTCGGCCGGCTTCGTCCGGTGGTCGGTAAATTGCGGGCGGCACTTCTGACCGGAGAAAGTTTCGCCGCTGCGGTCGCCGATCACCCGTCCTTGTTTCCCGCCATGTATGTGGCGCTTGTGCGAGTCGGCGAAGTCTCGGGCACGCTCGATCAAGTGCTCGAGATGCTGGGAACGGAGCGGGCGCGGGCCGAGCTGATGCGCCGCAAACTCACGGATGCGATGCAGTACCCGGCCTTTGTCCTGATCGCCGCAGCTTGCGTCATGCTGTTTTTCATTCTGTTCGTGCTGCCGCAGTTCTCGACGGTGCTGCAGGACTTCGGCGCAAAATCAGACTCCGCGCTCAGCGTCTTCATCAAACTGTCGGACTTTCTTCGGGCGAACGCGGCCGTCATGATGCTTGCCTCCGCTTCGCTCGTGGCCGGTGTCTGGTGGCTGCTTCGCCGGCCTGGCGCAGGCGCCGCGATCATGACCGCGGTTTCTGGCGTTCCCGGCATCGCCGGCGTCTTTCAATTTTACCGTACCAGTCTGTTTTGCCGCAATCTCGGCGTTCTGCTCGGCAGCGGCGTCAATCTCACGGCCACCTTGCGCATCCTGGTCGACATCATGGCGGTCACCGGAAGCGTTGCGGCCTGGACGGCGGCGGCGGATCGCGTCCGTCATGGCGGCAAGCTTTCGGACGCTCTGCTCGCGTCCAGCAACATGCCGCCGATGGCGATCCGCATGCTGCGGCTGGGCGAGGAAACCGGACAATTGCCGGTGCTGGCGGACCGGGTCGCCGAATTCTATGAAGCGAAATTGCAGCGCAGCCTTGACCGTATCGTCGGCGTCATCGGGCCGCTTGCCATCGTCGCCATCAGTACAGTCGTCGGGGGACTGATCGTATCGGTCATGACAGCGCTTCTGTCGGTTACGCAACTTGTCGGATAGAGCAAGGGTTGGTTCATCATGAGATTGGCGAAACATGTTGGCGGGTTTTCCGCTGGGCGCGCGGACAATATGCGCCGTCAGGATCCGGGCCAGCAGGGTTTCACGCTCGTGGAGATGCTGGTGGTGATCGCCATCATCGGCCTCATCATGGGCCTGATCGGTCCGCGCGTTCTCAATTATCTCAGCGAATCGAAAGTCAAGGCCGCGAAGATCCAGCTGCAGAGCTTCGGCAGCGCGCTCGATCTGTTCTATCTTGATGCAGGCCGGTTTCCCTCGACGGCGGAAGGTCTGGTGGCGCTGGTGCGCCGGACACCGGGCACGGCAGCCTGGAACGGACCATATCTCAAGGGTGGCAACGTCCCCAACGATCCCTGGAACAACGCCTATGTGTATCGTTCGCCCGGAGACCGTGGCCCGTACGATATCCTGTCCTATGGATCGGACGGCCAGGAAGGCGGCAGCGGTCTGGCGGCCGACCTTTCCGTCGAAAACATGGCCAGCGCGAAAAATGAGTGACGGCGCGGAACGCGGCTTCACTCTGCTTGAGATGGTGTGTGTGCTCGCGCTCATCGCCTTGATGGCGGCGGTGCTGCTGCCATTCATTCCGCGCACTACGTCACGCTCCCGCCTGCAGGCCTACGCGCTTCAGACCGCGACGCTTCTGAAGTCGGACCGCAACGCGGCGATCCGGCGTGGGGCAGACGTCGCCACGCTGGTCGACGCTGGAGCGCGCTCGATCCGGTCGGGTGCGACAATGGATACGATCCGTATCCCCGATGACGTCCGCTTCGAGGCGCTGTTGCCGCAAACCTGCAACCGGCGCGCGGCCTTGTCGACCATCAGTTTTTTTGCCAGCGGAATGTCGTGCGGCGGGACCATCGCGCTGACGCGGCTCGACGCCGGCTATGAGATTCGCGTCAACTGGCTGACCGGAAGGATCGAAATTGTCTCCCGCAGCTCCGCCACCAACTGACGGTCGCGACGCCGGCTTCACGATCATCGAAGTGCTGATCGCGCTGGCGGTGGTTGCCGTTTCCATCGTTGCGATTGGATCGGTCATGTCGACGAACGTGCGCGGCGTGCGCTTGCTGGAGCAGCACGTGACATTGATGCAGACCGCGCGCACGGTCATGACCGTCGGCGTCCCGCCGCGCGCCGAGCTTGGCCCGGCCGGGTTGTCGGGGCGGATCGACGACTATCAGTGGACGATCGACGTCGGACCGCTGGGCGAGGGTTGGGATGTGCCGGGCGCGGACTTCGCCTGGATTCCCGCACTCGTCAAAATTCGTGTCCGATCCCCCTCCGGCGCCGAAACCGATCTTCGGACTGTTCGCCTGATGCGCAGGCCGCCGCAATGAGCGCTTCGCTAGCAAAGCGACGGGCTGGCGAGGGCGGCTTTACGCTGATCGAAACCCTCGTGGCGATGGCGTTGATGGGCCTGGTACTGTCGGCACTAGCCGGTATTACCGCGCAATGGCTTCCGAACTGGAATCGCGGTCTGGAGCGCATCCAGCGCAGCGAATTGATCGGGATCGCGCTGCAGCGGATCGGCGCCGACCTTGCGTCCGCCGAATATGTGCCGGCCAATCGCGATGCGCGCTATCCGTTGTTCGAAGGCTCCGAGCTGTCGGTAACGTTCGTGCGGACCGCACTGGGTCCGAATGCCGGGCCCGGGCTGGACGTGGTTCGGGTCGGCGAAACCACCGATCGTCAAGGCCTCGTGACGGTCCGTTCAAGCGCGCCATTCTGGCCGTTGCCGCTGGCATCGTCGCTATCGGAACAAATTCATTTCGGCGAACCGGTCTTGCTGTTGCGTGCGCCGTTTCGGCTGTCGTTCGCCTATGCAGGCCCGGACCGGATATGGAAAAGCAGCTGGCACGATTCCGACAAACTGCCGGCGGCCATCAAGCTGACGGTGCGTGATGCGGCGAGCGAACGAATCCTCTCGATTTCGACGGTGACGCCGGTTCATGTCCAGTCGCCTGCGCAAGCCGATTGTGCGCAATCGGACGGCGGCTGTGAGGGCAAGCCGGTTGCTCCGAACAATTCGCAAGGAAACTCACAAGCCGGAAGCGCCGCGACAGCGCAGGGAGGAACGCAGTGACGCGAGAACTTCGGCGCGCGGCTGCAACAGCCTCGGAGCGCGGCTTCGTAATCATCGCTGTGCTTTGGATCCTTGCGGCCTTGGCGGCACTGGCAACGATCTTTTCGGTCTATCTGTCCAACTCGGCGCAGGCGTTGGCCGTCAATGATAGCGGACTGAAGGCGGAGGCCCTGGTGTCGGCCAGTCTCGAACTCACGACCTATCAATTGCTGCTGGCGGGCGACAAGGCGCGTCCCGCGCTGGGGTCGTTTCGCTTCCGGTTGGACAACGCGGACGTCCTCGTCAGCTTTACCTCGGAAGCCGCCCGAATCGATCTCAACTTCGCTTCCAAGGAGATGCTGGCCAATCTGTTCGCAGTTCTCGGCGCGGATCCGCAGGCCGCCAAGGAATATGCCGACCGGATTGTTGGGTGGCGAACGCGTCCCAAGCCCGACCGCGCCAATGACGAACAGGCGCTTTATGGCGCCGCCGGCCTCGGCTATTCTCCGCGACAATCGCTCTTCACCCATGTGAACGAGCTCAGTCTCGTGCTTGGCCTGCCTCCTGTACTGGTCGATCGCGCATTGCCGTTCGTAACGGTTTTTAACGGATCATCCAACGTCGATGTCCTGATCGCGCCGCCGGAGATCATCGCCGCATTGCCTGGCATGACGCCGTCCGCTCTGAAAGATTTCCTGAGCCAGCGGTCGGCATTGTCGAGAGACTCTCCTGCGATCGCAACGGCGCTCGGCCCGGCGCAGGCCAGCGCGACTATTCCCAAAAGCGCGGCCTTTCGCATCCTGACGACGATCCAGTTCGACAATGGTCGCCGAATGTCGTCGGAGGTCGTGATCGCGCTGGGCGGGGAAAAGGATCCTTACCGCGTGCTGTCGTGGCAGGATGACGTGGAGACGGGCCGTCGGTCGCGGCAACCGGCGAACGGGTGATGGCGATGATCTCTGAACTCAAGGCTCTGTTCGATGAATGGATCGCGGCCGTTGCCGGGACCGTCGAGTCCGTGACCTGTCGGTTGGTGCGCCGGCGTCAGATTCTGCTCAGCGAGACCGCTGACAGCACGTTCACGGCCAGGCTGGCGTCGGCGCGAAACGGCCCCGCGCTGGCGGACGTTTCGTTTCGGCTCTCGCATGGCCGGCCCAACCCTTCCTTGCCTGCGGATTGGGAGGCGGCCCTTCGCGGCAGCTGTGTCGAAATCCTGCTGACGTCCGGCCAGGTGCTGTTTCGTTCGCTCGACTTTCCGAAGCAGGCGGTGGATTTTCTCGATGGCATGATTCGCGCGCAGATTGACCGTCTGACGCCCTGGGCGGCTGATGACGTGGTGTTCGGCTGGAGTCCGCCATCGACGATTGCGAACGAGCGCGTTGAGCTGACGCTCGCCGCGATGTCGAAACAAGAAGTTCAGCCGCTCGTTCAGCTTGCGACCGGTCTGGGCGCCGCATCGGTTGCCGCGTTCGCGGCACTTCCCGCCGCCGGGGGCACGCCTGCGAAGATCAAAATCTTCGACAAGTCGCTGCGGGGCGCGATCGGGCGGGCGGCAGATGTGCCGCGTATTCTGCGCGTGGTCTTGCTCTCCGCCGGTGTCGCGGCCGCTGCCTGCCTGATCGTCTCGGCTTACATCGGGAATACGCTGGATTCCGAGCAGCAACAACTGCAGCGCCGGATTTCGCAACGCCGCGCGTCGCTGCGCCTCGACCCGAATGCCGGCGGCGAATCGGCCGTGAACCTGCTGGCGAAACGCAAGCAGACGACGCCATCCAGCGTCATGGTGCTTGAAGCCCTCTCGCAGGCGCTGCCCGACAGCACCTATGTGACCGAGTTACGGATCGAAGGCGACAAGGTTCAGGTCGTTGGCATGACGCAGGATGCGCCGTCCTTGATTCGATTGATGGAGAGGTCTCCACAATTTGCCCGGGCCACGTTTTTTGCGCCCACCACGCGCGCGCAGAATGACCCGGGAGAGCGTTTCCACATCGAGGCCCACATCACGCCGTCTTTCGGATCTGGCACATGAATCTCGCGGCTGCTTTGAGAAAATCGCTCTCGGCCTCGCCCATCGTGGCAGGAGTTGCTTATGCCGGACTCGTGTTCGTGTTGGTTGTCTTGATGGTCACCTCCATTGTCGACATTCTCGGCCAGCGGGCCGCGGTGGCATCTTCGGCGGCAATGCTGGAGCAACTCGAGGGCCGCAGGGCCGCCGCTTCCGGCCGGCGACCCGCCGACGTCCTGATGCCATCGGGCTCGGCGTTTCTGGAAGGGGCGACGGTCACCATTGCGGGAGCGGCCCTGCTTCAGCGCGTCGCAGGCGCCGT
>Ga0193733_1000551_pt1 | contig 12180 bp, 8 predicted proteins | sample U1s2metaG_FD_145076 | JGI IMG/M metagenome (GOLD analysis project Ga0193733, IMG submission 145076) | Soil microbial communities from a riparian zone of the East river system, Colorado, United States - U1s2 | ecosystem: Environmental > Terrestrial > Soil > Riparian zone | place: USA: East River... | reverse complement strand
GTCGTGAGCGCAAACTCCGATTCCCACATAGAACGTCCCTTGAAGCGGAAGCCGCACCGATGCACCTGCCACCTTGAATTCCCCCCCGGCCCCAGCCAGCCAAAGGTACACATAGTCGCCTTGTTTTACGATGCGCAGCCGGGCCGGCGCAGAGAGATTGGATTGAACTTCGTGCGTAGTTGCGCCTTTCTCTTCGCGGTATTGAAGTGACGTCAACCCGCTTGCGTGCAGGGCCGCGTCAGCGTAAGCGGAATCCGGATCGAGGCTCTGACGAATCATGAGCACCGCCTTTTTATGCTCATTTCCCCCCGTTTTTGCGAAGGCGACATCGGCCGTCACCGAAACATTGTCCGAGACTTTCTTCCACACAAAGTGAAACGCGTCCCTCGCAAACCACATGTTCTCCCCGCTGCCGGTCACCCGGTAGGTCTGGCGGGTCGGGTCGTATTCGAGCGAACCGGGATGAAGCACATTGCCGACGTCGACGTGGCCTTCGAATATGCCAGTGGTCGAGGGCGGGGGCTGGGCCCCGGCCCGACCCGGCGCAGCACAAACTAAAACAAACGTACAGATCAAAATCAGCGATGGTTTCATTTCCCTATTCAAGCAGGCCTCCCTGAAATTCGCCGGGAAAGATTGGGGCGCACGGTGGGAAAGGTAGGACGCCCGACAAGAATTGTCAATGCCACAAGAGTCCGTTGTTTATAATATCCCGCATAGATAATCGTTTACTTTGAGTTGAACAGCCAGGCCTTGACAAGCCGCGTCTGGTGATTCAGACTGCCCAGGTTTCCTGGCCCGCACATCCGCATCCCTGACTCCATGACACGAACTTATCGATCTTTCCTATTGACCTTCTGCGTGCTGTTCGCGCATCTGTTCCTCGACGCCAGCGATCAGATCCCGTCTTCGGCGTGGCGCATTCCCATCGGGCAGCCAGTCGCAAATCCCGGCGGTCGAAAACCGGAACTGGACAATATCGACGACGGCTTCTGGCAAGGGTCTCCGGTTGGCGGCATCGGCGCGGGAACTTTCTCCCGCTCCTATCGAGGGAATTTCGAACGCTGGCATATCAAGGCCGGGGTGCACAAGTATCAGAATGTGCCTGCCAACCAGTTTGCGGTGTTCGTGCAGCCGGAAGGCGAACCGTCCATGGCACAGGTGCTTTCGACTGGCAGGCCGGAGGGGGGAGCGCTCTCCAGCTGGAATTGGTCCTACCCGGCGGGCAGTGGCGATTACGCCGCTCTCTATCCCAAGTCGTGGTTCGCCTACCGCTCGCCTCAGCTTCCCGTCACTTTGACCGTGGAACAGTTCTCCCCCATTTTGCCCAACAATTACAAGGAAGCCAGCTATCCGGTTGCCCTTTATAACTGGTACGCGGAGAACCCATCCGGCAAGCCGGTGACGGTCTCGCTGCTGTTCTCCTGGACCAACATGGTGGGTTGGTTTCGTGACACCACCAGTAACTTCAAGGCGGGGCTGAACGCTCAGGATAAAAACGTCTTCCGCACGGAATCGCTGTCAGAGGCGAAGATGCAGGGTATTGTTTTCGATCGCATTCGCAGCGGCCCGGTGTCCGACGAATGGGACGGCCAGTTTGTTATTGCCGCCCTGGCCGCCCCGGGTGTCGAGGTCAGCTACATCACTGACTTCGACCCGCAAGGGTCGGGCGTCGAAGTCTGGCAACCCTTCTCGACCACGGGCCGTCTGCCCAACCAGTCTCCCGATATCGCCAGCGCCGGGGAGCAAATGGCCGGCGCTATCGCCGTTCGCTTTACCCTGGCGCCCAAGGAAAAGAAGCTGATCCCAATGTCCCTTTCCTGGGATCTTCCTGTGGTACAGTTCGGCGCAGGCCGAAAGTGGATCCGGCATTACACCCAGTTTTTCGATGCTTCCGGCACCAACGCCTGGAAGATTGCGCGGACGGCGCTCGCAAACAACCAGGGCTGGAGCGATCAGATTGATGCCTGGCAGAAACCTTACATCCAGGACGAATCCAAACCCGCGTGGTACCGCGGCGAACTATTTAACGAGCTCTATATCGTCGCGGACGGTGGCACGCTGTGGGCGCATGAGCTCGACGGCCCGGCGAATCCCCTGCATTTGTCCGCGAAAAACGCCGATAGCTTCGCTTATCTTGAATGCTTCGACTACTCCTACTACGGCACCTTGGATGTCCGCTTCTACGGCTCTTTTCCACTGATCAAGTTCTGGCCCGAAATCGAGAAGCAGGAAATGCGCCAATACACCGACACCATTGGCGAAAGCATTCCGCAACACTATTTGTGGGCATGGAAGCTTCAACACGATCACAAGTTTGAAACCATGCAGCGCAAGTCGGCCGGGTCAGCCCCCCATGACCTGGGCTCGCCCCGCGAGGACCCGTTCGTGAACGCCAACCAATATAACTATCAGGACATCTCCAATTGGCGCGATCTTAACAGCAAATATGTGCTTATGATATGGCGCGACTATGTCTGGAGCGGCAGGGGGGACGACAACTTCCTGCGCTACGCCTGGAACGCAATCCAACAAGCCATGGAACACCTCCGCCAGTACGACACGGACGGCGACGGCCTGATTGAGAACGGTAGCTTTCCTGACCAGACCTATGACAACTGGGTGGCTCGCGGCGAAAGCGCTTACAGTGGAGGGCTTTATCTGGCGGCGCTTCGCGCCACTGCCGAGGTGGCCCGCACACTGGGCGACAGCAGTTCGGCTTCGAACTACGATGCCTTGTTCAAGAAAGCCCAAGCGGCGTATATCAAGAAGCTTTGGAACGGCACTTACTTCAACTACGACCAGGGCAGCACCTACCACAAAGACATCATGGCCGAACAGCTTGCCGGCCAGTGGTATGCCAATCTCACTGGACTGGGCGATCTGGTTCCCGCCACCATGCGCAGGTCCGCGCTGCAGCGCGTGTACGACTACAACGTGATGAAGTTTCAGAACGGAGAGATGGGGGCGATCAACGGTGTGGGCGCAGACGGCCAGGCCCTGCACGAGAACGAACAGGTCGAGGAGGTCTGGACCGGCACTACCTTTGCCGTCGCCTCTCACATGTTGTCGGAGGGAATGCGTGACCAGGCCTTCCACACCGCGCGCGGCGTTTACAACGTGGTGTGGAAAGATCGCGGATATTTTTTCCGCACTCCGGAAGCTTACGACGCGCGAGGAATGTTCCGCGCCAGCATGTATATGAGGCCCGGAGCCATCTGGTCGATGGAAATGAACCTGAAGTAATTGCGCCGCGGCAAATCTAGCTTCGCCGTGGTGGAGTCATACTTCCAAAGGAAGGACGGGATGGACCGCAGGGCGTTTGTAAAAAGCATGGCGATTTTGGGTGCCGCCGGATCAGCCGGCGCAAACCAAGTCTGGGCGGCGGAGACCGACATCAATGCGGCTCGCATTCCGCGCTGGCGCGGCTTCAACTTGCAAGGCAATTTTCCCATGCCGGGAAGACCTTATGAAGGAAGCGCTTTCGAGGAATTCGACTTCGCCACCATGGTGGAGTGGGGATTCAACTTTGCCCGCCTGCCGCTCTCGTACTGGGTTTGGGGCAACCGCGATGACTGGTCTGTCATCCGGGAAGAGCCGTTGAAAGAAATTGATCGCGCCATCGACTTGGGACGTCAGTACAGGATTCACATTAATGTGAATTTTCACCGCATTCCTGGATACTGCATCAACGGCCGTGAACTTGAGCCCGCCGATCTGTTCAGCGGAACCAAAGCCGAGCGCGACAAAGCTTTGGCCGCCGCCGCCTTCCACTGGAAGGCTTTTGCCCGGCGCTACAAGGGCATTCCCAACCGTCGTCTGAGCTTCGATTTGATTAACGAGCCGCCCAAAATGCGGTCGTACGAGGGCTATCTCGAAGAACGGTACGTGGAAATTGTGCAAGCCCTGGTCAGCGCAATCCGCGAAGAAGATCCAAGCCGCCTCATCTTTGCTGACGGCATGAACATCGGCCAGGCGCCGGTGCTGGAAATTGTGAGTCTCGGCCTGGTGCAAAGCACGCGAGGCTATAAACCGAAGGCGGTCACCCACTACACGGCGAACTGGGTCCCCAAAGATGAATTCGAAAGCATGAATTCTCCTACCTGGCCGCTCAAGGACGATCAGGGGCAGACCTGGGATCGCGAGCGGCTCCGGAGAGAGTACCTCGACACCTATCGTCCTCTGCAGGAAAAAGGCGTGCAAGTCCACGTTGGCGAGTGGGGCTCATTCAACAAGACTCCCCATCCTGTCACCCTGGCCTGGATGGAAGATTGCCTTGCGCTCTGGAAAGAAGTGGGCTGGGGAAATGCCATGTGGAACCTGCGCGGTTCTTTTGGCGTGCTCGACAGTGAACGGGCGGATGTGCGCTACGAAGACTTCAGGGGTCATAAGCTGGACCGGAAAATGCTGGAGCTAATTACTAAATTCTGAGGAGTCCCGATGGTGACAAATACAGGCGAACCGGATGCTCCGATATTCACGCCTTATTCTCATGACGGTGGTCGCCCTGCAACCAGGGCGAATCTCCAATCTCGCGTCTTTCTCCTATTGCTGTGCCTTTTCTCCGGGATGCTACTCTGCGCGCGTGCCGTCGCGTCTGAAGGCGAGCATCCTACCCTGACGATCGGCTCGTCAGCACCCGACTTCTGTCTGCCCGGGGTAGATGGCCAGACTCATTGTCTGAAGGACTACGCCGCCAGCAAGGTGCTGGTGATCGCATTCATCTGCAATCACTGCCCGACGTCGCAACTTTACGAGACCCGAATCAAGCAGATTGCTGAAGAGAACAAGGACAAGGGCGTCGCTGTAGTGGCCATCGAACCCAATAACCCCGATGCCGTTCTGCTCAACGAGATGGGCTACACCGACGTGGGAGACTCGCTTGAGGACATGAAAATCCGGGCGGAATACCGACACTTCAATTTTCCCTACCTGTACGACGGAGAGACCCAAAAAATCTCGACCGCATACGGGCCGACTGCTACGCCCCATCTTTTCATCTTTGACTCCGACCGCAAGCTGCGTTACGAAGGCCGCGTGGATAATAATATGCGCGAACCGCTGGTCACCAAGCGCGACGCCCGGGACGCCATTGATGCGCTTTTGGCGGGCAAGCCGGTGACGGTTGCAAAGACTCCGTCCGTGGGATGCTCAACCAAGTGGCTCTACAAAGAAGCGGGCCGCCACCAAGAGCTGGAAGAAATCGAGAAGAAACCGATAAACCTCAAGCCGGTAAGCGCCGACGATCTCGGAGCACTCCGCAAGAATTCCACCGGCAAGCTGTTGCTGGTGGATTTTTGGGCGACCTGGTGCGGTCCCTGCCGCGCAGAATTACCTCAGTTTGAAACCATGTACCGGATGTATGGACACCGGGCATTCGATGTGGTGACGGTCAGTATCAACTATCCCGACGAACAGGCAGGCGTGCTCCAGGTGCTCAGCCATGAACACGCAACCAGCACGAATCGGATCCTGAGTTCGACAGATATCTACTCACAACTGGCTGCGTTCGATCCGGACTGGAGCGCTGCGGTTCCCTACACCCTGCTGATCCGCCCCGATGGCGAAGTCGTCTACAAACGCCAGGGCACGGTGGACCCGTTGCAACTGAAGCGCCTGATCATCGCGAATTTGCCCGACGACGACTACCACGGTCACCAGGCGTATTGGAAGTCCGCGGGCGAGGCGAAGAAGTAGCTACGCGTGTCGAGCCGGCCGGCTCCAGGAGGATTCCGATGCGGACCCCCAGGCTGTTGCGAATATGGATCCTATCGCTGCTAACGTTGGGCGGAACCATTTGCCCGCACCCTGCAGCGGCGGAGTCTCTGGCACCATCGCTCGCTGCCACACCCAGTCCAATCGCCTACCTCACGCCAACCAAGGCGAATTATTTGAAAATCGCAGCCGAGACCGAGGCCATGCTGCGCCAGGATGTTTTGGGCGTTTGGTTCCCTCGAACCGTAGACGGCGAGCACGGTGGATTCTATTCCGACTTCGGGCGCGACTGGCAGCCCACCAAGAGTGAAGGGAAATTCTCAGTTTTCCAGGGGCGCATGACCTGGATTGCGGCTCAGATCGTAATGCGGCGGCCGGATTTGAAACAGCAATATCTGCCCATCGTGCGACATGGTGTGGATTTTCTGAGCAACGTTCTGTGGGACAAGCAATACGGCGGTTTCTACTGGGGCCTCGATGATAACGGCCAGATCACCCCGTTCTACAGCGATGGCAAGGAGCTTTACGGAATCAGCTTCGCGCTCTACGGCTTGGCGGCGGCCTACCAGGCAACCCATGATCCCAAGGCGCTGGAAGTTGCGCAAAAAACTTTTCGCTGGATGGAGGAGCACGCTCACGACGCGACAAATGGCGGGTACTTCGAGTGGTTGACTCGCGATGGCAAAGTCGTCCAAGGAAATCCAGATGCGGTCACCCTGCAAGGCGTACCCCTGGCGCAATTTCCCATCGGCTACAAGTCGATGAACACCCACATCCACCTGCTGGAGTCGTTGACCCAGCTCTACGAAGTATGGAAGGACGAGACGCTGCGCCAGCGTTTGCAAGAGTTGCTGGCCCTCAACCGGGATAAGATCTGCGTTGGGCCGGGGGTGATGAATCTCTACTTTACCAATGACTGGCGCCCCATCCCCGACCACGATTCTTACGGTCATGACGTCGAGACCGGCTATCTCATGCTGGAGGCCGAAGACGCCCTGGCCGGCGGCCACGATCCTCGCACCGAACGCATGGCCAAACAACTGGTCGATCATGCCTTGGCCAACGGATGGGACGAAATCTACGGCGGTTTCTTTCAGGATGGCACCACGTTCGGCAAGCCGGAATCCAAACTAAAAGAATGGTGGGTGCAGATGGAAGGATTGAACTCGCTGCTGCTAATGCACGAAAAGTACGGCCGCGAAACCGACATCTACTTCAGGGCGTTCCAGCGGCAATGGCAGTTCATCAGGGATTATCAGACCGATGCCCAGTTTCACGGAGTCTTCGAAATGATCGGGCCTGACGGTGTCCCAACCAACACCAGCAAAGGACGTATATGGAAGGCGGCCTATCATGATGGCCGCGCGCTGCTGAATGTTACCGAGCGACTGCGCAAACTGGCTGAAGCCGCCGGCCCGTGACGGTCAGGGTCGACCGAGGAACCGCGCGCGGGGAACCTAGCTCCAGAGGCGATCCCATGAACGTTCCTGGTCCCACTGCGAGGTGGACTCGAAGTAACCAGTGTCGGGCTTAAGATGCTGGCGCACCACATCTTCATTGAGCGTTACGCCCAAGCCCGGCCGGTCCGGAACCGTGATCCATCCGTGTTCCACGATGGGCGGCTTGACTCCTTCTTGCACCAGGGAGGACCACCAAGGAACGTCGAGCGAGTGGTTTTCCAGGGCCAGAAAGTTGAGCGTGGCGGCGGCACAGTGCACGTTGGCCATGCAACTGACCGGCGTCCCGGCAAAGTGCATCGCCATCGGCACGCCATATTCCTCCGCCAGGTTGCCGATCTTGTGAGTTTCGAGAATTCCTCCCGAGGTAGCCAGATCGGGATGAATCTTGCCCACCGCGTGCTTCTCGCAGAGCCCGCGGAAGGGTTCCTTCAAGTAGATATCTTCGCCCGTAAGGATCGGCGTCGGGCTCTCATCGGAAATCTGCTTCAACAGATCAGTGTAGGTCCATGGAATCACGTCTTCCATCCAGGAAAGGTTGTATTTCTCGTACGCCCTGCCCAAGCGGATGATGGACTTTACCCCCAGGTGGCCAAGATGATCCATGGAGAGCGGGATTTCCATGCCCACTGCGTCCCGCACTGCCGCAACGTATTGTTCAAGCATCGCGATGCCCTTGTCAGTGACTTCCATCGCCAGCAAGGGATGCTCAAGCTGGGTCGCTTGCCACTCGGTCAAAGCTGAGGGCACAGTGACCGTACCGGGCGTGTCCGAGACCATCTCGACGCCCAGGTCCATTTTCAGCCAAGTGATGCCCATGGTCTCTTTGCGTTCTTTCATGCGCTGGGCATAGATTTTGGGGTCCTTAGATTCTGTGGTATCGGCGTAAACCCGTATCTTGTCGCGAAACTTGCCCCCGCCCAACATGGCATACACAGGCGCGCCGTATACCTTGCCGGCAATATCCCACAGGGCCATTTCGATGGCACACACCCCGCCACCCTGGCGCGCGTGACCGCCGAATTGCTTGATCTTGCGAAAAATCTTGTCGAGCTGCAGCGGGTTCTCACCCAGGATGCGGCTCTTCAGAAACAGGGCGTAGGTGGCGCTCGCGCCGTCCCGCACTTCGCCCAGTCCATAAACACCCTGGTTGGTATCAATGCGAATGATTGGACAAGGGCTGGGCCCGGGCTTCACGATGGTCGCCACACGCAGGTCCGTAATCTTGAATGCCGAAGGACTCGAGTTGAGATTGACGGCTTTGGGATAGGCTTGCAACGAATCGTCAAGCAGCAGAGCCGCTCCCAGCCCGCCCACCGCAGTTTTCAGAACGTCACGGCGATTCATCTCGTGTCCGGCGGATTTGCTCATGAGTGGTTCGTCCTTTCTCGCGCCAGTCGCCAAAGCAGAGTAATGCGGCATCAAGATGTATTCAACAACTTTCCGCCTCCAATCAGCGTTTACCCTGCGGATCGCGGGGCTCGTTTGACAAACCTTCCTCGATTTGAGACTTTTCGGGAACGCGAGCGAAGCATAGTCCACGCTTCGACACTCAGCTTTCCCGGACCGGAGATCACCGATGATCAGAGTCGCAAACACGAAATCAATCCGCCAGAGAGCAATCTTGACGATCAGTGCGTGCATGTTATTGCCCTTCGCATCGGCGATCGGCGCCGCACAAATGATTACCTTCTCGAATCAGGATCTGCTGGACTACACCGCTCAAAATCCATTTGCCCGGCTGCCCGACGGCAGGCCAAAGGTGCCGGACAGCCTGATGGAGCGGGCTCGCGAGTTATCCGCCGAGGAGATCTGGGCGGTTCTAGAAGACAAGAAGTTCCGCAATCAATATGCCGATGGATTCCAGGTTTTACATCCCGGCAAAACCATGGTGGGGCGCGCCTTTACCGTCCAGTTCATGCCGGAACGCTCCGACCTGGAAGACGTCGCCAGGGCCAAGGCGAAAGCGCGTGGCATACCACGGCTCAGCAATCAGACCGCGATTGACATGCTTCAGCCGGGGGATGTCCTGGTGGTGGATCTCTTCGGCAAGAAGGTCGATGGAACGATCGTGGGCGACAATTTGTTTTACTACGTCATGAAAGCCACCCACGGCGGCGGACTGGTTGTGGATGGAAGCGTCCGCGATCTCGATGGGATTTCGGAAATCGACATGCCAGCGTACTTTCGTTCTGTCGATCCCACGCCCATCGGAAATGTCATGCTGACGGGAATTAATATACCCATCCGGATCGGCGGGGTGATGGTCATGCCGGGCGACCTTGTGGTCGGCGACCGGGAGGGAGTTTATTTCATTCCGCCACAGCTGGTGAAAGATGTGCTCGACCACGCCGATGAAACTCACATCCATGATGAGTGGACCAAGAAAAAGTTTGATGAGGGAAAATACAAGTCCAGCGAGATTTACGGATCTCCCACCGATCCTAAGCTGAAGCAGGAATATCAAGACTACTTGAAGAAACGATTGGCAGAACTTCGAAGCAACCGGAATTCGCAAGAACGCTGATTCCGGATGGTTGAGATCGCTTCGAGGCGCTTCACGGTCGCCCCATCGCGTACACGGCGCGCGCTTGAACTAATGCCGCTAACCCTGTAGACTCCTCCTTCTCATTCAATCTCCCTGGAGCCAATCATGATGGAGCGAGCAAAGAGGGAAGGGACGGACCGTCCTACTGCATGGTCTGCCTACGAGACGAAAGCGGCCTCCATAGCCCAAGAGCGCCGGTCCGAAGAATTGCAACTGGAAAGGCTCAAGCTCCGCCTGCAAGGCAAAATACAAGAAGCTGCCGTGCGGGCCCGCGCACTGACGGCTGCCTAACCTTAATATCGACCCACAAGTGATGCGCCGTCAGCCTCCGGGCGACCGGCGTTTGAGTTCGTGCCGGAGACTGCGGCCTTCCACCAATTGGAAGATCTCTTCCGCCAGGTTCTTGGAGTGGTCCCCTGCGCGTTCAAAAGCCTGGGCGATAAAGAGCAAATTCGTGCTGTACTCCCGGTTGTGGCGCCCGGTTTTTTCCAGATGGCGGCGGAAGATCGCGCGACAGGCGTCATCAATGCGAGCGTCGGTTTGCAGCACCCATCCGGCCGCCTGGACATCGCGATTCTGAAAGCCCTGATGAATGCGCTCCAGCATGCTCTCCAGAATCCCCGCCATCTCGCCCACTTCCCGGCTGTCGTCTCTTGAGAGTTGCGTGCCCAGCGCTTGCAGCCGTTTTGCGGCCGACCACAGCAGGTCTCCGATCCGCTCCAGATCAATAATAAATTTGAGGCACGCGAGAAGTTCGCGCGCCTCGGCTTCGCTCACCGCAGTGATGGCGTCAGTGATGCTTTCATCCACCTTTCGTTCAATGCGATCCAGTTCCTTTTCACAGTCCTTGACGGCAAGAAAGGCCATCTTCGAAGAATCGCGAGTATATTCCCGAACGTTAAAAGCAGAGTCCTTGGCAACCAGGCACGCCTGTCGGATCAGATCGGTCATTTTCCGTATGGACTCGGTTTGCTTAGGAGATGCCCGTTTCATGGACGTGTCAACATGGACTTATGGGTGCGCAGCCAGCAGAGGCAAACGTACGGCGGGATTCGCGCTCACGCCTCCGGCATTCTACCATCGCGATCCAGATGAGGCTGCGGGAGCAACTTGACGAAGCTACGACTCGACAGGGGGATAAGCCGGACCAAGTCAGACAGTGACACAGTCTCGCTTTGGGCAAGGCTTTCTTTTCGGCCTGCGGGTCCACGTCGCGATCTCTGCGGTTAAACTCTTTAGGCGCTCGCCCGAACCGCCCCGCCTACGTCAAGCCCGCCCAGGCAACGTTGGCGAATGGATCCACCGACGCCAATGTCGAGGGAGCTGGCCAGGATGCCATGGCTTTATTCGCCATCACTCGATCAAGAATCAGGGGAACCTCAAAGACGGCATAGTTCTCGTACCGGCTCACGTTTTCACGCAGCTCGCGGAGCGTCGAGTTGGTGAGCGCCTGGTCTACCACCAAGTCGATCTCGCTGAAATCTGATACCACGATACCAAGCCGGTTTTCGGCTAGCCACGTTCCGTTATAACGCTCTTGTGGCATGGTGCGTGCGTTGCGTTCAACAATGACCGGAAGACCGAATTGCAGAGCTTCGCTGATGCTGCCCGGACCGGCCTTGCCAATGAAAAAGTCCGCCAGTGACATGAAGTAGTCCACCCTGGTTGTAAATTCCTCGATCACCGCGGGCATGGCCAGCCGCAAGTTGCGTATTTTGGCTGCCAACTCAAGGTTGTGACCGCAAAGGAAAATCAGCTGCACATGGCTTGCACTCCGGTCCATTCTTTTCGCGATCTCGAGCATCGAGGTTGATCCGTGACCGCCAAACATCACAACGCCGGTCGGCAGGTCGGGCTTCAGGCCAATTCTGATTCTCTCCTGATCTCGATCGATCCGCGGCTTGCGATAAAACGAAGGTTTCAGGACCATCCCAGAGGTCTTAAAGAGTCGCTCGGCGGAGTGACCCATGGAGAGGGCTTGCTGTCTGGCGCGTTCGGTTCCGCAAACGATGTATTCTGACTCGGGCTCAATCCAGAAATTCGGCGGATAGTCGGCCAGGTCGGTAAGCACCGTGACGAATGCGGCGCTGCTCATCTCTTTTCGAACGCTTTCCGCCAGGCATGCGTTGAAATGCGGGATTACGGAAAGCACGAGGTCGGTGGGATGCTGGGCCCAAAAATTCCGCAGAATCCGTATAATCCGCGCCTGGTGCAGCCGGATGGTGCATTGCAGGAGCACCAACAGTTGTGGCGTAAGCCGGGTCCAGCCCTTTCTCAGCAGAAGGTTGTACCCATCCTGCAGGCGGTGGCCGGTGGCCCTTTGAACCAAGTCGATCGGATCCAGGAGTTCTTGCAGATTCAGGAGTCTTACGTCCCACGGATAATGCTGCTCTTCCAGAACCGCTTTAAGCGCCCCTGCGGCGTTGCGGTGTCCTCCACCTGCATCGTGAAACACGATCG
>Ga0193733_1000550_pt1 | contig 12198 bp, 9 predicted proteins | sample U1s2metaG_FD_145076 | JGI IMG/M metagenome (GOLD analysis project Ga0193733, IMG submission 145076) | Soil microbial communities from a riparian zone of the East river system, Colorado, United States - U1s2 | ecosystem: Environmental > Terrestrial > Soil > Riparian zone | place: USA: East River... | reverse complement strand
TCGCCGGCGTCGCGGTTTTCCCTCCCGCGCGCTGCCGCACAGCCTTCAAGGACGATAACCGGTGGTGGAGATTTCTTGCTTCGACAGGGGCGGCATTTCCTGCAGCTCGCTAACGCTTTTCCTGGATGGCGATCCAGCCATCGACCTGGGAATGCAGAACATCCAGGGGCAGGGGACCGCCGCCGATGACCTCGTCGTGAAAGGCGCGAAGATTGAATTTGTCGCCCAGCTTTTGGCGAGCTTCCTGGCGCAAGCTCAGAATTTCCAGCTGCCCCAACTTGTACGCCAGAGCGTTTGTAGCAGGTTCCCCCAGGGTTGTCGCCATTTCAGGATCTGACCGCAACTCGTACTGCCACCCTTCATCGAGCAACGATAGAAACTGGGTTCGTGGGCTCTCCTCTTTTGCCGGGCTTTGCCGGCTGCAGGCGCTTTCTGGGCCAGGGATGCGATCCCAGACGACACTGTCCGCCCAGGAGAACCACAAAGGGACAGATAGGCAATGCGCGGAAGGTCATCAAAGTCTCTTGAATGTGAGCTTACAGCAGCCGGCGGTTGCGGCCGGACTTCCTCGAACCCCGGTAAAATACCCATCATTCATACGCCTATGAATGCAGGATAATGGACGGCAGCCACACTCCACATGCTCATGAAGACAAGCGATCCCAGAAGAATTCGAGTGATCGATTCTCATACCGGCGGGGAACCCACGCGATTGGTTATCAGTGGCGGCCCGGAGCTGGGAAAAATGCCTATGCCTGCCCGGCTTGAACGTTTTCGCGATGAATACGATGCGTTCCGGTCCGCGGTGGTGAACGAACCACGAGGTTCCGATGTAATGGTGGGCGCACTGCTCTGTGAGCCGGTCGATCCAGCTTGCGCGGCGGGCGTGATTTTCTTCAACAACGTAGGATATCTGGGAATGTGCGGCCACGGGACCATTGGACTGATTGCGACGCTTTCCTACATGGGGCGCATTGCTCCCGGGGAACACCGGGTAGAGACGCCGGTAGGAACCGTAAGCGCGGTCCTGCACGAGAGCGGTGAGGTGACCGTCAACAATGTGCCTAGTTATCGCAGCTCCGCCAAGGTGACCGTCAAAGTGCCGGGGTTCGGTGAGGTGTGCGGCGATGTTGCCTGGGGAGGAAACTGGTTTTTTCTTATTGACGATTCCGGTCAGGAAATAAGCCTGGGCAATGTCGAATTCTTGACGGTATTTACCTGGGCCGTACGCCAGGCCCTGCGTGCGAACCGCATCACTGGCGCAAACGGGCAGGAGATCGACCATATCGAAGTATTTGGCCCCTCGAGGCTCCCCGGTGTCGATGGCAAGAATTTTGTCTTGTGCCCGGGCAAGGCCTACGATCGCTCTCCCTGCGGCACCGGGACCAGCGCAAAGTTGGCATGCCTTTATGCCGACGGCAGACTGCGCGAAGGTCAGGTTTGGAAGCAAGAGAGTGTTGTGGGCAGCATATTCGAAGGCAGCGTACGGGTGCGGGATGGGCAAATTCACCCCAGCATCAAGGGCTCAGCGTTCGTCAACGCCGAAGCGGATCTGGTTCTTGACTCGCGCGATCCTTTCTGCATGGGGATTCAGGCGTGACCGCGGCAAGCTATGACGCCGTGGTGGTTGGCGCAGGCATTGTGGGCGCGGCTTGCGCGGATGAGTGCGTCCGGCAAGGCATGCGCGTGGCGGTGGTCGATGGCGACGTGATTGGCGGGGGGGCGACGGCCGCCGGCATGGGACACATCGTGGCGATGGATGATTCTGAGGCCCAGTTCGCTCTGACCCGTTACTCGCAACAACTCTGGCAGGAACTGCGTCCCGCGCTGCCGGCGGATGTGGAGTACGAACAGTGCGGAACCATTTGGGTGGCGGCGGACGAGGAGGAAATGGCGGAAGTGCACCGCAAGCAGGATTACTACAGACAGCGTGGTGTGCCGGCGGAGGTTCTTGACCAGCATGCCTTGGAGCGCGCTGAACCCAACCTGCGGAAAGGCTTGGCGGGAGGTTTGCTCGTGCCCGAAGATGCCGTCCTGTATCCTCCCTGCGCGGCGCGATTCCTGATTGAGCGCGCGCAGGCGGGCGGTGCAACCATTCACCTTGGCTGTCCGGCTTCGCAGCTTGAAAACGGGGTGGTTCTTCTGGAGGATGGGAGAGAACTGTCGGCCGGTTCGATCATCAACGCTGCTGGAAATGGGGCGGCGTCGCTTACGCCAGGTCTGGCCATCAAGAAACGTAAGGGGCACCTGATCATTACCGACCGTTATCCCGGATTTGTCCGGCACCAGTTGGTTGAGCTTGGATACCTCAAGAGTGCGCACTCGACCGTCAGCGATTCGGTGGCCTTCAATGTGCAACCGCGCCAGACGGGGCAGATTCTTATCGGTTCCTCGCGCCAGTACGACGTTGAGGCCAAGCAGGTCGACAATCCGCTTCTTCTCCGAATGCTCAGTCGTGCGCAGCACTACATGCCCGACCTGGCACAGATGTCGACAATTAGAGTGTGGACAGGATTCCGTGCTGCGACTCCGGACAAGCTGCCGCTCATCGGCCCCTGGCCGGGGGACACGACTTTGTTCCTCGCCACCGGGCACGAAGGGCTGGGAATCACGACCTCTCTTGCGAGCGCCCGGATCCTGGTCGATCAGATTGCAGGCAGGAACGCAGCCATACCGGTCGAACCCTACTTGCCTTCCCGGGCGACCTCGGAGCATGCCGATGCCTGAGCCAATCGAAGTCAAGGTAAACGGAACCCCGGTAGTGGTTCCTTCGGGGGCCACGGCGGCGGCTGCGATTGCACTTGCGGGCGCGGCTTGCCGGAGGTCTGTCAGCGGAGAATTGCGGGGCCCGCTATGCGGGATAGGAATCTGCTTTGAGTGCCGGGTTGCGATTGATGGAAGACTATATTGCCGCAGCTGCCAGGTGTTGTGCCGACCCGGCATGGAAATAAACACCGACCAGTAGTAACGAACCAATGGGGATAACAGCGAAGCAGAGACAGTTCGAGGTGCTGGTCATCGGCGCAGGCCCTGCGGGCCTCGCCGCGGCTGCTTGCGCCGCCGAATGCGGCGTCACGGTTGGTATGGTTGACGACAATCCGGCTCCTGGAGGCCAGGTCTGGCGAGGCGAGTTTGCCCGAACTTATTCCCAGGCGGCCCCGTGGGTGGAGAGGCTTCGTACCGCCGGAGCGCAGGTATTCTGCGGGACGCGAGTCTTTCATCAATCGGGGCCGGGCAGGTTGTTCGCCGAAGGGGCAGACAGTCTTTGCGAAATGAGCTATCGAAAATTGATTGTGGCCACCGGGGCCCGCGAATTGTTCCTGCCCTTTCCCGGGTGGACGCTGCCTAACGTAATGGGCGCGGGCGGCTTGCAGGCTCTGGTGAAGTCGGGACTTCCGATTGCTGGCAAGCGGGTGCTGGTGGCCGGCAGCGGTCCTTTGCTCTTGGCCGTGGCAGAATACTTAAGCCAGCACGGTGCCGGGGTTTCGATGATCTGCGAGCAGGCTTCTCGGAGTTCTTTAGCGCGTTTCGGGCTGGCCCTGTTGCGCCAGCCCGCGAAACTGCGCCAGGGACTTTCCTTGCGCAAAGGGCTCTCGGGAATTCCATTGGTGCCGGGCTGTTGGCCGGTCGAGGCCAGAGGTCATGAGACCCTCGAAGAAGTGGTGATCTCACAAGGTTCCAAAAACCAGACACGAACCATAGCTTGTGATTACCTGGCATGCGGCTTCCATTTGGTGCCGAATACTGAGCTTGCGGAGCTATTGGGATGCCAGGTTCGAGATGGTCTGGTCGAGACCGATGATCTGCAGCAGAGTTCGGTGCCGGGAGTATTTTGTGCGGGCGAACCAACCGGAGTGGGCGGCATGGAACTGGCGCTGGTCGAGGGCCGGATCGCGGGGCTCGCGGCGGGTGGGCGCTCCGAAGCTGCCCAACCTTTGTTTGGCGTACGCCAGCAGTTGCGCCGCTTCGCACGCGCGCTCGACCGGGGGTTTGCCTTGCGCCCCGAACTGCGGAGCTTACCGCGGCCCGACACAATTGTTTGCCGCTGCGAGGACGTGGCCCACTCCCGCCTGGCGCAACATCGCTCCTGGCGTGCCGCCAAACTGCAGACCCGATGCGGGATGGGGCCTTGCCAGGGACGCGTGTGCGGCCCCGCAACCCGATTCTTGTTCGGCTGGTCTCCGGACTCGGTGCGACCCCCCATTTTTCCCACCCGTTTTGAAAACCTCAGCGCAATTACGGGCCAAGGGGAATCAGAGCCGCGCCAAGTGACAGGAGGCTGAGCATGAACTGGAAGGGCGTAATGCCTGCGATTACGACGTGTTTTGACGAGAACTTGAAGGTTGATCATGACTTCATGGCAAAACACTACCTCTGGCTGCTCGACAACGGATGCAGTGGCATTGTTCTGCTTGGGTCTTTGGGGGAAGGAGCGACGCTCTCGTTCGAGGAGAAACTGCAAATCGTGCGGAGCTGCGTAAGAAACGTGCGAGGGGCTGCGCCGGTTGTGGCGTCGATTTCAGCGCTCTCCACGACCGACGCGGTATCCCAGGCAAAAGCCTTCGCCGATGCGGGCTGTGACGGGTTGATGGTCCTCCCCCCTTATGTCTATCCTGGCGACGGAAGGGAAATGAAGGCGCACGTTTCCGCCGTGTTCGAAGCTACGCCGCTTTGCTGCATGCTTTACAACAATCCCATCGCTTATGGCACCGACTTCGTTCCCGGGCAGATTCAGGAGTTGGCCGCGCAACACGAAAACCTGGCTTGCGTCAAAGAATCCAGCGCGGATGTGAGGCGCGTCGCTGCGATCCGTGCTTTGCTGGGAGATCGCCTGCAGGTGTTCGTCGGAGTTGACGATGCGATCGTGGAAGCAATTTCGGTTGGGGCGGCGGGCTGGGTTGCGGGTTTGGCTAATGCTTTTCCGCGAGAATCGGTTGAGCTCTTTGATTGTGCAACCCAGGATCGGCGTGAGAAAGCATTCGAGTTGTACCGCTGGTTTCTGCCTTTGCTGCGCATGGATACCGTCCCCAAATTCGTCCAACTGATCAAGCTGGCGCAGTCCGAAGTGGGGATGGGAAATTCGCGCGTGCGCCCACCCCGGTTGGAGTTGGTGGGCGAGGAACTGCGGAACGCCAGGGACCTACTCAAGCAGGCTTTGCGGAACCGGCCGCAACTAGCCAACAGGATCGAGTCCAGACTAGTTCAGGAGCCACAACTTTGAAAGTATCGGGACGGTCAATCATCGGATTCGGTTCGGCAAGCAGCGCTGGAGAATCCTTTGGAGCAACCAATCCTCGCACCGGAGAAGCGGTGCCGCCGAGCTTCTATGCAAGCGGACCCGAGGAAGTGGAGTTGGCGGCGAGCCTGGCGCAGCAGGCTTTTGACGTCTATAACCGCGCCTCAGGTCGCGAAAAGGGAAAGTTCCTGCGTACCATCGCGACCAAGATCGAATCCGCCGTGGACGCGCTGGTCGAGCGGGCTGAGCTGGAGACGGCGCTGCCGAAAGCTCGCCTGGTCGGTGAAACGGCACGCACCAGCGGTCAGATCCGCATGTTTGCGGAAGTGCTGGAAGAGGGTTCCTGGGTCATGGCCCGGATCGACCGGGCGGACGCGGATCGAAAACCCGCTCCCAAGCCCGATCTACGATCAATGTTTCATGCGCTGGGACCAGTCGCTGTTTTTGGGGCGAGTAACTTTCCCCTGGCGTTTTCGGTGGCGGGTGGGGACACGGCGGCCGCACTCGCGGCGGGCAATCCGGTGATTGTGAAAGCCCATCCGGCGCATCCTGGCACCAGCGAACTGGTGGGCCAACTGTTGCAGGAAAGCGTCCGGGAATGCGGTTTGCCGGAAGGCGTTTTCTCGCTGTTGTTTGATTCCGGCAACAAGGTTGGTCTTGCTCTAGTGAAACATCCTCTGGTGAAAGCAGTAGGGTTTACCGGGTCGCGCAATGGCGGGCGGGCGCTCATGGATGTGGCCGCCGCCCGCCCCGATCCCATCCCGGTTTTTGCCGAGATGAGCAGCACCAATCCGGTTTTTGTTTTGCCCGGCGCGCTGCGTGAAAAATCGGATGTCATCGCAAGCGGGCTGCACGCGTCCTTTACGATCGGTGCGGGCCAGTTTTGCACCAAGCCTGGAATGGTATTCCTGCCCGAGGGCGTGAGCGACGAGGCTTTCATTTCCACCCTGCAGAAGCTGGTCCACGAGTCGAAACCCTTCAACCTGCTGACGGCAGGCATACGGTCCGCCTATCAGTCGAGCCTGGCCAGCCGCAAGACACAAAAAGGCGTGAAGCTCTCGGCCGAGAGGCACTCGTCTGGCAATGGTTCGGAGATTGCCGTCAATCCGGCGCTTTTCGAAACTGATGTCCAGTCGTTTCTGAAAAATCCGGATTTAGGGGCGGAGGTCTTTGGTCCCGCCACCCTGCTGGTTCGTCAATCCGGTCGCGCTGAATTGTTGCAGGTGGCTTCGAAGCTCGAGGGCCATTTGACGGCCACAATTCATGGCACGGAAGACGATCTGCGCGATTTCGGCGATTTGCTTGCGATTCTGAAGACCAAGGTCGGCAGAATTGTTTTTAACAGTTTTCCGACCGGCGTTGAAGTTTCGCACGCGATGGTGCATGGCGGCCCTTATCCTGCGACCTCGGATGGACGCTCGACCTCGGTGGGCAGCCAGGCAATTTTCCGATTCTGCCGGCCAGTCTGTTACCAGGGATTTCCGCAAGCGGCGCTCCCTGACGAGCTCAAGGACAGCAATCCGCTGCAGATCTGGCGAATGGTGGACGGAAAAATGACAAAGGAGCCGATTTCCTGAGTCCACGGGTCTCGCGAGTCCTATCGGCCAAGTTTGCCGGAGCCGGTTCGGTCCGATTCTGAAGGGGTGGCCGCGAGCGCGAATGCGATGATGCTTCCGCCGGAGGGCGCGGTTGACTTGCCTCCACCCGCTGCAATGACCACAAACTGGCGGCCCTTTATTTCGTAGGTGGACGGCGTGGCATTTCCCGCCGCCGGAAGTGTAGTCTCCCACAGCAATTTGCCGGTGGCTTTGTCGAAAGCACGAAATTTCTTGTCAAAGTTAGTCGCCGCAATGAACAAAAGCCCTCCCGCGGTTACGACCGGGCCTCCATAGTTTTCGCTGCCGGTTGTGGCCATGCCTTGCGCGGCCAACTCTGGGTATTCGCCAAGCGGTATTTTCCAGGCGATTTGTCCAGTATTCAAATTGATTGCGTTCAGAGTGCCCCAGGGCGGCTGGATAGCGGGGTATCCATCGGAATCCAGAAACCGGTTATAGCCGTCGCTGAGGTACTTCATGTCGAACGGCGAAGCACTGTGCTTTTCTACGGAGGTCACGTCGCCATAAGCGACAAACCTCATGACGGCGCGCAGACTCTCATTCCCTAGACGGAGGAAGCCCGGCATTCTGCCCGAGCCTTGAGCGATGAACAGCAGAAGATCATCGTCCTCATAGCGCTTGGAAATTGCCACCAGTGAGGGAAACTCTGGCGGGCTCCCCTTCATTTCGGCACCATGACACGCTGAGCATTCCGTCCGGTAGAGGGTTTGTCCGGTTGGCCGCTCCCTGTCCTCCTTTTGCTCAACCATTCGCAGGACCCATGCCATCTCATTGGAATTCACGTAAAGCAGACCGGTCGCGGGATCGAATGCGGGTCCGCCCCATTCTGCTCCGCCGTCGAAACCAGGAAAGATGATGGTGCCTTGTCGGCTGGCGGGGACGAACTGGCCGGAGCTGCGCAGCCCCGTGAAAGCTTCCATGGCGGCCCGGTGCGCGTCTGGAGTCCGCTGGGTTAGCATGTCCGCGGTCAATTGCTGGCGGGCGAACGGAGGAGGGGTCACAGGAATCGGCTGGGCGGGATTGGTTCGTTCTCCGTCGAGATCGGACGCGGGAAATTTACGATATTCAATCGGGAACAGAGGCTTGCCATTCACACGATCAAACAGGAAAATGTATCCCGATTTCGTGGGTTGAGCGACAGCCTCCACTTCATGACCGTCTCGCTGGATGGTTACCAGGCTGGGAGGAGTGGGAAGGTCACGATCCCAAATATCATGGCGCACCGTCTGGAAATGCCAGACCCGCTCCCCGGTTTCCGCTTTCAGTGCGATGAGAGAGTCGGCAAAAAGATCATCTCCCAGCCGGTTTGCGCCATAAAAATCGTATGAAGCCGAACCCGTCGGAACAAACACCAGGCCTTTCTGCCTATCTAGCGACATCCCGGCCCAATTGTTGGCGCCCCCGCTGTAGTTCCAGGCCTCTTTTGGCCAGGTTTCATAGCCAGCTTCACCGGGATGAGGAATCGTGTGAAAGGACCAACGGAGTTTTCCTGTGCGGACGTCGTAAGCGCGAACATCTCCGGGAGCAGCAGGCAGGGTTTCACTCACGCCGCTACCGATGATGGCCAGATCCTTATATATGATTGCCGGACTGGTCATGGTCACGGAATCTCTTGCTTCGCGTCCCAGGTCGTCGCGCAGATCGATTCGGCCTCCGCTTCCAAATGTTTCGACCACTTGGCCCGTATCCGCATTGAGAGCGTAGAGGTATTGACGGGCAGCGAAGAAGATGCGGCGGTCATTCTCTCCGGCCTCTCCGGCCCAGTAAGCCACACCGCGATTGCGCAACTTCCCCACGATCTTGCGGTCTCCATTGGGATCGAAACGCCAACGGAGCTTTCCCGTCGCAGCGTCCAAAGCTACAAGGTTGTTTTTGGGCGAGGTTGCATATAACACGCCTCCCACCACAATCGGGTTGCATTCCATTTCCGAGCCGGGATAGCTATCCCCGGTATCGAAAGTCCACGCCACCTCCAGGTGGCTCACATTTTCCCGATTGATCTGAGCCAGGTTCGAATAGTGGGTGTTTTCTGGCCCTCCGCCGTAAGAAGGCCAGTCACGAGATCCCGCGTCCTCTGTCCGCTGGCCAGCGCCTGCAGCGAGGACGGAAAGAGTGCCTAGAGCAACAAGAAGAGCAACCCAGGCCGGGGCTTTCTTAGGCCAATCGATTTTCCGTGCAGGGGAAGTAATGCGTCTCATATTTTGGGCTTCATATTCTTGGCGTCCTGTATGCGGCACCTCTGACACGGTGCACCAACATCAATGGCGAGCGACGCAGCCGGTCGCAGGTTGGCTGGCGAGCAAGATCATGGTTTCGAGCGTCCTCGCTCGCTGTTCCTCGGTCAAAACCAGATAGCGGTGATTGCCACTGGCGGATTTGTCAAAGCGCGAGCTGCCATCTGGCGATACCGTAATGGTCCCGGGGGACGAAAGGGAGAAGTATCGGTCATCCGGACGGATAGCATAGAGAACTGCGGTCAGATCCCAGGTGGGGCGATCGTATGGCATTTTCATATAAGAGCGGTAGGCGTCGGCTACGGGATGGTTCTGAGCATAGGCGAAATCGTGTTCGATGCGGGATGCGGGAAAAGGCATCGCCGCCCCAATTTCGAAACCGCTTACGACAATCGGAGTGGGCCATTCATGGAAAATCTTCACGGCTGAAGGCACATCTTGGGCCAAATTAAATTCAGGTTGTCCGTTGGAAAAATTACCAGCCATCACGGAAAGCAGTCTAACCTTCCGGCTGATCAGGGAGCGCCCATCCTGCGCACTCGCAGCATCGGGTCGTGTGTCGAGCAGCCGTGCGAGATTGGTACTGAACCCGACCTGAATAATCACGACGCTATCGTCCGCTTGAGCCGCCAGAGTTCGGCGAAGCAGAGATACTGCCTCCGGCGCCTCGGCGCCATCCAGGATGTGGTGAGGATACAGGAAGCCGCCGTTGGGGAGGAGGCGCTGCGATGGGCGCTCGATCATGGGATTCGATGCCGGGGTCTTTCCATTCCGAACCGTGCCGATGGGAATCTCGGGATGGCCATAGAAGGTATCGACCAGGTCTACATAGGGAGCCGCCCATTTATTGTCTTTAGTAACCGTGACAGCAAGCAGGGTGGCCTCGCCACGGTTTTGAAATGCATGCAACATGGCAAGCGCCAGGGCATCGTCGACATCGTTTCCCATGTCCGTATCGAAGATGACGTTGAGCGGGGTGATGACCGGCGCCTGAGACCTGGCAGGGGCAGGCCAGTAGACGACGGCCAGACAGGCGGCGAGGCGAATAGAAAGCTTCATTGGTTTCATTAGTGTCCCTTGTCTTTGCCGGCGCACCGAGCTTGCTGCCCAGCGCTCACCGCATTGAACCGCCAGCCCAATAGTTGGTCCTGAATAGCACGGTCTCAGCCGGCGCCGGGTCTTTCAGACGCACGCGGATCTGGTGCAGGCCGGGGTGAGGATCCTTAGGCTCGAAGCTGAGCAGGTAGCGGTTGTGCAGCTGGTTGGCAAAGCTGATCATGCGCGTTTCAAAGCCCTTACGGGAAGAGAATAGTTCGTACTCGCCACCGGTCATTGCCGCAATCGCCTTGGGCATGTTTTTTTTCATCGCCTGTCTCGCCATCCGAACCGGGGCAACAACATCGAGGGGAACGTCCCAGTAGACCTCGTCCCGGTTGCTGCCGCGCTCGGTATCCAGAACCTGGGACAGCGAAGGAGAAAAAGGGAGGGTGTACACCGCAGTGTTGGTGACCCCAACCAGCGTAATCACGTCATCGAGCTTAGCAAAGTGGCTGCCATGGTCACGAGTTTCGCTGATCAGCAGCAGCACGCGCTGCTGTTTCTCCGGCTGTTTGGCCAGCAGTTTCAAAGAGTACGCTACGGCATCGAGAATCGCCGCTCCGCCGTCGCCAGGCTGCAGGTTCTTCAGGTCCTCTTCGATCAGGTCGCCATCACGGGTGAACTCGCGCGCAAGTTTCAGTTTGCTGTCGAACAGAAGCAAAGCAGCCTGGTTGTTTTTATCGCTTAGGACGGGATCGAGCATGGCTGCCAAACCACGCATTCTGGCAAACTCACGCCACGCCCTGCGGCCGCACTGGACCGCGATTAGCAGCGAGACCGGCGCCGCTTCTGCGCTTTCGTCCAGGTGAACCGCCTGCTCGACGCCATCGTCCTCAACGATGAAATCCTGGGCGTGCAGGCCGTAGGCGACCTTCCCCTTTTCATCCCTCACCATCGTGGGCACAAGCACCAGACTGGATTGCGAACTGAAGGTTGGCTCCCGCTGCGCCGTGGCAGGTCCGAGGACCAGCCAGAACAGCAGAAAATATGCGGTGTAGATATTCATAGGACCAAGGCTAGAGGAGCATAACCCGAACCGGGCCGTGGGCTCCAGCCTAGCGCCCTCCCGTTGTGCCCCGCAGTGATGCGGTCATAAAGACACGCCGCTGATCTCATTTATAGTTATAGTGTTTCCCATGGACGCGCTCCTCCTCCATCGGCTGCATTTCGCTTTCACGATCACTTACCATTATTTGTTTCCTCAACTTACCATGGGGTTGGCATTGCTGATCGTTGTTCTCAAGACGGTCGCGATCACCCGAAAAGGCGAGCGTTACAACGATGCGGCACGGTTCTGGGCCAGGATCTTTGCCATCAATTTTCTGATCGGTGTGGTCACCGGCATTCCCATGGAATTTCAGTTCGGTACAAACTGGTCACAGTTCGCGCGCATAACGGGAGGCGTGATCGGCCAGCCCCTTGCCATGGAAGGCGTCTTCTCGTTTTTCCTGGAGTCGGCGTTCCTCGGATTGTTTCTTTTCGGAGAGAAACGGCTGTCCGTTTGGGGACATTGGGCGTCGGCGTTCTTTGTCTTTCTCGGGTCCTGGATTTCAGGATTTTTCATCATCGTCACCAACGCATGGATGCAGCACCCGGTCGCTTACCGCGTCCTGCCGAATGGCTCGTATGAGGTCACCAGTTTTTGGGGTCTCATGATGAATCCATGGGCGTTACTGCAGTATGCCCACAACATGTCGGGCGCGGTGATTACCGCCGCATTTGTCATGTGTTCGGTCGGCGCATTTTATGTTCTCGAAAATCGGTTCTCGGAATATGGCAGGATTTTTTTGCGGGTGGGCGTGATTGCCGGACTTGTCTCGTGCCTTACGCAAATTTTTCCGACCGGAGATCTGCATGGCCGCTATATGGCGAAACATCAGCCTGCGGCCGTGGCCGCCATGGAAGGTTTGTTTGTCTCGGAAAAAGGCGCTGGCATCGTTCTTATGGGGCAGCCCGACGAGGAACGCCAGCGCATTGACAATCCAATCGTCGTGAACGACGTTTTGAGTTTTCT
>Ga0193733_1000549_pt1 | contig 12205 bp, 8 predicted proteins | sample U1s2metaG_FD_145076 | JGI IMG/M metagenome (GOLD analysis project Ga0193733, IMG submission 145076) | Soil microbial communities from a riparian zone of the East river system, Colorado, United States - U1s2 | ecosystem: Environmental > Terrestrial > Soil > Riparian zone | place: USA: East River... | reverse complement strand
GTACGAAATGGACGTGACTTCGGCGCATCGTTCTCCCGACCGCACCGCTGATTACGCGCGCAAGGCGGCGGCGCGGGGGATTCGCGTGATCATCGCCGGGGCCGGCGGCGCTGCGCATCTGGCGGGCGTGATTGCGGCCCACACCTCGATTCCCGTGATTGGCGTACCCATCCCGTCCACTTCGTTGCAGGGAATGGATTCCTTGCTGGCGACGGTGCAGATGCCGGCCGGCATTCCGGTGGCGACCGTGGCCATCGGCAAGCCGGGCGCGACGAATGCGGGCATCTTGGCGGCACAAATCCTGGCGCTATCGAGCGAACCGCTGGCCAGGAAGCTGGCCTTGCACAAGGAGAAGTTGGCGAACAGCGTGGAGGAGAAGTCTCGGAAGCTGAAGATTACTCTGGGAATTTTGTGAGGCTGCTTCGGTCCTATGGGCGCGAGCGAGACGCTCGCGCCCCCATCGGCCAAACTACAAATTCAAACTCTTCAGATACTGCCGCAGTGGTCCTCCGAGATCGGGGCGTTTGAGGGCAAATTCCACCGTGGCTTTCAGAAATCCCAGCTTGTCGCCGGTGTCGTGGCGTTTGCCGTCGAAAACGTAGCCGTAGATTTTTTCTTTCTGCAACAGCGCCCGCAGCCCGTCGGTCAGTTGCAGTTCGCCGCCGGCACCCGCCTTGAGGTTCGACAGGGTTTCAAAAACCGTCGGGGTGAGAATGTAGCGACCGATGACCGCGAGGTTGGAAGGAGCTTCCTCCGGGCGCGGCTTTTCCACCAGGCTCAAAACCTCATATAACTTGCCGTTGGACCCTGGAACCGGTTTGCCATCGAGCACGCCATAGGCGGCAATCCCCGGACCCTCGACCACCTGGGTAGCAAGAACCGAGCACTGCGTTTTCTCAAAGACGTCCATCATCTGTTTCAGGCAGGGGACTTCCGCGTCTATCACGTCATCGGCCAGCAGGACCGCAAAGGGCTCGTTGCCGACCAGTTCGCGCGCCGTGAGCACGGCATGGCCGAGGCCAAGCGCCTCTTTCTGTCGCACATAGGCGATGTGGATCAAGTCCGAAATCTGGCGCACGATCTTGAGTAAGTCGGTCTTGCCGCGCTCCTCCAGCATTTTTTCCAGCTCGTAGCTGACGTCGAAATGATCTTCAATAGCCTGTTTGCCGCGTCCCGTCACAATGATGATCTGGTCGCAGCCGGCCGCGACAGCCTCCTCCACGCCGTACTGGATGATGGGTTTGTCCACCAGAGGCAACATCTCTTTGGGTTGCGCTTTGGTGGCGGGCAGAAAGCGGGTGCCCAGGCCTGCGGCAGGAAAAACGGCTTTGCGAACTCTCATGGTCATGACTGACGTCCTCTTAGCGCAACCCGGAGAAGGATAACCTGCCCGCGGCGGTTTGATCATCTTAAATGCCTGCAAGCGCAACCAGGATCGAGGCAACTACAAAGTCGGACTATCGTTCCCCAACATGCTCTTGCGAATCACTTTCATGGGCACCGATCCCTGCCGCATGAAGCGGTCATGAAACTCTAGCAGACTGAATTCCGCGCCCCGTAACTTCTGGTAGTCCTGCCGCAGCTTTAGAATTTGCAGCTTCCCCAGAGTGTAATAAAGATAGGTGGGATCGGAAGTCCCGCGCCTGGCTTCGACTTCAGCCATGGGAGCAACCTGGAAACCTTCCTTGATGAAAAAAGCCTGCCCTTGCTCCAGAGTCATCTTGCCGATGTGCATCTCGATCCCCACGATGAAGCGGGCATCGCGCAGCAGCGCATCCAGCAATTGACCCAGGCGCAGCTTGGGATCGTGCCCGCCGTAGCCTTCGTCAAGCATCATCTGCTCCGTGTAATGGGCCCAGCCTTCGGCGTTGCTGTTGTTGTAGAGCAGCTTGCGGGTCTTGGACGGGGCAGCCTGGAGCCAAAGGAACTGGGTGTAGTGACCGGGGTAGACCTCGTGAATGGCGGTGCTGACGATGGTGCCGCGGTTGAATCCCTGCATCCACTGCTCGACCTTCTCCGGTTTCCAGCCGGCTTCGGGCAGCGTGACGTCGAACATCGCCTCTTTGGCTTTGCTTTCGTAGGCGCCGGGAGTATCCATGGCAGCCGTGGTCAAGGCGCGCTGGAAGGGCGGCGTTTCTTCCACCAAGGGAGGAACGGACGAAGGCAGGGTGATTATTTTCTTTTGCTCGATGAATTGGCCCAAGCCGCCCAGAGTGTCGCGGAAGGTTTGTAACAACTGGCTCGCGGGCGGGTGGTCTTTTCGCAGATCGGCCAGCACCTCGGCCGGGGTGCGATGGGAATCAATTTCGGCGGCAACTTTCTTAAACTGCTGCTGGTTGCGGCGCAGGTCTGCATACCCCACCTCCAGCAGGCGCTCCAGCGGGAGATCCACCATTTCGTCATAGAGCAACTTCTTGCTGAAGTTCTCAGCTCCCAGGCGGAAATCACCGTGAGAGGCGGGCAGCAAGACCTCCTGGAGGAATTTCCGATATTTCGTCAAGGCAGCGACAGCCGCATCGTTGCTGGCTTTCAACTCGGCCAAGAGTTCGGAATCCTTCACTTCCGGGAATCCTTCCGGAACGTCTTTCTCGAAGAACTCAATGGTGTCCGGCAGCTGCTGCAGGGCTATTTCCGTGTAGACATGCGGCGGGTTGTGCAGGTTTTGGCGGGCCGCCTCCAGAGCTTTCGGAATCTGCCGCTCCCTGGCAATCAGAGAACGCAGCCTCTCTGCCTGGGGCGCAAAGCTACGTCGCATGATGAGGAAGACGCTATAGCTCACGCTCGAGGGATAGAGGTCGGGGTCTTTTCTCCACATCTGAATGGTTTGCAGATCGAGCAAACGCGAAGCAATCGAAGAAGTCAGAACATCGAGGTCGCCCGCCGATTCTTCGGGTAGCTCGCTGCTCCGAATTTCGCTGAACTGTTTTCGGAATTTCGTCAGTCCCGCAATTTCGACGGTCACGCCCGCATGGGAGAAGTCCTCCAGCTTTCGGTCGTACTGGTGGAAGCCCGCCTGGGTGGCCGCCGTGGGGTTGGTCTCAAAATAGAAATCAAAGTACTGATCCACCAGCTTATCGAAGGCGACCTTGGCTGGCCGGACGGCGACGGGCTGGGCTCCGGCCAGGGACGATACCAGGAACAGCTGAATCACAAGACAGAGTGTGCACGTCAGGATTCGTTTGATCATTCGAAGTTGAAAGCGTTCCCGAATTTACCTGTGTGACGCAAATACGATCACCGCACTGCCAGCGCGCTCCTGCAGCGCCCATGCTTGATACGAAGCGCAGGTTACAGCTATGAAACTGTTATCCGTGAGCGGACAAAGGCTCACGACGGAACGGAGGGCAAGGCCTGTGCCGAGGGCGACAATTCTTCGAGCAGACCCCGCAACTGCGCCAGAACATCCGGTGGAGACACGGCTTTTGAAACATACTTCAACGTGCCATCCGGAGTAAACTGCACACCTCGCTGGGACGAAACGAACTTGGCCAGCCTTCCCGGATCAATCTCCGCGTTGGTGCGAAACTTAATGCTCACCAGGTCGCGCTTGCGCTCGATGGCAACGGCCCCAACCCGGACCGCCAGCAACTTCAGCGCGGCATACTCCAACAGGTTCCGAACCGGAGCCGGCGGATCGCCGTAACGGTCCTGAAGCTCGGCCCTGACATCGCTCAACTGCGACTCGGTTGCAACCCCAGCCACCCGCTTATACATTCGCAGGCGCTGATTCTCTTCCGGAATGTACTCGACTGAGATGCGGATATTGAGTCCCAGGTTTAGTTGCGTTTCGGCCTCCTCCGGAGACGCTTCCCCCTTCATTTCGCGGACCGCGCGATCGAGCATCTGGGTGTAAAGCTCGAAACCAATGGCTTCGATATGTCCGCTCTGCTCCCCTCCCAGCATGTTGCCGGCGCCACGGAGTTCGAGATCGAGGGCTGCAATTTTGAAGCCGGCGCCCAGGTCGGAAAACTCTTTCAGCGCCGCCAGGCGCCGGCGCGCGATTGGGGTCAGCTCGATTTCGCCCGGCAGCAGCAGGTAAGCGTAAGCCCGTCGGTTCGACCGGCCCACACGACCGCGCAGCTGATAAAGCTCGGATAGCCCCAGGCGATCGGCGCGATTGATGAGGATGGTGTTGCACAGCGGGATGTCGAGACCGTTCTCGATGATGGTGGTGGATACCAGGATGTCGGCTTCGTGATGCATGAACTTGAACATCACCTTTTCCAATTCCCCTTCCGACATTTGACCATGGCCTACAATGATTTGCGCTCGTGGCACGAGAGTCTGAAGCTTGGCCGCGATCTCCCAGATGCTGTCCACGCGGTTATGCACAAAGAAAACCTGGCCGCCGCGCTCCAGCTCCTGCTCGATGGCCGACTGGATGAGCTTTTCGTCCCAACTGGCGACCACTGTCTGAATTGCGATTCGATCCTTGGGCGGAGTTTCGATCACACTCATGTCGCGCAACCCGACTAGGGACATGTGCAGCGTGCGCGGGATGGGGGTGGCCGACATGGTGAGCACGTCCACTTGCTTGCGCATCTGCTTCAGACGTTCTTTGTGACGCACGCCGAAGCGTTGTTCTTCGTCGACGACCAGCAGTCCCAGGTCGGCGAACTTGACATCTTTCGAGATCAGACGGTGGGTTCCGATCAGGATATCGATTTTGCCGGTTTCGGTCTTCTGCAGAATTTCTTTCTGCTGTTTCGGGGAGCGGAAGCGGCTGATCATTTCGATCGCCACGGGAAACGCGGCAAAGCGCTGCTTGAAAGTTTCGTAGTGCTGGAAGGCGAGGACGGTGGTGGGAGCGAGCACGGCGACTTGTCTATTGTCGCTGATGGCCTTGAATGCAGCGCGCATCGCGATTTCGGTTTTGCCGTAGCCCACGTCGCCGCACAGCAATCGATCCATGGGCTGTCTCGATTCCATATCGCGCTTTACGTCGCTGATCGCGGTTTCCTGATCTTCTGTCTCACTAAATTCGAATGCGGCTTCGAACTCCCGCATCCATTCGTTATCGGGGGAAAAGGCGTGTCCTTCGGCGGTTTTGCGCTCGGCGTAGAGCTTGAGCAGCTCCTCGGTCATGTCCTTCATCGCCTTGCGTACACGGGCCTTGGTCTTGGCCCACGCGGCCGAGCCCAGGTGGTTGAGAACCGGCTTGGATCCCTCCGATGAGCGGTATTTCTGCACCAGATCGAGGCGGGTGAGGGGCACGTACAGACGCGCGCCCTCGGCGTATTCCAGCAACATGAATTCCGCGTTGCCGTTGCCCTGGTTGATCTCCTTCAATCCCTGGTATTGCCCGATACCGTGCTCGACGTGAACGACGTAGTCGCCAACCTGCAAGTCGCGGAAATCAGAGAGAAAAGCCGAGGTCTTGGACTTGTGCCGTTGCGGCCGAGAGACCACCAAGTCCGACTCGTCGAACAAATCGCGCGCCCCCAGAATGGACAGGTTGGCTTCAGGCAGCATGACCCCGTCGGGGACATAGGCCTTGGCCAGCGTGGCGGTGAGTACTTCACCCGAAAAATAGGAAGTCTCGTCGGCGTAGCTTTCTCCGCTGCGGGTCCGGCTGCCCAGGCGGAATGAGACGGCATACTCGCTGAAAATGTCTGCCAGACGCTCGACTTCACCGGTGTTGGGAACGGCGATCAGAATCCGCTTGCGGTCCGCAATCTGCTTTTTTACTTCCTCCAGCATCGCCGGAACCGAACCGTGAAAGCGCGGTGCGGGCTGAGAATGAAACGCGACCGCCGGAGCCGAGCCGTCGCCCCGCGCGATTTCCAGATGCTCGACATCGGCCCCGGGCAAGCTGGAGAAATTCTTCCACCAATCTTCCGGTGGGAGATACAGGTCCGAGGGCTGCACCAGTTTGCCCACGCCGCTGCTCTCATGAGCTTCCTCGATGCGCGCCCAAACCTGGTCGAATTCGGAGCGGAGAGCGTCCGGTTCGTCGGCCAGCACCAGGGCGTGCGGCAGCAAATGAAACAGGGTATGATTGGCGCCCGCCACGGGCGCATAGAACTCCCATCCTGGAAAAACGGTTACGCCGCCGGCACGCACCGCTTGCTCGATGATCTCCTCGTTGCCCGTGATGCGCTTCCCGGAGAGACGGGCATGAACCGCTCCCAGAAGTTCTTCGCTGACCGGAGTCTCGGTAAGAGGAAGAAGCAACGCCTCGTCCACGGGATTCGAAGAACGTTGGGTGGCGGGATCGAACTTCCGGATGGACTCGACTTCGTCCCCAAAAAACTCGATACGCACCGGGCGCTCGTCTTCCGGAGAGTACACATCGAGAATGCCGCCGCGCAGCGCGTATTCCCCCGGCATCTCGACGACGTCCGTAGAGTGGTAACCAACCGTATTCAGGTGAGGGAGCAGTGCGTCTAGGTCGAGCATCTCCCCGCGGCGGATGGTCCGAGCCAGGTCAGCGTAATACTCGGCCGAGCGCAGACGCAGTGCGGTGGCGGCCACCGGCGAAACCACAAATGACGCGGCGCCGGTTGCAATCTTCCACAGTGCTACGGCACGCTCTTCCTGGATTTCCGGGTGGGGAGAAAGATTCTGGAAGGGCAAAACGTCGTGGTTGGGAAGGCTGACCACCGAATCTGGTTCAGCGGCACCGGTCAATTCACAAAAAGCCTGCAGCAAGGGGACCAGTTCTTCAACCCCGCGATTATTCGGCACCACGACAATAAGCGGGCGCCCTGACGCCTTCTGCAGCAAGACCAGAAGCAGGCCCTTCGCAGTGGGTACCAGCCCGGAAACACAAATCCGCCCTGCGCCCTCTTTCAGATGGGAGGCCACACGTGCAAAGGCGGGCAACTTTTCCACGTCCGTGAAGAGATCACGGACGAAGGGGAGAACCATTTCAGTTTGATTTTATCAGGCTTTCGGGCAAGGGTGCCGAGCCGGGACACGAAACCGCGGCCGGACAACCCCCCGGCTGTTCCACCGCGCAGCTCGACCTGCGTGGGGCGAAGGCGCTCCGCCAAACCGTCCCTCCGAACTCAGCCTCGCAGCAACGGCCTGGTCAGGCAGGTGGGGCCTCCGCCGCCGTTGACGCACAGTTCCGAACCTGGGAATGTCCGTACCTCGAATCCTAACTGGCGAAGTTTCTGATTCGTTTTGTGGTTTTCTTCGAGCGCGAGCAGGCGTTTGTTCCCTAGCGAAACTATGTTGCAGGCCAGGGTCTCGCGTTCTGAATAATCGATCTCGAGTAGGCCGTAGCCTCGGGATTTCAACAGTTCGACTGTCTCTACCGCCAGCCAGGGCAAGTCCACCAGGGCGGTCTGGTCGTCGAGCAGGCTCATCAAGGACATCAAATGCAGGCAGGCTGAAGGTCCCGGACCGTAGGGCAGGGGCGCACTTATCACCTCCGCCCCGTAGGGCTGCAGCAGCGCGCGCATCTGATAAATTCCGGCGGCGTTGGTGCGATAGCCCTGGCCAATCAGCAGGGTGGTGGAATCAAGCCAAACCATGTCGCCGGCCTCGGTCTTCCCCGGCGCATGAACTTGCCCGGCGGAAGGAATGCCGAGACTGCGGCAGAATTCGAGGTGACGCTTTGCTTCCACAATGCGATTCGGCTTTCCCGGATTCAGGCCGATGAGGCCCCGATCGGTGGCCAGAGAAGGATCGTGGGTGTAGACGGCGTCAAGGGAAAGCTCGGGCGAGGCAGGTAGGTGGATGACTTCTGCGCCCGCGGATTCCAGCTGGCGGCAAAGTTGATCATGCTGCTCCTGCGCCCTCGAGAACTCCGGCGGGTGGAAGAATCCCAGCTCACGCCAGCGATCCACCTGGACGGGCATGTCCCATCCAGCCGCGCGTGGGGAACACACCAGCACGCGTTCGAGTCTCCCTACCATGGAATGGCCATTGCACGGCTGGCCGGCGAGCGACGGTCCGTCTAAGTGTCCAGGGCTATTCAAAGATTGCGACCGCCTTCCCGTCCTGCAATCTAAACAGGTCTTATGGCAAAAGCAATCTGGGAAGGCGCTGTTCTTGCAGAATCAAGCCAGTGTGTGGAAGTAGAAGGCAACCAGTATTTCCCTGCGGAAACGATCAAAGCGGAGCATTTCAAGCCGAGTACGACGCATACCGTTTGCCCCTGGAAGGGAACCGCCAGTTATTACGACGTCGAAGTAAGCGGCAAGCGCAATCATGATGCCGCATGGTTTTACCCCGAGCCTAAACCGGCGGCGAAGCAGATCAAGGGGTATGTGGCATTCTGGAAGGGCGTCAAGGTGGAGAACTAGAGCGAGAACCGCCGAGCTTTGCTGGCTGGAACGGGTCGGTTCGACTTCGTTCCCAGGGGCAGGTTCCGACCCGGTTCCCGCACCGTCCTCGCAATTGTCAGAATTCCAGATGGGCACGCACTCCAGGAGCGAGCACCGGGCCGCGGTCGCGGTTGTAGCCGGGATGGTTGATGTGCTGGACATCCAGACCGGCGAAGAATCCGCGCCACACATGCGCATTGTAGTAACTCTCGACAATGTTCTCCCGCCCGTAGCGCAGGGCGCCGTCGCCGAGTAGAAATCCTGTTCCACCCAGAGCGAGGTAGCGCTGGTGGTCGGCGGAAATGCCGTTCGAAGCGAACACGCCGCCGACCCTGTCCTGGTTCCGGCGCCAGGCTCTTCCAGTCAGGTCGGCGCCCAATTCGGCGGTCTGGTCCACCTCGGTATAGGCGTAAGACTCGTGCTGACCCTCGTTCCATCCCCAGCGGACGAAACCTCGCCAGTGGTGAGGCAACTCCTGCTCGAGGTTGGCTCCGAACCCGTACTTTATGGTGGTTCGCACGGGATGGGAGAGGATTTCCGGCCGGGGCGTCTTGCCCTCCCGGAAGTCGTCAATCGCCTGTCGATATACGCCCATGTCGGCGTGGTTCACAAACGATAGCAGCCGGACGTTTGTGGGATGATGCGCCATCAGTTGGGGATGAAGTTCCAGTTCGAAGTTTTCCGCCCGGGCGCGACGCAGATTCCAGTCGAGGTCAGGGCCGTTGGCCACCTTGGGCATCAGGGACTCGGCGAAACGAAACGCCCAGTTGCGGTCGTGATATTCGGCCATAACGCCGACCGTGTAGCCCCGGGTGTCGGCGCATAGTCGTAGGCGCCGTTGTTGTCGACCGTCCAATTCAAAAACTGGTCATGACTGGCGCTGCCAACACCATTTAGATCGAAGAAGTCGGCCATTCCGAACTTGCCGGCGCGCAGTTCCAGGCGACGCACCGGCAGGCGGGTAGCCAGGGCAAGAGGTCCGCGGTCGGCCGCGACCGTCTCCGTGCTTAGCGGAATAATCTGACGAACCATGACCCGCGCCAGATAGGGAGCGGGTCCCAGTTGCGGATTGCGCACTACGTCAACGTTCACAAATCCTGCCAGTCCGAGCGCGTCGCTGACGCCGCCCCCATCGGCGGTTTCGACATCCAGAAAAAGTTCGGTTGTACGGGTAGCTTTTAGCCCAAGAAAAAGTGCCGCGACGTTAGAGGTGGCGTGCTCGGCGTTCGCGCGGAAGCTGTTTGTTCCGCTATAGCGGGCAGCCAATGAAGGGTGCCATTGAAAGATAATGTTGTCCTGCCCCGATATCCAGTAACGAGCAGCCTGGGAGTGCGGGAACAGGGCTACGGCGGGATCACTGGCGGGGGGAGCAGTCTGGGCTTGTCCGCACGTGGTCATGATCAAGGCGAGCAACACCAACGCCTGGATTCGAGAGCCGCTGACCAGGTTTCCCCTTCGCCGCTGCATGGGTTCGGTTGGTTCTCTTTCGCTTCCGGTGAAATTTGCCTTCCCGCCCCGATTGCGATTGGTTCCACGCGAAACCATGTCGGCATCTCCGAGCATATTATTTCATTAACTACGGTTAACTACCTAGAGATTAGCGATAGGGACAAGCGGTGAGACTGCGCCGATCGAGGAGAAAGAAAAAAGACAGCCCGGAGCCCCCCGAGACTGTCCTTATGCTCTCCCGGTTAGAAGAGCGTGTCACTGTCGCCAGGTTAGACAACCCGTGTTGCAGGATTGTTGCGAGAACATGAATTTCCGGTGAATTTCAAAAGCTGCGCCAGAGCTTCCCTCGCCCGAGCCTGGAGCCTCGCCTACAGCCGGGGCTGTCCCCTCGATGAGGGCGAGGCGGCCACGCGCCCTATCGGCTGATTTCGCTGCTATATTTATGGGTTCTTTAGCGAACGCCTCCATGGCCCGCAAAGTCGAAGCCTCCCGCAGATTGCAGAAACGCGCCGAGCAGATGATTCCTGGCGGCGTCAACTCGCCGGTCCGCGCCTTTGGCTCCGTGGGAGGAGAACCGCTGTTCATTGTTCGCGGACAGGGATCGCTGCTTTGGGATGCCGACGAAAACAAGTACATCGACTACGTGGGCTCCTGGGGGCCGCTGATTCTGGGGCACGCCGCGCCAGGAGTGCCGGAAGCAGTCAGCGCGGCGGCAAAAAATGGGACCAGTTTTGGGGCTTCCACGGCGGCGGAGGCTGATCTGGCTGAAATTGTGATCTCGGCCTTCCCCCAGGTCGAGAAAGTCCGTTTTGTCAGTTCGGGCACGGAAGCTACCATGTCGGCGATTCGCCTGGCTCGGGCTTACAGCAAGCGAAAATACATCGTGAAGTTCGAGGGGTGCTATCACGGCCATGCCGACGCGCTGCTGGTGAAAGCAGGATCGGGTGTGGCCACGCTGGGTATCCCTGGTTCTGCAGGCGTGCCGGAAGAGTTCACCCAGTTGACCCTTGCCCTCCCATTCAATGATACGGACGCGCTGGAACAGGCCTTCAAAAAGTTCGAGCACCAGATCGCGTGCGTGATTGTAGAACCGGTTGTAGGCAATATGGGATGTGTGCCGCCGGCCCCCTTGTATCTGGACGCGCTGCGTGAGATTACCCTGCGCGCTGGATCACTTCTCATTTTCGACGAGGTGATGACCGGCTTCCGGCTGGCTTTCGGCGGGGCGCAGGAGAGGTACGGAGTTCTGCCCGACTTGACGACCTTTGGCAAGATAATTGGTGGCGGGCTGCCGGTGGGCGCCTATGGGGGGCCGGCAGAAATTATGGATATGGTAGCGCCGCTTGGTCCGGTTTATCAGGCGGGGACCCTTTCCGGGAATCCTCTGGCCATGGCCGCGGGCCTGGCTACCCTGCGTTATCTTCGCAGCCACAAGAGCACGATCTACCCGGGCCTGGAAACGCTGAGTGCACAGTTGGTCGAGGGAGTGACGGCCGCCGCCCGAGACGCGGGAATCCCGATCTGCTACAACCGTGTCGGTTCGATGTTTACCTGGTTCTTTACGACCGGCCCGGTAACCGATTGGACGTCAGCCGCGAAATGCGACACCGAAGCGTTTGCCCGCTTCTTCCGAGCCATGCTGGACAGCGGTATCTATCTGCCGCCTTCACAGTTCGAAGCTGCATTTCTGAGCGCCGCCCACAGCAAAAAAGATGTCGAGCAGACGATCGCGGCGGCGAGGCAGTGGTTCGCGACCGTGGGATAGGGCCGCCTGACCGGGTCAGAGGCCCGGCCCCACGCGGGCATTTCCGCACCCGACCGACGCCCCACGACTGACTGCTTTCTCCATCATCTCCGGGATGGTCACGAACTCATAGCCTTCTGACTGATAGCGAGAGATCAACCGATCCGTGGCCGTGACCGTGTACGAACGGTCGGCTCCGAAAGCCCGATGGCCGCCATCGTGGAGCAGGATTACATCCCCGCCTCGAACTTTCCTGCTTACCTTTTGCTCGATGTGCTCGACGGATGGCGCGTTCCAGTCGTAGCCGGTCACGTTCCACATGATGGGTTCAAGGCCCATCCGGCGTGCCGTGCGCAACACCGCAGGACGCCGACCTCCAAAAGGCGGACGGAACAGGTTGGAGTGCCCGCCCCCTGCATCGCTCAAAGCGCGCTCGCAGCCGGTGAGCTGTGTCCGCAGTTGGTCTGCGCCCTTAAAGATGAGCAAAGGATGAGTGAAGGTATGGTTCGCGATCACATGTCCGGCTTTTACCAGATCGCGCACGATGTCGGGTCGGTGCTGAACATAGCGGCCGATCAGGAAAAACGTGGCGCGAACATTGCGCCTGCCCAAAACTTCGAGCAAGCGCAAAGTGTGGGGATCGTTGGGCCCGTCATCGTAGGTAAGCGCCAGTTGCTTCGACGGGCGGTTCACTCCGGTAAAGGTGCGCCCGAACCACTGTCCGGTGGGCGCCAGG
>Ga0193733_1000548_pt1 | contig 12222 bp, 6 predicted proteins | sample U1s2metaG_FD_145076 | JGI IMG/M metagenome (GOLD analysis project Ga0193733, IMG submission 145076) | Soil microbial communities from a riparian zone of the East river system, Colorado, United States - U1s2 | ecosystem: Environmental > Terrestrial > Soil > Riparian zone | place: USA: East River... | reverse complement strand
TCAGCCCGGGTTTCGCATCGAGTTCCATGCCCCACAATTTCTCGAAGCGCGCTTTCGCTTCGGGCGTCGCCACCCGCTGATAATCGGGATAGAACATCGGGATGAGCCCCGAGTCGGAGGCGCCCTGCACGTTGTTCTGGCCGCGCAAAGGGTGCAGACCCGAGCCCGGCTTGCCGATCTGCCCGGTCGCGAGCGCGAGCGCGATGAGGCAGCGCGCGTTGTCGGTGCCGTGCACGTGCTGCGAGATGCCCATGCCCCACATGATGATCGAGGCCTTCGACGTCGCGTAGAGGCGCGCGACTTCGCGAATCGTTTTTGCGTCGATGCCGCAGACCGGCGCCATCGCCTCGGGAGAAAACTTCTTCACGTTCTCGGCGAGCGCCTCGTAGCCCGAGGTGCGGTCGCGGACGAAGGCCTCGTTGACGAGACCCTCTTCGACGATGACGTGGAGCATCGCGTTCAGGAGCGCGACGTCGGTGTCGGCCTTGAACTGCAGGTTGTAGCTTGCATGGCGCGAAAGGTCGCTGCGGCGCGGATCGGCGACGATGAGCTTCACGCCCGCCTTCGCCGCGTTCTTCATCCAGGTCGCCGCCACCGGGTGGTTCACCGTCGGGTTGGCGCCGATGAGGAAGATCACTTCGGCATTCATCACGTCGCGCACCTGGTTCGACACCGCGCCCGAGTTGATGCCCTCCATGAGCGCGGCGACCGAGGAGGCGTGGCACAACCGCGTGCAATGGTCGACGTTGTTCGAGCCGAATCCCGTGCGCACCAGCTTCTGGAAGAGGTAGGCCTCTTCGTTGGTGCCCTTGGCCGAGCCGAAGCCGGCGAGCGATTTTTTCCCGTACTTGTCGCGAATGTCGCGCAATCCATTCGCCGCGAAATCGAGCGCCTCGTCCCAGCTCGCTTCGCGGAATACCTGCGACCAATTGTCCGGATCGACGGTGAAGTCCTTGTGCTTTTTAACTCCCGGCCTGCGGATGAGCGGCCGGGTGAGCCGGTGCTTGTGCTGCACGTAGTCGAAGCCGTAGCGCCCCTTCACGCACAGGCGGCTGCTGTTCGCGGGCCCCTCGCGGCCCTGCACCCAGAGGATCTTGTTGCCCTTGACGTTGTAGGTGAGCAGGCACCCCACGCCGCAATAGGGGCAGACCGAGTCCACGGTCTTGTCCGCCTGGATCTTGCCGACTTCGCGAGCGGGCATGAGCGCGCCGGTCGGGCAGGCCTGCACGCATTCGCCGCAAGCGACGCAGGTCGATTCGCCCATGGGATCGTCGAAGTCGAACACGATCTTCGAGTGCTCGCCGCGGAAAGCGTAGCCGATGACGTCGTTCACCTGCTCCTCGCGGCAGGCGCGCAAGCACCTCGTGCACTGGATGCACGCATCCAGGTTCACCGCGATCGCGGCGTGCGAGAGATCGGACTTCGGCTGGTGCCGCGACTCGAAGCGCGGCTTGCCGACTTTCAGCTCCTTCGCCCAGTGATCGAGCTCAGAATCGAGCGTGTAGGATTTCTCGGGAATGTCGGAGAGCAGGAGCTCCAGCACCATCTTCTGGCTCGCGACCGAGCGCGGGTTGTCGGTCGTCACCTCCATCCCGTCCTTGGGATAGCGGCAGCACGAGGGCGCGAGCACGCGCTCGCCCTTGATCTCGACCACGCAGGCGCGGCAGTTGCCGTCGGGCCGCATGCCTTCCTTGTAGCAGAGGTGCGGGATGTCGATGCCGTAGTGCTTCGCGGTTTCGATGAGAGTCTCGTCCGACCTGCCGACGACGGTCCTGCCGTTCAGCTTGAACTCAACGGGCATCGTCGCCGCTTGCGCGGTGCTTATGCGGTCCATCGGTCACCTCTCGCCGTCACGCGACCTCCTGCGGAAAGTATTTCATCACAGAAAGCACCGGGTTGGGGGCGGCTTGCCCCAGCCCGCATATGGATGCGTCCATCATCGCCTGGGAAAGTTCCTTCAGCAGCGGCTGGTCCCATTTCTGTTTCTCGATGAGCTTGAGGGTCTTGGCTGTGCCGACGCGGCAGGGCGTGCACTGGCCGCACGATTCCTCGGAGAAGAATTTCGTCAGATTGCGCGCGGCGGCGCTCGCCCGGTCCTTGTCCGAGAGAATCACCACCGCCGCCGAGCCGATGAAGCAGCCGTACTGGTTCAGGGTATCGAAGTCGAGCGGGATATCGCCCATCGATGCGGGGAGTATCCCGCCCGAGGCCCCGCCGGGAAGATAGCCGTAGAACCCGTGGCCGTCGAGCATCCCGCCGCAGTACTCGGCGATCAGTTCTTTCACCGTGATACCGGCGGGAGCGAGATGCACGCCGGGCGTCTTCACGCGCCCGCTCACCGAGAAGGAGCGCAGGCCCTTGCGGCCGTTGCGCCCGTGAGAGGCGAACCAGTCGGCGCCCTTTTCCAGGATTTCGCGCACCCAGTGCAGCGTCTCCATGTTGTGCTCCAGGGTCGGCCGGTTGAACAGGCCTACCTGCGCGACGTAAGGCGGGCGCAGCCTGGGCATGCCGCGCTTGCCCTCGATCGACTCGATCATCGCCGATTCCTCGCCGCAGATGTAAGCCCCCGCGCCGCGGCGAAGACGGATCGGCGGCAGTCTGCACGGCGGATTCGCCTGCAGCGCAGCGATCTCTTTTTCCAGGATCGCGCGGCAGCCGTGGTACTCGTCGCGCAGGTAGACGTAGATCTCGTCGATGCCGACCGCCCAGGCGGCGACGAGCGCGCCTTCGATGAAGCGGTGCGGATCGCGCTCGAGGTACCAGCGGTCCTTGAACGTGCCAGGCTCGCCCTCGTCGATGTTGATCGCGAGCAGCCGCGGCGCCGGCTCCGCGGCGACCGATTTCCATTTGCGCCCGGCCGGAAAGCCGGCACCACCGAGCCCTCGCAGGCCGGAATTCTCCATCACGGCGATCACGTCCTCGCGCTTCTTCGCGCCGTCGATGCACGACTGGGCGAGCGCGTAACCGCCCTGGGCGCGATAGGCCGCGTAGTCCACGCAGACAGGGTTCACGATGTCCGGATGCGGATGCGATTCACGCGAGCCAGGCGCGGGGTGCTTCACCGCCTTGGCTTTCACCAGCGCGGAAATCTTTTCGACACTCGCATGCGGCAGCGGGTTCTGCCCGACGACGACGGCGGGCGCCGTCTCGCAGCGCCCGATGCAGGGCGCGTGCAGCACGCGCACGTCTTTTCCGAGAATGCCGGGGAGCGTCGCGAGCAGCTCGCTCGCACCCGCCATCTCGCAGGCGATCGAATCGCACACGCGCACGGTTATCGCGGGCGGCGCCGTTTCACCTTCCTTGATCACGTCGAAATGGTGGTAGAAGGTCGCGACCTCGTAGACCTCCGTCATCGAAAGCTTCATCTCGTCGGCGAGCGCGACCAGGCGCGGGGCCGAGAGATGCCCGTAACGGTCCTGGATGCGGTGCAGATGTTCGATCAGCAGGTCGCGCCGGCGCGGCGCGTCTTTCAACAGGGCGCGTACTTCTTCGCGGGCCTTGGGGTCGACGCTGCGCCCTTTGGGCGTGCCGCGCACCCGCGCGCGTTTTGCAGTCGAAGGCGCCGAAGAACCTCGGTCGTTCATGAGCCATTTTACAGCCGGGGTAGCGGTAAAAGCTTGACAGACATCAATAAAACGCCGGAACGAAATCAGGCGCGCACCCACTACCTCGACTAGTTCCGGCGTTTTGCGGGCGGCTTGTCGCTCGGGCTGAACTGCTCCACGCCGTGCTTGGCGTCGGTCTTCGCCTCGCGCGCACCTTGCACCATCTTCACCAGCGTCTCGAGATCGTAACTCGCGAGCAGGTGCGGCCGTTCGAGCTCGATGTACATGCGGATCGCCTCGGCCTCGCTCTTCGCGCCGGCGATGATCTCTGCGAGCGGCCGGCTCGCGCCGTAGAGCATCCCCAGCGCGCGCAGCGCGCCGGCGAGCGCTTCCGCGTCCACCGCGGGCTTGTCGGTTGGACCGTTCGACATGTGCAGTCGCCGCGTCTGGACGCGTCCCGCGTTACGCAACGATTAGATGCTAGGCGCTGCAGCCCCAAAGTCAAGCGGCGCCGGCGCGGGGAACGCAGCCGCGATCCGGACGGTTTCAGTTCTTCATCGGATTCTGTTTGGACTTCTCTCCACCGCGCTGCGCTGCGCAGCCGGCAGTGCGTCGAGCATCTCCTGCACGTACTCGACGCGGTGCTTTCCGACCTGCAGCGCGAGCGCCGAGGGCCGGCGTTCGAAGCACCAGTCGCAGCGGCCGATGGCGCCGGTGTCGATGAAGCGCTTGCACTCGAAGCAGCGATCCCGCTCGAGATGGGGGCGGCGCTCCGCATTGCGCCGGTAGACCATCAGCGTGTCGCGCAGGCGCGGCCAGCGCGGAAGATCGACGGCCTGGCCCAGCGTCCAGTTGAGCCGCAGCTCGCGGTGAAAGCGCACCGAGCCGGTCGCGCCCTCGTCGGGCTCGCCGATGTAGACGAGCGTGTCGCCGCGGTAGGCCCGCTGCACGGCGTAGCTCGCCGCATCGTCGTCGTAAGGCGGCCAGCAGAGCACGAGCGTGCGCTCGCGATGCCGGCGCGCGGCCACGACCGAAGATTGCCTGTGGATCCTCGTCCAGGGCTCGCGCGTCGCCCTGTGATACGCGTTCTTCGAGGAGCGACCCGGCGGGGCGGCGTCGTAGGCGAGGACGTCGATGCCGCGCGCGCGCAGCAGCGCCGACCAGTACCCCATGCCCGCGCCGCACTCCACGAGCGGCGCGTGCGCGGCGAGAGCCTCGAGGGCCCGCGTGTTCGGGATCGCCCAGGAAAAGAGCGACGCGAGCTCCCGGCGCCGCTCGGCAAGGTCGAGCGCCGCCGAAAGCCCGGGCGGCGCGCCGACGAGCAGCGTCATCAGCTCCAGATATGGATTTTCCCCGCCTCGCAGCGAGCGCCGCCGGCGGAGCGCTCTCAGCCGCGCGCGGTACTCGTCGAGCAGGAACGACGCGTCCATCAGTCGCGCAGGTCCAGCACGCCGCCGTCGTACACCACGTTGCCGCCGACCACGGTAAGCACCGAGCGGATCTTCTTCAGGTCCTCGTTCGGCACGGCGAAGTAGTCGCTGTTGAGGACCACGAGGTCGGCGAGCTTGCCGGACTCGATCGTGCCGAGCTGATCCTCCTCACGCAGGAACCAGCCGTTCTGGCGCGTGTAGAGGCTCAGCACCTCTTCGCGGCTGATCAGCTGGTTCGGGTTGATCTGCACCTTCCTGGCGTTGATGCCGGTGGTGGCGAAGTACATGTGCAGCCAGGGGTTCATCGGCGCGATCTGCATGCCGTCGGAGCTCATGCCGACGTGAATGCCGTCGGGGCGCTTGCTGCTGTCGACGATCATGCGGAACGGCGGCCCCGCGTACGGCGTGTTGAGCTGATTCAATGGAATGCTTCCGGAGAGATACTGCCAGCCGGTCAGCGACAGGCTGCCGCCGATCGCCTGGAAGCGGTCGATCCATTCCTGCGTAATTCCCGGCACGTGCGCGATGACCCAGCGTTTCTCTCTGACGATCCCCGGAAACTCCCCGTTCGCGGTCTCGAAGGCCATGATCTCGAACTCGAAATCAGCGGGCGCGTTCGGATTGTTCGTCGTCCGGCGCCCCAGCGAGTGAACCTCCGCACGCCAGCCGGCGGCGGCGACGCGCTTGGCCGCGTCGATGAACGGGCTGCCCAAAGCCGGATTCGTCCCGTTGGCGATGAACTCGCCGATGGCGCCCGTCTTCACCATGTCGTTGCCGAGGAACTGAAACGCGTTCTTCAGGCGTTGCACCAACTCCGGCGTCGCGGGATCCGACTCCATGTGCAGGAAATTGATGCGCAGGCGGATGATCGCCTTGTCCTGCGCGTACACCTGCAGGAAAGGAATGTGCATCGTGAAGTTGTCTTCGTGCGCGGCACCGTCGGCCGCGGTGTTGGTCGCCTGGAAGGCGCCCTGGTCGAGGTGCGTGGTCACCCCGACGGTGACGGCATAGTTCATCGCGTCGATCACCGCGCGCCGGCGCGACTCGGGGGTGAGCAGCGTCTGGCGAAGGTACAGGAGCGCTCTCGAAGGGTTGTTCCCCGTCATCGAGCCGTTCTCTGCGACCGTGATGCCCTGGCTCTCGAAGATGGATTTGCCGGCACTGTTGGTGGTCGCCGGCCCGGTGAAGCCGATCTCGATGAACACCGGGTTGTTGGGCACGGCGATGTCGAGCTCGGCGCGCGTCGGCAGGCGGCCACTGAGCGGGTCCGACGGATTGGCATAGATGTGATTGGAGTGAAAGCCGCCGATGGTCGTGATCCACGCGTCCCTCGGAATGCCGGCGGAGCGCGCGGCGTAGATCGCCTGCACGTCGGGAATCGAGTACGCGTTCTCGAGCGGCGTGTGGTAGCCGGGCCGGTTGCCCATCAGCACGATGTGGTTGTGGTTGTCGATGATCCCCGGCACCACCGTGCGGCCGCGCAGGTCGATGACCCTCGTGTCGTGTCCGTGGCGCCCCCTCGACGCGTGGCCGACCTCGACGAAGCGCCCGTCCCTGATCGACACCGCGGAGACGACCGTGTTCTCGCCGTCCATCGTGTGTATCTTGCCGTTGACGAGCACGATATCCGGCGCGTCGTCCGACGGCGGCCGCCGCCGGTGGCCGTGTTTTTCCTCGGCGTCTTCTTCCTTGCGTGCGGCGCTGCTCAGCATCGAGCCGCTCGCCGCAGCGGCGGCTGCCGCGCCCTGGATGAACCTGCGGCGCGAGAAGCCGCGCCGTTGCTTGTCAGAGGCCATTTCAGTTCTCCTTGAGTAGAAAAAGCGGGCTCAGTCGTCCTCGCCGTGGACGATCCTGCCCGCCTGCAGCGTCAGCACCGAGCGCAGGCGCTTCAGCTTGTCGTCGGACACGCTGAGCGGGTCGTCGCTCAGCACCGCGAGGTCGGCGAGCTTGCCGAGCTCGATCGAGCCGAGCTTGTCCTCGTCGAACGAATGAAAGGCGCTGCCGAGGGTGTACATGCGCAGCGCCTCGAGGCGGGTGATCTGCTGGCTGGCCGGCACGGCGGCTATGCCGGCGTTGTTCTTCATCGTCGTCATATAGGAGATCGTCAACCACGGGTTGAGCGGCCCGACGTTGGTGGAGTCGGTGCCGGCGCTCAAGGGGATGCCGGCGTCGACGAGCTTGCGCCACGGCGGCCCCGATGGACCCGAGGGCGGCGCCGAAGTGTAGTTCCAGCCCTGCAGCCGCAGGCCGATGCCGAGATCCTTCACCGCCGCGATCTGATCGTCGCTGATCGGGTTGACGTGATCGAGCGTCCAGCGCAGCTTGTCGATCGGCGCGACCGCCTTCGCCTGCTGATAGGCGGAGATATGGAACGAGATCTCCGCCGGGGTCAGGGAATGCTGGGTGACCATCCAGCCCTTGGACGCGGCGAACTTGACGAGGTCGACATAGCCCGGATTGGTGGTGCTGCTGTTGACCCGCTCGCCGACGCCATTGGAACGGAACACGTCATCGCCATGGCGCGGGAAGCTGTAGGTGACGACCGATTGCGCGGCGGTGAAGCCGGTATCGAACGAGCTGTTGAGGAACGAGCGCAGCCGGATCTTCAGATCGCCCTCGCGCCACAGGTTCATCATGTACTTGTGGCCGTCGACGTACTCGACCGCGGCGCCCTGCGTGCCCATGTCGGTGACCATGGTCAAGCCGAGGCTCGCGGCGAAGTCGACCGCCTCGGCGGTGCCGCGTTGCCGATCGGCATCGGTCTGCACCGCCTGCAGCGCCGCAAACGCCTGGCCCGCGTTGAGCGTCGCCGCTCCGGCGGCGTTGATCGTCACCGTCACGCCGTGGTTCTGGAAGAAAGTCCGTCCAAGCGAATTCGTCACCGCGCCGCCGGCGCCGGTCGTAGAGAGATACACCGCGTGGTTCGGCGCAGCGGCGTCGAGCTCGGCGAGCGTCGGCAGGCGCTTTTCCGCCAGGCCGTTGATGTTCCAGCCGCCTACGCAGGTGATGAACTCGCCGGCCGGCACCTTGAGCTCGCGAATGCGCGCGCCGATCATCTGCTGCAGCTCGCCCACCGACGCCGCGGTCTCGATGATGCGCACCTCGTGGCCGGGGTTCTGGCCGCAGCGGATGAAATGCACGTGCGAGTCGATGAGGCCCGGAATGACGGTCGCGCCCTTCAGGTTGATGGTGTGGCCGCACGGCCCGAGCGCTCCGCCGCGCCCGACCTCGACGATGCGCCCGTCGCGGATGCCGATCGCCGAGACCACGCTGTTGTGCGCATCGAGCGTTAGAAAGCGGCCGTTGACGAGGTTGAGGTCGCGCGAGCCTTCGCACTCCGAATCGCGCCCCCTCGAATCGTGCCCCCTCGAATGGTCCTCCCTCGAATCGTGCTCCTTCGCCGCCCGCGCCGCGCTTGCGAGCAGCGTGCCGCTCGCTGCCATCGCCGCCGCGCTCTGCATGAACCTGCGGCGCGACAAACTTTGCTGCTTCAGATTTTCACGTGCCATTAGCGCTCCTTATGGCGGGCTTGGTTATGAATCGCGCAGTCGTCGTCATCACGGGCGCAGCAGCAAGGCAAACGCCCGGCCCTTTGCAGGGTCGGGCGTCTAAAGTTTATCCGTTCACGCGATGTCAGTGCTTGCCGTGATGGTCGTCATCGTCGTCATCTCCGTCGTCGTGATGATGATCGTCATCCTGCGCGAGATCCTCGCACAGCCGCTTGGCGGTGCGGTTGTCGGGGTCGCTCGGCAGCACATTGCTCGCGGCAGCCTGTGCGATCAGGCGATCTGCGTCCTCCTGGAGCAGGAAGCGCTTGCGGACCTGCTGTCCGGCGGCGTGCCGCACTACGCAGTCGTACCCCTCCTGACTGCCGTAGCGCTCTTCGACCGAGCGGCGCGGGTCGCCGCTCGCCACGCGCGCGGCCTTGGTCATGGCGAACGGAATGTAGCCAGAGGCCAGATTGCCTTCGTTGCCCTTCAGAGGCCCGCTCGCGACCGGGTTCCAGCTGGTGTAGGTCCCCAGGGGCGCCTGCAACAGCACCGATCTCACGCCGGCGATCTCGTTGCCGTCCTCGTCCACCTTGGCTGCGGGCGTCGGGATGATCTGCTTGATCGAGGGCACGACCTTGGTCATCACACCCGACTCGTCGTTATAGCGGAAGTCCGGGCCGTAGTCATAGTCCATCAGGACGTTCATCACGTTGTCAGGCGTCGGAGCACCAGGAATTTTCGGCCAGTGCATTGCCTTTGCGGTCGCGGCCACCAGAGTCCCGTCACTGACCCGCGGGTGTTCGCTGCGCGGCGGCTTCTTGCCTTTCGTCACCCAGTCGATCAGGGCAACGATCAACGCACGTCGCGTTTCTACTTGGGGGTTCGGGTTCGCTGCCAGCATCAACCCCGGTTGTGCGGGCTGCGCGACCGCGAAGCCGCCGCCGCCGCCGCCGTGCGCCGTGCTTGAGTTGTAATACCGGCGCACGTTGCCCGGCAAGCGGATATCGTCGCCACCCTGGGTGCCGGCGATGCCGACGCCGCCACGGCCATACCAGACTTCCGGTCCGCCAAAGTCGTCGAAGATCTTCGGGCAGGTATGGGACGCTCGACAGCGCTCTAGGATTCCCGTTACGCCACGCCCGCGCGCCTTGTCGTTGTAATCGCCCCACCAGATCGGCCCTTCCGCGCCGGGCTCGAAAATGTTGGCGATGTTGCCGGGCTGGGCGAAGCGGATGTTGAACTGGCCCATTGCGCCGGCGATGATCGGGTGGGCGCCATTCCAGACGATCCTGCCGTCTTCGTCCTCGTTGAAGCCCAGCAGGATGAAAGTCTTCTGATAGCGGCCGGACTGGGAGCGTCCGTAGCCGATCGCCCATTCGATCCGGCCGCCGATCGGATTGCCGTCGGCAGCACTGGCGCGCCTGAAGAACGAATTGACGTCCCGCATCGCCGCCATGCCGACCCCGAGCACCAGCGGATCCTTCGCCGTATAGACCAGCTCGTAGGCGAGGTTCGGATCGAAGCCATTCCTGAGGCAGATCTGCGTCGAAGAGGGTGTTCCGGGGAAGGGCGTGGTGGCGCAATTCGCGAACGCCCAGTTGCTGCTGGGAATTTCCATCACGCCGGTGCGAACGCCGACATTGTTCTCGTGCGCGATGGAGATCAGCTTCGCCTTCGTCGTGTCAAGGCTCGCAGGAGTGCGCCCGGCCCCGGGCAGCGGCTGCGTGTTGACGTTGCCCGCGACCGATACAAAGCGCGCGAATGTCGGGCCGGTCTCGCCGGCGACGACTGGTACGTTGATCGTCTCTGCGGCGGCCGCCGCGTTGAACGGCAGATCGCCCTGCCAGCCGCTCGCGAGATAGACATGGCCGGGCTTCTGGTCAAAGCCATCCCCGGCGGGGTTGGCCGTCGTCACTCCAACGTTGGCAAAGCCGAGTGCCCGGCCGCCGCGGTTACTGACGCCATATACCAGGACGCCGCTCGCCCTGCTCATGTCGACCGGCTTGAGCAGCGTGAACGTCGCCGTGTACGTCACCTTGCCGTTGGCGTTACGCGGCGCCAAATTGATGTCGGTGATGACGGCGTTGCGCGGATCCAGAGGATCCAGTTCGCCGGCGGCCGTGCCTCTGATCTCCTCGTAGGCCCCGGCGTTGCCGAACACCCGCCCGTTGAACGCGGATGTCGTACTACTGATCGTGATATGCGTGACTCGCGCCTCGGATGCTGCGGCGGCGATGAGCAAGACTCCCGCCGCTGCGACCGCAGCAGCCGCTCGACTGGGTTTCCCAGGGATTAACATGGTTCAGACCCTCCGATTGGATCGCAATTCGCGGGACACGGACTATTGGGTCGATCGACACGCCGCAACACTAACGCCGTGCGCCGTGATGACCCTACCATGCCACCGAACGTTCCCGCAGATTCTTCAATGGCTGGACCGCATCGAATGCTACTGACATTGAGCGAGGTTGTCTTTCGTATTCTTGCCAAAACGTTTCAAATCTTGCGCGTTTGTCGTGCTCATAGCGCTCAAGGAAAAAGCAGGGCGCGCCGTAATGGCGCGCCCCGTCTACTTGACTGCCGTTTCCCTTATTTGCACGCGCGTTAACTTGCGCGCGTATGCATCAGCTTCGCTCAGTCGTCGTCATCGTCGTCGCCATGCTTGCGACGATCCTGTATGTCGAATACCTGGTTGACCGGCGAGGGACCGTAGGACGCCCAAGGAACGGACTTCATCTGGTTCACGCCTTTCTTCGACCAGTCGCACACGCCGCTCGGGAAGATGGCCTGCAGCTGCGCACGCTGCTGCGTGCTGAACGACCCCTCGTAATCGGCCATGTCGATTGGCTTGAGCTGGCACTTGATGATGTCGACGGCCATCGGCGCGCCCGCCACCAGCTCGGGCGACAAGCCGACCGGGAAGAGCGTGTTGCACTGGCCGGGACCGTTCAGGGTCTGCGGCTCGACGATCTTCACCCCCGCGGTGGTCCAGCAGGCGTCGACCACGTCGCGCGGCCGGTTGGCGATGACCTTTTCCCGCAGGGAGCGGTTGGAGTTGTCCGCCTTGACCGCGGTCAGCCAGCGGCTCACCTGCTCGATCATGAGGTCCATCGGGGCCAGGTTGCCGTAGACCGCCTGGTTGTCCGCATTGCCGTTGGCGTTGATCAAGCGCTGGCGGATGGCCTGCGCGTGGTAGCGCACGTGCACGTCGCCGTTCGTGTTCAGGTCGCCCGCGCCCATGCGGGTGATGATCGCCATGTTGGCGAGGCCGTTGCCGCCGTTGAGGATGCGACCGCCCTGGTAGGCGCGCTTCGTGGCGTCCTTGTAGTGGACGGTTCGGTTGGCGACATGATTGAAGTCGATGTCGAAACCGCCGATCACCTTGTTCAGGTCGAGGAACTGATCGACGGTAATGGCACCGTCGTTCAGCGCCTTGAGGCCGTACTGGAGGCCGACGTTATCCAGCGGACGCTGCGCGAACTTGGCGCTACCCGGGAAGGGCGTGTTCGGGATTACGCCGTAGACGTTCACGGTGTGGTCGTAGACGTCGCCGCGCGCGCCGAACGGGTTGTTCGCCGGATCGTAGCGCTTGTCGGTGCCGCCGCCGGCCGCGATCTGATCCGGGAAGGTGTCGCGCGGATCCATCCTCGGCGCCCGCACGTTGCTCATGTGGTTGATCATGCCGGGGATCGTTTTCGCTACCGGGTCGTACGCGGCGACGGACAGGTAGCCGGAGATCGCCTTCATTTGCGCCAC